>Ga0326727_10010157_pt1 | contig 22601 bp, 23 predicted proteins | sample MB2enrmetagenome_FD_207643 | JGI IMG/M metagenome (GOLD analysis project Ga0326727, IMG submission 207643) | Lab enriched peat soil microbial communities from McLean, Ithaca, NY, United States - MB29MY | ecosystem: Environmental > Terrestrial > Soil > Wetlands > Peat | place: USA: New York...
GGCCATCTAGCCCGGATTTCTCACGGGCACTGATTCGGCTGTGTGTTTTCGTGGTCGGTAAGTCTGTTGTTTCGATTTTTGGCATTGAGACGAGCGGTCCAGGCAACTTCTGATGTGTGACATCCTGTTTGGAGTTTTGCAGCTTGTCTTTTGCGCATAGCTCCGCCAGGCCGGCGACATGGAGCAAGGTAGACATGGGTTGTGCAACCGCAGTGGGCTTCAACAACGCAGGGCATGGAATGCGCACGCGAAGTTGTCTTTCCAGGGATAGGTTGAACTGAGTTGCAGCGTAACGCGGCGCACGCTGATCCTGACGATGGCTCCGATCTTGAACAGCTTGAGGCGGATGGTATCGACTTGCGCCTGGGCCCACTCAGTACCGGCAAGGCCCAGCCGGCGCAGCGCCTCCATCATCGTGTAGGCAAGTGCGGAGAAGCAGAGTCTGAGCTGATTGCCTTTCATTTCGTCCGTCGAGAGCCGATCGGCGAACGGGCACATCTGTTCCTTGATGCGGTTCTCCATCTCGCCGCGGGCGCAGTAGAACCTCTCGTAGAGGTCCTGATCGGGCCACTTATCCGGAGTGAGGGAAGTTACAACGAAGCGCGGGTTCTCGCCCTTGTCGAGGTATTCGGCCTTGGCCACCACGCGGCGGGCGCGCCACCAGCTCTTGCGCGTGATGTAGGCGAAGCCGGTAAACACGCGCGCCGCCTTGGCGGTGCTCTGGTGCAAGACATGAGCCTGGTGCATCTGGGCGCCGATGATCCTGCTCAGCCGCTGGTTGCGCGCCAGGCCGAACAGGTAATCGACCTTGTTGGCTTCGCACCAGCCCATCAACTCTTCGCGGCAGAAGCCGGAGTCAGCCCTCAACACGATCCGTGTTTTCGGCCAGCGCTGGCGCACCTGGGCCACGATGCGGCTCACTTCATCGACCGCTCCGGCGGCCGCATCCTGGTTGGCTGGCCCGAGCCGCGCGCGCAACAACTGGTCGCCGGCGAAGATATACAAGGGCAGGTAGCAGTAGCTGTTGTAGTAGCCGCGCCGTAAGCGTTCGGAGATTCCATCTGGACGAGCGGCCTCGCGCAACAACAGCGCACCGCCGTCGGTGGAGACTTGGCCGGCGGTAAATCCTGCTTCCACGCGGCGCGAAAAATGAGCTGTAAATGCGAACGCTTCTTGGTTACACTCTGTCATCAGAAAGGCCGTCTCCGCACGGCAACAACCACATCCAGACAACGCAGTTATGCCATGAAAAAACGGCCTTTCCAAGTCTTTCTCTGAATCCCTCATCCCGACCGGCATCTCGCCCGTGAGAAATCCAGGCTAGCCTGCTGGAACCATCGTTGCACGTTCACGCCCACGGCCAGGAGCCAGAGGCAGAGCGATAGTTCCGCAACCAAGCCGGGCAACAGAATGTAGGGGTATAGGTGGCCTTGAAGCGGCGGCGACAGCGAGTTAGCGAAGCTGTTGGTCAGGTAGCACAAGCCGGCAATGGCCATGAGCCAGCCTAGAATTCGCGGAAGGAAGGTTGACCTGGAGATGAGGATTCCAACCAACATGCAGTGAAATCCAAAAAACACCAGACCGACAACGTAGCCTGTGCCGTGCAAACGGAGAGACGCGAGCGCCAGGTCTTGCAGTTGACCGTTGTTGAATGCAGTGAAGGAGCGCGCGCCTGCCAAGAGGATCGGTGGAACAAAGTGGTTGAGTGTGTTGACGACAACAATGGCGACATACAAGAACCTGAAGAACGCCGCAAGCAAGGAGAGGCTTTTTGCCGGCCGGCTTGAATAACTCATAGAAGAGGAGCGCCACGGCGGCGTCGCAGGTGAAGGTGATGAGGTCGGTGACACCGGCCAAACGCCACAACGACTGGTGCGCCAGGATGTTAGCCGCCGTAGCCGCGGCGTCGCCGTAGACAACCAACCTGCCGCGCACGAAGAGTTCGGCTATGGGGGCCACGACGATAATGATCAAATAGAAAACGCCCGCGATTCTGGCCTGGAGACGCGGCGATGCTTCCGCATCCTGTTCCATCGTTTGAGCTGCGCTCATGCTCTTTGCCTCCTTAGAGGGAGCGATTGAATCAAGGCTGGCTGGCCCGCGACAATCGCCGTTCCATCGCCGCGCTGGCCTGCTCCTTCCATCGTTGAGCGTCCACGCCGAACACCAGCAGCCACAACGTCAGCGATAACTGCCCGAGGACGCCGGCGGCCATATTGTAAGGGGATAGAGAGTGTGCGAGCGGCTGGGACAAAAAGGTCAGCCACGCCAAGCCGGCAAACGCCATCAGCACACCCAGGATTCGAGGTAGGAAGGCCGACCTGAAAACAAGGTAGCCGATCAGGAGGCAATAGATTCCGAAGTCGATCAGGCCGATGTCCACGCCCTGAGGATGCCATTTCATAACTCCAACGACGGATACCATGAGGCCGAAGAACGTCGCAAACGAAGCAAGACTCCTGCTCACCGGCCTGAAGATGTCATAGAAGAAGAGCGTCACAGCGACATTGCACAAGGTCGCGGCGATGTAAGCCACCGAACCAAACGTGCCGCGAACGCCGAACTCGGCGGCTATTCCCATGAGCATGGCAAGCAAACTGAAAGCGCCCGCTATTCTGGCCCTGAGACGCGGCGACGCTTCCCGAATCCGTTTCATCGTTTCATATCCTCCAGGAGGGACCGCCACACGAGCGTGGCGACGGCCGAGATTCCGGCGCCCCTTAGGGCAGTGAGCAAAACGAGACCGCCCGGACCGGCGCTGTGCTTTGCTCAGGCAGAGATCGAGCGCAGTGCCGGCCGCATCGATGCGGAAAGACCTCGCCATGCCGCACCAAAGCAGTCCAGCATGTCCGAGACTCCGATGGGCCTTTGACGCAGACTTACGCTTGGGCTGGCGCGAAAGTTCCCTGGCCGGTCAAGAATCCTGCCGGGCGCCCCGCCCATATATAGCCTTGCATTGTCCTTTTGCTCTATCCAAACTCTACGACGGTCCGCGAATCTCGCTGGAGGTCCCGCCCGCCGCCGGAACATAGCACTTCAGCGTGTAATCCATTACCATCCGGTCCGCATTGAACCGCCAGCCGAGCGTGCGGATCGTGCGCTTCATCCGCCTGATCCATCCTCGCGGCAGCCCGTCCCGGTCGCGCTGATAGTAGAGCGGAATCAGTTCCTCGTGCAGCACGCGGTAAAGGTCCTGGCCGTCGCGGCTGTCGTGCACATCCATCTTCGAGTGCGTCCTGCCCGTCCCGATGGCAAATCCGTTCAGCCCATCGTAGGCCTCCGCCCACCACCCATCCAGGACCGAAAGATTCAACCCTCCGTTCAGCACGACCTTCTGCCCGCTGGTCCCCGAAGCCTCCAAAGGCCGCCGCGGGTTGTTCAACCAGACATCCACGCCCTGCACCATGTACCGGCCCACGTTGATGTCGTAGTCCTCGACGAACACAAACTTGTCTCCCAGTTGCGCGTCGCGCATCATCTCGGCAATCTGCTGCAGGACTTTCTTTCCCGGCTCGTCGTGAGGATGCGCCTTGCCCGCGAAGACGAACTGTACCGGCCGCTTCGGATCGTTCACCATCCCCGCCAGCCTCTGGATATCGGCCAGCAGCAGGTTCGCCCGCTTGTAGGTGGCAAAGCGCCGCGCAAAGCCGATGGTCAGCGCATCCGGCGAAAGCATCTTGCTCAGCCGGCTCAGGGTCTTGGCCGGCTCTCCGCGCCGCTCCGCCTGTTCCCGCGCCCGCTGGCGCACAAAATCCAGCAACTGCGACTTCAGGCTCAGATGCGTCTCCCAAAGCTCCCCATCGTCCACCTTCTCAATCTCCGCCCAAGTGGGCGCCCGGCCGCTGCGGGTCTGCCACGCCACTCCCAGATGCCGGTCGTACAGCCTCCGCATCTGCGGCGCAAGCCAACTCGGCACATGCACGCCGTTGGTGACGTGACCGATCGGCACCGCGTCTTCCGGCTTGTTCGGATAAAGACACTTCCACATCGCTCTGGAGACTTCGCCGTGCAGCGAAGAAACCGCATTCGCGCGGCGCGAAAGCTTGAGCCCAAGAACCGTCATGCAGAACGGTTCCTTATGGTCGTCGGGATACTCGCGGCCAAACCCCATCAGGTTGTCCTGCGAAATCCCCAGTTGATCGCGCAGCGGCCCAAGATGCTCCTCGATCAGGTCGGCGTCGAAGCGGTCGTGGCCCGCGGGCACAGGCGTATGCGTGGTAAAGATCACCTCGCGGGGAATCTGGCTCGCCGCCGCCTTGAAATTGATCCCTTCCTCCTCCATCCGGTCACGAATCGCCTCGAAGACCGCGAAGCCGCTGTGCCCCTCGTTCAAATGCAGCACCCCTGGGGTAACCCCCATCGCCCGCAGCGCCCTGAAGCCACCCACCCCCAGCAGCAGTTCCTGCCGTATGCGGGTCCGCGCATCCCCTCCGTACAGCCGCGAGGTCGTGTCCAGATCTTCCGGCGCATTTCCCGCCACATTCGAGTCCAACAGCAGCAAATCGCAGCGGCCCACCCTCAGCCGCCAGACTTTGGCCCGGATCGACCCTTTGCGCGTCGCAATCTCCACTACCACAGGTTCGCCGTTTATCCCGATCGCCGGTTCCATCGGCAGTTGGTTCACATCGTTCGTCAGGTACTCTTCCTCCTGCCACCCGCTCTTGTCCAGATGCTGCCGGAAGTACCCCTGCGCATAAAACAGCCCCACCCCGATCAGCGGAATATCCAGGTCCGATGCGCTCTTGATGTGGTCCCCGGCCAGCACCCCCAGCCCGCCCGAATAGATCGGCAGCGACTCGTGCAGTCCGAACTCCGCCGAGAAATAGCCCACCGGCCGTGGCCGCAGCACGCCGGCATTCGAGGTGGCCCAGGTCTGGTCCGCATTCAGGTACTCCCGCTGCCGCCGGTAGCAGTAGTTGATGCGGCTGTGCAGCACCAGCTCGCTCGCCCGCCGTTCCAGCTCCGCCAGCGGAATCTCCTGGAGCAGCGCAATCGGATTCTGATTCAGTTGCCGCCACCGCGTCGGGCTCAGATCGCGAAACAGGCTGATGCAGTCCGGGTCCCAGCTCCACCAGATGTTCCTGGCCAGCGCCCAGAGCCGTTCCTGCGTCGGCGCAACGAACCGGTCCAGCGTCCGCGCCTGGCTGATCAGCGGCGCCACCTCCCCGGCCGCCTCCGCCAGCATGCGAATCTCGTCTTCCTGAAAAGCCCGCGTCTCCTTGGTCTGCACCACCAGCACGCCTTGCAACACTCCCAGGTCGATCAGCGGGACTCCCAGAAACGAACGGTAGATATCCTCCCCGGCCTCCTTGAAATACTTGAACCGCGGATGGCTCGCCGCGTCCTCGACGGCCACTGGCAGAACCGTTTCCGCCACCAGCCCCGCCAGTCCCTCGTGCAGCCCCATGCGCAGCGTGCCGATGGTGCGCGGATTGAGCCCCAGCGTCGCCGCCAGCACCAGGTTCGAGCGGTCCGGCTCCAGCAGATACGCCGAGCACACCTCGGTCCTGAACCGCGCCGCAATCAACGCCACCACATGCATCAGCGTCTCCGCGGGCGCGCCTCCCGCCTCGGTCAGTTGCGCGATCTCTTCCAACGTCAACACCGGTCTGGCATCCATCGATTCCCCCGCCTGGCTCATCTGCAAACCCCCTCTTTCCTTGCTTCAAGAATATGGACCGCCACGAGGCACCAACCCTCATCCGTCATGGTGCTTGGTAAGCCGTCAGGAACAAATAAGGAACCGCCTCGGGCCAAAATCCGCAAGTTGTTCATGTCTGAGTGTTTGGTGGGACTAAGGAAGTATCCGTTTGCAGCGATATTGGTTTCGATCATACCATCGAATTTGCAGACTTGTGGCGAAGACTTCAATACACCCGCACTGAAAATGAAAGACTTGCCGTTGCAACTGCGGAAGTTGGGCTAGCCTGACAATCTGCTTGCGCATATGCCTGCTGGGGTCACTTCACTAGCTTTTAAACAGACTCTAAGGCGGACGGATTCCCACTGGGCGGTTTCCCGCTTGCTATCATCGAGACAGGCTTCCGGCGCGCACCCCCGGAATCCGCTGCAGGTCTCGTCCCCATGACTCCCGCCTCCCAGGCCGCAGTTCCGGCAGAGCTGGCCGCGCCCTCGGCGGCGAGCGAAGTGCATGGTCCGGCACATATGCACGCGCCCGCGGCCGGCGCCACAGCCACTCTGATTCACGATCTTCGCGAACTCTTCAAGGTCAAGGTGGTGGCGCTGGTGCTGGTTACCGGCTGGGGCGGCTTTTATCTGGGTTCGATGGAGTCGGGCATCTCCAGTGTGCAGCGCGGCCTTCTCGACACGCTCTTTGGCATCGCCCTTGTCTCTGCCGGAGCGGGGGCGCTCAACGAAGCCCTGGAGCGCAAGATCGATGCCCGCATGAAGCGCACCGCCGACAGGCCGATGGCCGCCGGCCGCATCTCGCTCGCGCAAGGCATCCTGGCCGGCATGGGCGCTCTGGCGCTGGGCGCGGTTTGGCTGGCGCACACGACAAACCTGCTGACCGTCTCCCTGGCGCTGCTTACGGCCTTCACCTACGTGGCCATCTACACGCCCCTCAAGCGTTTCACCACCATGGCCACCTTCATCGGCGCTTTCCCCGGCGCCATGGGCCCGCTCCTCGGCTGGACCGCTGCCCGCGGGCGCATCGAGTGGCCGGGCGTCGCCCTCTTCGCCGTCCTGTTTGTCTGGCAGTTCCCTCACTTCATGGCCATCGCCTGGCTCTACCGCGACGACTACGCCAAGGCCGGCATCCGCATGTTGCCCGTCGTCCAGCCAGACGGCTGGTCCACCGTGGCCGAGGCGCTCTTCTTTGCCGTGCTCATGATCCCCGTCAGTCTGGCGCCCTGGGCTCTGGGCATGGCCGGCCTCGCCTATGCCGTGCTGGCCACCGCGCTGGGCCTGGTCTACCTCGGCTACACCATGCGCTTTGCCGGCATTCTGCGCGGCCCTTCCGAGACCGTCAGCCGCATGCTGGCCCGCGATCTGCTCAAAGTCAGCGTCCTCTACCTGCCCCTGCTCTTCACCGCGCTCATGCTCTGCGCCACTGCGCGACATTAGGTTAGGAACACATGAACCCCGCCGCACCTACATCGAGCACCCGCCCCGCCATCGCCGCTATCCTGGCCGTCAGCGCCGCCGCCAGCTTCTTCATCATGTGGCTGGTCTACATTCACCCTGCCGTCGTCGCCGGCGGACGGTTCGCTTTTCTGCCGGCGCTCAATGCTGTATTCAATGCACTCAGCGCCATCGCTTTGATTCTCGGCTACACCTTTATCCAGGCCAAACGCATTCAGGCTCACCGCGCGGCGATGATGACCGCCTTTGCCTTCTCCACGCTGTTTCTGATTAGCTATCTCCTGCACCACTACCTGCACGCGGAAGTGAAATATCCGGCCAACGCGGCTCTCGGCTTTGTCTATTACCCGCTTCTCGTCAGTCACATTGTTTTGGCTGCCGTGGCGCTGCCCCTGGTGCTGGTCACCTTCTTCTTTTCGCTCACCGGCCGCATCCGCCAGCATCGCAAGGTGGCTCGCTGGACTTTTCCACTCTGGCTTTACGTCTCGGTCACCGGCGTCGTAACCTTCGTGATGCTGCGCCTGGCACAGGGATAGGAAAGGGAAAATGTCCGTCCGCCGTTCCCATCCCGACCAGGCCGGTCCCGCGCAGATTCCGTCCGGCGACGGCACCCGCCAACTGCTGCAATGGGGCGCGTCGATCTCGGGCTCGGGCATCGCCGCCGGGCTGTTGCTCATTAGCGTGTTGGGCGGGTTTACCGCCACCGGCGCCAGCACCAACGCCGGCTGGTTCGCCCTGATCGTCACCCTCATGTGCCTTCCCTTCGGAGGCCTGCTGCTTGCGCTTGGAGTAGCCAAATGGCTGCGAAACCGCTCGCTGGCCCGGCATCGTTGAGCGTCCGCGATTCCTCTCAATTACCGGCGTCAGTTGGCAAAATCGCGTGTCTCTCGACTTCTATAAGAATCGACAATTAATTACTACTGCCGCTATGCGGAAGATCCGGCCTTGATTCGTCAAGGGCTGGAGAGTGAAGAAAGAGTTGAGTCTGCAGGCGCAAGGTTTCCTTTGCGTCCGCTAGCAATTCGTTTTGGCAATCGTTCTTCGCGCCCTCAACTCTCGACGTATTCCCAAAAGGAATCTGCCAACTCCGCGCCCAGTTCGTTCGACATGCGCCGGGCGGCGCGCTCCACCTCCTCGATCAGACCGTGCAGGTAGTCGCGGGAGCGGGAGATGGCCACCACGCCTATGGTGGCCGATTGCCAGGTAACCGCCTCATCCATCTCCGCCACGGAGACATTGAAGCCTTGCTTCAATTGGTCCTTGAGCGAGCGCACCACTTGCCGCCGGTCCTTGAGCGACTGGGCGTGTTCGATGCGGAGTTCGAGCGTCAATTGGGCGACGGGCATGGCGTTACGGGATTGCCACCGTAAGTGTAAGGCGATTTTCGTTTGCCGCAAGTCTTTTTTCATGAGCCTCGCGCGCCACTTCCCTTCCCTTGCAGAAGATAACCTTGCCCGGGCACAGAATCAGGGATAGGAGTGCGGAGCGAAGAACCCAAACACTGCTACCGGCGGGACATATCATCGCCTTTTCTTTGCCCTTGTTTCCAGCATTGGAGGGTGTATATTTACTCCCAAACCCTGTGTAACCCAGTTTCACAGCCCGGTTCTTCCAGTAACTCGCGCAGAATGAGCCTCTTACAAGATGCGCCCGGTTACTTATCGGTAAACAAAGGGGTCGATTTTGGGGCTATTTTGAGGGCGTTTTGGTCCGAAATCTGCCCGTTTATGCGCGAAATAGGGCCTAATCGGAGAACTGCGCCAGTTGCTCTTCAGCCGGTCTGGGCGTGACAAGGCTCACCAGAACCATGGCCGCCACGGCTGCAAACAGCGCCGGGAAAATGGCGTCGCGCGCCGCCAGAATCGGTGCAACGCGATCCCTTACGCCCTGAACATCCCAAACCAGAGTGACCACAGTTCCGGTGGCGATCGCCGCCACCGCGCCCCACGCGGTTACGCGCTTGGAGTAGAAGGCCGCCAGCACCACGGGAGTGAGCGCGGCGGAGTAAATGGTGTAGGCGTACAGCATCTTCTGCAGGATGCTCTCGGCGTAAACCGCCTGGTAGAGCGCCCAGCAACCCAGAAGCACAACCGCCAGCCGGGAAACAATAAGAACCCGCTTGTTCGAGGCGCTTGGCGCGATGTACCGGACGAAGACGTCGTTGACCAGGTTGGTGGCCGGGGAAAACAGGTAGTTGGAAGCCGTGGAAATGACCTTGGCGAAGACCGCACCCAGCAGCAGCGCGCCCATGACCGCGGGCAGCCCGTGACGCGCCGTATAGGGAATGATCTCGCGCGGATGCAGCGCCACCTCGCCGGTTGGATAGAGAGCCCGGCCGAAGACCGCGATGGCCACGATCAGCGTCTCCAGAAGCAGAGTGCCGAGGGTCCATCCAACCACCGAAAGACGCGCGTCTTTTTCCGACTTTGCGGAGAAGAATTTCTGGTACATCACCTGGTTGCCGAGCATGAGCAGCAGCACCGGCACCAGGAATTCGAGGCCGCGAATTACGCCCATGCCCACGGATTGCTGGACATGATCGGGACCCAGGCGATAGTTGCCCAGAACCTGAAAGTACTGGGGCGGAAGCGCGGCGTGCAGGCCCGCCCAGCCGCCCGCATGAAGAAAGAGATAGGGCGCGGCGATAACGCAGATGACCGTGACCAGCGAGCCGATGGCCACGTCCATATAGGCCACCGACGACATGCCGGCCATGGCCGTGGTAACGATGACGAACGCGGCAATGATATAGGTTCCCAACTCCGAGCTGACCACCTCGGGAAAGATGAGGTGCAGCACGTCGCCGCCGCCCTTGAACTGGTAGCTGGTAATGCCCACGTAGGCAAAGACGATGGCGATCGTGCCCAGCGCCCGCGCCGTCTGGTTGTAGCGAGCCTCCAGAAGATCGGGCAGCGTGAACTGGGCGAATTTGCGGGCGCGGGGAGCGATGAAGTAGATGAGCGCCAGGCCCAGCCAACCGCCGGCCGGTTGCCACAGCGCGGCAAAGCCGTTCTTGTAGGCGTTCTCGGCCCCCGCGAACAGAGAGCCGGCGCCGATCCAGGAGGTCAGCAGGGTAAGCACCAGAACCACGGCAGGCAGCGAACGCCCGGCCACAAGGTAGTCGGCCTTGGTCTTCACCTGGGTGCTGCGATAGACGGCAACCGCCAGCAGGGCAACGACAATGACGACAAGAACAACCACATAGAGCAGGGACATTTGCAGTTTGCCTCGCAGGGGTACCGGGATTCCCGCCAGTGTAACGGATTGAGAGCCCGGCCCGCGCGGACAAGCGTTAAATGTGACCAAGTTAGTCACATTGTGGTAAGGTGAACCCATGCGGACGGTCAAGATCGGCGAACTGAAGGCCAAACTCAGTGCTCATATCCAATTCGTCAAGAACGGCGAAGAGGTGCTGATTCTGGACAGAGACAAGCCCGTGGCGCGGTTGGTCTCTGCTGAAGTGGGCGGGGACGAAGACGGGCGGATCAAGCGGCTTGTTGCCAAAGGCGTTCTTACCCCTCCCAAAGTGTCTCGGAAAGAAGGCGAGACCTGGCCCGACCCTCCGGGCCCAATGATCTCGCGAGAGGTAATGGAGCAGGTTTGGCGTGAGGAGCGGGACGGCCGATGAGCCTGCCAGCCGCCTTTTGGGATTCAAGCGCGCTCATCCCTCTCTGCGTTTCCCAACCGCAATCTGCCAATTCGCAACTTCTCTACCGAAGCTACAGCATCGTCGCCTGGTGGGCCACGGAAGTTGAAATCGTCAGTGGACTGACCCGGCTTGAAAGAACGGGTCAAATCACCCGTGACCAGTTTCGCGTGAGCAAACAGTTCGCGGGAAACCTCGAAGAACGATGGTATTCAGTGGGATCCAGGAGCATTGCCTCGGATGCCTGCTCGCTCCTTGAGCGATATCCGCTTCGCGCCGCCGATGCCCTTCAGTTGGCTGCGGCATTGGAAGCCTGCGCGCATCATCCGCAAGGCTTCGTTTTCATAACGGCCGATCGGCGCCAGGCGGACGCGGCCCGCCTAAGCGGCTTTTCTGTGGAGTTCGTCTAAACCACTGCGCAATCGTTACCCCCGCGCGTCCTCGAACTCCTCGTGCCAGGCCATCTGGATCGCCTAACCCGCTTCTTCGGCAGTGTGCGCCGCGCGGACCTGGTTCAGGGCCAGCAGCCTGCGCAGAAGCTCGTCGTCGGTGAGCGAGGCCGGCCAGCCATAGGCCGCGAAGACCGCCTCGTCCAGCTTGCGATGGGCGTTTTCCAGCCACGCGGGTCGCTTGTTGTAGAGATGGGTCAGGGTCAGCTTGGCCAACTCTTCCGGCGCGGCGTCGGGCGGGTTGAGCCAGTTATCGCGCTGGCGCACCAGCTCCCGCGCGGCTTCGGCGATGGCTTTTACCAGTGGCGAATCCTGCGGCTCCCGGCCCGGCGGCCAGGGGAAAGGGAAGGTCTCGAAGGTCGAGCTGGGCGTGTAGCGCGGTCTGTCCTCCAATTGTGTTCCCATGTGCAGACCCCAAACCTCGTGCGGCCGCGAGTGCATCACGCCGAAGAAGTAATCGTCGGCGCGAGCGATGGCGAAGACGGCGTGATCCGGCAAGACCGCTGTCGCGACCCAAGTGAAGATTCGATGCTTCGATACGCCAGGTGTCGCTATATACCGGTTGAGCTTGGCAGTTGCCGAACGGAAATCCGTTCGCGGCTCACCGTGAATCCACCACTTTGCGCGATAGCCTTCCCGGTTGTTCTCCAACCGCTTGGCCCATACATGCTCCCGCAGATACTCGAACGGCATCTCGTAGAGCGCGGCCTCTTCCTCCTGCATGTCCACGCCGAAGTCCACGATGTACATGCCGCGCGGGCGGCGGGTGATGTCCAGGGCGTTGACCCAGGAGCGCACGACGTCGGAATTGGGCCTTCCGTTGGGATTGAGGGGCGCGGCCAGCATTCTGCGCGCGGTTTCGGGATCGAGATCGAAGGCTCCGACCTTGGTGGTGCCCATGAAACAGAGGTTGGCGTTTTCGGCCAGCGGGCGGGCTAAAGTAGTGTTCGCACCGGTGCTCAAATCGGGATGAATGGCCTCCACTGGCGAGCCGTTCAGCGCACGGTCTGCGCGATCGCCGCCATCGAAGCCCACGATGGAGATGTGGACTGCCGCGCCTTCGTTGATCCAGTCGCGGTCGCTCCAAGCCATGAAGATGCTGCCCGTCTCGGCAATGCGCTTGAGCACCTCGCGGCTGGCTCCGCCGCGAATGCCCTGGGTGGCCACCAGCCCCACGGCGCGAGCCTCTTTGCCCTCCACCATCGCCCGCGCTTTCTCGAACCAATAGGTCACCAGGTCGGCTTCGGCCGGAACGCGGTCCCGGTAGAGTTTGAGCAGGCTGTCCACATAGGCGTCGCCGAGGTTGCGGCGCAGCAGTTTGCCGCCCAGAAATGGAGGATTGCTCACGATGAAGTCCACCTCGGGCCAGACAGGCTCGATGGGATTGCCGTCGCCGTCCAGCTTCGGCTTGCCCTCGGCATCGAGTTCCAGAATGGCGTCGCCGTGCTGGATGTTGTCGAGCACCCGCAGCACGGGTTCGGTGGTGTCCTCCGGGCGATTCTCGCGCTGCCATTGCAGGTAGCCGATCCATACCACCACCGAGGCCAACTCGTGTGCATACACGTTGGTCTCGATTCCGTAAAGCTGCGAGGGATGTACTTTGCAGGGCAGAAAAGTGGGCAAGTGGCGATCGGCGGCAAAGATCTGCGCCTCTTTCCACAGGTCCAGAACCAGCCACAGCGCCACGTAGAGGAAGTTGCCGCTCCCGCAAGCGGGGTCCAGGATGCGGACCCGCGAAAGCTCCTCCATCCAGCCGAGCACCTTGTCTTCGAGTTGCGCGCGCAACCTGGCGCGGGTGCTGTTGCTCGCGATCTCCATCGCGGCGGCGATCTCTTCCGCTCCCGCCTTGATCTCGCTCCAGCGGCGACGAAGCGGAGCCATTACCACCGGCTCCAGGACAAGCAAAATGTCTTCGCGGCTGGTGTAGTGGGCGCCAAGCTGGGCGCGCTTCCCGTCGTCGAGGATGCGCTCGAAGAGCGTGCCGAAGATGGCCGGCTCGATGCGGCTCCAATCCAGCTTCGCCGCCTCGCCCAGGATGCTCAGGTCCTCGGGTTCCAGATCGAGCGCCGCATCGTTGTTGAAGAGGCCGCCGTTGAAGTATTTGATATCGAAGGAACCGTAGATGCTCTCGGGCCGGGACATTGCCGTGAAGAGGTTTCTCAGCTTGCGCGTAAATTGCCGCGCGGCGCGCCGCTGGCGATCGGTTTCGATCATCTCCCGGAACATGCCCCTGGGCAGCAGACCCACGCAATCGGCGAAGAGGCAGAAGAGAATCCGCATGACAAAACGGGCGATTTCATCGCGATGATTTCCGCGAGCGGCAAGGTTGTTCTTCAGGTCGACGAACTTTTTCGCCGCGTCCTCTGTAACGCGAACCTCGAAAGCGCCGGGCTTGAGCTTGTCCGGTTCCTGGAAGACCGCGCGCAGAATGTCGAGCGCGGAAAGGTCCGAGCCACGGATGGGCGCGGGCAGAATGAGGTCGTCGAGAGTGAACTTGTAGACCCCCGGACGGGTGTTGGTGAAGTTGGTGTGAACCTCGAAGCGGACAAAATCGCAGACCACGAGCAGAGGAGGGTTATCTAAATCGGCGCTGTAGTTGAAGAGCTGTTGGTAGGCGGCCTTGAGATCCTTGTGCTTGCCCTTGTACTCCCAGCCGAAGAAGCCGCGCTTCCACACGTCTGCAAAACCCTTGTCTTCGCCGGTCTTGTTGACGTGCCTGTCGAAGCAGTAGTGGTCGCCTTTGGGGTCGGCGGAGGCAGGTGGCAACTCGTTGAGAATGTCGCACAACTCGATGAAATGCGAGTGTGAGCCCTGCCGCTCGGTCAACTCGCTGTCTTTCCAGCGGCGGATAAACTCAGGCAGGCTCGGCTTCATGGCGTACATCGAGTCTACAGCGGCGGGCGAGGCGAAGGGGAGAGGAAAGCGCGATCCCCAGTCGCGAAAGAGGCGACGAAGTTACCCCCGTGCGTCCTCGAACTCCTCGTGCCAGGCCATCTGGATCGCTTCAAGCCGCGCTTCGTTGGATTTCTGCGGGTCGTCGGCGAAGTCTTTCAACTCCGTCACGTGGCGGTGCAGGTCGGTAAACCGCACCGTCAGCGGGTCCAGGTCCGGGAACTTCTCCTGCAACTGGATGCCGATCTCCTCGGCGTCGGTCCAATGGATCTCGCGCGGCATTTTCTCCTCGTTCCTTGAGACTTTGCGATTGTTTGGGGCCCTGCCCGTCTCGGCAAGACATGCCGGACTAGGGGCTTCGTCCCCCTTATTTCGTTTCCGCCAACGTCAGCGGCTTGCCCTCGGAGACGTAGTTGCGGTTCCACTTGGGAATCTCGACCACGTACTCGCCGGGGCGCGTGATGACCGCCTGGCAGCCCAGCCGCGAGTTCAACTGCTGGTCGGCGGCCATGTCCATGCGGTCCAGTTCATCGTCGTCCGCGGGACTGATGCCCGCCTGATCCTTGATCCACAGGTGGCAGGTGGTGCAGGCGCAGACGCCGCCGCAGGCGTGGTCGAGAAAGATGTTGAAATTCTCCGCCACATCCAGAAACGACATCGGCTTGCCGTGGTGATCGTAAGGCATCGTGCCGTACTCGAACTCCACCGTCTTGCCTTCCGGAAGGAAGGTCACGCGCACCAGTTTGTCGGCAGGAATGTTCTTTCCATTTGCTTCGCTCATATAGTTATCTTCCTTTGCACGAACCGCTAACTTGCTAACTCGGTAACAGCGCGAAGCGCGGCTAACAAGCGCGGAGCGTTGCTAACTCCGCTTCATTTGAACTCCGCCGCCGCCATGGGATGGGGCGCGGTCACGGCCTCGCCCAGCTCCTCGCCGGCGGCGTCCATGGTCTTGCCGCGAATCGCGGTGCTGACGGCGGCCTCCATCGTCAGCTCTGCAAAACGCCGCGTCGCCTGGTCGAGCGCGAGAGTGGCGGCGCGAATGGCGGGCGCGTCGTCGCCCTGCTTGACTGTGGCCAGCCGGTCGCGCGCCGCCGCGATGGCCTCCTTTTCGCCGCCCGTCATCTGCCCCCACGACGGGCTCCGGGGAGCGCGCTCCACCGCCGCAAGAATCGTCTCCGCCTCGTTGCGCGCCTCAATCAGCAGCCGCCTGGCAAAGTCCTCCTCGGCATGATCGAAGGAATCGAGGATCATACTTTCGACCTGCTCGTCGGTCAGGCCATAGGTCGGCTTGACCTCGATTTGCGCTGCCTGCCCGCTGCGCTGCTCTCTCGCCGACACATGCAGAATCCCATCGGCGTCAATCAGAAAACGCACCTCGATGCGCGGCAACCCGGCGCTCATGGGCGGAATGCCTTTCAGGTCGAAGCGCGCCAGCGAACGGCAGTCGGCGGCCAGTTCCCGCTCGCCCTGCACCACGTGAATCGCCACGTTGGTCTGGCCGTCCACGCCGGTGGTAAAGTGCTCGGTGGCCGAGGCGGGAATCGTCGAGTTGCGCTGGATGATCCGCGCCACCGTCCCCCCCAGGGCTTCGATGCCCAGCGAAAGCGGCGTCACATCCAGCAGCAGCAACTCCTCGGTCGTCTTCGAGGCTCCGGCCAGAATGTCGGCCTGCACCGCCGCGCCCAGCGCCACCACCTCGTCCGGATTCAATTCGATGTGCGGCTTCTTGTCCCGCGCCGCCAGATGGAAGAGATCGTCCACAAGCTGGCGCACCGCCGGAATACGCGTCGACCCGCCGACAAGGACCACTTCGTCGATCTGCTCCGGCGAGAGGCCGGCGTCGGCCAGAGCCTGTTTGCAGGGACCGGAGGTGCGATCGAGGATCGGCTCGATCAGCAGCTCGAAACCCTGGCGCGAAATCTCGCGCTGGTAGCGGTCGCCGTTGGGCAACTCGATGTCGAAATGCGCCAACTGCTCCGTGGAAAGGCCGATCTTGGCGTCGATGGCGGCCTTGCGCACGGCCTGCACCGCGCCGGGATGACGGCGCAGGTTGACCCCGTGCTCGGCGTAAATCTCGTCGAGAGCAATGGCCAGCAGCAGGTTGTCGATGTCGTCCCCGCCCAGGTGCGTGTCGCCGTTCGTCGACTGAACCTCGAAGATGCCGTCGCGCAGTTTGAGGATCGAAATGTCGAAGGTCCCGCCGCCCAGATCGTAAACCGCGATGGTTCCCACCTTTTCTCGATCCAGCCCATAGGCCAGCGCGGCCGCCGTTGGTTCGTTGACCAGGCGAAGCACTTCAAGCCCCGCCATGCGGCCAGCGTCCTTGGTCGCCTGGCGCTGCGCATCGTTGAAGTAAGCCGGCACGGTGATCACCGCCTGGGTTACAGGCGCGCCGAAGAACCGCTCTGCGTTGCGCTTGAGTTGGCGCAAAATGTAGGCCGAAATCTCCGGCGGCGTGAACCGCATCTCGCCCAGGCGGATGCGCGGCACTTCACCGGCTTCCACGTCCTCGGCCAGCCGGAAAGGAAACAGCTTCAACTCCGCCTGAATCTCTTCGAGGCCGCGGCCCATCAACCGCTTGACCGAGTAGATCACCCGCTCCGGCGTTTCGATGAGCGCCTTGCGCGCGGTGTTGCCCACCGTCACCGTAGGCCTGCCGCCGCCCGCGGGGATCGGGTCGAGCGCCACCACCGAGGGCACCAGGTTCGAGCCGTCCACGCCGGGGATCACCACCGGAGCATCGCCTTGCATATAAGCGACCAGGGAATTGGTAGTTCCTAAGTCGATCCCAACAACGCGGCCATTCAAGTTCGATTCCGCCATGCTTGTCTAATTAGCTCCCAGGGTCTCGGTCACGTCGCGAACCAGATTGCTCAGGTAGCGCCGCCGGTCGAGCAAGGCCACCATCGTCTTTTGCGCCTCATGCCGAGTTGCCGCGCCGCCCTCGTCCCACGCCTTCCACTGTGTATGCAGGTCCCGGTCCACCTCATCCAGCAGGCCGTCGAACTTCCTCTTTGCCTGCTCCAGGCTTGTCTGTAAGTCCAAATCTTCTTCGCCTATCTCATGTGCCGTGCGCATCTCTTCGAGTTGCATGTTCAGTTCGAAGACCTCTTCCAGCAAATCGGCCGGAACCCGTGACGGGTCCGCTTGACCTTTTCGATCTTTCCCGCTATGTTCCTCGCCAATCTCCGCGCCTTCCAGCTTGAGCAGGTACTCGGTGCGGCGCAACGGATCTTTGAGAGTGCGATAGGCATCGTTCAGCAGAGCGGTGTCGGCCAGGCTCCACTGCTTCTCGTTCTCCCCGGCGCGGGCAAAGCGGTCGGGGTGGAGCTTCCGGCTGAGACGATGAAATTCGTGCTCCAGCGCGGCCAGATCGATCTCCAGCCTGGGCGTCAGTCCGAAAACCGTAAAGAAATCGCCGCCCGGCGGAGGCTGAATCTTGCTGCAGTGCGGGCAAAACAGCGTCGAATCGTTGTGGCCGATCGAACAGGACCAACAGGCAATGGGAACCGCGGAATCGAAAAGCTTGAGCATAAGTCGACCGAACCCTGCTACGAGAACGACGAACCGCAGCCGCAGGAGCGCGTGGAGTTCGGATTGATGAAATTAATTCCCTGCCGCATCAGCGTCTCCTCATAGTCCAGCGTCATGCCGTGCAGGTAGAGGAACGATTTGGGATCGACAAACACTCTTACGCCGTCAAACTCGTAGATGCGGTCGCGCTCGCGCGGCCGCGTATCGAACTTGATCGAATAGGAAAGCCCCGAGCAGCCGCCACCCATCACCCCCAGCCGCAGTCCGCCTTCTTGCGGCGAGACGCCTTCCTTGGCCATGGCCGCGCGGATGCGCTGGATGGCCCGCTCCGTCACCTGCAAGCCCCCAACCTGCGAGCCCTGACTCTGCGCGGCCGGCAATGCGGGCTTGGCCTCTGCCTGCGCCGGAGCCGCAGAGGCTCCCTGCGCCGGCTTCGATTCGATGGACACAACGTGCGGCATGATTGCCTTCTTCAGTTCAGCTTTCTGGCCTTGATAAGGCGCGGCTTTAGCCGTGCCATCGCGCATAACATTGGTGCTGGAGCATTAGCCCCGGAGGGACTTTTTTGGAGACTGACGCAGTTCCTCGGCGGCTAAAGCCACGATTTCGAAACAGCTCTGTTCGGCACGGCCAAAGCCGTGCCCTTTCAAAACCACGTCCGGCCATCGTTAGGCCTCAATGCGCCGCGGCCGTTGCGTCCACCGTCTCCGCCACGCCGTTCTTCTTCTTCCAGTCGCCGATGGCCATCCGAATCGCATCCTCGGCCAGCACCGAACAGTGAATCTTTACCGGCGGCAGCGACAGCTCCTTCACGATGTCGGTGTTCTTGATCCCGAGCGCATCGTCCACGGTCCGGCCCTTGATCCACTCGGTAGCCAGCGAGGAGCTGGCGATCGCCGAACCGCAGCCAAAGGTCTTGAATTTGGCCTCTTCGATCACCTGCGTCTCCGGGTTCACGCGAATCTGCAGCCGCATCACATCGCCGCACTCCGGCGCACCCACCAGACCGGTGCCGACCTCGGTCGAGCTCTTGTCCAGCGTGCCTACGTTGCGCGGGTTGTTGTAGTGGTCTACTACCTTGTCGCTGTATGCCATTGGTCCTGTCTCCTTTTGCGGGGAAGCCGCGTGTTCCTATTGGATTCGGCAGGCATGCCCGCCGATGCTACTGTTCGAAACCTAGCGCACGTGCGCCGTTCCCGAAGCCTCTATCTGCAGCCTGGCTCGTCTCTGCCGCCGTCGTGCGACCCATTGAAATACCACCGTGCACGCAGCCCATCCAAGGGCAAATGCAACTTCCCCAAGCCAATCGATTCCGCCGTGCCGCCACCACCCATATCCGATGTGGACCACTGACGCGGCCAGAACGTAGAGTACAAGCGTGCGAAATGAATATTGCCTAATGAAATCCATGCGGAACCTCAACGCGCCTGCCTCTAGCGCATAGCTAAGAGCTAGAAGCTGAAAGCCGCCTTCAATGCGCCTGCCACTCGATCTTGGTCAGGTCGATGCCTTCCTTCACCATCTCGTACAACGGCGAAAGCTCGCGCAGCTTCTTCACGATGTCGATGACCTTGGCGGCCACATAATCGACTTCGGCCTGGGTGTTGAATCGGCCCAGCCCGAAGCGAATCGAGCTGTGCGCCACATCGTCGCCCAATCCCAGCGCCTTCAGCACATACGAAGGCTCCAGCGTCGCCGAGGTGCAGGCCGAACCGCTCGAAACCGCTACGTCGTTGATGCCCATCAGCAGCGACTCGCCCTCGACGTACACAAAGCTCATGTTCAGGTTGCCCGGCAGCCGGTGTTCCCAGGAGCCGTTCACGTGAACGTAGTCCAACTCCGATTCCAGCTTCGCCTTCAGCCGGTCGCGCAGACCGCGCAGATACGCCCCCTCGTTGTCCATCTCCTCCAGTGCAATCTCGCAGGCCTTGCCCAGCCCCACAATGCCGGGCACGTTCAAGGTCCCGGACCTCATGCCGCGCTCGTGCCCTCCGCCGTCGATCTGCGCCGCGATCTGCACCCGCGGGTTGCGCCGGCGCACATACAGCGCGCCCACCCCCTTGGGGCCGTAAATCTTGTGTCCGGAAAGCGACAGCACATCGATGTTGTCGGCCAGCACGTTCAGCGGAACCTTGCCCACCGCCTGCACCGCGTCGGTGTGGAAAATCACGCTCTTCTCATGACACAGCTTGCCGACCTCGCGGATGGGCTGCAGCACGCCAATCTCGTTGTTGGCCGCCATGATCGAAACCAGGATGGTCTTGTCGTCGATGGCCCTCTTCAAGTCTTCGAGGTCGATCAGCCCGTCGGCCTTGACCGGCAGATAGGTCACCCGGTAGCCGTACTTTTCCAGCCGCTTGCAGGTGTCCAGCACCGCCTTGTGCTCGGTCACCTGGGTGACGATGTGGTTGCCGCGCTCGCGGTACATCTCCGCAATGCCCTTGATGGCCAGATTGTTCGACTCCGTGGCGCCGGAGGTGAATATGATCTCCTTGGCCGTCGCTCCAATGAGCTTGGCAATCTCTTCCCGCGCCGTCTCCACGGCCTGTTCCGCCTCCCAGCCAAAGGAGTGATTGCGGCTGGCGGCATTGCCGAACTTGGAAGTGAAATAGGGAAGCATCGCTTCCAAGACCCGCGGATCGATCGGGCTGGTGGCGTGATTGTCCATGTATATCGGCAGGCTTACGCCCAAGGGCGCTTCCACATGGCTAGCAACTGTACTCATCTCGGTCTCCATCCTTATCAATGCAGTTTTCCGCTGGTTGCGGAGGGGGAGAATCTCATCTAAAGCGTCAATTCAATCAACCCTTGCGCCTCGCGATCCCGGCGCGCCGGATGCTCGTGCTCCGCCAGATCCTGAATGCTGATGCTCTTCAATACCCCGGCGATGGTGTCGTTCACCCGCGCCAGCGGCTCCTTGATCGTGCAGCTCGGGGTCAGCTCGCAGCCCTTGGCGCCCTTGGTGCAGGAGGTGATGAAAAACGGCCCGTCGATCGCGTGAATCACCTCGTAGGCCGAAATCTCGCGCGCATCCCTGGCCAGTGCGTAGCCGCCGTTCATCCCCGCGTGCGACCGCAACAGTCCCGATTTGGTCAACTGCTGCAGAATCTTGGCCAGCAGTTGCGCTGGAATCCCGTAGGCGTCGGCAACGTCCTTGGCGCTCAAAGCCACCGTCTCCGGGTGCTCGGCAAGGTACTTGAGCGCCATCAACCCGTAATCCGCCTTCTTCGTCAGCTTGAGCATCGAATATCCGACTTCTTCGGTCCGCATTCAGTATACGACCGTTTCTGTCCGGATTTCAAGCCCAACCTGCAATCCGCCGCCGGCCTCCGGGAAAAAAATCCCGGTGTCCGGCACAAGATTCAACAAATATGGGTTTTAAATTCTTCAAAAGACCGCTACAATCTGGCGGAAAGAGGGCATTACTCAATCAACCCCGAAGCGATGGCAACCATCTGTAAGCACCCAAGGGTAACAATCGTCTCCCGGCACGAAGACACCGAGTATGTCGAGTGCATGGAGTGTGGCGAGATATTCGACTCCGAAGAGTTTCGCGATATGGAACTTGAGGAAACCGCCGAAACTGAGGACGTCCCGAACGACGCATAGCTTTGGCTTACTTGGGGCCGTGCCCGTTGGCTGCCTGGGCGCCCACCCGGCGCGACGCAATCCAGGCGTAGTGCAGTCCCGAGACCACGGTCAGCGCCATGGTGGCGTAGAGCGCCAGCATCCGGAAGTCCGTGACCCATGGAGCCGGAGTGAGTTGATGCAGCAGCACGGCGGCAACCGCGCTGACTTGGACAAGCGTATTGGCCTTGCCGAAGAGGCTTGGACTGAAGTCCCGTCTCCCCGCCACCGCGTAGAGAATGGCCGAGACCAGCAGAATCCCCAGATCCCTACCAAAGACCAGCACCGTCACCGTGACTGGAATCAGGTGCTGGTAGGTCAGCACCACGAACAGGGTGCTCAGCAGCAGCTTGTCGGCCACTGGGTCCAGGTACTCGCCCAGCATCGACCGTTGCTTGAGCGCGCGGGCTAGGGTGCCATCGAGCGCATCGGTCAATCCCGCCGCCACAAACAGGCCAAAGCCCAGTCGATAATGGGCTTCGAGCACAGCCGCCACCAGAAACGGCGCCAGGCAGATGCGCAACAGCGTAAGCAGATTCGGAGCGGTCCGGAAAAGACTCGCTCGCGTGCTCGGAGCAACGGACATAACCAACTCTAAAGGCGGCAAGCCCAACCGCCGGACATCGTGTGGGAACCATCTCCCATGCAATCGCACCAAACCGCTCTGGGGTTGGCTCCTCGTCAGTCAACGATGGTACAGCATGGCAGCCCTGCCCGGCAGCCCCCTTCTTTTCCCGCCATCCGGATCCTGATAGACTATTCAATATTTGTTGTGCAGGCGCGTAGCTCAGTTGGTTAGAGCGCTTCCTTGACACGGAAGAGGTCGCTGGTTCGAATCCAGTCGTGCCTACCATATTTATCAATGGTTTACGGCTCCCGAAGCCATTCCATCTCACCCAAGATTTCACCCAAAGCTACTGAACCAGCCCGGCCGCTGAGCCAAAGATTGCGTCGAGCATCAGATTCTGCGCGGCCACAAGTTCGTCATTGTCGGTTTGGGTGTAGCAGTTTAGCGTAAATGCCACGTTGCTCTGTCGCAAGGCGGTTTGAGCCGTCTCGGGGTCGAGCTTCTTCTTGGTGGTCAAGAAACTGGACAAGCTGTGGCGGAACTGGTGGAACCCGAACCGCTTCACCCGTTTGCCTTTCTTGTCGAAGTAGATGACCTTCTCAACCTCAACCTCCTTCCCTGTCTTCTTGTCCAGCAAGAGGAGGTGTGCCACAGGGCAAACGCATCTTAATTGCCATATGCAAGAAGGGCTTGGAGCGGTGAGATGGGGAGATGAACAGCCCCATGAAGCATTTTGCAGATTTGCGTGATCCGCGGGTGAAACGGACTCGGGAACATT
>Ga0326727_10010158_pt1 | contig 22601 bp, 27 predicted proteins | sample MB2enrmetagenome_FD_207643 | JGI IMG/M metagenome (GOLD analysis project Ga0326727, IMG submission 207643) | Lab enriched peat soil microbial communities from McLean, Ithaca, NY, United States - MB29MY | ecosystem: Environmental > Terrestrial > Soil > Wetlands > Peat | place: USA: New York...
TGTCGGGATGAATTACTTGAGCTTCATCTATCTTAACGCCTCGGTGAAACAGGCGATGAGTTTCTATGGTAACCGACTGTCCCTGAAGCGTCGCTAGTGATTTGAGCTTCTTCACATCACTTGCCATGTATTTCCCTGACACGACGTGGTACATGAGTAGCTTTGTAAGCTCTTTTTTGTCTTTCAACACGCTGTCTAACACTCCTGAAGGCACCTTTGAAAAAGCGGCGTCAGTTGGCGCAAAGACCGTAAGAGCACCGGGTCCGCTCAGCGTATCCACAAGATCTGCGGCTTGCACCGCTCTTACGAGCGTCGTAAAGTTCTCGGCATCGATCGCGGTTTCTACGATATTTTTCATTCTTCAAAGTCTCCTAATTTTTTATCGCGTTAATGTCGCGTGGTGCCTATTTGCGCTAAATAAGCAGTTATTGTTTATTTCCAATCTATTTCAATGTATGGCGCCGAAATGACAAATGAGGCCCAAAACTTCGATTGACTCGCAGAACAGTACCTGCTCTCATGTTTGTACGGGATTTCGCTGTAACGGTTCTGCACGCATCAGCATTGCGCGCATTGGGCGACACAAGCGTTGAGATAAACAAGACAGATTCTGAAGCTCCTCCGGTGCCGCACCCGAGAATGGGGGTACTACCATCCAGGCATAAACGTCCCTCCAATTAGCGCAAGACAAGGTCACTGCCGATTCTAAGTTGCTTTGCAGTCAATAGCCTTTCATACAGATCGGCACGCGTATGCCGTGCGCTCTAGTCCATAATCAAAAATATTGAAAAAATAACGCGAAGAAAAGCTCAAAATCAAGGGGAGCTCGGCTATGCGGGGGAATCGCCAGACTAGCAAGTTTGGAGGACAGTCACCGAGATAACGCTGAGCAACGAGATGTGTTAATACAACGTTTCGACTTGCGGTGCGATCGTAACGATGGTCCGCGCTCCCTGAGACCTAGCCGGACAAATTCGCCCCCTCTTTTTCGCAGATCGCTTCCGCGAGCCATTTTTGAAAAAAGCGGCGGATATCCCATGCACTGCCCCGCCGCTTCCAGAGAGGTGATACCACCCCTTACAAGTGTCGGGGTCGGTAGGGGTACTTAGCGGTGTCGATTTGGCTGCGGCACCGGCATGCGCATGCCAGGGGGTGTCTACGCCGCAATTACTTGAGATATGCGCCAAAAAAAGTGCACACCTTCGCCCACGCGTCGTCTCTCGCGACAGCGTTTGTGCTCTCAGTACCGCCAATAGCCATGCCGCCGGCACTCCTCGGGCGGGCCGTCGCAAGTCGGCTGGGCCCTGCAAGCAGGTGCCGGGCGCCGTCGTACTTCAGGTGCTGAAAGGAAAAAGTGAACTCGCGCTTGCTAAGCCGCTTGACGATCCGGTCGCACATCGTGCTCGACGGCCAAATGGCGTCCTCCGTCCCGGAAACTAATAAAATAGGGCCGTTAATACGTTCGACGGGAATGACCGCACGTTCCACTGCTCGCCGGTCCTGAAGGCTGCCGAGATACAACCCTAGGTAAAAGCCATACAGCTCCATGCAGTCTTGATCTAATCGGAAGGGCACGAAGGGCACCGGCTTTCCGTCTAGTGTCCACGAGGATTTCGACGCAGACGCATCCGACCACGCTTCATCGATGCCCTGAAAGACGACATGGCTCGGGGAGTACGCCACAACCGCCCTGACGTCTCCGTAGGTGGCGGCTACCAGTAGTGCAGCTTCGCCTCCTTTCGACGTGCCCACGAGGCCGATTTTGCTGGGATCAATCGACGGCTGCGCCCGCATCCATTCGATTGCCCTCTTGAAGTACTCGAGCGGTATCTCCTGAAGCCGAGCGGGGAGGTGCTCGAGCCCAAAGTACGCGAGCGCGAGCGCTGCATAGCCCCGCTCTGCGATGAGCGAGCCGACCGCGCTCGAACTGCCCAAGCCGCCGCCCGCGCCACCTATGACGATGATTCCCGGGCGCGCGCCAGACGATGACGGTCGGTAGAAGTTGGCAACGAGGCCGTTTTCCCTCACTGCTCTAGGCTCCAAAAAATCACCGCCCCGCTATACGTTTTATCCGCTAATAAGATTATGGCCGTGAAGGATGCCGTTTGCGCGCTGGCGTCTGGAATTGCGCTTGTTAACCATCAGCAGAAGGGATTCTCCACTCGGCGACTTGATGCGGCTTCACATTCGACGCCAGCTTGGAACCGCCAGCGCGCGTAGCGCTCCAGGGAACGAACAAATGCGAAGGCTTATCCGTCGCGGGCCCTATTCTATTCAAATTGTTCAAAGGGAGGTATGAAATGAACCGCCACATAACTGTCGGAGCGATTGCGGCACTGCTCATTGCCGCTATTTGCATTGCAGGATGTACATCGTCAACAAGCCCGTCAAACCAAACGACGACGGCGAACGTAACGCAGACCTCTAACGCGACGCAGAATGCGACCAGCAGCGCCACCATCAATGCCAGCACTGCCGCGCCAATATCAGTGCAACAGGGGGAGAACTTTACCCTGCAGCTGCAATCAAACCCGTCAACCGGGTATAAGTGGACGCCCAGCTTTGACACAAGCGTGATAACGCTCGAGAATCAGCACTACGTCGCTGCACAGCCAGTAACGCCGGGCTCGGGCGGAAATGACGTCTTCACGTTCCGAGCTGTGCAAGTGGGCTCTACGACGATAACGTTTGATCACGTCAGTCCGTCAGGAACCGTCACAGACCGCGTGGTCAACGACGTCACGGTCACGCAAGCTGCCACGCCACAAGTGTCGTTTACTGTAAGCTTGCCGACGAACCCGTCGACCGGTTACCACTGGCAGCCTACGTATGACACGAGCACGCTCAACCTGAAGAGCAGCACCTTCGAGGCTTCGGGATCGCAAATTGGCGCTGCCGGGACGCAGGTCATCACGTTCCAAGTGCTGCAGACCGGCACGGCGACAGCAACGTTCGATAACTTGAACCCGTCGGGTTCATCGACACAGCAGATAAGTGTAGCTGTCACCAGTGGTTAACACTGCCGTCCGCAGGAGAGCCGAGCGAATCCAGGGCGTTGATGCTGCAAGCTCGCGCCTAGCAAGACTGGCATCCGCGAGTGCGTAGCCTCAACGTCAGTGCGTTAACTGAGGCCAACGCTGGCAAGGGTGCTGCCGCGACGGTGGCAGCTTCAACGGAACGCACGGTGGGAGCGTGCGGCTCCGCCCTCTTGCGTATTGCGCCTGCCGCACGCGAATAGCAGACGCGATCTGCGGTGACCGCGCGAGAATAGGTGCTTGGAGGGCATCCGCCTGTGGCGCCTGAAGCTCCTCCGTTAGGGAGTGGTCGTTTGACCAAAGAAAATCTGGTTTTTTGTGAAACCTGCGATGAACGCTCTTGACAGTCGATGGGCGTTGCCTGATCTGGCAAGCACAATCGATTGGTGTTCAAAACGCAATGCCCAGAATATCCGGTGCGTCATAGATGTGCTTGGAGAATACGCGCGCGAAGAAAGTCAGTCCGCCGCCGCGGTTAGAGCCTATTTTGACGCAGCTAAGGCTATTGCAGATTTCAAGCTGCACGCTTCGCTAACCGTCAAGCTGAGTGCTTTGGGGGCCCTATATGACCGGGAAAGGTGCAGAGGAAATGTGCAAAGAATTGCTAAAGAAGCGGCGCGCCGCGGCGTCGGGTTCGAAATCGACATGGAAGGAAAGAACTTGGTAGCATTCACCGTCGATGTAGCGTGTGCGTGCGCTCAAAACGGGCATCGCCTGAGCCTCGCATTGCAGGCATACCTCGACCGCTCACGTGATGACGTCTTGCGCGCGTCAGAGTCCGGCATCATTGTTCGGATTGTAAAGGGGGCGTACGCTGGATCAACTACAGACTTTGCGGATATCCAGAAGCGTTTCAAGCAGCTGTCAGAGATCCTGTGCGCGAAGGCGACTTTTTTTACCATCGGAACACACGATCCAGACCTTATCGACTGGATGACTACGAAGCTGGAAGGGAAGAGCGACTTGATCGAGTTTGGCTTTCTTAAAGGTCTCGCTGATCGGACGAAGGTTGCAATGGCCCAGGAGGGGCGGCTCGTCTCTGAATACGTGCCATTCGGTGCGAATCGCACGGCGTACGAGGCAAGGCGGCGAAAATACGTCAACGAGCTTGCGAGTTTAGGACGCATCCCCGCTCCATAGGCGCCAGCCGACACGTTTCAAAGATCTTGCGCCAATTTTCTTCGAACCCCGCACATTCCCATTCTGAACTCCGCTTAATTCCAGCGTTGCAGCCGATGTACTAGACGTGTTTTCGGGCTATTGGCATTTCCGCGCGCTCAGCTTAGTGCTACTTAAGCTCCGCTCATATAGTAGTTCGAGACGTCGATGCGGACGACGTCTAAGTGCGTGACCTCTCGCACTGAAGGGGATGGGTTAGACCCATCGTCCAACAATGCCTGAGACGATCGACTCTAATCCGAAGATTAGCAGGAACACTGCCAGCAGGAGCACGAGCGTTGCCAAGCCGAGACCCGGGAATATTATCACGACAAAGCCTATAATAATTCCGAGTATCCCGACGACGATGCCTCCTATTGTACCACGCGCGGCGCTTGCTATCCCGGCGAACAACAATGCTAAACCGAGGAGATAGACGAGCGTTAGCGATCCGTAGATGAACGGATTGTCGATTACGAGTAGAGCGATAATAATCGCCAGCGCCGACAGAATCAGGTTGAGCAGTCGTCGCCATCCGGAAATGCCTTTTGCAAATACTCGTAGGAAATAGGCAACTCCGAGGATGATCAGTGCGATTGCTAGGAATAAGATGAGTGTTGCTATTGCTACTCCTGGATAGGCGATGACGTAGCCGGCCAGGACAAGGATGATAAGACCTGCGATGATCTCAAGGATTCGCAGCCATATGGAGCTCTTTTTTTCGTCAGCCATTTCAGTTTTCACCTCCCTTGATGTTTTTTTGGTAATTCACGCCAGTTAATGCGTTGCCGTGTTTATATTGGTTCCGGTTTGCACGGCCCGGCGCGTAGTTCCTGCTTTGCGCTGCTCTCTTCGCGGTTCGCTTGGTGCCAGAGGCCAACTAACGGCTAATGCATACGGAACAACCAAGAGTAGTGCGCAAAGAATTCGTGCCTATCGCGAAAAAAAAGAAAAGGGCAAGCGGCGTGGTTAGCCGCGACTGCCTGCTCCTGCGATGACGAGCTGGATCCCGAAGAGGAACAGCACGAGCGCCACTAGGAGCCCTAGAAATGTGCTGGCGAAACTGGAGTCTACGAAAGCGACTATAGCGAGTATGAACGCTATGACACCGAGAATTATGTTCGCCCAACGAACCGAGGGCGGCATTCCAACTGCCATAGAATAGCCTGCAAACTGAAGCCTTCCTATCGCGTTCAGCAGCAATCCGAAGGCAAAAATGAGTATAACCAACGTTGTGCCAAAGTTGCTGTAGTATATCGCTGCAACTCCCACCGCCAGAAAAATAATCCCCAATATGACGTTCACTATTTTGCCAGATGTCTTGAGGGCCTTTGACGTAGCTCCGCGTATTAGCATAATGAGACCCAGGATGATAACGCCAATCCCGAGTAACAATCTGAGTGTATTGACAGCAACACTGGTATTGAAAAGGACGTAAACTGCGAGGACGAGAACAATTATTCCGAGAATGACCTCGAGGAGACGAGCCCACATTGGGGTAGCTTTTTCTGCCATTTTTATATTGCACCTCCCTTGACGTTTTTAAGATTCGCTGTGTCATTTGTGTCGTCGTGTTTATATCGCTTCCTATTTGGCCATACCTTGCTCGTTGGCGTTCTCGGCAACCTACATTCTGATTTTTCACTGAGCAGCGGCGGTTAAGGAAACGGCCGACTATGTAGCAGATCTGCAGGCTGCTCGCATCAAGAAATCGCGCCAGCCGCGAAGCGGAAAAAAAGGAAGCGGCTTGTAACCGCTTCAGCTTGCCGCCCCAGAGACAATGAGCTCAATTCCTAACAAAAGCAGGGCCAAAGCGACTAAGACGACGAGAAGTGCAAAGCCGATACCAGGGAAGACAATTACGGCTATAGCGATTATGAGCGCTACGATTCCAAGGGCGAAACTCGCACCGCGTAGCGACGCCGGGAGTCCGGCACCGGTCGCGTATCCGGCGTACGATATCCTGCCAATCGCGTTGAGCAATAACCCGATAGCGAAGACGGTAACCAGGAGCGCAGAGCCGAACGCTGTATCGAAGATAGCTGCAGCTCCCAACACCAACACGATAATCCCCAGTATGATGCTTATCACTTTGCCGCCCATAGCAAGCATCTTTGATGTCGCTCCGCGAACAAGAAGGGCGAGGCCCAAAATGATCAATGCGATGCCTAGAATGATTCTCAGCAGACTTACAGCAACGTTAGGATTGAAAATGAGGTAAGCTGCTAGAAGAAGAACGATGATTCCGGCGATGATCTCTACGATACGAAGCCACATTGGGTGGGCTTTCTCTGCCATTTTTGTTTTCACCTCCTTTAAGACATTTTTTAGTCATAGGATTGCGTCGCGAGTTTATTTATGTTTACCAATTCCTTCAGAGAAACAACCCACTTCCGCTACGTTTTCGGCGCTTTAGAAGCACGTCACAAGCCGGCACAGCACGCGGTAGTTTTGAACGTGGATACTTCATCGCTCTCCAAGGCCGTCTTTGTGTTACGTCACTGCGTTTTCACACAGGTGAGTGTAACAAACCTTCTTATAGCGGTTCGCGCAAAAAATGATGTGCCAAGACCGCTCAACGCGGTATTGTTGCAGCGCCACACGTGATGTTGCTTCCTTCAAAAGTGTTCTTAAAACGAACCATGACCTCAGTTTGGTAGCACTGCCCCAAAGGAGAAGTTTGAATATGTGGCGCTGCCTCCTCTCTTTTTTTGCGGCCGTTAGAGTCTCTTCTGATTAGAGTGAAGAGCGGGAGCCGTAATCTCGCTGTCACGTCATTTTTATCGGGATCGAACGTGCTTACTTGTAGCACATTATATCAAAGCTAGCGACTCACACGCCCGTTAGCTCGCGCCGGGTGTGCCGGTTCCTTGGCACCTGTGCAAAAACTGAGGACGGTGTTATCTTTGCGATTGCACACGGCAATTGCACTCAAACACGGCTCGGGCGTTCGGCGAAATGCAATTTTAAGCATTTTTGTATCATCCAAGTCGCTCAAGACGTCCAAATAGACAGACTAATAAAGTAAGTTGACGATACAGCGGTAAATGTGATCTAATGGACACCGTGGATATCGAGCAAATCTACAAGAAGCTGCAGACGGATTGGGCCGACTGGACTGATGATGACGATCAATGCATATCCATATGCAAAAAAGAGCTTATGGCTTCAATACAAGCAATAAATGCTTACCTCGTCAGGTACGATCTCAAGACGAGAATAGAAGAGGACCCTACCCCTAAAGTGTGCGAGTTTTGCGGGAATAAGTACAAGGGTGCCGAACCAGTGTGCAAAAACTGTCTACTAAACATAAAGTTCAGACTCCGCAGGCTCAGCTGCTTGTTGAGCGAAGATGACATACGAAAGGTATACACGGAACCGGTAGCACTGTAGCTCAGCCTGACCCCCTCAGAACTGTCGGATCCTCCAAAAAATTCCTCCTCATTTTTCGATGGGTCTAAAAACAGTGAATTTGCGCCTGCGGACACTTTGATGGCACTCGGCTACGACTTGGTTTATCTAAGCAATGCTTTTGTGGCTGGGCTTTCATAAGAGTGCCGCTGCGCGTATAGGGATGGCTAGTGAAGCCGTTTTCGGCGAGCGAATCGGCATAGCGGAATCGTGCTGATCGCACAGCAAAAGCACAGTCAAGTCAAGCTTGCGTGCTGCCCTTCTGTACACGGATATAAAAAGGGCAGTTGTGAGAATAGCATATATCACGAACGTTCGCCACGTTTCTCCCGGTTTTTGCAAAGGTTTCCTTCGAAGTTTCGAAAAAAGTACATATGCGTACAACCCACCTAAGCACGTACGCTTACGGGATGTGTGAAGCACTGAAAAGAAAGGGTGTGCTCGTCAGTGGCATTCTGGGTTAAGCTACGGTCCTAATCCAGAAGCGACGGTAAAAAACAGGTGACTAGCCTCGCGATCAGCCTCTGCAATGGCTTCACACCTCCCGCAGTCACCGCCCGACCGCTGTGAGCGCTTCCAAAAAACGGTTCTTTTTCGTGTAACTACGGTTTAGCTCTGATGGCGTTTACTCCATAAAGTAGTCGAGTGCCTCCGGACAGCGGACCGTCAGTTGTTCGTAGAATCTCCGCGTGAGCTCTCGCGTGCTTGTGTCGAGAGCGTGCTTGTACGCTTCGACCAGCGGGGCCGGAAGCTTTCTCTTTCGCTTCATAATCGTAACGATCGCCTTAACGGATACGTCAACCTCCTCGACCGAACTCCAATCGCTGTTTGGCATACTAGCAAAGTTAATCCGTCTTCATAGATAAGACTGCGTTTCCTTCTTTATGCGGTCGCACACGCCTGCGACCCGCGCAGAAGGGTTGCGGCCGAGTTTGTCTCCATTCAGCACGTATCATATAACTATTGTGATAGAACGGCGTCAACGCGCCCCTTCATGTCGCATTTTGTACTTTCGGCGCGATTTTGAGAAGTCCTGCGACCACCAGATAGTAGCCGGCTAAGCCTTTCCATTTGCCCCACCGCTCTGCAATGCCCCTGGCCTGCGCACTTGTGATGGTTCTTTCGCTGCAGTAGTAATGGGCAATCCACCTTCGTAATCCAAGATCATCAGCTGGAATGACGTCTAGCCGATTAAGGCCGCGTATAGCGGTGAGTTCGGCAGTCCACACACCAACACCGCGCAATGAGCACAAGCTATCCAGGATCATATGCGTCTCTCTGTACTGTCTAAGCCGTTCCAAATCGACTGCTTGCGTGGCGATGCGTGCGGCAATGTCCGTAATGTATTCTGCCTTTCTTCGACTCAATCCACAGCCGCGCAGGCTGTCAACCGAAGCTAGGGCCATTCGCTCTGGAGTTGGAAATGCGTAATACGTATTCCCATCCACAACCAAAACGTCGCCAAACGCCTTTATCACCCGTCGCTGAAGAACGTGTGCCACATTGAGTGAGATCTGTTGTTCGATAATCGAATCGAAGAGCGCCTGAAAGACCGTGGCAGTCGCCGGATTTTTCAGCCCGCGGAGCTTGCCACTGAGCTCCGCCATGACGGGATCATTCCGGATCGCCTGATAAAACGGTTTGACATCGAGATACGCGTTAAACACGGAACTGATGACAGCGTGCGCCGCGGTCACGTCGCGATCAGTGAGCGAACGATCACTCGTAAATGCTGTACGCAGTTGTGGCGAGTCGACCGATCCTATAGGGGCGACGGTCGCAAGCAGTAACTTGCCACCGACCCGCAGCACTTGTCGATACGCGGTCCCGTCGTATTTCGCAATTTGAGGGTCACCGTCAGCGAGAATATGTGCGCTCAATGCGAAATCAAACGGAGGCGTACAGTCAATAATGTGAACCAGGTGCATTCGCGTGTGTTTCGGCATGTCTCACTCTCTAAGGTTCTCCTAGATGAACACAAGTCGCCTTTTCGGACGGTTCTGCGGGATTTCAGGTGTGCTCCGCTAAGACCACGGTGATGTTATCAAATCCGGCCCTCCCTCTGGCGAGCTCAATGAGTCGTGCGCACTTGCTTTGCAGTGCCCTGGCCTTGTCTGAAATCACCGCATAGATCGTTTGATCTACGATTGCATCAGTCAGCCCGTCGGTGCAAAGCAGCACGTGATCTCCTTGGTTCCAGGAAAAAGAACCAAGCTCCACGTTCGTGCGGGCCTCAAGGCCAAGCGCTCGGGTAATCACGTGTCGATACGGGTGTTCTCGCGCTTCTTCAGAACTGATGCGGCCTGAGGCGACCAGTTCTGCAACCAGCGAATGATCTCTCGTCAGATGCGTAATCTCGCTTGGCGTTATCAGGTATCCTCGACTGTCTCCCACGTTGGCGGCAAAAACGCGCTCGTTAGTCAAGAGACACGCGACAACTGTTGTTGACATGCCCGTTAGTGAACTATCTTCGCGGCCCTGCTGGTAGATAACATCGTTTGCCAGCGTCACAGCGTCGTTGAGGGTCGAGAGAGGAGTCCCTTCACCGATGTGCGACGTTACGTGGCCTTCAATCTGTTCAATGGCCAAACGGCTGGCGATTTCGCCTGCAGGTTCGCCTCCGACGCCATCTGCCACCGCGATGAATCTGAGACGTTCATTTACACGAAACGCATCTTCATTTTTCTTTCTTCTGTTTCCCTTGTCTGTCTGAGCTGCGAATTTCAGGTCATCCACCCTCGCCATTTTGTCGGCCTACTTCAGTTGTCTCACAGACTAAAGCGCATACATAAACGTATTCTTTACTGCGTCCGGCGCCTCTCTGACAGCATGCGCCTGAATCGTGGTTTGCTTGTCTGTCGAAATTACACCGTTATCTACGCATGAATCCTTCGGGCCGTTCTAAGGTGCCGCTGCGCTCAGATCGCGCGCTAACGCGTGACTTGTTGGACGAAGCACTTCGCCAGTCTTCGTCTCACACACATTAGATAGAAACGCTTTAATCTCTGAGCCTCGTTACAGAGAAGACAATTAGACAGAGCTCTCACGCTAGTAGGCCGGCACGGTAGGCCGAGGTGATTGAAATTATGGTCACGCAAATAGATTGCTGCACAATCTTGAGCATGCGCGAGCGCACGAGCGGAGGTCATTCGCATGATTGAAGTTGACGCCGACAAGGGAACGCTTGACGATGAAACGGTGGAACACATTGCTAACGCGCTTTGGATGAGCGCATACGACCCTAGCCGCATTCCTGAGAGCATTATTGAAAAGATATTCAGCAAGAACAACAGCAGCGTGGCTTTCGGGAGCAGAATGCGCACGTATTTGGACTGGCTTCTCGCCCACCCACAATCTCACAACCCGAACTATAAACGACGCTACGAAAAGCTAAAAGCCTATTGCTCCGAACTGACGGTGCATCAAGCGTACGTAATTACAAGCAAGTTTCTTGGCCTGAACGCGAGTCAGGGATTCGAGCAGATGCCAAAAGCAGCGGATCTGCAGTTCCCTCGCGACCACTTACCGCAGCTTAGAACGTCTGTTGGCTGGCATTTCTTCGTCGGTAGCTGCTGGGACGAGGTGGGCAGTGAATACGGTGTGGAATGCATGTTCTTCCGCGTAGCGCTGTTACCGCCGGACCTAGCTGCAGAACTCGGTCTCAGCGACGTCGAGAACCAAGTCGTCGAGCTGCAACTCGGCATAAGCGAGGCGGGCGGTCGGCACTACCAAGCCGATCCGATCGTTATCGCGGGCACAACCGGCCTCATCAGCTGCGGTCTCGACCCATTTCGTTACGAGCTCGGGAAAAATCGGATTGCGAGTGCCCGAAAAGAGTCGTTCTGGCCGCTCACCGTTGAAGCGTGGGGTCTGCAGAAGGCGGTCGAAGGGCCCGCGGAGCTCTCAATTAACCTGACGTTTGATGCAGGCAAGGAATACCTGTGCCAGGGCGACAACGGCTGTATGCCGTGCGTGGACGGTATAGGTACCCTCTACTACTCAATTCCAAATATCACCCTATCCCAAGGCAGCGAGTTGAGCCTTGATTCGAGGACGATTCCGGTTAATAAAGGGATCTTCTGGTTTGATCACCAGTGGGGCGCCCTCATCGGGAATCCGCATTCTGCAGTCCTGCGCGCCGCAAACAATACGAAAAAACCAGACCCTCCCGGCTGGGATTGGTTTATGGCGCAATTTGAGGATGATCGGCAGCTAACGATGTTTGCCGCACACCGCAGCACGTACGCGTCGTACTACTTTCGAACCGGACCGGAACCGCCGGGCACGATGCGGGTCGATACCTCCGGAAAATACATGAACGCGCACAAAGAGCTAGTTAATACTTGGGGAACCCTCACCGTTCGCGAGTGGGTCAAAGGCGAGTTATCGCCAAACCCCTCGCTTTACCCCGTGACCCATACGTGGCACCCAAACAAATGGGAATTCGAGTTTGATACCAATCTGCCCGAAGATCTTCGTTCTTTCACGATGACGCCAATCGTCGATTCTGGCCAGACAAACTTCTTTGCGAACGGGTCGCAATATTCTGAGGGCGCTGTATATATACGGGGGAGCAACAAGGCCGATATCGGTCGCGGATTCGCTGAGTCGGTGGAGTACGCCGATACGGCCGGTGCGATGTTTTCGATAGCGGGTATTGACGACGTGCGCTTGCAGCGACTCATACGCGAAACGTCTAGTTCTTGGCCACGCCGTTTTTGGAGCCTCCTCTATGTTTTTACGCATCGATCGCAACTTAAAGCCGTGCTTGCGTCGCAGAAAGGACTTGAGTTCTTCGCAAAACCCAGCGCCTCCCAGACACACACGCCGCGGCATTGATCACGTGCGAAACAAAGTACCGAGGTCACCGAGGTTAAGAAACACGCTTAAACGAGGATGAAATGAATGCACTTCGCTAACATCTTAGTCGGATCCGACGGTACGTCGCTTATGGAGGCGGTCTTTGACGAATGTGCGTATATCGCCCAGCTCACAGGGGCGACGGTCCACGTTGCGTATGTTTTGGACATTACAGGCTTTGGGGCCCGGCCCGTTGACGCGTCGTGGGAAGAAACGTACGTGATCATTAAATCGGAAGCGAGACGGATTCTCGACGCAGCGAGAGAGGCGCTGATGAAGAGAGGGGTAGCCGAAGCAGCAATCATAGACGTTTTGCTTGAGGGGCATCCAGCCGAAGAACTTGATGCTTATACGAGGAGCCACGCGATCGATCTCATCGTCGTCGGAACGCACGGGAGAAAAGGCTTAGATCGATTGCTCATTGGCAATGTTACTGACAAGGTCATCCGAACGGCTTCGGTTCCCGTGCTGGTCGTGCACGGAGCGTAAACGTGCGTTCTCGAGAATCGCAGCTTTGCTGTTTCTGACTCTTTCTGTTGTAATGAAGTGAGGACCTTGATCTGTGTATGCCGTCCTATAATCCGCCCACCTAAGTCGAGGCGCGCGTGTTCCACATTTTGCCACGGTCTGTAGTCTGCACAAGAACTTCATTCAATATCCTAAGATAAATATTATTGGATAATTATATTAAATATGAATGCTATTATATCAAATGCTAATGGGCACTACCTCGGTTGGGGCGTAGCGTGCACATGTGTTGCACGGTTGCCTCGTTTCCTTACACCTGCCTGCTTCTTGCTTGATTCACCTCCCTAGCTACAAGGCAAGGTCTAGAAACACCGCGCCCCTCTACTTTTGCCCATTAGCCCTCCCTTCTCATAGTTCGCGAAGCGGCATTTGCGGATGATTGTCGCCCGCGAGATCAATGTGCGCGCAAACTGTCGAGCGAGTGAGTGCCTTCGTTAATCAAACGCGGCACTCTAAATCATTTTCGTAACGTCGGAACATAGGACGATGCTAAAAACGCGCGTCGCCGAAGAATCCGTCACCGGCTTCCGGTGCAACATCAATAAAAGCGTCGTAACGTGCCGTTAAGACTAGCTACGCTCGAGTTGGAGGCGTGAACGTAGCACCCACCCTGCGTTCATTCGCTCGAGCCGTTTCTTTTTCAGGTTCTCCCTCATTATCCAGCGTATGTCCTTGTCCGCAGTCGAAAACCAGTGTTCCATCAAAGGCATCCCCGAGACGGGATTTGCAGCGACAGCCACGCTCCAACAGTATCCCATGCCTTTCTTTAGGGCCTTGAACTCGTCGGTGTTGCGATCGTTCGAGCTCGAAATCGACGCCGTAATCCGATCTAGCAGCGCGAGCGTCTGTTTTGCGTATTCTTCCTGCTTCAGCAACCGAGGCTCACAAAGTGAAGCAGCTACGGCTCGCATCTCAAAGAAGTTGCCTCGACTCCAACGTCCCATCTCGCTGAGAAGCCGGTCCATATCTGTGTCGCCGAGGCGTTGAAGGGCCATCGCCACGCCCTCGCGGACGCGCCATCGTGAATCAGAAGCACATTTTCGGAGTGTTTCGAGGACGCTGCAATCCCCTTCCGCGAGAAGTCGCCCCAGGCCCACAGCGCCGCACACGGCTAAGAACTCGCCTGGAGTGTTGGCAGGGGATTTCTCTGCGTCAAACGTCAAAAAGTGCTTAAACTGGGCTTCAGTCCCCTCATTGGCAACCACGCTGGCCAACTCTAGATTTGCTCGGGGGCCTGGCAATCTCGATTCTCTTAGCAAGAAGTCATCCCAGTCAGTTAGTGAACGCAGTGTCGTGCGATAGTAGTCGGTCTTGCTCACATCGATCCCCGTTCAAGAATAACGAAGGCGTCTATTAGTATTCAACGGTGAGTGCTAGACATTGTGGGACCGGCAAGTTAAAGTTTGTATTACAATGCATGTAGATTTGTGGAAGGAAGACAGACTATAATACCGAGGCAGCCGGATGGATGCAAGGAAAAAACTGTGCACGACGTGTAAGTTAATTCTCCCAGGCGAGTTTCAATATTGCCCTATGTGTGGAGAACCCGTCACGGAGGGTGCCCCTCCCGCTGGCGCGCCACCTTACGAACCGCCGCAAGAGGATGAGAATCCGATTTTGCTAGAACGACTAACTGGTGCGCTTACGGGCAGGACGCTCCTTATCATAGGTGTAGTCGTCGTTGTGCTTCTTCTTATAGCAGGGGCAGTTGTCCTTAGTCAAAGACCCCAATCCACACCCACACCGACGCCGACCCCTACACCAACGCCGACCCCTACACCAACGCCGACCCCCACACCGACACCGACCCCCACACCAACGCCGACCCCCACACCGACGCCGACCTTCGTCCCCACACCGACCCCGACCCCGACCCCTACACCAACGCCGACCCCCACACCAACCCCCACACCGACCCCGACGCCGACGCCGACCCCCACACCGACCGCCACACCGACGCCGTCCAGACGGGGATAGCGTATATTAGAGCTGCTGTCTGATAAGCGAGTTGAGGCTTCGCTGGTGTTAGGATAGTTTGAGTTGACGAGCTTCGCGCTGCAGGCGCCGCTGGGAACCCTGCATCGGGCAGACGATGTGGATGCTAGCGCTTATGAAAAAGGTTTTGCAGGTGCTGTAATGGCCAGCACGTGATCAATCATCTTGAGCAAGTTTTCGATGTGCTGCCGCCGTTCGAGCGCCCCCTCTCGGAGCGTCTGCTTTCCTTGCTCGGTGATCTCGTAAACGATCTTTTCGCGCCCCCCCGTCGGCTCTCCAGCGCTGACGTCGCCCGCCTCTTTCAATTCGTGAAGACGCGGGTAAACGTTGCCGGCAGTCGCGCGGAAGTGCCCACGACTGCGTTCCTTGATGAGCTGCGCCAGATCGTAACCGCTCATTGGGCCTTCGGTGAGCAGAAAGTAGAGCACAAAGAGCGAGTACACTTTGAGGGCGTGCCGCTCAAGCGGTTCTCGTTCGATCATTATTCAAGCATGCGTCATTTTTTGTATATAACACTTGCTGTTACATAAAAAGCTGATATAACATTTGATGATATATTAGACTTGCATACAAAACTATTACTCAGTACGCGCGTTCCGGTTGTAAGAGCGATCAAGACGAATGTCAAGCGGTAAATCATGAGCTTGTCAGATTTGCTCCAGTTGGCATGGGCTTTATGAGGGTGTCGATGATAAACATATTATCCAATTTGTGCGCTAGGGGAAACTGAGATAGCGACGGCGATGAACACACTGTACAGAACTACTGGCGGTGTAGTGGGACCGACCATGGCGAGCGCCCTTCTCGCAGAACCGCGCGTAATTCGGACGCCACGAGGTCCCGTTCCCGGCCCACCCTTACCTAATGCAACGGCGTTTAACTACATCTTCCTCACTGCGCTCGGCATCTCACTCTTAGGGGTGCTTGTGACGCTAATCGTTACGAGCCGAGCGGTAGAGATAGAGGCGTATGAGCCTGTCAAAGAGGCAACTGCAGCCGTATGATCGTTGGTGATACGATGGAATACAAAAACATCCTGATCGGAACCGATGGTGGGGACCTGATGGCCCCCGTGTATGACAACGCGGCCTATTTCGCGCGACTGACCGATGCGACTGTGCACATCGCGTACGTGCTCGACGTCGCTGGGTTTACCGCCTACCCCGTTGATTCATCGTGGGAAAACATGTACGACGTGCTCCTCGCTGAGGGAAAGAACATTGTCGCGAACGCCAAAAAAGACTTGGCGTCGCGCGGCATAAATGACGACCGCATCATTACCACAGTGCTCGACGGACACCCCGCAGAAGAACTGGACACGTACGCCGGGAGCCATGATATTGACCTCATTATCATCGGATCACACGGGCGAAAAGGGTTAGACCGTCTACTGATCGGCAGTGTGGCTGACAAGGTCGTGCGGGGCGCTAAGGTTCCGGTGCTGATAATTAGGAGTCGATAGCGTCCCGTCCACTGTTCGCGCACACGAGCGGCGCCCTCTGCTAGCCATCGTATTAAACGCTAGGCGCCGAGGGCACTCGTCGTTCGTCCGAAGAACTGCAGGGTTTTCGGTCGCTCCGGTTTGGCTTTTCGGTTTTGGCTTGCGCGACAGGGCTTTTTAGCCTGAGCCTGTAGGCATCAAATAGCGCAACTGAATCAGAGCTCTGATTGGCTTTTCAGCCAAGCCTGTCGCACCGCGCGCCGTTATTATTAAGCACTTCAGGCCGTATTAATTATGCAATGTATTTTAAGGAGCTTGTCTCCCTGTTCGATGAGCTAAGCGCCTATTCGTCGAGGCTTAAGAAGGCTGAAATCATAGCAGGTTTTTTGACTGGCGCTTCTGAAGACGATATTGAAATCGTGTGCACGTTTCTGACCGGTCGAATATTTCCGGCGTGGGACACGCGCGACATCGGAGTGGCCGGTAAGACACTGGTCAAAGTAATTGCGAATATCAGTGGCAAGAGCAGCGAGGAGGTCGTTGAGAGCTATCGCGACACGGGACATCTCGGCATAACCGCGGAACAGCTTCTCGGGAAGAAAGTCGCGATGAGCCTTGCAGCGTTTGAGGAGCCCCTCGCCGTGGCCGATCTGTACCGCTATTTCGAAGAGCTGGCCACGGCGACAGGAAAGGGGTCGGCCCAGAAGAAGCAGCGAATGCTTTCGAGTCTGTTAAGCAGGGCCGCGCCGCGAGAGGCGTATTATATCGTCAGTCTTGCCACTCGCAACCTCCTCACTGGCTCAAAGGAAGGCGTAACTGAAGATGCCATCGCCAAGAGCTTCAGCGTACCAGCCGATGTGGTGCGGCGCGCGTGGATGCTCGCCAATGACATCGGTCTTGTCGCGCGAATCGCAAAAACGGAGGGATTATCAGGTTTGCAGGCACTCAACATCGAGCCCATGCGGCCTGTCAGGCCCATGCTCGCGCAGAACGTCGCCGGCGCCACCGAAGCGTTGGACGTGATGGGGGGCCGGGCAGCTTTTGAAACGAAGTATGACGGGGCGCGGATTCAAGTCCACAAGACCGGGCCGAAGATTAAGCTCTTCTCTCGAAAGATGGAGGACCTTACCGAGGCGCTCCCTGACATCCGCGCTGCGGTGAACGAAAGCGTTCACGCCAATTCGCTCATCCTCGACTCCGAGGCGATAGCCGTGGACAAGGACACTGGCAAGGTGATACCGTTTCAAAACGTCCTCAACCGCATCCGGCGCAAGTACAGGGTCAGAGAGCTCAGCGATCAGATCCCGATGCAGCTGCGCCCCTTTGATATCCTCTATTTAGACGGAGAAAGTCTCGTCGACCGACCCTTTGTCGAGCGACGCGCGCTCCTTGAGAAGACCGTGGTGCCGGTCGATAAGCGATGCACGCCCTCTGAATTCAAGATCCTCGACGACCCCGAAGCCGTGGCTATATTCTTTAGGCAGTCGATCGATGCGGGACACGAGGGGCTGATGGCGAAGGATCTCAACGCCGACTACAGCCCGGGCATTCGCGGGCGGAACATGGTGAAGCTCAAGGAGACCCTCGAGAGCCTCGACCTTGTCATCATCGCCGCGGAGTATGGCCACGGAAGGAAGGCCGGCTGGATCACCTCGTACGAACTTGCGGCGCACGACGAGGACAACGAGCAGTGGGTGCCGGTAGGGCGTGTCTCGAGCGGTGCTTCCGATGAACAGCTCAGAGAACTGACAGAGCAGATAAAACCCCTCATCATCGGCGAGCACGGGCGTATGGTGGATCTCGAACCACAGATCGTGCTCGAAGTGAAGTTCAACGAGATCCAGAGAAGCCCGAACTATGCATCGGGCTTCGCGCTTCGATTTCCGCGTATCGTGCGGATACGAGACGATAAGGGCCCCGACGACGCTGAAACGCTTGGGCGCATTGACGCACTGTACCGACTGCAGTTCAAACTCAGAGAGCCTCCCCCGACATAGAGCTTTTTGCCCGGAATGTGTTGGCTCACCTCGTCGATGGTTGACAATCTTTAACCTCAAATGCTATAACTGGAACGTGATGAGTAGGAAGTATAACGTCAAGACGCTAAGGCCGTGCGTTGGTGGGGGGCTGGCCATCGAGGCGCACTTTGAAAAAGGGTTCTCGATGGAAGCGCTCTGCAGGCTCTTAGAAGGCATCGCGCAATGCTCGGAGAGGCTCGGCGTCGCTCGATTCTCCCACGAGGGATGTACGTTCACGCTGTATAGAAGCGGCAGGATAGACGTGCACGGCGCCGAATCTGAAGATGAAGCGATTCGATTGGTCGATGACATCAAGCCGATCGTTGAGGCCGCGTTCGTCGAACAGCCGTTACTCTGACTTCTTGCAGATTGTCGTCATTTTCTTGAGCAACTCTTTCCCAACCGGCGTGAGTTCGACGCCTTTGTCGCTTTTTACAACATAGCCCGCCTCAATTAGGCGTTGTACCTCCGTATCGACGAGTTGATCCCGCGCCACGCCGTAGCTTTCGCGATAGGCTTTTTTGGTCCCGAGAGACATGCTGCGCCAGAGCAGGTCGTGTGCTTCAATGTTGACGTCGATCTCCAATTTTGACCCCCAAATAGCGGAATATATAGTGATGGCGGACGATTAATGTATTGCTCGTCGATCTTGAGAACGTGAACGGGCCAGTGATGCAAAGAGATCAGCACAGAAATGTGTGATCGAGTCACACAATTCGACATCATCGTATTAAAAAAGCGTAGATAACGTCCGCGGAGCAATAGGGCGCGGAAGCTCGTGAGCCGAAAGGGTCATTCGTGCAGGGCAAAGCATATCACGGCGCACAATTATCTCTGTCGCAATCTTCAAAAAACAGCAGAAAATCGAGCACACGACTATGGTTGAGACTCCCCAATACAAGGTTGAAAAAAAGGAAGATAGTTTTGCGATTAGAACGTACGCGGCATATATCCTGGCCCAAGTTGACGTCGAATCAGATTTTGATGGAGCGTTAAGGAACGGGTTTGAGATCCTTGCTCATTACATTTTTGGAGGAAACAGTAGAAAGGAACCAATCTCGATGACGGCACCAGTTTCCGAGAAAAAGTGTCAGGCTCCGAGGAAATCCCTATGATGGCCCCGGTGACGTCAGAAAAGATATCGATGACTGCCCCCGTAACCGAAGAACAAGCGGGAGAACGCGCGCAAAGAGTCTCCTTTGCGATGCCATCGAGGTTCACCCTCGAGACGCTCCCGGAGCCACTAGACAAGCGGATCACGTTTAAGGTCGCTGAGAGCCGGAGAACGGCCGCGATACGATTCTCAGGGCGTGTGCACGAGAAGCTCGCGGCTCAGAAAACCGAAGAACTGAGGGATTGGCTCGCAAGGAACGGCATTGTACCAAAATCAAATTTCATCGTCGCGTGATACAACCCGCCGTTCATACCTGGCATCTTTAGAAGAAATGAGATCATTGTTGATATTTGACTTGTGCGCCCCGATGTAATGTAATGCTCAAAGTAACCGCTCGGTAGACCTGTAGTGCAGCGTAAGTCGTGCCTGCGGCGCAGGAGGCCTTTGAACGTGTCTTACCTAATAAAGCTCGTACCGATCCGACGCAAGGAAGAACTAGCTGATCGGTTCCGTGCCCAAGCTCTGTACGAAGTCAAATCGGACGTCTACGGGTGCTGCATTAAGCTGCTCACCGACACGCAATCGGTCGCAACGCGCTGGGGCCAGAGCTTTTATTTTATGTCCCAAAACATACGGTCGCACGGACGCCTTTATGTCGTCAGCGTTCCGGCCGAAGAGAAAAATCAAGTGTGCTATGACCCTCAATCAAAGACCGCTTTCCTTTTAAACTTCGACTACTACGGCTGGATCAAGTCGCTGGCGTTGAGTGTTGCAGGAGATGTGCTCGAAGACGAACACGACATCTACTCTTTGCACGGCGCGTGTCTCGACGTGAACGGGCAGGGAGTGTGCATTCTCGGTGAACCAGGAGCGGGAAAGACGACACACACGTACGGTTTGTTGAGGCGCTCCGAGGTACGCGTTGTTTCAGATGACTGGTTTTTCGCGCGAGTCTACGGACCAGACATACTCGCCTATAGTTCGGAAAAAAATTTTTACATACGCGCGGACCTCGCTAAGATCTGGAGCGAATTCAACTGGCTGGTTGAACGGGCGGAGTTTGACGGCGAAGGCCGCGCCGTTGTCGATCTTCGACTGGCAATTGGAAAAGGACGCATCCTGCCCTTGACGACGCTTAAAAAACTGATCATCTTAAAACGCGACACAGGTGATCCTGAATTCGTTCGAGAGCTCACAGCTGCACAGGCCTTGTCGATCCTTGAACGCCACGACTATTTTAATCCGCACCTGCTCGTAAGCACTCCGTTCAAACAAAGGCTTCGCAAGGCGTTTTTTAGCGCACTTCTAGAAAGGATCACAGCCCACGAGGTCAATACGACCGAACAGCCTGAGCAAAGTCAGATGCGGATACGAGAAATCATCTTTCCGGGCAACGCTCAGTAGCCTTTTGGAAGGCATTACGCAGTGGTCGGAGCGGCAAGCTTCGCCAATTTTTCTGGGAAGGGTGTGCTTCCACGCTGTCCATAAGAGACAGCGCCGAGTGCAGAGTCCTCGGTGTGCGCAAAAAATGGAAATAAGCACGCGCTGAAGACGGGAAAAGCATAAGAATCCGACGCGACCTATGAACGCATCTCAAAAATGAGGAGGAGATAGCATAGCAGCAATGTATAAACAGCTTGTCCTGGCGATTTTCCCGAGTGAAACCGCCGCCGACCAGGCAGCCGGAGAACTCAAGGGATGGGAAAGGGCGAACGATGAGATAAAAAGGGGAGCGATTGGCGTCCTAGTTAAGGATAACAACGGTAAGATCAAAGCGCATAAGCTAGGTACGCGAGAAACTAGCAGAGGCGCAGGCGTCGGCCTGGTTCTCGGCATTATCGCAACGGTGCTTTCAGGAGGGCTTGCCCTTCTCGCCGGCGTCGTGGGCGGCATTATCGTAGGAGGCATAGTCGGCAGCTTCGTCCATCGCGGACTTGGGATGTCTGATGAAGACTTACGGCTCCTCGGCGAACATCTTGATGCAGGGCGGGCAGCGGTTGGAGTACTCGTCCCTGATAATGAGGCCGCAGCGACGAGCGCCGAGCTAAAGAAGCTGGGCGGGGACATCACTACATACCAAGTTAGTGAAGAGGCGTTGCAGCAGGCTGCGGAAGCAGCAAAGGGCGCAGGCGCGTAAGAGGTCTAAGCCGTTCTTTATTCAGAAATGAGCTAGTAGCCGCTCTGTGCGGACTTGAGTTGTGTGAATGCGGAGCGCCGGGAGGTACGCCTCCCATTTTTTCTTCTATAGTTGAGTTTAGTCGCTAGGACAGGGTCGAGAAAAAACACCTGCCCATGAGTCTTCTTCTATGCGATACATTTCCCTGTAAGGTGGACGATGATTTCGGGCGCACACGTGATTATCTATAGTGCGGACGCAGAGGCTGATCGAGCCTTCTTCCGTGACGTTTTGGGCTTTCCTTCGGTGGATGCAGGCCGAGGATGGCTCATCTTCGCATTGCCGCCGGCCGAGATCTCCTTTCACCCGGCAGCCGAGAACGACAATCATGAGTTCTATCTCATGTCTGACGACGTGGCAGCCACAATTCAAACCTTGGAACAGCAAAAGATCAAGTGTGAACCGGTGGCAGACCTAGGCTGGGGCCTATTGACACACTTGTCTTTGCCAGGAGGCGGCAGGCTCGGCTTGTACCAGCCGAAACACCAGGTGGCAGCTCGAAAAGATGGTACGAAGCCTCTGCCGTCCTCTGACTGAACCTTACGGCACAGAGCGCCACGGAAGCTGACGGGCGACGACCCATTCTTCTCGCGACCCATTCTTCTCAAGCCTTCCTCTCAAGAAAGACGGCCTGACTTGGTTCCTAGGGCCAGCTTCTAAACCAAACCACGGGTCATACTGACATGGAAAAACTACCCCCGCTAGTATAAAAGGGTAAGGTTCTCCCTACCTTTCTCGCGTTCTCTTATCTCGGTCTCTGAGAGTTCAAGGCTGTTATATGCTTTCATGATATCGCTAAAGAGTAGTTCCACCATATCTCTGCTGAAGTTCTCCTTGATGACCATTCGCATCACAGCGACGTCCT
>Ga0326727_10010159_pt1 | contig 22600 bp, 20 predicted proteins | sample MB2enrmetagenome_FD_207643 | JGI IMG/M metagenome (GOLD analysis project Ga0326727, IMG submission 207643) | Lab enriched peat soil microbial communities from McLean, Ithaca, NY, United States - MB29MY | ecosystem: Environmental > Terrestrial > Soil > Wetlands > Peat | place: USA: New York...
GTCCCCACAAAATCCCCCACAGTCTCGGAGGGCGACGGCAGTCGATTTCTCTAAGTTATTGATAGGATTGGCTCCTCAGGTAGGACTCGAACCTACAACCCTTCGGTTAACAGCCGAATGCTCTGCCATTGAGCTACTGAGGAGTGCGTGGCGCTGGATTGTCCTTATTTAAATTAGCAGAGCCCGGCGAGGGCGTCAAAAGGCGGGATTGGCCCGGCTGCTGGAGGTCCCATTTCGACTCATCCCCACGTGAACTCGATAGGAATCTGAACATCCGGGTGCAGGCTTTTGTGCACAGGGCAGGTGTGGGCGGCTCGTTCGAGCTTCTCCTTGTCTGCCGGGCTCGGCGAACGGGGGACATGGATCTTGACGGTCAGCCGCTCAATCCTTCTCGGCGGTGTCGCCGTCATTTCCTTCTCGACAGACGCCGTGGCGCCGGAGATGTCGATGTTCTGCGTACGCGCCGCAATGCCCATGATCGTGAGCATGCAAGCGCCCAGCGCCGTTGCCACCAGATCGGTCGGAGAGAAGCTTTCGCCGCGGCCTTGATTGTCCTTGGGGGCGTCGGTGTTTAGCTCGGCTCCGGAAGGACCGTGGGTTGCCTTGCAGTGCAGCTCTCCTTGATACTCGACTTGAATGTTAACCATGGTCTTTTCCTTGATAATCGATTGAGAGTGAGCTGCGGTCAGAATCGCTTCGACCCGCTCAATGCATCATCACTCAGAGGACAATGAAACTTCAACTGCCTCCCGGCGCATTTCGCGCCTACCTCTTCGACTGCGACGGCACGGTGGTCGACTCCATGCCGCTGCACTACATCGCCTGGACGAAGGCGCTCGGCGAGTGGGGCGCCACCTTCGACGAAGAGCTGTTTTATGCGTGGGGCGGCAAGCCATCCAGAGAGATCATTGCCGATCTGAACCAGATGCAGGGGTTCGCGATGCCGGTTGAAACCGTGGCTGAGCGCAAGGAGAATCTCTACTTCTCGCTGCTGCCGCAATTGAAGCCGGTGCCGGAGGTGCTCGAACAGATCGACGCGCAATACGGCCGCATTCCGTTCGCCGTGGTCTCGGGAAGCAACCGCGAATCGATCGTCAATTCGCTCACCGCTGTCGGCCTGCTCGACCGCTTCCAAATCCTCGTCGGCCATGAGGATTACACGCGCTCCAAGCCCGCGCCCGACGCCTTTCTGATCGCGTCCGAGCGGCTTGGCGTCGCGCCCAAAGACTGCCTTGTCTTTGAAGACACTGAGATGGGGATCGCGGGGGCAACGGCGGCGGGCATGGCCTCAGTGCGCGTTCCCCCACCGCTCGAGCGGCGCGATGGAACCGCGCCCGCAGTGCTTGCGTAGAAGCTGTTTCGTAACTCCGTCTTGAAAGGGCACGACTTCAGTCGTGCCGCAAAAGAGTCAGGAAAAACGCGGGCCTCAGCCCCTGAGGGATGGGTTTCGGAAAGTCCGAGGAGGTTATGAAACAGTTTCAAGTCAGATTCAGCACCTCGCGAGGAGGCCGAATTGCCATCCATCGACACCACTGAACAGCCGCGCAACCCGAGCCGCTGGGCCGATGCCGCAATCGTGCTCGCCATCGCCGCTGCCGTCGCGCTTCTGCATGTCTTCACCAATTCGCGCTACGGTTTTCATCGCGACGAGTTGCAGTTTCTGAGCGACGCGCGCCACCTCGACTGGGGATTCGTCGCCTACCCTCCGTTCACGCCGTTCATCGAGCGCATCGGCCTTGGCTTCTTCGGCCTCAACATGGTCGGCCTGCGGCTTTTTTCCGTGCTGGCGCAAGCCGTAGCCATTGTTATCTCCGGCCTCATGGCAAAGGAACTCGGCGGCGCGCGCCTCGCGCAGGTCGCCACAGCCGTCGCCGTGGCTCTCTCCGCGCTGCCGCTCTTTAACGGCACTGAGTTTCAGTACACATCGTTCGATTATTTGTGGTGGGTGCTCATCGCCTACCTGGCCATCCGGTTGCTCAAGTCTGAGAACCCGCGCTGGTGGCTGGCCATCGGAGCCGTTATCGGCGTGGGCCTTGAAACCAAATACACGGTCTTGTTCCTCGCCGTCAGTCTCGTCATCGGTATCCTGATCTCTCCCGTTCGGCGTTTACTCTTGAGCCGTTGGTTCGCTATTGGGGTCGCACTGGCATTCGCGATCTTTCTTCCCAATCTCCTTTGGCAATTCCGGCACGACTTCATCTCTCTGCATTTCCTTGAATACATTCATGCGCGCGACATGCGCTGGGGCCGCGGCGATCGCTTCTGGTTCAAGCAGTTCATTGTCTGCGCCAACATCTATTCCACGCCGCTTTGGATTGCCGGCATCTGGCTTTATCTCCGCAGCCCGCGATTCCGCCCCGTGGCCTGGATGTTCCTCTTGCCTGCCGCTTTTTACACCTTCACGCACGCGGTCTTTTACTACCTTGCGCCCACCTATCCCATGCTCATTGCCATGGGCGCCGTCGGTTTTGAATCCTGGTGTGCTCGTCTCAGGCGCGGCTGGGCCGTCGCGCTGACGGCTGTTCTGTTCATCGGGCTTCTCGCCGCGGGCGCGTACGGCATTGCCATCGTCGTGCCTCTCGAAGCCAATGGGCCGCTTCGGGATTTTGCATTGGCACAGAACGACGCACTCCGCGAGGAGATCGGATGGGATGAACTTGTGCGCACCGTGGCGCAGATTCGCGATGCGCTTCCCGCCGACGAGCAAGCGCATCTCGGCATCACCACCGGCAACTACGGCGAGTACGGAGCCATCGAAATTCTTGGCCGCGCGTACGGTCTTCCCGAGCCCATCGGCACCACCAACTCCGAGTGGTACCGCGGTTATCCCACGCCCCCGCCCACCACGCTCATCGTTCTCGGCCTCCGCGAAGAGGAAGCCAACGCGCTCTTCACCGGCTGCCGTCTCGCCGGCCACAATGGCAACTCCGAAGGTGTGCGCAACGAAGAGAGCGAATATCACCCCGACATCTTTGTCTGCGGGCCTCCGCGCAAGCCGTGGTCAGAGATCTGGAAGGAGCATCGGGACTTCGGCTGAGGAGAGTCCGCGGAAAAGGCCGAAAACTCGGTCGAATCGTAAAAAATGATCCCGCAGGGGCGCCGGCGCTTTCGGAAATACGGTGATCTTTTGAGAGCCGTGTATGTGGATTTTACTTCCACCCCAACGACGAAGACCTGTCGTTGGGGGCCCCGGAAAGGAAAAACTCACTCAGCAGTTGCGGCTTCGGTCTACACCATTTCCGAGAACGCTTTAGGGCTTCCAGGCCGGAGTCGGATCTTCTGGCCTGCCATCCGTGTTTTTGAGGGCTGGTTGGAGTTGGTTATTCCCGAAATCGTCGCGCGGTACGGTCCAGAGGAAAAGAATGAGGACTGGCAATCCGACGACGCTGGTAAGCAGGAAGAACCGTACCCAGCCGATCTTCTCCGACAATACTCCTCCTGAGGAGGCCACCACGGTGCGGCCAAGCGAAGCTAGCGAGCCAAGCAGCGCGTACTGAGTCGCCGTAAAAGCGGGCGAGCATAGACTGGAAAGATAGGTCACCAACGCGGTCCCGGCCATTCCACCCGTGATGTTTTCGGCAGTCACACATAAAGCAAGGTAGCCGATGCGATGCCCGCCTATTGCCTGCAAAACAAAAAACAGGTTCCCGACCGACTGCAAAACTCCACAAAGAATCAGCGAGCGACGGATTCCGTACCTGGTCGTCACTACACCACCTAATAGAACCCCTGCCACAATCGAGAAAAATCCGAACACCTTCGAAGCGGCGGCGATCTCAGGGAGCGAAAATCCCAGCGAAATATAGAGCGGCGTTGACATCACTCCCGCCATCGCCTCGCCCAGCTTGTATCCGAATATCGAAATCAAAATGACGGGCCAAAGCGGCCTGCGCATGAAATCGCGAAAGGGACCGATCACGGCCGTGGCAAACGCATGGCGCATCGCATGCCATCCGGATCCCGCGGCATTTGAAATTTGCGCGGAGACCTTCGGTTCAGGACCTAGCAAAAACACCAGCATTCCCACACCGACGAGCGCTGCCATTGTGGCATAGGCCGCGAACCACCCTGCGTACGCTGCGATCAGCAGGCCGCCGGCCCCGGAAACCAGCATGGCGACCCGGTAGCCGGACTGATCCATGGCTGCTCCGGGAGCCTGCTGATCCCCACTCAGGCTCTCCACCCGCCAGGCTTCGACCACGATATCCTGGCTGGCAGATAGAAATGCGACAAGTACTGACAAAGCGGCCATCAGAGGCAAGTTGTGCTTTGGATCGCACAATCCCAGGCCGAGAATTGCGCCGATCAAAAGAACCTGGATCGTGATTCCCCAGCCTCTCCGTCGTCCCAAAGGCAGTGGTGGAGGTACGCGATCGATCAGCGGCGCCCACAGAAACTTGAATGCGTAGGGCGTGGCAACCAAAGCGAAGGTGCCGATCGCTGCGCGCCGCACACCAACTGTCGAAAGCCACGCTGAAAGAGTTGAGTAAGTCAGCAGGAACGGCAAACCACTGGAAAATCCCAGTGCAAGCACCTGCAGTACACGCGGCTCAGTATAGGCCGCGACCGCGTGCCGCCAGTTTGTTCGAGCGTGTCCTTCGTTGCTTCGGGAGTTTTCCTTCATCGCAATTTTCGGGCACTCTGTTTCAGCCTCTTGCCCTGCTTCCGCTTCTTGAATAGACGATCGCTTGGTCTCTGACAACTTGATTCTGTACCAATGTGGGTATCTGGTGCGAGTTCTGCCGCGATGCCTGGGTGCCCCAGGTCCCTCGCCTTTGGGGACCTGGGATAACACGAACGCAAAGGCACGAATTCATGTTGTCAGAAACCTAGAACCAATTCTAGAGGAGCGCTGGCCGTCTCTTGTAGCGCCGGCCTCCCGGCCGGCTGTAGTGCGGGTCTCCAGACCGGGGCCCCCAAGAAACGGTCTTTGTTTCTTGGGGTGGGAGACCCGCGCATCCGAACACCGCGGAGGAATCTGTCATTCTGAAAGAGCCATGAGACTCGGCATCGTCAGCGACACCCACGGCCTTCTCCGCCCCGAAGTCGCCCCCGCCCTCCAAGGCGTCGACAGGATCCTGCATCTCGGCGACTTGGGCAAGATCTCCATCCTCGATGCACTCGCCAGGATCGCGCCCGTAACCGCCGTCCGCGGCAACACCGACCGCCAAGGCGCCTGCGCCAAACTGCCGGAAACCGATGTCGTCCTCTTCGAAGGCCACTATCTCTACATGCTCCACGACCTGAAGACCCTGCACCTCGATCCCGCGGCGGCCAAATTCGCAGTGGTGCTCCACGGCCACACCCACGTGCCCAACTTCTATACGAAGAAAGGCGTGCTCTATTTCAATCCGGGCTCGTGCGGCCCGCGCCGCTTTGAACTGCCGGTGACAATCGGGCTGCTCACGATCAGGAAACGCGGCGCGCTTGTAGACTTGAAGCCCGAGATCGTTCACCTGAATCTTGCATCTCGCGCTTAAAGACAACGACCTGATCCGTCCCGCATGCCGGTAGTGGTAGGTGTTTCATTCATGCCTCCCTTATAACGACGATGGTGGAATGCGCACAGGACGCCGCCGCGGCGCGCGTTACGCAGACGGTTGATCGCCCCGACCCGCTCGGAGACCTCGATCCACTCGGAGATATCGACCGCCTCGATCCAGGAGCCAAGAAGATGGCCTCCCGCGCAATCCTTCGCTGTGGATTGCAGTTTTGCGCTTTACTCTTACTTTCCACGGCCGGCGCAGCCGCACAATCCACAACATCACCCGCGCAGACCAAAACTGGCTCCGACCAGATGGCGGGCATGTCCGGCACCTCCACCGATTTGTGGGTAATGCCGGGCTCGGACTTCGACCGGCCCGGCCTCGTTCCCAGGGCCAACCTCAACATCGGCATCGGCCACACCTTCGGATTTCTCAAGAAGGATCCGATCGGGGACGAGCTCACCTTTGGCTACACCTATGAGAACGCCGGCTCTCACGGGTTCTTCCATACCAGCTTCGGATCGCATACCGAAGCGTTAGGCGTGATGAAGAACTTCAACCTGCCCCACATCAAGGTGGTCTCAGGCTACACATGCATCCAGGCCGGAATCGCCAGCTTCACGGGCAACGCTTATGTCCAGAACCGGCTTTACGACGGCGAAGCGCTGGGGGCCATGATTCACTTCGGCCCTCACGAATCCATCTGGATTCAGGAGATGTACAACAAGATGCCGACCATGCCGTGGTACACCACGACGAGCATTGGCTACACCTGGAGCTGGTGAGCAGATGCGCCGAACCTACCCCCGCACGCGCCGGCTGATCCAGCGGTACGCCACGTCCGTCATGAAGTTCACCAGCAAGTAGGTCAGCCCGATCGCCAGCAAACACCCCTGCACCAGCGCATTGCTGCGGTTGGAGATCGCGTCTACCAGCAGCCAGACTACGGGCAACGTGAGTGCGAGGCGGGAGACGGTCGGCTTCATGAAAACGGTGAGCGGTAGTCAGGGATCAGTGGGCAGTGTACAGCGGAGGGTTGCGGTGTTCCCGGGTCCTGCTCATTCTTCAACGAGGGCTAGACCAAAATCAGCCCGTGCCTCTATCTGCATACCTCGGGAACCATACTTGGCTCCCATCTGGTTAATAGTTGAGCTGCGCTGGTCTGAGGTGAGTACCAATCTTTACTCAGGGTAATTTCCCATTGCTTTTTAGAGATCTCTATCGTCAGCTTCAAATCGGTTCGCACAATTACGCCGTACTGAGAGGCTTGTTCGAGTCCGCCTTTTGAATGATCGAACTTATCCAAAAACTGAGAAGCGTCGGTGCTATGCAGAGTGGGTAGTTCCAGCAATTTCACGGATTCGTGATCGAAATCGAACTGCCCATCCTTAATCGGGGTCTGTACGTAAAGAACACAATGAGCGCCCACCCAGCCAATGGCGCTGGCGCCTGCGTCATCTTGGTCGATTCTTAAATCGCGAAGAGTGGTGCCTCGCGCATCGGTGAGAAATGCACCATCTTCGCAGTTAAAGAGGATCCATTTCCCGTCTGCCGACCATTGAGGATCGCTCTCTGAACAGGGCTCATTATCTTCAATGTTGTTCGTGCCTTCTAAGACTCTTATCTTCCCTGTATCAAAATCGAGTACAGCGAGAGGGCCGCTGTTTTCCGAGGCGTCATTCCCGTCGCCAGGCTGGTTGCCATGGACAGCAAAGGCTAGATAGCGGCCATCTGGCGAAAAGGCCGGCCCATCATAGACTTCGGTTTCGCCCTTATCAAGATCGTGGAAAGCAAAAGGAGCGCCCGTTAGCTTCTTTCGTACGCCCGTCTTTAAATCGATTGCGACCAGCGCACCGCCGTGCTCAGTGTCAGGCGAAACAATTACGAGTTTGTTGCGGTCAGGAGAGAACGCAAATCCGGCGACGGGGCTTTTCAAATTGATTCGCTGAACCACGGTTCCCGCAGCATCGTAGAGGGATAGGGAGGAACCGGAGGCAACAGCTACGACGGGAGAGGACGCGGACTGGCAGTTCCCAAGCCCAATACTCAACCCATTCATCACTATGACGCACAGATACGCCCGGATCATGACAGTCCCATCCTAAATCACTTTGGGTCAGCGTTGCCGGGGATCGGCTAAGGGCTTAAACGCGCTCTCTTTCAGGCAGTTTCTTACGCCCCCTGCGGGGCTTGCGTTCGTTTGCGCAATCCGTTTCCCCAGGCTTGCGCCGCGGGGCTACTGTCTTCCGCCCGCTGAAGCGGACTATGCGCTCCATCGCCGCTTTCCGCTCCATCCCGTTTCTGCGTTCCATCCCCGTATTTGTGTTCCATCTTCGTATTCGTCGTGCTGAAGGACATAAAGCACCTGTGGAGAGACCTCGCGCATTCTACTCCGCGAGGACTTCGATTCCGCTCACGGTCGCGTAGCCATCCACGGGAACGAAACTAATGAAAAGTTTGCCCTGGGAATTCGGTTCGAGACCGCTGAACCTGCGGATGATCACGTCTTTCTCGCGCGCCTCCTTGGCGAGATCGAAGTCTTCGAGAAGCGGCCTCCCGTTCGAAAAGACGTTGAAGACGCGGGCCGCAGTCGATTTCGCTTCGCCCGCGGGGAGCGGGAGCTGATCGGGATCGACACGACGCGCCGCGAAGTAGAGCGTCAACGTGTACTTTCCTTGAGGGACGGGGATTGCATAGGTGAAGTTGCCCCAGCGTTCGGTCTCGAACAGCTCGGGATCGTCCGTTCCGGTCACGGGAGTGCTATAGGAGGCAATCCGGCCGCCTTGAAAGTAATTGTCAGGACTCCACCAGCGGCTGTCGTCGGAGTAATACGGCGTCTGGCGCGGGAGAATGCGGATCGGCAGGGCGTGCCCACGGAGGCCCGGCAGAATCTCAATCGCCGATAAGACTGCGGGCTCGCCGTTGTCGCTGGAGAACTCGAGATGCAAATATCCGTCGGCGGCGGGGGTCATGTCGGGGAAGATTTTTACATCGGCGGTGTGGCTTCCGCCCGCATCGGCCACGACATCGAAGCCGGAGAGCAGCGTCTTGCCGTTGGCCCGGACCGTCATCAGGCGTTTGCCTTCTGCACCCGTGCCGGTCGACTCCGGATCGTAGACGGTTTCGGCAAAGTGCAGGCGCAGCTCATAGGCGCCCTGTTTCAACGGAATGTCGTAGCGGAACGATTGGCCTTGGCGGCTGGTGCGGTAGAATTCTTGATCCTGCGTTCGTCCGATGTGGAGCACGTCGCTCTTGACGGCCGTGCCGCCGGTAAACCAGGTATCGGAGTTCCACAGTTTGCCGGCATGATCTCCGAGGCTCCGGTTTGCGCCGGCGAGAATTCGGATCTCAGGGCCTGCGGGCGGGCCAAACTGAAAGCCGGTGGAATTGACCGGCTGAACGGCTTCTTGCGAAGCGGGCGTCTCCGTTTTTCTGAGTGACACGCGCCATGCATAAGCCACAGCGAGACAGACGACGACGGCTGCCGCCAGGCCCCATGGCCGGCGAAAAGCTCGCCGGATCGCATGAGTCCATCCCCGGCCGGGAAGATTCGCGGCAGAAGGCTCCAATTGTGAGCCGCCATTCGGTTCGCGCACAATCGTGGAGAACCTGGGCACGTATTGACCGAGGGGGATTGTGATCTGCAGAGCGTGTCCCGCGCCCTCTCCGGCGTAATAATCGGCCAGCCGCTTGCGCAGGCGATTGGCTTCTACGCGCACAATAGAATCGGAGTCCTGATCGAAGGACTCGCCGCGCTCGAAGACCTCGACACCGACTGAATACTCCTTGATCTGGGCCGCCTCTCCGCGAAAGAGCTTCTCGCAAAGATAGGTAAGCAGGTGCGCGAGCCGCGGCGCGCGAGTGAACTCCGCCGACGCGAGCACGGCGCGCAATTCAGCACGTTTGGCTTCGACTTCAGCGGAATCGATACTGGCTGCGGCCATAGCGCGTTGCTTCCCCGTGGACTCGGATTGTTGGAGCGGTTCCACTATAGCGCCAAAAATCTGTTTGCAAACCCTGTAACGGTGTAATGCGCGGCCGGCAAGCGAATGTAACGGCTGGTAACCCCCACCGATGGCGGTGAAACCGCTCTTCGCACCCCAGCAAACCCATTCGGCAAATGACTGCAAAAAAAGGACTTCCGCGTTAGCGTGCCGCGTTTAACCGCGACCCGGCGCGCGGTAGCAGGTCTAGCGTTGCGGAATCGTGCGGATGGGGGCTTTACTGGATTCGCAATGGGGTACAAATCGGTTGATGCGGAGATCGACCGGCCGCTTGAACCGGGATGCCCTACCGAAAGAGGAGGTTGGATCATGAAGAAACTCGCGATATTGCTTGCAATGATGAGTCTAACTGCCGGCGCCGGGAGACGCGCAGGGGCAGAACTGAACCCGGACCTTCGCGGCGTTGATGCCACGTCTCACGCCGCCGGGGCGGCTGAACAAGCGGGCGACCTGGCGCGGCTGAACAAAGAATATGCGAAGGCTGCCGTCGACTACGAAAGAGCGTTGCGCTTCGACCCGAAGAACTCCGCGCTCTTTAACAAACTGGGAATCGTCGAACTCAAGATTGAGGACACAAGGGGCGCGCGCAGGAGCTTCAACCTGGCCCTCAAATACGATGCGCAGAACGAGCTGGCCCTGAACAATCTTGGCGCCCTGGAATTAATCCAGCGGAGGTACAAGCCGGCCATCCATGATCTGAAGCAGGCCCTGGCGCTCGACGAGTCGGATGCGTCTGCCCACCTGAACCTGGCAGAGGCTTGGATGGGAATGGGACAAGTGGATCGCGCCATGACGGAGTACTCGCGCGCACTGGAACTGGACTCGGATATTTTGACCTCGGCGAACGACGGCGTCCTGGCCCAGGTCAGGACACCGGAGCAGGAGGCTCGTATCGATTACCTGATTGCGAAGGCCTACGCCCAGCGCGGCAATCTCGACGGCGCCCTGGATTATCTCGGGCGCGCCAAGAATAGGCGCTACCCGAACCTGGGGGACGTTTACACGGACAGGGAATTTGCATCCTTGTGGAAGGACCCTCGCCTGGCGGCGATCGTCAAACGGTAGATGGCTTCCCCTTTTGTGCCCGCCAATGCTGCGCCTTCCGTCGATTTCGGGAGACGCAGCGTTGCATGGGCCGCGCCGGGCTATCGATAAACCTCAGGGATGAAGTTCTGCTCCTGGATGGGCGGCCGCACGTACTTCGATTTCGCGATCGGCGGCAGCTTCAGCGGCTCGGGCGTCATGTCTTTGTACGGAATCATGGAAAGCAGGTGGCGGATCACGTTGAGCCGCGCCTTCTTCTTGTTCTCGGCATTCACCACGAACCACGGGACCTGCTTGGTGTCGGTCACAGCGAACATCTCGTCCTTGGCGCGCGAGTAGTCTGCCCAGTGCTTGCGCGATTCCAGATCCATGGGGCTCAGCTTCCAGCGCTTGGTGGGCGCGTGCATGCGGCCCTGGAAGCGCCGTTCCTGCTCCTCGTCGCTCACGCTGAACCAGTACTTGATCAGGATGATGCCCGAGCGCACCAGCATGCGCTCGAACTCCGGGCAGCTCTGCATGAACTCCACGTACTCGCGCTCCGTGCAAAAGCCCATCACGTGCTCCACACCGGCGCGGTTGTACCAACTGCGGTCGAACAGCACCATCTCGCCGGCTGCGGGCAGGTGCGGAACGTAGCGCTGGAAGTACCACTGCGTCTTCTCGCGCTCTGTCGGCGTGCCCAGCGCCACAATGCGGCAGACGCGCGGATTGAGCGACTCGGCAATGCGCTTGATGGCTCCGCCCTTGCCGGCGGCGTCGCGGCCCTCGAAGAGCACGACCACGCGAAGACCTTCGTGGCGAATCCACTCCTGCAGCTTGACCAGCTCGACCTGCAGGCGGCTCAGTTCGCGCTCGTATTTGCACTCCTTGCCCAGGCGCATGGGAGCCGCGTGGAGGATACCTTTGCCGGGGTCGAGGCCATTGCCGGAGTGATAGCCATTGCCGGAATCATGGCCGTTGCCGTTCGCGTGCTTGTGCTGCTTCTTCGTCTTCTCCGCCATGGTCTTCCTCCGGACTCTCTTGCCGCCGCGCGCAAGTCCGCCTGCGGACGCAATGTCATTCAGCATATCGGCAGAGTGCGACCGAGCGTTAATCCGCATCTCTCGCACGCGGCGAGAACATGTAGCGCCGGTCTCCTGACCGGCTGTAGCGGGGGTCTCCCGACCCCCGCCGGGCAGGCGGCGGTCGAATATCGGCCATTGCCTCTGCCGTCGTGTCATCTGTGAGAGATGCCGGTTAACTTGCAGGCGCGGGCCGGGGTCCGATTCGGTCTTTTCGGGCAACACTTGCGTAGTCTCCTATTGCTCCGCCCTTTATCCTCAAGACATGGCACACGAGTTCGACGGCAAGAAGTACGAGAAGGCATCTGCCCACCAGAAAGAATGGGGAACGAAGCTTATAGCAGAACTCGATCTCCACGGAACCGAATGGATTCTCGACCTTGGCTGCGGGGATGGCTTGCTCTCTCGACAGATTGCCGATCTCGTTCCCGATGGGGAGGTGGTCGGCATTGACGCTTCAAGCGGCATGATTGAGGCGGCTCAATCGAAGGTCAGGAAGAACCTGCGGTTTCTCCTGATGGACATCAACGAGATGAACTACTTCGAGCAGTTCGATGTTGTGTACTCCAACGCCACCCTGCACTGGATCAAAGACCACACGCGTCTGCTCCGCAATGCCGGTCGCGCCTTGCGTAAAGGCGGGAGACTGCGCTTCAACTTTGCTGGAGAGGGAAACTGTTCGCACTTTTTCTCTGTCATCCGTGAGGCCATGTGCGGAGAGGAATTTGCCGGCCATTTTTCCGGCTTCGATTGGCCCTGGTACATGCCCTCGGTAGAGGCGTATTCGACATTGATAGATGCCAGCGGAATGAATGACGGGCGCGTCTGGGGAGAAAACGCGGACCGACACTTTTCCGACGCAGAGGAGATGATCAAGTGGATCGACCAACCCAGCCTTGTACCGTTTCTCGCGCATATCCCGGAAAAGGCAAAACCGCGATTCCGGGAGTTCGTCATCGGGAGAATGATTGAAGAGACGCGGCAAAACGACGGCAGGTGTTTCGAGACCTTCCGCCGAATCAACGTATCCGCACACAAGTGAGCTTCGGCTGAGGCGCGACATCGTCGGTGCTGGAGGCGCGGCCAGCAGCCGATCAAGCCCCGCGGATTGTATCCTCGGCACGCTAGCTCCTATTGATGATGTTGATGCCGTAATGAACGTGGTTCGGTAACTGGTCGCCCGAGCCCACGCGCGAGTTCGCAACGCCGATAATCGAAGATGTGGCTGGGGAAAATCAACTTGGGCTATTGCAGAGCTACGGCGCCTACCTTCGCGTAGAGAAGGGGCTTCGCCCGCTCACCTGCGAAGCCTATCTGAGCGACCTGCGCATCTTCGCCGAGTTTCTCGAAGGCCGCAACGCCCTGCTGCTCACGGCGTGCGAGGCCGACGTGTCGGGCTTGCTCGAACACCTGCGCAATCACGGCATCGACGGGCGCTCGGTGGCGCGAAAACTCAGCTGCCTGCGCGGGTTTTACAAGTGGCTGCTGCTCGACCGGCGCATTCATCACGATCCCACCGTCAACATCGAGTCGCCCAAGGCGTGGAAGGTGCTGCCCAAGTCGCTGGCCGAGCTGGAGGTGACGGATATGCTGGAGCGGGCCGCGCTCGCGGCGTCGCATCCCCAGGCCAAAGCCACCGCGTTGCGCGATCGCGCCATTCTCGAGCTGCTCTACGCAGGCGGATTACGCGTCTCCGAGGTCGTGTCGCTCGCAACCAGCGACCTTGCCCTCGATCTCGGGCGCGTGCAGGTGCGCGGCAAGGGCGACAAGGAACGCATTGTCCCGCTTGGCCGTTCCGCGCTCCAGGCTTTGGAGCAGTATTTGCGCGAAGGCAGGCCGCATCTCGAGCGGATCAGCTCCGCGCGCAGGGGGCGGGCGCGGCTGACCATGCAGCGGCAAGAGCGGGCGTGGATGTTTCTCTCGCTGCGCGGCATGCCGCTCACGCGGCAATGGGTATGGCGGCTGGTGAAAGTCGCGAACCACAACACCAGCCCGCACGGACTGCGCCACAGTTGCGCCACGCACATGGTGGAGCACGGCGCGGACTTGCGCAGCGTGCAAATTCTCCTCGGCCACGCCGATATCTCCACCACGCAGGTTTACACGCACTTGGCGCTGGGCCGCCTGAAGGCCGTGCATCGCCAATTCCATCCGCGCGCCACCGAGCGCACCGTGGGGATAAGTACCGATGAGGCCGCTCGTCCCGGCCCGCGTCTTGTCGCACGCAAAGCTCTAGTCCCAGATTCTTTGGATGAGGAGCTGCCATGACCGCCACCGCGGCGCTTCCGGCGGCTGCTTCCCCATCCGCCGTCACCAACTCGCTGATGGACGCTTACCTGCAAGTGCTGGCCAACGAGCGCGGCGCGTCCGCGCACACCCTGCGCGCCTACGTGCGCGAGCTGCACGATTTTGCGGCCTGGCTCGCCGAGCGCGGCGGCGCGCCTGAAGTCCCTCAAATCGAGCACACCCACATTCGCGCCTACCTCGCCACGCTTTATGAGCGCGGACTGTCGAAGGCTTCGGCGGCGCGTGCGCTCGCGGCCATTCGCAGTTGGTTCAAGTGGCTGGCGCGCAACAAATACATCGAGCAAAACGCGGCGTCGCTCGTCTCCACGCCGCGGCTGCCCAAGCACCTGCCGCGCGTGCCGTCGATCGAGCAGATGAACCGCGTGGTCGATTCGGTGCGCGGCGACGCCGCCAGTTGGCCGGCGCGCGACCGTGCGATTCTCGAGATGCTCTACGGCTGCGGCATCCGCAACGCCGAGCTGACCGCGCTCAACCTCGAACACATTCACTGGGCCAATGAAGCCGTCCTGGTGCGCGGCAAAGGCCAGAAGCAGCGCTACGTGCCGCTGGGCGACGCGGCCGCCGCCGCATTGCGCGCGTATTCAGCAGAGCGTGACGCGCGCCTGGCCGCGGCCGGCGAACAAAAACCCGTCCGCACTCCGGCGCTGTTTGTGAATCTGCAATTGCGCGGCTTTGATGCTCGCCTCACCACGCGCAGCGTAGGCCGCATCGTCAAGCGCATCGCCATTCTGCGCGGGCTCTCCTCCGACGTGCACCCGCACACCCTGCGCCACGCCTTCGGCACGCATCTGCTTGAAGAAGGCGCCGACCTGCGCGCCATTCAGGAGCTACTCGGCCACGAACGCCTCTCCACCACGCAGCGCTACACGCAGCTCACCACCGCGCAATTGACCGCGGTCTACGACAGGACGCATCCGCGCGCAAAGTAAAATGCAGTTCGAACTCGCGAACTCGCGATCGCCGCTGCAGCGGCGCCAACTTGCAGCGCCAACTCGCGATCGCCGCTCGAGCGGCGCCAACTTGCCGCTTTTGTTCGTTCTCTACTTTGAATGTTCTGCTTTTTGATCCTTATAGAGAGGCGGCGCAAGGTAAACCGGCCCTCCTCAACTGCTATCAATTCTGTTTCTGCCGGGCCGCCGTTGCGTTTCCTTTACGTCGAATAGTCCGCGTTGATGTGGATGTACTCGTGCGTCAGATCGGTAGTCCAGAAGACGCACGAGCCAGCTCCCTGGTGCAACTGAATCGAGATCGAGAACTCGCGCTGCGAGATGTAGACGTGTGCCGCGGCTTCGTCGTAGCCGGGCGCGCGGCCGCCGTCGCGGCAGATCGCCAGCTCGCCAAAATCAATATCGATGCGATTGGGATCGATCTGTGCGCCCGAGTAGCCAATGGCCGCGGCCAGGCGTCCCCAGTTGGGATCCGAACCCGCCCACGCGGTCTTCACAAGCGGTGAGTGCGCAACGGCCTTGGCCACGCGCAACGCATCGGCGTCGCTGGCCGCGCCTGCGATGCGCAACTCCACCACGTGCGAAAGTCCCTCGCCGTCGGCCACCACCTGTCGCGCCAGCGACGTGCACACTTTTATGAGCGCGGACGCAAAAGCCGGATCGTTCGCCCCAATCCGGACTCCGCTTGCGCCCGAAGCCAGCAGCAGAACCGTGTCGTTGGTCGAAGTATCGCCGTCCACGGAGATCCGGTTGAAACTCACCTCGACCGCAGGGCCAAGATAGGCATTCAGATCCGCAGGTTCAATGACCGCATCCGTCAGCACGTAAATCAGCATGGTGGCATGAGGCACCAGTTGCGGATGAATCATGCCCGAGCCTTTACCGAAGGCCGCAATCCGTATCTCGCCGCGCACCTCGCGCCCGTCGCCGTCGCGTCCAGCCGCTTCGATGCGTGCCGAGGCCACCTTCTCCACCGTGTCGGTGGTGAGGATGGCGCGCGCAGCATCGTGGAAGCTGCTGGGATCGGCGCCGAGCGAAGCGGCAAGATCGGGCAACACCGCACTGATCTTTTCCGCGGGCAGCGGTACGCCGATGACTCCCGTCGACGACGGAAACACCTCCTCTGCGCGGCAGCCGAAGGTCTTTGCCGCAGCCTCGCACGTGGCGCGCGCGGCCGCGAGTCCCGCCTCGCCCGCCGCGCAGTTGGCGTTGCCCGCATTGATGAGAACCACGCGCACGCGTCCGGCGGTCGCGCTCAGGTGCTGCTTATCGACGATAAGCGGCGCGGCAATTACGCGGTTCGACGTGAACGAAGCCGCGGCGCTCGCCGGCGCATCGGCAACAATCAGGGCAAAATCGCTTCGGCCGCTGGCCTTCAGGCCCGCCTTGCCGGCCGCAAAACGGAATCCGAGAGGAATGCTGTCTTGAGAGAGATCGCTCATGGTGTGGACCCATTTAATCTAACAGATGTGGCGCCGGTCTCCAGACCGGCTGTCGTGCGGGCGTCCACGCCCGCACACGGCTCAACATCATCAAGAAAACACGTGGTCAGAGCAGGAGGTGAGGAGGCCATCGAACGAGTGCCGAAGAACGAATCAGCAAACACGGACTTCCTCGACCTGCGCCACGTAAACGTAGCGCGCGGCGATCGCATCGTTCTCCACGACATCAACCTCACCATCCACGCCGGCGAGCACGTGGCCATTCTCGGCCCCAACGGCTGCGGCAAATCCACGCTCATCCTCGCCATGACCTGCCAGCTTTATCCCATCGTCCGTCCGGGGATGCGCGTGCGCATCTTCGGCCGCGAGCGCTGGGACCTGACCGAGCTGCGCCGTCACTTCGGCGTGGTCAGCGCCGGACCCATGGGCGGCGAATTGCCCGGCGAGCGCACCGCAGTCACTCCGGGGCTCGATGCCGTGATTGCGGGTTTTTTCTCGGCGTCATCGCTGTGGCCGAATCTTCACGTGACCGGCGAAATGCGCGCCAGGGCCTGGGAGGCGCTCGAACGCATGGAAGCCACTCATCTGGCCGCGCAACTGGTGGGCGCCATGTCGGCCGGCGAAAAGCGCCGCATTCTCATTGCGCGCGCCTTGGTGCACCGGCCGCAACAACTGCTTCTCGACGAGCCCTCGAACGCGCTGGATCTGGCCGCGCAACGCGAGCTGCGCGAAACCCTGCGCGGACTCGCCCGCGAGGGAACCGGCCTGGTCATGGTTACGCATCATCTCGGCGACATCCTTCCGGAAATCGCCCGCATCATTCTCATGCGCGACGGCCGCATCGTCGCCGATGGCCCGCGCCAGGAGCTGCTCACCGAGCCGCGCCTGAGCGAGCTCTTCCACGCCCCAGTGCGCATCGGCCACGACGCCGAATGGCTGCACAGTTGGTGACCCGATCCCCGGACGCTGCGGCGTTTTTCGGGACAGATTGGGGGGCCCTTCTGAATGGCTTGCTACTCGGGAGCCTTCGGCCGTCAACCCTTCGATTGCGCGCACGCAAGCATCTTCGCGCCATCCCCCAAGATATCCACCACCATAATTGCCAATTGCGCGATATAATCTAGCACAACATGAGTCCTGATTGGGTCGCCTTTGAAACCGTCATCGCCGATGCAGTGTGTTCATCGACTCCGGCCTCTGGAATAGGTCGTCTCGTAGAGCGCCTCCAAGGCCTGATTGGGGCTGACGCCGCAGTACTCTATTTGCTCCATCTTGAGAAGTCCCATTTTATTCCAACCTTCGGCGACCCTACCACGGTCTGCGACGCAGCAGAAGCTCTCGACGTTAATGTAATAGATGAGTCTCATCGCACAACCTTTGCGGATTCCGCGATTCAGACGTTAGAAGTTATATCCCGATTAATCTCTAGGGACGGAAGAGATGCTTTTCAGCTCGCCATTCCAGTGCGGCGCGATAAGTCATGCCTCGGATTATTGCTATTGCAAAGAGGATCCGACCGACGTTTTTCCAGCGAAGAACAATCGCTAGCAATGATTGTGGCGGACATGATTGTTCCACTTATTGAGAAGAAAAGCTCGCTCCAACTATTGCAGGCGGTCCAGACGCCTATCAACTTTCACGAGCCACTGAAGGAGTATCTAGATGATCTCCTAGCTCTCATCGCAGTTGCCTCTGGGATGCCGATGATAGCCATAAGAGAGTTTCACGCTGAGTCGCAAGCCCTCCGCTGCATCGCACGCTACGGCCTGATAATGCATAGATGCGATCTTGATCTAGAACCAATTCATAGTTACGGTCCTTTCAAGCGTGTCATGGAATCACGGCAGTCAATGGCATTTCCAGATGCGACGGCCGAGGATGCACGCCTGGGAGGTTTCCTCGACCGTAAAGAACTTACGGATGTCCGCAGCTATGTTATCGCACCGATTCTAGTGGGTGACTACTTCTTCGGAACCCTTTCATTTGCTGCGGGCACTCGCTACAACTATTCGCCCCTGGAAATCGAAGGGTTCGTAACCATTGCCAATGTGATTGGAACTTCGATAACAAATTATCGTAATGCTCAGACCGTGAGTCAGCTATACCAGAATGACGGCCAATTAGAAGTTGGGATTACAGCTCTTGAGGTTGCGCAAGCGGCACGACATGAAGCCCGTAATATTATCGCGTCGGTAGATATAGAGCTGGCGACTCTCAAGTCTCAAGCGAGCAACCCTACTAAAGAAAACATATCTAAGATTCCCGATACGGTTGAACGAATATTTGATAATGCTCAACAAATTACCCTCGCACTCGACAAGATAAGAGATGTGTCGAAGCCGCCCAAACGCGAGCTCTTGACAATTTCTCTTAAGAAGGTAATTTACGATGCGGCTGCCCTGGTCACCGGCAAGATTGACAAAGAGCGCGTTATTGTGCGTCTTGAAGGTAAAGACATAGATATTGAAGTCTACCCGGAAAGGCTTAGGCATGCATTTCTCAATTTGTTCTTGAATAGCTTGGATGCATTCGCAATAAGGAAGAGGCAGTCAGGAAGAGAAATTCTTATCCAGGTCGATATTGGATCAGCTAGTGCTGACGACGTCAGAATTCGCTACGCTGACAACGCAACTGGTATCGATCCCTCCAAGCTAAGAATCCCGCAAAGTATGCAGGATATACCTCCAGTGCATGAGTTAATTTTCCATCCAGGTGTTACCTCAAAAGAGGGGGGGTCTGGACACGGCTTGTTTTTGGTCAGGCGGATACTCGATGAACATAAGGGATCAGTTGATTTAGTTGATTACAGAAGTGGGGTCGTCTTCGAAATCAGAATTCCAAAGAAGTCAAGTAGTAAACATCCGAACAGGAGTGAGTAAACAATGATGGACACTATGCTCGAAACAGATGAGTCCACGGTAATTGCGCTAGTTGTTGATGACAACAAGCGCGTACTTAAGGCAAAGAGAGAACTTCTTCATGACCAGGGGATTATCACGTTTGGAGTGACTAACTATCATGACGCGATCCGAGAGTTTCGCTCTGTACCGCGCGTCGACATGGTTATCACCGATATTAACCTTTCCACCGACGAGCTGTATTCCGGAAAAGACACATCAGGCGCAACCCTCGCACAGGTACTACGAGCGATAAGTAGCGAGCTGCCAATTTATGGATACTCAGCCATTTTTGCCGAAGGTCAGATCTCAGACGAACTCTCGGGGGCGTTCACCGCGTATTACCCGGAGGGAAAGCTAACTTTGGATCAACAACTTGAATATGCAGTAGCTTGGAAGGCTGCGGCAGTTCAGCATCGCGATCAACGTCTAGAGCGCGCGAAGCATGAGCTTGAACGTCTTAAGGCTTCATATCAAATGCCTGATCCAAATTACTCAACTCTCCGAGATCTCACGCCTGGGAGCGGACCAACGGAAGACCAGGATTCCATTGAGGAGGTACTCGAACGGGCAGGATATAGGATCAAGCTTATAGAGCCAGGAGGCGCTAGACCGCGAATCGACGGAGCTTATGCTAGGACTCGGGGCCCTATCGTGCTTTGGATTAGGGAGTCAGGCGGTATTACGATTGCAGAAGTCTACGCCTATCCGGAGTTGTATGGACATGGAGAAACGGAAGAGCGTGCCATTGCAGATGTCTTGCTGCTTATGGATGGATACGCTAATGATCTGCAGGGCGATGATGCAAGTAGTCTCGACCCGAAAGTTCTGCGGCTACGCAATTATTTGAATTCCGTCTTGGAGGTGTGACGTATGCAGATTTCTACAGCTGATGCTTGGCGTGTGCTGCGAAAATTGAAGTTTGAGCTCAGTGATTGTAAGCATCACGTCCGGGGTTTCTTTACGTTAGACGGAAAGAAGCTGTTTCCGGTTCATTTCTCCTTTGGAAATAAGGATTTACCCGGCAATGTGCCAGAGAAGTTTAGAAAATCCCTGTATTTATCGGAAGCAGAAATTCGTGAGTTGTTTGCGTGCCACATAGACCGCCTTCGCTACGAGCAACTATTGCGCGTGCGAGGTGTGTTACCTCCTGGTAAGACATTCGGTTCTAAGACGGCGTGACAGACCAAAATGCCTAACTTCTTGTATTCTACGAACCCGCGCTTGAGTTTGATTCTAGGCGAGACATATTATGGTGGGAGACACTTTGTCTGGTGCAGTCCATACTTCGAGTATTCATCCCAAGCTGCCCTATTGGCGCCTGCACCACCTACGTCAACGCCTAAAGAGATATATCAGAATCTTGCGATGGAGGTAGAGCGTGGTGACAGGCACAGCGCGAAGATTAAAGAAAGCAGGTCTGGTCTATTAAAGGGAGCTAAGTACCGTTTAGACGATGGAGTTATAAGTCTCGTCCAATTCGAGGAGATAAGATATATTATAAATGTTGCATCAATCACTGATTTCCAACCGCTCTTGTATGTGATAAATTACGGCTCGGTGAGTGCGAACCTTATAGTGGTGCCGGTGAATAAACGCGCTAGTCCAGTGTGCATTGAGTATCAGTTGACTCAGTTGGAACGTAAGGACTTCGAGGCGCTGGAATTACCCAGGATGAAGGTATAGCGATGTCGCTGGGGAAAGCACTTTCATGCTGTGCCTGATGCAAGCGAATATCGACTGCCGTTCCACTGGAGACCACCGCTGACTGTGGCTGCGCGGGTTATCGCGGGCGCCGTCGGGAAGCCAAATATGACTCGACCCGCGGACATCGCAGAGTTCGGTACCCTGAAGTCGGCTTACGGTTAGTGAATTGTTCCGAGCGAATCACCGGAAAGTCAGCAGAAACCATGGGGTCAACCCAGCCCACGCGTGCAGGAAATGGGCAGATCCGCCCGAAATTCCACGCTTTCCCGAGGGTGAGAGTTCTTACCCGAAAACTCTTCGTTTTGCCCCGGAAGTCGGACCTTTTCTGGCCAAGCCCCCCAAGGGATTCTGCTTGACCGACCCAGGATCCTTGTGCGGCCAACTGCAGTCTCATCTGCAGCTTGCAACGCCTTGTCCGGCCGCAAAATCATTTGCAGATAATTACGCGCCATTGGGAGACAATCATCGTAGTTGGGAGTCGAAGACATGAAAGGAATGGGCGAGACGATTCGCCGTGCTCAGCCGCTCACGCGAAGTGTCAGGCATCTCCCGGTCCGTACCTCCCCCCGTACCACCCCCCTCCCCCCTACTCCCTACTGGCTACTCCCTGTTTCACCCCACCCCCTCCCCCCTCCCTACTGGCTACTCCCTGCCTTACCCCCTATAAAAAACGCGAAAAATGAGTTGTGAAACTGTGTGGCTTGGTACCCATCCAGGATCATTAACTTGTATACAGAACCGCGCGGCGGCACAGAAACTGTGAAACTGTGCTGCACAGGAACTGTGAAGCTTCGTCTCAAGCGAACCGCAAAGTGATTCTGAAATTCTGAGCGTTGTGCTACCATTCGGGCAATCGGCTGTCCCCAATGGCCGCGAAACGGAGGTTCATTATGCCGCACATTTCCAGACGACATTTCTTGAAGACCGGCGTAGCCGTGGGCGCCATTGCAGGCCTGCATGGCGCGCCGCTTTTTGCCGAGCGCGCCTCGGCCACCGACTGGGTGACGCTGGGAAAATCGGGCGTCAAGGTCACGCGCCTCGCCTTCGGCACCGGCTCGCGCAACGGTGAAGTGCAGCAGCGCCTCGGGCAAAAGGAGTTCACGCGGCTGGTGCGCTACGCCTATGAACGCGGCATCCGTTTCTTTGAAACCGCGGAGTCGTATGGCGCTTCGCAGCAGATGCTGGGCGCGGCGCTCAAGGGGCTGCCGCGCGACAGCTACAAACTGATGACCAAGGTGACGACCGACGGCGATTCGAACCCGCTGAAGAGGCTCGACGAACTGCGCAGAAACAGCGACACCGAGTACTTCGACATCATGCTGCTGCATTGGCAGCACACAGGAACCTGGGTCAGGGACACTGAACGCTGGCAGGACGCCGTTCTCGAAGCGCAGTCGCGGCAAACGATCAGGACACACGGCGCTTCAGTCCATGGGCTTCCGGCGCTGCGCCAGGTCTCGGGATTCAAGTGGCTCGACGTGTCCATGATTCGCGTGAATCATAAGGGCACAAGAATGGACAACGAGACCGACGACTGGAATGTGCCGGGCGATGTGCACGAGGTGGTGACGCATGTGCGCGAAGCGCGCGCCGCCGGCCAGGGCATCATCAGCATGAAGCTCATTGGCGAAGGCACGTTTACCAATCGCTCGGACCGCCAGCAGGCCATGCGCTTTGCCTTCCGGAACGCGGGCGTGGATTCGGT
>Ga0326727_10010160_pt1 | contig 22599 bp, 8 predicted proteins | sample MB2enrmetagenome_FD_207643 | JGI IMG/M metagenome (GOLD analysis project Ga0326727, IMG submission 207643) | Lab enriched peat soil microbial communities from McLean, Ithaca, NY, United States - MB29MY | ecosystem: Environmental > Terrestrial > Soil > Wetlands > Peat | place: USA: New York...
ATTACCAAACGCAAGCTAGCAGCGGAAGCACTCCGGGAGAGCGAAGAGCGGTTCCGCATCATGGCCGACGCCACCCCGGCCATGATGTGGGTAACAGGCGTCGCGGGAGAAGCTGAGTTCGTCAACAAGGCATACCGGGAGTTCTTCGCAGCCACCTTAGAGGAAGCGCAATCGGGAGAGTGGCAATTAGTGCTTCACCCGGACGATGCAACCGCGTACGCCGCGGCTTTCGATCGCGCAGTGGCCGAGCATACGCACTTCCGAGCCGAGGCGCGGGTTCGGCGAGCCGATGGTGAGTGGAGGCTCTTGGGCTCAAACGCCGAGCCTCGCCTGTTGCCGGACGGGAGGTTCCTGGGACATATCGGACTCAGCGCGGACATCACCAAGCGCAGGCAGGCGGAAGAACTTCTGAACCAGACCTCGGACCGGTTGGCTTTGGCGGCAAGCGCAGGCGGCGCGGGCATTTGGGACTTCGATTATGTGAACGATGTACTGCATTGGGACGAGCAGATGCTCCGCCTCTACGCCACCACAATCGATAAGTTCAGCGGTGTTCACGAGGCGTGGCGGGCTCTGGTGCACCCGGAAGACCGCGGTCGCATGGACGAGGAACTGAATGCGGCTCTGCGCGGTGAGAAGGAACTCGATGCCCAGTTCCGCATCGTATGGCCCGACGGAAGCATCCACCACATCCGCGCCAATGCTCTTGTGAGGCGCGATGCGTCCGGCAAAGCATTGCAAATGGTGGGCACGAATCGGGACATTACATCCCAGAAGGAGGCAGCCACGGCATTGCTGGAGAGCAATCTGCGTCTGCAATGGGAAACCGAGCGCGCGCGCGAATCGTCGATCGCGGCAGATGCGGCCAATGAAGCCAAGAGCGAGTTTCTGGCCAACATGAGCCACGAGATCCGTACGCCGATGAACGGCGTTATCGGCATGACCGAGTTGTTGCTGGATACGAAACTGACCCCCCAACAACGGCGCTATGCGGAGATCGCTCGCGCCAGTGGCGAATCGTTGTTGCAAGTCATTAACGACATTCTCGATTTCTCGAAGATAGAAGCGAGAAGGTTGGAACTGGAGAAGGAAGACTTCGATCTTCATAGCCTGCTGGACAACCTCGTAACCACTCTTGCGCTGCAGGCGGAGATGAAGGGGATAGAGCTGAATTGCATCGCCGGCGCCGCGGTTTCGAGGTGGTTCAGGGGCGACCCAGGACGGCTGCGCCAAATTCTTACTAACCTGGTGAGCAACGCAATCAAGTTCACCGAAAAGGGCGAAGTAGTTCTCCGCACCACGCTGGAGACAGAAGGCGAGTCCAATTGCTTGCTTCGCTTCAGCGTCCGCGACACGGGGGTGGGGATACCGGAGTCGAAGATCGGAGTGCTGTTCAAGAAGTTCAGCCAGGTGGACACCTCGACCACGCGGAAGTTCGGCGGTACAGGGCTCGGCCTGGCTATATCGAAACAATTGGCGAAGTTGATGGGCGGCGACATCTCCGTCAGCAGCCAGGAGGGCAAAGGATCGGAGTTTTGTGTCACAGTCCGTCTGGATCGGTGCGAACAGCGCGGAGCGGCGAATGCAGATGGTCAAGCGCCGGCCAGCCTCAGCGGCATACGCGTGTTGATTGTCGACGACAATGCCACCAGCCGCGAGATTCTGGCAACGTTGACGACAGGTTGGGGCATGCGCGCGTCGGTCGCCGAGGGCGGTCCGAGAGCCCTCCACGCGCTTTATCTGGCCCTGGAAGAAAACGATCCCTTCCAAGTTGCTGTCATCGACATGCAGATGCCTGGAATGGACGGAGAGGCTCTCAGTCGCGCCATCGGAACGGATCAGAGTTTGGCGGATACGCGGATGGTCATGCTCACATCCCTCGGCTTCCGCCAAGGTTCCAAACGCCCTGAGCAGACCGGTTTCTCCGGTTGCGCAACCAAGCCGGTACGCAAGGATGACCTATTCAACCTTCTTGCCGGTGCTTTATTCGGTACGGCAGTCGCCAATTCCGAGGCCGTAACGGCGAGCGACACCGGGCCGATCGAATCGAATTCCGAGCTCTCGCTTCATGTCTTCAGTAGGGAAACGAGAATCCTGCTTGCCGAGGACAGTTCGACCAATCGGGAAGTGGCATTGGAGATGCTCAAGAAGTTGGGCCTGCGCGCCGATGCGGTGACCGATGGAGCGCAGGCCGTGGAAGCGCTAAAGTCCGTTTCTTACGACCTGGTTCTGATGGATATGCGTATGCCCGTGATGGACGGCGTCGAGGCCACGCGCCAAATTCGCAATCCGCGATCCGGGGTCCTCAATCACGACATTCCCATCGTGGCGATGACCGCCAACGTGCAGCAGTCCGACTGCAAGCGTTGTCTCGATGCGGGGATGAACGATTTTGTGCCTAAACCGGTGTCGACCCAATCGTTGCGGCAGGCGCTCAAACGGTGGCTTCCGCTGAACCGGAGTGAAATCGCAACCCCGGCGGGCGAGCCTATATCTTCTCCCGATGCGGAAACCGCGTTAGCGGCTTTCGATCGGGACGGTATGCTCCAGCGCTTGGAAGGAGACCGTGAACTTGCCGGACAAGTCATCGCGGCGTTTCTCGATGAAGCGCCGAGCAGAGTTAAGGCGCTGAAGAAGCTGATTGAAAGCCGAGACGCGGCTGGCGCGAGCTTGGAGGCACATTCGATCAAAGGAGCGGCCGCCAACGTTGGCGGAGATGCTCTTCGCGCTGCGGCCTACGCGATGGAGACGGCAGCCGAGGCCGGAGATTGGAGTGCCGTCGGCAGTGCCATGCCCGCACTCGAAGCAAAGTTAATTGAGCTGGAACAAACGATCGAGGAGAAATGGAATGCGGCAAAAAACCAAGGGTCAGATTGAACAGGAACAGGCTATGCAGGCATCGGGCTTGCTCAGAGACGAGATCGCGCTCCTGTATGAAGAGTGCAAGGAGAAGCTCGCCGAAGTTGAGAACGACCTGATGGATATTGCTCAAGACAGAGCCGCCATCTCGCAGGAATTCATCAATCGGGTATTCCGGGCATTCCATAGCGTCAAGGGCGCGGCGGCCTATCTCCTTCATGAGCCAATGAAGAGATTGAGTCACGCAGCCGAAAATGTGTTGAGCGAGGTTCGCGAAGGGAAAATGGTTCTCACCGCCGATCTCGCGGAAGCTCTGCTTGCCGCCGTGAGCCGTCTAAAAGAGATGGGCGAAGACATCGATCGCGAGCTGGAAATCGACTTTCACACCGAGCTTGAGAGCCTGAATGCCATTCTGAAGCCCAAAAGCTCGGCTCGCGTCGAATTGAATCTCGCCGCATCCATTGACCTGGGCGAAGCTGCGCCCGCGGTCTCGAATAGAACTTCTTCCGCGCGCCGCCTGAAAATGCTGGTGGTGGAAGACGAATTGACATCTCGCCTGGTCCTGCAAGACCTGTTGTCGAAATACGGCGAATGCCACGTCGCCGTCACTGGCGAAGAAGCTGTGAAAGCATTTCGCATGGCCCTTGCCGACGCCGCGCCCTACGAGCTGATCTGCATGGACATTAGAATGCCGGGGATGGATGGCGTCGAAGCCGTAAGTCAGATTCGTGCGGTGGAAACAGACGACGGCGTTCTTTCCAGCAACGGCGTGAAAATCATTATGCAGACAGGTGTCGAAGAACCGAAGGATGTCGTGGCGTCCTACCATGCGTTATGCGATGCTTACCTTGTCAAACCTATCAAGAAGTCCAGCCTGTTGGACGCGTTAAGCAAGATGGGCTTGATCGCTTGACGCTGGCGGTACGCAAACCGAATCTGGCGTCAAGCAAGCCGCGGACTGCAGATATTGACGCGTTTGCTTGAGATCCGAACGCTGCCGGCAATCGCAGCGCCGCAATCGGCGCAACGCGGCGCCGGCTCGGCCGCGGCGGGCGATGGGATCAAATTATATTGTCTTTCCAGCACGGAATTTCAGGCCGTTTTTTTGAAGCAGGGTGACGTCTCCACCACACCCACACCCATAATCAAGAGCCGAATACTCCTGGTAAAGCAGTCCGTTTGCCTCGGCCGTAGCAAGCTGGCGCGATAACTGGTAACGGCAAGTTGCCGTCTTCTCCTACAAGCCGGGCTTGTCCGGATAGGCAGGCAGATCCGCGGGCTTATCCGGCAGCCTCTTGGGATGGGCCTCGATCTGTTTCATCACCTCCTGAATGGCGCGATCGAGCTGCGCATCCTTGCCGCGCACCACATCGTCGGGGCGATTATCGACCTCGATATCGGGCGCCACTCCGCGGTTTTCCACCATCCACTTGCTGTCCAGCCCGTAGAGCGAGAACTCGGGGCGCGTCACGGAGCCGCCGTCAATCAGCGGCATCATGCCGCGGATGCCGCGTACCCCGCCCCAGGTGCGCTCGCCGATCAGCGGACCCAGCTTATAGATCTTGAAGAATTCGCTGAAGAAGTCGCCATCCGAGGCCGCGTATTGATTGGTGATGGCGGCCATATATCCGTGGAAGACCATCTGCGGAATCGTGCTGCCGCTGCTGTTTTCCCAGTTGCGGGCCGATTCCATGCCGGAAAGCACGCGCCGCAGCCGCTCGAAGATGAGCTGATCGACGAAGCCGCCTCCGTTGTAGCGAACGTCGATAATCAGGCCCTCCTTGCGAATCTGCGGGTAGTATTGCTTGACGAAGGCATTTAGCCCGCTATCTTCCATATCCGGAATGTAGATATAGCCCACGCGTCCGTTGGTGGCCGCATCCACCTTCTTGCGGTTGGTCTCGATCATGTCGTTCATGCGCAATTCGAACTCGTCGGCGACGGGCTTGACGGCGATGGTGCGCGCCCCGTCGAGCGTGGGCTTGGAGTTGATGGTGATCGCGGTTGTCTCGTCGGCAGTATTGACCAGTAGTTCATCGGGAGATTGAGGTGTCTTCAACGAGCGGCCGTCGATCGCCAGCAGGTAGTCGCCTTCCTTGACGTTCATGCCCGGCTCGGTGAGAGGCGAACGGGATTGCGCATCCCAGTTTTCACCGGGATAGATTTTCTTGAAGCGGTAGGCGCCGGTAGCCGCGTCCAGCTCATAGTCGGCGCCCAGCAGTCCCTCGGCTACAGGATGCAGGCCGGTCTCATCGGGCCCAGTGACGTAAGTATGAGAGTTGGAGAGTTCGCCAATCATCTCGCCCAAAATGTATGTGAGATCGTAGCGGCTGGCGACATAGGGGAGCAAAACCTCGTATTTCTTCCGCATCGCTTCCCAGTCCACTCCGTTCATGCTTGCTTCGAAGAAGTAATCGCGCTGCTGCCGCCAGACCTCGTTGAAGATCTGCTTCCACTCGGCAGGCGGGTCGATCTCCAGCCGCAAACCGGAGAGATTCATTGTGCCGTCGCCGATCTTTTGACCTCCGTCGGGCTTGGCGTCGATGATCCCGTAGGTGTTTGTGCTCGATCCGGCCCCGTCCTTCGCTTCGTAGAGAATCTTGGATCCGTCGTGCGAGAGCCACCAGCGGTTGATGCCCTTGATCACCGTCTTGTCCTTGCGCTCCTTCAGGTCGAAGGCGTGCAGGGTGAAGTCTTCGCCCGGAAGCGGTCCGGAAAGTCCCTGTACCGGCTGCGAAGAGTAGTAGACAAATCCCTTGGCGGCGTCGAGCGCGGTCAGGCTGGCTGGAGGAATAGGCAGCGCCACAATGCGGTTCTGGATGCCGTCCAGATCGACGCGGAAGTTCTTGATCGCATCGTTTTCCGCGGTGGATTTCCCTTCGTCTTTTTTCTCCGCTTTGGGATTGGTCTTGTTGTCGGCGTTCGCGGCCTTCTCTGCATCGGCCCCGGCGGCGGCCGGCGCCGCACGCTTGATCTCGGTCTCATCGCTGGCGGCGGAGAAGGGCGAAGGAAGATCGGCGCGAAGCGTTAGCAGGTAGACCCGCGTCGTCTTGGGATTGGTAAATTCGAAGTCGAAGCCGGCGGCGACTTCGTTGTAATCGCGGTCGGAGAAGAAGTAGAGATACTTGCCCTCGGGATCCCAGACGGGCTGCTGGCTGTTGACCAGGTCGCCGGTGACGGCGATGCTTTGTTTGCTGTCCAGCGAATAGAGATACACCGCACTGAAGTTGCTGATGTTCTGCTTGTCGTAGGCGATCCAGTTGCTGTCGGGTGACCAGGAGTAGTTCGTGATCTCCGCATAGCGGCCGCGATCGATTTCGATAGGCTTTTTGCCGGCGATATCCACGTACCACAGGCGGAGGTCTTTATCGGCCCAGGCTAGCTTCTTGCTGTCGGGCGACCAGACGGGCAGGAACATAAATCCCTTGGAACCGCCGGTGATCTGCTGCTCCTGATCCTTGCCGCGTTCCTTGGCGGCGGCGGCTTCTTTTTCCTTGTCCTTGGGATCGGTGGAAACCTCTCTACCCAGATCGATATTGCCCATGCCGTCCTGGGGAGTGATATAGATCTCGTCCTCGCCGGAGCGGTCGGAGACGAAAGCGATCCAGCGGCCGTCGGGCGACCAAGCAACCTCTTTCTCGCGGCTGCCCTGCTCGCGTGTCAGATTGCGGGTTGCGCCTTCCTTGGCGGGCACGGTGAAGATCTTGCCGCGGGCCGTCATCACCGCGCGCTTGCCATCGGGGGCGATATCGAGATCGGTGATCAGCTCGCTCACGCTGGTCCAGTGCTTCATTACCTGATCGCGCTCGCCAGGCAGGGTGATCGTCAGCTCGGCCGATTGGCGGGTTGCCAAATCCAAAATGTAGAGGTAGCCGCTGTTTTCAAAGATGATCGACTTATCGCCCAGGCTGGGCCACATCACGTCAAAATCGGTGAAGTGGGTGATCTGCTCCGCCTGCTTGGTGGCCAGATCGAAGGCGTAGATGTTCATCCGGTGCTCGACGCCGCGGTCGGAGGTGAAATAGACCGTATCGCCATGCCACATGGGGAAGGTATCTGTATAGTCGGTGTGCGGAATCTGCGCTTCGATCACGTTGTTCTTCAGGTCGTAGAGATAAATGTCCTGCGCCATACCGCCGGTATAGCGTTTCCAGGTGCGGAAGTTGCGGAAGATGCGGTTATAGGCAATCTTAGTGCCGTCGGCGTTAAACGAGGCCAGCCCGCCCTGGTCGAGAGAAAGCGGTTCGGGCTGGCCCCCGTCGATCGAAACGGTATAGAGGCGCTTGGTCCAGAAGTTCGAAGAGTCGCGGCGGCAGAGAAAGAGGATGCGTTTGCTGTCGGGGGTCCACGCCACCACCTGGTTGTGAATGCCCATGCGGTCATTGAGCGGCTTGGCGCCGCCCTGGTAAAAGGTCAGTTGGCGGGGCTGGCCACCCTCGGCAGGCATCACGTATACGTTGAAGTTGCCATCGTACTGGCCGGTATAGGCGATCCATTTGCCGTCAGGCGAGAATTTCGGAAAGAGCTTGCGGCCGGCATGGATGGTGATGCGATGCGCGGCTCCTCCCGCGGCCGGAACCAGCCAAAGGTCGCCCCCGTAGACGAAGACGACCTTGTCGCCGTGAAGGTCGGGGAAGCGCAGCAGACGCCCCTCCGGCGTTTCCTGGGCCATCGTGCAAGTGGAGGTAAGTAGCGCTGCGCAGAGGAAGTATCTTCTTAGCCGTTTCATCTGGCTATTCTCCTGGTTATCTGAGCCTTACGGTTTCCCGAGTTGGCGGCATTATACTCGCGGGAACCGTATTCACAGGAGAATCTTTTGAGGATCGGCTTTCGCGCGATTTCAGCGAAGTGCATAGGAGCAAAAAACTACGTCATCCCAAAGCGCGGACTCCCCGTGAGCTTGGTGTCAGGCAATTCGCATAATACTGTTAAAGAAGAGATGCAAATCGGAACGCAGTTCGGACGGATCTATTCTCTAAGGTCTCGATCGCAAAAGTCTTTGCGGAAGGCGCATGGATCGGTATCGATTACGCCCCAGGGGCCGCCGATTCCAGCGGCGCCTGAAAATGGCCAACTTAGCCTACCGCAATATGCGCATTGAACCTGTCAACTCATGCAACGGCTTGCTCTCAACACTTGACCATCCAAAGGCCCGCCGTGCCGGCATCCGGATACGACATCCGCTTTCAAGCGCGTTCCTTAAGGTCGTCACTCCCGTTCCATGAGCGGCAAACAGGTCGGTCAATCGGGCACAAACGGACCCGGCAGATCGAGATCCCAAGGTAAATTGGCCGAGTATTCCGGGGCGGATGGCTATCGGAGGACTCTCGCTTCCGATGGACTATATCTAGGGATTCAACTCATCGGCAACGCGGAGTTACCATGCGGCCCTTGGTTGCATGGGCCACAGTTGCTCAAGTATCCTCGGGTCTGGAAATCATGCGCCTGACTGGTTTGAAGAGTTCAATCTACCGTATTTCTACCGTTGCGGCGCTCACCTGGATCGGGCCGGTTCTAGTGTTGTGCGTGGGTGCGGCCAGTCTGGGCGCATCGTTATCTGCCGCAGCGGAAAGCTGCTCAGGTCCGCGCGAGTTGGAGGCTCGACTTCACCCCGCGCCCACCGCGGACGCCTATGCGCGGTTGGGCAATTGGTTCCGCGAAAACAAGGAAGAGAACTGTGCAGTGGATGCATTTCAATCTGCACTCAAGCTCGACCCTGCCTCGAAGAAGGCGCTCGACGGGCTGGCGAAGGGACTGATCGCGGCCGGGGATTACGGGTCGGTCATCCGCCGTCTTCGCTCCGCACCGCTCGACGAAAGCCTGACTCTCGACCTGGCCATTGCCTACAGAATGGCGGACATGTTCGATGATGCTGAAAGGGTGCTGAGCGAAGGATTGAAGACCTATCCCAACTCCGACAGCCTCACAGGGGCGCTGGTATCTCTCGACATTCATATAGCGCATAGCGAAGCCGCGCAAGCACTGGCCGAAAAACTGGCACGCCAGAAGCCTCGCGACATTGAGGCACAGCGGATCTATTTGCGGACCCTGATCATCAACGGAGACAACGAAGTGGCGGCGCCGCTGGCCAGCAAACTGTTGGCGCTGGCCCCACACGATCCCGATTTTCTTTATCTGAATGGCATCCTGGAGCGCGGAGCGGGAAACTTTGCCGCGGCTCGCAAACACCTTGAGGAATCGATCGCTCTGAATCCCGGCTTCTATAACTCACACTTCAATCTTGGCGTGGTGCTTGAGCAGCTTCAAGACGCTGCCGGGGCCACGGATCAGTTCAAGAAGGCCATCGAGCTCGGTGCAAACGAACCGGAAGTCCGCTTCGAACTGGCCAAGGTTCTGCGCACGCTGGGAGAAACAGAAGCGGCGCAGGAACAGATCGAGCTCTACCAGCAGAGGCTAAAGGAAGAATCGGATAAATCTCTGGCCATACTGAAATCGACGCAGGGTGAGGAGGCAGTCAAGGCCGGAGACAACCGGAAAGCTGCCGATTTGTTTCGCGAAGCCAGCGCCGCGCTGCCTCAGAATCCCGCGCTTGCCTACCGGCTCGCCGTGGTTCTGAACGCACTGGGCGATACCGAGGGTGAGCGCACTGCGTTGCAGCAGGCCATCAAGGCGGACCCGGAATTTGCCCCCGCACAATATCAGCTTGGCTATCTGGAAACCCGCGAGGGCGACAATGCCGCGGCAGAACGGCAATTCAAGCTGGCGTTAAAGGCTGCTCCAAACTACGTTCAGGCATGGGTCGCCTTGGCCGCGACCCTTGGCATGGAATCCCGATTCCAGGAAGCGCAGGATGCTGTGGCCAACGCACTCAAGATCGAGCCGGATAATAAAGCCGCTCTCGAACTCAGCCGGAAGCTGACTGAGGCTCAGGGCCGGCACTAGGAAGTGTTTGGTGAATCGGCCAAGCGCTATTGGAGCAAGCAAAAACATCCCTCAGGGGCTAAAGCCCTGTGCTTTTTTTGCTGCATTTTCGGCACGACTGAAGTCATGCCCTAACACAAAACGGCTGGTTCCAACACTCGTCAGATACTGCCTGATCCAAGCGAATCTCATGCCTCCGGGAGGATGCCGGCTATGATGGGCAACAAAAAGACCGACCACTGGACGCGCCGTCGTTTGTTGCATACCATTCCTGCGGCTCTCGCTCCGGTTCTCATTTCCGGCGGACTGCGCGCGGCGGGTAAGACAGCGGCGCCGTTCTCCCGCTTTGTCGATGTAGCCCACGCCGCGGGACTGACCGAAACGATGGTCTACGGCGAGCCCGACAGCTTCACTTACATCTTCGAATCCATGGCCAGCGGCTGCGCCTTCTTCGACTACGACAATGACGGGTGGATGGACATCTTCATTCTCGGCGGACGAAGGCTCAAGGACACTCCGCCCGATGCCGGCAATCGACTCTACAAGAACAACCGCGACGGCACTTTTTCCGACGTGACAGCTCACGCCGGCCTGCTCGACACGGGCTGGGCGCAGGGTGTCTGCGTGGGCGACTATAACAACGACGGCTTTGAGGATCTCTTTCTCACCTACTACGGGCAGAATCGCCTCTATCGCAACAATGGCGACGGAACGTTCACGGACGTGACAGCCAAGGCCGGGCTGCTTTATCCCACCACACGTTACAGCACCGGCTGCACATTTTTTGACTACAACCGCGACGGCCTGCTCGATCTTTTTGTGTCGAACTATCTCGAAATGGATCAGGCCACTGCTCCCAAGCCCTCGTTGTCAGTGCCCAACTGCAACTTCCAGGGCGTACCCACTCTATGCGGCCCCCTGGGCCTGCCCAAGGCCCAGAACTATCTCTACCGCAACAACGGCGACGGCACATTTACGGATGTTTCGAGAGAGTCCGGCGTTTCAGGGTTCCGCGGATCGTATGGTCTTACGGTCGTCTCCATCGATGCAGACGAGGACGGTTGGCCGGATATTTTCGTGGTCTGCGATTCAACGCCCTCTCTGCTGCTGATGAACAACCACGACGGCACCTTTCGCGAAGAGGCATTGTTTCGCGGCGTGGCTCTCAGCGGCGACGGCCGTCAGATGGGCGGCATGGGCGCCGCCGCGGGCGACTACAACCTCGATGGCCACACCGACCTGCTCAAGACTCACTACTACAATCAGGCTACCGGCCTCTACCGCAACGACGGCAAAGGCAATTTCGACGACGTGACCATCAAGGCCGGCCTCAATGGGGAAACCCGCTTTGTCTGCTTTGGCGCGGGGCTCGCCGACTTTGACAACGATGGTTACCCTGACATCCTGCTCTCCACCGGCACTGTCTACCCGGAGGTTGACCGCATCCTGCCGGCTTTTCCGGCACGCACTCCGCGCATCCTCTTTCGCAATCAGGGCGACGGCACATTTGTTGAGATGGGCGCAGAGGCCGGCGCGGGCATCAGTGCGCGTCACTGTGGCCGTGGCGCCGCCTTTGGCGATTTCGACAACGATGGCGACATCGACGTGCTCATCATGAACGTGAATGAGCCGCCGACGCTGCTGCGCAACGACGCTCCACCCGGCAACCATTGGATCAAGATCCGGCTTGAGGGGACAAAGAGCAACCGCAGCGCGATCGGCGCACGCGTGCTTGTGCGTTATGGAGGCAAGGTGCAGGTTCAGGAGCTATTGAGCCAGTCCAGCTTTCTTTCGTCAAACGACCCGCGGCTGCACTTCGGCCTTGGCGCCGCGACGACCGCGGACATTGAAGTCCACTGGCCTTCCGGGCTCGTTGAGACCATGAAGTCGGTTGCGGCGAATCAACTGGTCACATGGAAAGAAGGATCGGGACAGGTGAAGGGGCGGCCTTTCCGCTAAGCGATTGGCTCAGTGCTCGTCCAAGTCGACGCTGTAGAGATTGACGGTAGACGTGCGGGCGCTGACCATGGGCAAGTTGCCGGGCGCCAAGCCAATGAGACGATAATCGGTGGCTGCAATGGGGCGCAGGATTTCAATGGTAGCCACTTGTTCCGGCTGGCCCGCGGGAACGGCGATTTTATAGATGGGCTTGCCGGCCTCAAGAAAATCCTGGAAGTAAAGGAAGCGGCTATCGGTTGACCAGGTTGGGTCGCCGACTCCGTGGGCAGTCAGTGTGCTCCAGCGCGCCTGTGCCCGATCGAAGAGGAGCAAAGCCTTCTGATCGAGGCGGATTGCGGCAATGTAGCGGCCATCGGGCGAGAGACGCGGGCTAAAAAGTCCAGTCGAGCCGGGAATCTCCGTCACTTTGTGAGTCTGCAGATTCAAGAGGTAGATGGCTTTGGGCTGACCGTTGTCCATTCGGTCGGGCAGGCGGCCAAAGACGATCGATTGGCCATCTGCCGACCAGTCAGGATCAGCCTCGTTGCGGTCTTCACTTAGCGCGGGTGTGAGTTTTCCGCCCTCCGCATCAATCAAATAAAGCTTCCAGGGTTTTCCCGGTTCCTCGGCCATCAGCGCCAGGCGCTTATCGTCCGGAGACCATTTCATGCCGAAGATTCGCAACGGCGGAGTGGTTAATTCGATGCGGCCACCGCCATTGGCCCGGCTGCGCCAAAGCGAACCGTCGGAGGCATTGAGCCACGCGACCCATTGTCCGTCAGGCGAATATTCAGCCAGGTCGGCAGCGCTCAAATCCTGGTCCAATGCTGTAAAGACAGAGGACCTGGGCAGTGCGCGCAGCAACTCAATCTGCGAGTTGACTCCAATAAAGTAAATGCGATGGCTCCCAGGCGATGTGCTGGGAGCTTCATCGTCAAGCGGGCCATTGGTAATCTGCCGGGGCCGGCGATCCTTGAGGAACCAGGGCAGCTCGCGCAAGGCCCAAATCTCGCTGCGATGGGTCTCGTTGTGCCCGTTCTCGTTGTGCCATGACTGGAAGACAAAATACCTGCCATCCGAGGTCCAACTGCCGCAGCACTCCGCGGCGGGCTGGCTCCAACCGGGCAGAAGAGGATGCGGATTGCCGCCATCTGCTTTGACTTCCCACAGCTCGGTGGTTTGGCGCTTGGCGTCGCGGAGGGTGAAGCGCAAACGGCTCCCGTCGGGCGACCAGCGCAGCCAGAATGCCATGCCGCCGGTGGTGATCAGTTTGTGCGGGTCGGCGCCGTCGGTTCCGACAACGGTCAGATCGTTGCCGTTGGCGATCAGCAAGCGACGCCCGTCGGGCATCCAGGTTGCATCGTGAGCCAGCACGTTGGGGACGCGCCGGGCATCGCCGTTCAGGGTTGGAACGATCCACAGCGGCTGTTCCGGCTCGGCCTGCAAATGAGTATGAATGATCAATCTGGAGCCATCCGGCGAAAGTGAACCGATCAGGGGCGCGCCAATTTCCGGAGGCAGATTGAAGTGGCTGATCTCGCCATTGGCAGCCAATGCCACCGCCAGCACAGGATTTCCCTTGTCCATGTGCGAGAAGTAGAGCCGCATTCCGTCGCTCACCGAGCTGGAGAATGTCTCAACGTCCAGATCGTTGAGATTGTTGGTCAGCACCTGGCCGGAATAGGTGACCTGCACGACGCGATACGGCTTTCGAGCGGGCGGGCGAAGAAGTAGAACAAGCGCCAGCACCACGCAAATCGATGCCAGCGACGCCGCAATCCAATGCCGCTGAACGAGTCGGCGACCTTGGGCGGTTGAAGCGGGGGCTATCGACGGAGTTTCAACAGCGGCTTGGAGTTGCTGAGGTTCGAGTGTCTTCACCGGCGCGATGAATCGGTAACCCCGTTTGGCCAGTGTCTCAACAAAGCGCGGGTTCTCGGCGTGGTCGCCCAGAGCCTCGCGCAGTTTGTTTATGGCGATGCCCAGGCTGTGATCGAAGTCGACGGTCGTGTCCGGATCCCAAAGCCGCTGCTGAAGGGCTTCGCGGGATACGACTTCGCCGGGCTGTTCAAGCAACGCCGCCAGCAGCTTGAAAGGCTGGCTTTGAAGGCGGACACGAACTCCGGAACGGCGCAACTCTCCGCTCTGCAGATCGGCTTCAAATATACCGAACTGTACCCGCGTGGCTGCGCTTTTGATTTGCCCTGTTGCCATGAATGCCTGGCGCACCCTGGCCCGAAGTATACCGGAAATAGGTCAGAGTGCTTTCGCGCGCCAGTTAACGAGCCCTAGAATCGCCGCAATTTTAATTGATGTCTGTTCTCAACTGACCAGAAATAAAACATTTAATTGGAGATCATCAAATGACGCCAAATTGGTTTGCCGTGGATTGACCATCGCTATGCGGAAGGAGTGTTGTCGAGTCTGGTTTCAGAGGTGAGGCGTCGGACCTGCCGAAGCCCCGGACCGAGGTTTACCGCATTTTGGAGGACTTTGTGATGTACAAAAGAAGCACCTTACTATCGAACGGAGAGCGCCGTTTTAGCGGGCTGTTCTGGGCATTTGCGGTTCTGCTACCGTTCCTGATGGTTCCCAGCCTGTTCGCCCAGACCGATTTGGCGAGCATTCGAGGCACAGTTCAGGACCAAACCGGCGCGGCAATTCCTGCCGCTTCTATTCAACTGCGCAGCCTGGACACCGGCCTGACGCAGACCGCCGTCAGCGATGGCACCGGCAACTTCCATTTTGAAGCGTTGGTTCGCGGCAACTACCAAGCCACGGTCGCCGCCAAGGGATTCCAGACTACAGCACAGAATCTGACGTTGGATGTCTCGCAGGTGCAGGTACTCAAATTCGAGCTGAAGCCGGGTTCTGCCACCACCACCGTCACCGTGACGGACGCCGCGCCGATCGTGGACACTACGACCTCTTCGACCGGCAACGTGGTCGAGGCAGAGCAGATAGAAGAGCTTCCGCTGAATGAACGCAACTACACCCAGCTCGCGATGCTGGTGCCGGGCATCACGCGTGGCGCATACGGCAGCGATGCTTCAGGCGCCAGCGGCAATGCAGAGACTTGGCGAGCGTTCGAGAGCGGCGGCGTAGCTTTGTCGGCCAACGGATTGCGACAGCAGTCGAACAACTTCGAGCTGGATGGCCTCGACAACAATGAATCGCTGGTCAACAACACCGTTATCTTTTCGCCGCTGGAAAACATTGAGGAGTTCCGCGTAACTAATTCCGTAGCCCCGGCCGAGTTCGGCAGAGCGGGAGGGGCCATCGTGCAAGATTCCACCAAATCGGGCACAAACCATTATCACGGATCGGCCTTCCTCTTTGACCGCGACGGAATCTTCGACGCCAATCCCTTCTACAGATTCGGAGGTAATGAGCAACCCGCGAGTCCCTTCCATCGCGCGCAGTTCGGCGGCACGGCGGGCGGCCCCATTCCGTTCCTTCATAACAAGCTCTTCATATTTGGCGGCTATCAGGGCCTGCGCTTGAAGACGCCCGACGGCGAGGCACAAAACACCGTAGCCACCGCTCTCATGCGCACCGGCGACTTCTCCGAGCTGCTTACCACCCCCAACTTCGGCTGGTCCACCAGCGTGCCCAACCAGCAGGTTACCGGCTGCACCACCACCGCCGGGCCTCCAGGAACCATTTACGACCCCACTACCTGCTTGCCCTTCCCTGGGAATAAGATCCCGGCTGGCCGGCAGAACCCAGCCGCAGTGAAGTACCTGAACGCCTTCCCGCTGCCCAATAACACCACCGGGACCGGCGGCAACGTCGGGTTGAGTGAAAACTACGACTCATTCCCGTCAGGAACCCAGGACTGGAACGACTTTGATGTGCGCATCGACTGGGCGGCCACCGCCAAGGACAACGTCTTCGTGCGCTACAGCTACGGCCAGGATGTTCTCACGAAGGGAAGCCAGTACCCGAATCTTCCTGCCGGTTACGGCACCGGCTATAACCCGGTCCATCCGCGCGGCGAGGCGGTCGGCGAAACCCGCCAATTCGGCTCGAATATAGTGAACGAATTCCGCTACGGTCATCTGTATGACTTTTACGGCTACGTTCCTCCCCTGGACAACATCCCGGTTTCGCAAAACCTGGGCATCCTGAACGCCAACCGCAACTCGCTGCTGGGCGGCGGCGCGGCCATCAACGGCGGCTGGCCTGAAGGCACCTACACCGGAGACGGCGGGCCTTACACCGTTCCGCAATCGAGCAATCAGTTTGTGGACGCGATTTCCTGGGTCAAGGGGCCGCATACGCTCAAGTTTGGCGCCAGCATCGAAAAGCGCCAGGTCTCCTTCTTCCAGGGAAACAACGCCAAAGGCTATTTCGATTTCAGCGGCAATAACTTCACCGGCAACGCCACCTCCGATATGCTGGCGGCCTTTGTTGACGACTACAGCATCGGCGTGGCCAGCAGCTACTTTGTCACCCAGAACTGGGAGACAGGCTACTATGCCCAGGACGACTGGAAGGTAAACCGTCGCCTGACATTGAATCTCGGGCTGCGCTATGACCTGTACACGTTCCCGCTGGAAGTGAACAACTACCAGTCGAACTTCAATCTATCGACGCTCACGTTGCAGCAAGCCGGGACCAACGGGCTTTCCGCCAACATTGTCAAAACCAACAAGAACAACTTCGCTCCGCGTGTCGGCTTCGCCTACGACCTGTTCGGCGATGGCAAGACTTCAATTCGCGGCGGCTACGGCATGTATTACTTCCTTGACCGAGGCGGCGTAGGCAACCAGTTGAGCGAGAACCCGGATTTCAACGGATCCGCGAACTACTCCGATTCGCCTTCACAGGGCGGGTGGCGGCTGGACTTTACCGGTTCTGCTCCAGCCTGCACCACCGTCGACAGCAAAGGGAACACGATTCAAAGCTCCTGCAACGAGGCCCTTCCGACTACACAAGGTGCGCTTCCGTTGCCGGTGTTCGGCTCCACAATCAACCGCGCCGATCCCATCAACGCCAACCTGATCTCTGTCGATACCAACCGGCCAACCTCGATGATCCAGCAATGGAATCTCCAGGTGCAGCGCCAGTTGACATCGGGGACGTCGGTCAACCTTGCTTATGTCGGCACCTCATCCCAGCATTTGTCCACTTGGTTCAACATCAACAGTCAGGAACTCAACACTGCTCCCAACACCGTTCTTTACAAGGATGCCAAGGGAGTGAATTTCGGCTCGATCGATCGCGGCCTCAACAACGGCGTATCCAATTACAACGCGCTGCAGGTGTACGTAAACAGCAAGTTGCACGCCGGAATTCAGTACACCGCGGCCTACACCTGGTCGCATGCGCTGGACAATTCAAGTGGCGCGTTCGGCACTGGAACCAACGGGGCGGGCATCTTCATTACCTCGGCCGGCCCGGACATGAAGGCCAACTATGGCAGTTCGGACCAGGATCAGCGCCAGGTCTTCACCTTCAGCGCGCTGGGCCAGCTTCCCTTCGGCAGAGGCAAAATGTTCCTGTCGAATGCTCCCTGGGCCGTCAACGAAGCGCTTGGCGGATGGCATGTGAACGTCATCACCAGCCTCGAGTCGGGGACGCCCATCACGGTCACAACCGGCAGTTACCTGCCGCCTGGGTCCACGCAGCCGGAAAGCGGCGGCTTTACCAACCGCGCTGATCTGACCGGCAAGGTAAGCTATCCCAAGCACTTGACTGAGTGGTTCGACACCAAGGCCTTCAGCCACCCCGCGGTCATCAACCCCAACGGGCAGAACAGCACCTTCATTGCGCCGGGAACGCTGGGCCGCAACTTTATGGTGGGACCGGCCTTCAGGGATCTGGATGCATCGATTGGCAAGGACTTCCCCATCAAGGAGGCCGTCGCCATGCATTTCACCGCGGATGCATTCAACCTGGCCAATACGCCGGCCTTCACCAATCCCGACATGGGTCTTGACGACGGCGCCTTCGGGCAGATCAACAGCGTCCGTGCCAACTCGCAACGGCAACTGCAGCTCTCGCTCCGCTTGACGTTCTAACGCATTTCCAACCTGCTCCATGGCGGCCCTTTGCCGCCATGGAGCAATCCCTTAAGCCACTCCGTGCCATCGAGAGTATGCGCGAGTGCACGGAAGTGTGCGTGAGTCTGGGAGACGGCTAGGGTTCTGGAGCGGCCATCAATGGTGAACGTCTACCTGGCCCATCTCCGCAGTCTCATGGCTGCCGCAGAGGTTTTTCTGCCACATTCCGCTGGTGTCTTGCTTCCTGGCGCGGTTTTTTCAATGCAAGCGTCTTGATGGCACAGTGCCCGGGCGAGGGATTCTTTACTTCTCTGCTTTGACGCGCGTTCTTCGGAGAACTTCATGCGATTGTGGCCATCTTTGCTCCTGGCTGGTTGCTTGTGCTGTGCCTCTTCAACCGAGTGGGCACAGGCTACGCATCAACCCGGCTCACTTACTAAAGAGGCGCCAAGCGAAAAGCCCGAGATCGACAAGATCGATCCGCCCGGCTGGTTTATCGGCCTGCCCGATCCCATGCTTTTGGTTCATGGCGAGGGCCTTCAGCAAGCGCAGTTCGCCGTCGAGGGCAAGGGCGTGAAGCTGGTCCGGACACAGGCTTCAGCCAACGGACACTGGGCCTTTTTATGGATTGAGGCCGGCTCCGCGCCTGCGCAAACGCTCGAAATTGCCGCCGTAAACAATCAAGGCCACGCGCAGAAATCGTTTGCGTTGGCAGAGCGGTCTCGAGATCCAAATGCACATCGCGGATTTTCATCTGCCGATGTGCTTTACCTGATCATGACCGATCGCTTCGCCGACGGGAATCAAGCGAGCGATCCGCCTGGGGACGATCGCGCCGCGCCGCGCGGCTGGCATGGCGGCAACTTCTCCGGAATCGAGCAGCATTTGGATTACCTGCGGCGGCTTGGCGTCACGGCGCTTTGGACGACGCCCGTCGTGTCCAATGGCGGCATGCCTGAGTCTTACCACGGCTACGCAGCGACCGACCTTTATGCGGTGGATTCGCACTTCGGCACGCTGGGCGACTATCGCCATCTCTCCGATGCGCTGCACGCAAGGGATATGAAGCTGGTGATCGACCTGGTGCCCAATCATCTCGGCGTACAGCATCCATGGGTGCTCGATCCGCCCGCGCCTGATTGGTTTCACGGCACACTTGAGAATCATCGCGCGGCTGCCCACGATTTTTACGAGCTGGTCGATCCTCATGCTCCCGTGCAGGCATGGAGCGATATCACCAACGGCTGGTTTACCGATGCCATGCCCGACCTGAACCAGGAAAACCCACTGGTTTCGCGCTATCTGATTCAGAATGCAATGTGGTGGGTGGAGACGGCCAACCTCGACGGCATTCGCCTGGATACGTTTCCATATGTGGACCGCGCCTTCTGGCATGAATTCCATGCCGCTTTGCACAGCGCCTTTCCGCGCCTGACAACGGTGGGAGAGATCTTTCATGGCGATCCTGAGGTCACTTCGTTTTTCGCCGGGGGAACGGCGCACCAGGGCATTGATACAGGTCTCGACACGCCTTTCGACTTTCCCGTCTACTTCACCTTGCGCGATGTTCTTACGCATGGACAACCAATGACGGAGTTGGCCAAGGTCCTTCGCCAAGACTCGCTTTACCCGCATCCCGAGCGGCTGGTTACGTTCATCGGCAACCACGACACAACGCGCTTTTTCACTGAAGCAAACGATTCGATTCCCCGTCTCAAGTTGGCGCTGGGGCTCGTTATCACGCTGCGCGGCATGCCGCAGATCTACGCCGGAGACGAGATTGGAATGACAGGCGACAAGGACCCCGACAATCGTCATGACTTCCCCGGCGGCTTTGCCGGCGACCCGCAAAATGCCTTCACCAAGGCCGGGCGGACGCCATCGGAGGAGGAGATTTTTGAGTGGACATCGGGCCTGTTGGCGCTGCGCGCGGCGCACCCTGTACTCAACACCGGCATGGAACAGAATCTTTTTGCCGATCAGGACGTGTTTGCGTTTGTGCGCTCGCGGGACGGCGCCGGTTGCGCGGCGGATCACTCGAAAGAGAGAATTCTGATCGTAGTGAACAAGGCGCAGCAGAACAGGGTTGTTCAGCTGCCAATGAATCAAACGGCCCTGTCGGGGTGCACCACGTTTCTCGCTGTGCAGCCCGCCTCTGAACTTGCTCCGTCTGTAAGCGAAGGTAAACTGCACATTGAAGAGCGGGCCGAATCGATGGCGGTGTATGAGGTGCGGTAAGGCCTCGCCGCAATCTACGTGTGCAGCGGATGAACGACCGAGAGGCAGTCAAGTGATTACCATTCCTAAGACCAATTGTGCCGCACTAATTCTTCTTTTTATCGCCGCCTGCTTGTTCGCACCATGGGCAGAATCGCAAAGCCCGGTCGCGGCCAATTCAGCCATCCAGGCGCAACGCTTGCCCAATGGCATCGAGGTATCCGGCAATGGAGTCACACTCCGGGTAACGGCGCTGCGAGACGATGTGCTGCGCGTGCGCGGGAGCAACAGCGGAGCGCTTCCCGAAGATGCGTCTTGGGCAGTACTGACCGAGTCGCGCGCGGCAAGCGTTCCGGTTACCGCGGAAAGCTCGGGCTTCAGCACGAAGGCGCTACGCGTGAGCTTCGACAGCAGCATGCGGCTGACGGTGAGCGACCTGGCAAGCCACGTTCTGCAGCAGGACGCGCGGCCAATCGAGTTTCACGGCACGGCTTTCAGAATCTATAAGTCGATGGCGCCCGATGAACACTTTTTCGGATTAGGCGATAAGGTTGGCCCGCTCGACAGACGCAACCAGGCATTTACGGATTGGAATACGGATTCGTTCGGCTGGCAGGAATCGACCGATCCAATTTACAAAAGCATTCCGTTCTTTCTCTCCTGGAACCAAGGCCGCGTGCTGGGCGTTTTGTTTGACAATACCTGGCGCGCAAGCTTCGACTTCGGCAAGGAATCTGCCGATGCCTATTCCTTCGGTGCTCCCAACGGCCCGGTTGACTACTATCTCATCTATGGACCCAGCCCCAGGCAGGTGGTCGAGGACTATGCATGGTTGACTGGTCCGACGCCGCTGCCGCCGCTCTGGTCGCTCGGCTATCAGCAGTCGCGCTACAGTTACTATCCTGAAGCGCGGGTACGGGAGATAGCCGATCGCCTTCGCGCCGACAAAATACCGGCGGACGCAATCTATCTTGACATCGACTATCAGCAGAACAATAGACCCTTCTCGGTGAACCGCGAGAGATTCCCAACCTTCGAAAAAATGATCGAGGATCTCGCCGGCGAGAGCTTTCACGTAGTGACGATCACGGATCTTCATGTTGCAAAACTGCCCAACTCGGGATACGCTCCTTACGACACCGGGACCGCCGGCGACCATTTTGTGAAGAATCCAGATGGCTCAATCTATGTTGGAAAGGTGTGGCCGGGCGATTCGGCCTTTCCCGATTTCACACAACAACAGACTCGCGCTTGGTGGGGAACTCTCTACAAGGACTTTGTTGCCGATGGCATTGCAGGCTTCTGGAACGATATGAATGAGCCCGCCATCTTTGGCGTTCCGACTAAAACCATGCCGGACGATATTCAACATCGCATCGATGAGCCCGGCTTCAAGAGGCGCACGGCAAACCATCTTGAAATCCACAATGTGTACGGCATGGAAAACTCGCGCGCGACTTACGATGGCTTGAGGAAGTTGCAGCCCAATGTGCGCCCGTTCGTGCTGACGCGTGCAAGTTATGCCGGCGGGCAGCGCTACGCAGCTACGTGGACGGGAGACAATAGCTCCACATGGAACCATCTGCGGCTGACCACGCCGATGCTTGAGAATCTGGGTCTGAGCGGGTTCGCGCTAAGCGGCGCCGACGTGGGCGGGTTCGCTGGGTCGCCTCAGCCCGATCTCCTGACCAAATGGCTCGAAGTTGGCGCCTTTCAGCCCATCGATCGCGATCATACCGCGTCGGGAACCAACGATCAGGAGCCATGGGCAAATGGGCCGGAACAGGAAGCGATTCGCCGCCACTACATTGAGGAACGCTACAAGCTGATGCCCTATCTCTATACCACTGCGGAAGAGATGTCGCGAACGGGGCTGCCCATTGTGCGGCCTCTCTTCCTCGAATTCCCGGATGTTGCAGAGGACCACCATCCTATCGATCTCGATGCGCCCGCGGAGTTTCTCTTTGGTCCTGACATTCTGGTTGCGCCGGCCCCCTATCCCGATGAGTTAGATAAGTATGAAGTTCAACTGCCACCGGGTATTTGGTACGACTATTGGACCGGAGAGCGAATCGATCGCTCGGTTGCCGTGGAAAGCCGCGATGCGGAGCAAAAGAAAGGTGTTCAGATACAGGCGCGCGAAGCTTTGGTAAAGCCACTTGTGGTTCAGCCCAGCGTACAAGTGCTGCCTGTATTTGTAAGGGGCGGCTCCATCGTACCCATTGCGCCGCTAACTCAAAGCACTATGGACACACCGTCCGGTCCGCTCACTCTGCGCGTATACGTCGGTGAGGACTGCAAAGGGACGCTCTATCAGGATGACGGAACTTCCTACGATTTCAAAAAGGGAATGTTCCTGCGAATGGACAGTACATGCTCGGTGGACCACACCTCACTTCGTGTCGAAGTGGGCCCGCACCAGGGAAGCTATCCAGCGTGGTGGTCGCAAATAACAATCGAAGTCTACGGATGGAAAGCCGCGGATACGCACGCCACACTGGCGGGCAAGAATGTGAAGATTACGTGGAACAGTGCAATGAGCGCTTGGCAGGTGACGGTCCCGGACGGCGGCAAAGGACTGGAGCTCGACCTGAAGCAATAATTCTGCGCAAGTTTTTCGTCCCGTTGAGGTGGTCCCGCCGCAGGAGTCGCAGCAGTTTGCCGCGGCGCTGAAAAAGGCAGGCAAGACCTTCAC
>Ga0326727_10010161_pt1 | contig 22594 bp, 19 predicted proteins | sample MB2enrmetagenome_FD_207643 | JGI IMG/M metagenome (GOLD analysis project Ga0326727, IMG submission 207643) | Lab enriched peat soil microbial communities from McLean, Ithaca, NY, United States - MB29MY | ecosystem: Environmental > Terrestrial > Soil > Wetlands > Peat | place: USA: New York...
CCAAGGTGCACAGCACGCCGTAACTCATTTGCATGAAGCCATACATGCCGGACGCCGCGCCGATCGCCAGCGGGTTGACGCTGACCGCGCCGGCAATCGCAAAGGGGCTGGCCATGCCGGCGCCCACCATGAACAGCGCCACGGGTGCGATCACCGTCGCGACGTGGATGTGGTTCGTAAGGTCCGCCAGCATGAAGGCCGCCGCCGCGGCGATCGCCAATCCGTTGGCAATGCGCAACGCCGTGCGCGGGCGGACGCGTCCGGCCATGCGATTGGCGCTCAGGCCGCCCAGCGCCACGCCGCCCATCAGCACCAGGTAGTACAGGCCGATCTCCTGCGTCGGTTGGTGCAACCGGTTCGCGAAGATGAAGGGTGAGGCCGACATGAAGGCGTAGAACGAGGTGGTGGTGCAGGAGCCGCCAACCGCGTAGCCGAGGAATGCCCGCGAGCGCAGCAGCCGTACCGAGCCATGCAGCATGGTATGGAAGCCGCGCGCCTCACCACGAAACTCCAGCGTCTCGGGCAAACGTAACAGTATCAGAAAGAATGCAACGGCGCCCAGCGCGGCCAGCAGGCCGAAGGCGGCGCGCCAACCCAGATAGGCGGTGGCATAGCCGCCGATCACCGGTGCGATCGCGGGTGCCATCGACATCACCAGCGTCAGCAGCGCGAGCTGCCCCGCGGCGCGGTCGGGCGTTGATTGGTCGCGGACGATGGCGCGGCCGAGGACAAGGCCGCCACAGGCGCCTGCGGATTGGACGATTCGAGCCGTGATGAGAACGAACGCGTTGGGTGCGACGGCGGTAATGACGCCGGCCAGGGTGAACAGCGCCAGGCCCGCGAGCAGCACCGGGCGGCGGCCAAACCGATCCGACAGCGGTCCATACAGCAACTGCCCGATCGCCAGGCCGATGAGATACAGCGTGATCGTGAGCTGGATCGAGGCGGCGGAGACTTGCAGGCCTGCGGCGGCGGCAGGCAGCGCCGGAATGATCATGTGCATCCCGAGCGTGCCGCTGGCCGTCACCATGGCCAGCAGCAGGAAGGGAGCCCGCTGGGGTCCGCGCAGGAGGGGATGATGGAGCCAGTGCATGCGTCATGCTGCACTGCAAAACGCTGCGTGGGAACCTGGGCCGCGTGGCGGCGGCTGTCGGCCCTGGCCGGCGGGTTGGATTTGATTTATCGTTGCGCACATGCGGATCGTGGTGGCGTCGCTGGCGGTGGCTTTCGGAGTGACGACGGGGCCGGTTGCCGCGCAAGGTCAGCCCGCGGCGCCTGTTGGTGCGGCGCATGTTGGTGCGGCCTCATGCGAGACCTGGACGGCGGATCGGCGCGCATCCGAGACCGCTGCGGCTATTGCCGATACGCAATGGGTTATCGGGTTCCTCGCCGGTATTGGCCATATGGGGCTTGGTGAGTTGCAGCCGCTGCGCGGCATTGACGATCAGGGCGTCTGGGCCTGGCTCGACTCGTATTGCGGCGAGCATCCGTCGGGGACGATCGAAGAGGCTGCTGCTGCGTTCAGCGTCGCGCATCCGCGCTAACGCCACATCACGTCCGACCCCGGAGAACCTTATGCCCAAACAGGTGCTGCGCCCGAAGAACCTCTCGTTTCAGCCGCGCCCGACCTATCCGTATTCGCCCGGGGCGAGCGCCGGCGGTTGGGTGTTCACCGCGGGTCAGGTTGCGTGGGACGAGCACGGACAGATCGTAGGTCTCGGGGATGTGCGTACGCAGACCAGGCAGGTGCTGCGCAATGTCGTTTCGATCCTGCGTGAGGCCGGCGCCGAGGTCGGCGACGTGCTGAAGTGCAACGTCTACCTTTCGGATATGCGCTATTTCCAGGCGATGAATGAGGTGTTCGCGGAGGTTTTTGTGATCGATCCGCCGGCGCGCACCACGGTGCAGGCGGCGTTGGCCGAGCCCGAGATGCTGGTCGAGATCGAGGCGATTGCGTTTATCGGCGCGAGGTGAGGGGGGCCGTCTGCACACCTCTCCCGCTCTTCGCGGGAGAGGTCGGCGAGCGTAGCGAGACGGGTGAGGGAGGTGCTTGCGGCACGTGCCCTCACCCGCGTCGCAAGGGCTCCGCGACCTCTCCCGCGAAGAGCGGGAGAGGTAAGAAAGAATCACCCGAACCGTTCCAGCCGGTAGTACGGGCTGACCGTCTCGCGTCCCAGGACCGCGGCGGCGGTGATCTGGCCGATCACCGGGCCGAGCGTGTAGCCGTTTGCAGATACCGCGTTGAAGAACCCGGGCAGCCGCGGGGCTTCGCCGAGGATCGGGGCGCGGTCGATCGCGGAGTTTATACCGGTCCAGCAACGAATAAACGTCAGTCCGTGCAGCACCGGCAGGACCTGGGCGCAGACCGACAGATTGCCCTCGATGCTGCGACGTAACGCTTGTGTGCGGCCGGTGGCGGGATCGAAGTCGCCGAACCAGCCGCCGCCGATCAGGAAGCCGCCGCTGGCCTGCTGCTTCAGCGACAGATGACGGTTCGCCATCGCGATGAGGTGCTTCGTCATCGGCGGCGCGGGCTCGGTCACGATGACCTGCTGCACCGTGCCGGTGACCGGCAGGTCGAGCCCCACCATCTGCCCGATCCGCGCCGACCATGGGCCGGTGGCGTTCACCACGCGGCCGGCCACCACCTCGCCGCGTGTCGTGCCGATGCGCCACGTTGCGCCATCACGCGCAATGCAGGTCACGTCGGCCCCGGTCAGCAACCGCGCGCCAAGTTGCAAGGCGAGCCGCCGCACCGCCATCGTGCCGCGCAGCGGATCGCCATAGCCCTCGGCCGGAACGAAGTCCGCGCCGGCCAACCCCTCAGCGAGCGCTGGGGCAAGATCGCGCAGCTCGTTGGCGCCGAGCACGTGACTTTCGGTGCCCCAGCGCCGCTCCATCGCCGACTTGCGACGCAGCCATGCCAACTCCGATTGTTTTGCCGCGACCATCAATCCGCCTTCGGTACGGATCCCGAGGGATTCGCCCGCCTCGGCGGCGAGCTCCTTCCACAAGGCGATCGAACGGATCGCCAGCGGCAGCGTGTAGGCGGCGGGACCGCCGTCCTCCGGCGTGTCGTCATCGAAATCATAGGACAGCAACTGCGCGTGCAGGCTGCCGGCGTTGGCGGTGCTGGCGGCCATGCCGGCCTCGTCACGATCCACGACCAGAACGTCGGCGCCATCACTCGCCAGGTAGTAGGCGGTGCACAGCCCGGCCAGGCCCCCGCCCAGCACGACGACGTCGGCCCTGCGGGCTTCGGCGGGCGGCGTCGGCAGCGGATGCAGACGGGCGGGGGGTTCCGGCGCTTCCAGCAACGGCGCCTCGAATTCCTCGGCGGGAAACATCAGCGGTGCGGCGGGGACCGGGCGCACCGGCGCGCGCGGTGCGGCGAACGACCAGTCGTCGAGCAGGCCGGGCGCGAGGCGCGCGACCGTGGCGGCACAGAAACGACCTTGGCAGCGTCCCATGCCGGCGCGCGTCGCCTTCTTCAGCGCCGCGACCGAGGTCAAGCCGCCGGCGATCTCCTGGCGCAGCCGGCCGGCCGTCACCTCCTCGCAGCGGCAGACGATGGTTGCATCGGTAACGTCCGCGGGATCGAACGCGGGCGGCGTGAACACACGCCACAGCGCATCCTGGAAGGCCACCGCGCGGGCCAGCGCAGTGCGTGCCGCGGAATCCTCGGGTGCCGAAAAACCCAGATCGCGGGCGGCTGCCAGTCCGGCCAGGCGCCCGCGGGCCAGGGCCACGCGCGCCCCGCCGAGCCGGGCACCGTCGCCCACCGCGAACACGCCGGCGACGGCGGTGCGGCCGTCGTCATCGGCCTCGGTCGCCAGATGGCCGATGCCGACGTCAACGAAACGATGCGGCACGCCGAGCGCGCGCGCCAAACCGACCTCGGGCTGGAAGCCGAGGTTCAATGCGACGGTGTCCGCGGCGAGCGTCTGTCCCTCTGACAAACGCACCGCGGCCACCCGCCCCGTGCCTTCCAATGCCAGCACGCGCGTGTCCCACAGCACGGGCACGCCGGCGCGGCGCAGGCAGGCGAGCATGCCGATGCCCTCCCACGCCAGGTCGGGTGCGGCCCAGCTCATGCGCGCGACGTTGTGCAGGGCGGCGAGGCCGGGGAATGGCGCGGCCTCGACCACCGCGACGGGCTTCATGCCGCAGGCCAGCATCTCGCAGGCAAGCTGCAGGTTCAGCGGCCCGTTGCCGGCGATGACGGCGCGCTCGCCCGGCAGCACGCGCTGCGCCCGCACCAGCGTCTGCACCGCGCCGGTGGTCATCACGCCGGGCAGCGTCCAGCCCGGGATCGGCACCGGGCGCTCATGCGCACCGGGCGCGAGCACCAATCGCCGCGGGTGGAACGTTACGGCGTCGCCACGGACCACCACGCCGATCTCGTCCGGCGCGAAGCCGGCCCAGGCGATCGCCTCGTGCTCGATCGCCACGCCGGCTTTTCGCGTGCGCACGGCAAGGTCGCGGCCCAGGCGGAATTGTGCGTCGGGTGCCGCGTCGTGATGGCTGTCGGCCAGCGGCTTGGCGTATTGGCCGCCGGTTGCCGCGCGCTCGTCCAGCAGCACCACCGCGGCGCCCGCCTCGGCCGCGGCGATCGCCGCCGACAACCCGGCGGGGCCGCCACCCACCACGAGCACGTCGCAGGCGCGGTCCGTCGCCGAGGGCGCGGGCGATACGTGCCCCAACGGGGCTGGTGCGGCCGGTGGCGCGCTGGTCACCTGCAGGCCGGCGGCGACCTTGGCCAGGCAGGCGCGCTGACCGATCCGCCCGTCGATTGTAACGACGCAGTCGAAGCAGGCGCCCATGCCGCAGTGAAGGCCGCGCGGCGCGCCGCCCGGTGTCTCTCGGAACGCAACGATTCCGGCCGCCGAGAGCGCCGCCGCCACGGTCTCCCCGGTCAGCGCCGGAATGTCCTGGCCGTTGAACCGGATGGTGATCGCCGCCCCGGTCGGGCGGATCGTCTTATGGGTCAGTCGCATGTTGCTGTTGCGTCGCCGTGCTTCACGGCACCATGCTGCCCCGAGACAGCACATTCGACCAGGGGACCCCGAGCATGCCCGACTTCGACCTGATCATCCGCGGCGGCACCGTCGTGACCGCGGCCGACACGTTCCGCGCCGATGTCGGCATTCGCGGCGGCAAGGTGGCCGCGCTGGCCGATACATTGTCGGGTGGTCCGGAGCTTGACGCGGGCGGCCTGCTGGTGATGCCGGGCGGCGTCGATACCCATTGCCATATCGAACAGTTGCGCGCCGGCGGCGGCGCCGATGAGGAGAGCTTCGTCACCGGCAGCACCTCGTGCCTGGCTGGTGGCACCACCTCGGTCATTACGTTTTCCGCGCAGCACAAAGGGCATCCGATCAGCGACACGCTGCCGGAGTATCGCCGCCGCGCGACCCAAGCGATGGTGGATTACAGCTTCCACCAGATCATTACGGACCCAACCGATGATGTGGTGCACAAGGAGATTCCCGAGCTGGTGGCCTCGGGGATCCGCAGCCTGAAAGTATTCCTGACCTACGAGCCGTCGCACCTTGACGACCGGCAGTTCCTGCGCGTGCTGGCGGCGGCGCGGCGGACCGGCGCGCTGGTGACGGTGCATTGCGAGAATTACGAAGCGATCGGCTGGCGCACCGAGGCGCTGATGGAGGCCGGCCGCACCGCGCCGAAATACCATGCCTGGTCGCGGCCGCCGGTGGTCGAGCGGGAGGCGACGTATCGTGCCATTGCGCTGGCGGAACTGGTCGATCAGCCGATCCAGGTCTTCCACGTGTCGTGCTCCGAGGTCGCCGCCGAGATCGCGCGGGCGCAGGCGCGTGGGCTGAAGGTGTGGGCCGAGACGTGTCCGCAATATTTCGTGCTGGAGGCGGCGGACATGGATCGGCCCGGGTTCGAGGGGGCGAAGTTCATCTGCAGCCCCAGCCCGCGCGATGCGGCGAGCCGGGAGGCTCTGTGGGGTGAAATCCATCGTGGAACGATCGACGTCGTGTCGTCGGACCACAGCGGCTCGAGCTACGAGGGGGAGGGGACGGGCAAGCGCGTGCGTGGCGGCAACGCGCCGTTCCCGGTGATCCCGAACGGCGTGCCGGGGTTGGGCTCAAGGCTGCTGATCATGTTCAGCGAGGGGGTGTCGAAGGGTCGGATCGATGCCAATACGTTCGTGCGGCTGGTGGCGAGCAATCCGGCGAAGCTGTTCGGGCTGTATCCACAGAAGGGCACGATCGCGCCGGGGTCGGATGCGGACATCGTATTGTGGGATCCGGGCAAACAGATGACGATCACCAACGCGCTGATGCAGCACGTGATCGATTACACGCCGTATGAGGGGATGCAGGTCACGGGCTGGCCGGTGGCGACGGTGAAGGGCGGGCGGGTGGCGATGCGCGACGGCAAGGTGCAGGCGGAGCCAGGGACGGGGCGGTTCCTGGCGCGGGGACCGTATGATCTGATCCAGCCGCGCGGGGTGGTGCCGTTCGGCTTCGATGCGGCACAGTTCGCTTAGGGGGCAGGAGGGGCAGTGGGCCGACGTCAGCTCTTGCCCGCCCGGGAGCGGCCACGCGTGGCGCGGCGCGGCAATGCGGGCACGCCCAGCGGCATTGCGAGCTTGAAACTCACCAGACGATTCAGGCTGATACCCGCCTCCGCCGCTTCGATCGTTAGCAATCGATGCAGTTCGCTGGGGACGCGGGTCATGAACGCCCCGGAGAACCGCCGTTCCGCAAGTGGCTCTGGGGGTGTTTCGCCGCCGGCCATCATTTCGGCGATGACATCGCTGACCAGCGCGCGCAGTCCGTCGATTGCCTTCACCTGGCTGTCTGCCAAATGCGACAGGCTGGGAAATTCAGCGCAACTCGCAACAAACTCCTGATCCTCGTCCGACCAGGAAACGCGATAGGTGTAGTGGTCAGTCGCGGCTTGACGGGCCGCCCTGCTTGTCATTTGCCTATGCGTGCCGGTCGCCGTGTTGCCTCTTGCTCTACCGCTCATGCGTCGTCCCCAGCCGATTGATGGCCGCCAGCAACTGACGGATCTGATATGCCTTGGCTTTGCCATTCGCGTCCGTTGCAGATTGACTCGCGGGTCTCCAGGCTACGGCAAGCGGAACACATGGTGGCTGCCACTTCGCCTTGCCGGCCCAAAATGCGCCTCTGCGACTTTCACGGCGTCGCTGAAACGGATATCGCGCGGGTTGTTGCGCATAGCGGCCAGCATGTCGCCGATGAAAACCATGATTAATCCAATCTCCCACTGATGTCAATACTGATACCATTCAGCTTTTGCCCGTCTGTCGCAACGATCAGACGTGCTTTGAGCCGATCCCATTCATCATGGCCGGCTGGTTAACGCGCGCCGGAGACGTCTCCGGCTTTGGTGCAAGGAGAGTGCCCATCGCGCGATGTTGCGACACGCCGCAACCAGCACAGTTCGGCCGCCCCGGCAAAGGACCGACCGCATGCTCGAAAACCCGCCTCTGCTCACCATCCATCGCAATTTCAGCCGCCCTGATCCGGCGGTAATTGCACGGTTTCGTGGGGCGCAGACCTCGCATCTTGCGGACGCGATGGAGGGGCGCGGCGCGTTGGACTGGCGCATCAAGCCGCTCGACCCGGCGGCCGCGTCGTTCGCTGGGCCGGCGCTGACAGCATTCGCCTATCCGGCCGACATTCTGGCGCTGTTCGGCGCGTTGCAGGAAGCGCAGCCGGGCGATGTTATCGTGCTGGCGCACGACGGCTTCACCCGCACCGCGGTGATCGGCGACATCGCTGCCGGACTGCTGCGCAACAAGGGGGTTGCCGCGTTCGTCACCGATGGGTTGGCGCGTGACAAGGCTGGCATCATTGCCACCGGGTTGCCGCTGTTCTGCGCGGGCATCGTGCCGAACTCGCCGGCGATGAACGGGCCGGGCATCGTCGGGGCGCCGGTCACGCTGGGCGGTGTGCACGTGCGCTCGGGCGATGTCGTGGTGGGCGACGCCGATGGCGTGGTCATTGTGCCACAGGAACGTCTTGCATTCGTGCTGGAGCGGCTGGATCGGGTACGCGCGGCGGAAGTTCGCACCGGGACGCTGTTGCGCGGCGGTGCGACCATGCTCGATGGCGCGCGGGCGCTGCTGGCGCAGGCCACCATTATCGAACAGGCAGGTGTCGAATAGAGCGCGTTGCAATCGAGGGCATCGAATAGGCGGGGAATCGCACAGCCGCATGTGCTAGGCTGCCCAGTGACAAGTTTGGGGCCATAAGCTGGGGGAGCGACCAATGATCGGCGTTGATTGGGGCACCACCTCGTTCCGCGCGTTCCGTCTTGCCCGTGACGGCAGCATTCGCGACCGCCGCGCCTCGCCGCGCGGAATCCTCAAGGTGCCCGACAACCGGTTCGGCGATACGTTGCGCGAGGAGATCGGTCCGTGGCTCGCCGCGGGCGACGACCATGTGCTGCTGTCGGGCATGATCGGCAGCCGGCAAGGCTGGCGGGAGGCGCCGTATCTGCCGTGCCCCGCGGGCGCGGCGGACATCGCGGGCGCGCTCACCGACATCCCGTTCGATTGGGGCCAGGTGAAACTGGTGCCTGGCCTCGCGACCGATGATGCCGCCGGCGTGCCGGAGGTGATGCGCGGGGAGGAGACGCAGATCATCGGCTGCCTGGCGGCGATCGGCGGCGCCGGGCTGGCATGCCTGCCGGGCAGCCATTCGAAATGGGCGCGTATCGAAGCCGGCCGCATCACCGTCTTCACCACGCACCTGACCGGCGAGGCCTTCGCCGCCTTGCGCGGCCACACCATCCTGGGGCGCATGATGCGCGACGGCTCGACCAACCCGGCGGCGTTCGACCAGGGCATTGCCCGCTCCGCCGATGCCGACGGGTTGCTGCACCATGTGTTTGGCGCGCGCACGCTGGCGCTGACCGGGCGCATGGCCGAAAGCGACACCGCGTCCTATCTGTCCGGCATCCTGATCGGACACGAGGTGCGCGCCGCACTCAGGGGCCGCGGCAACGAGGTGGTGCAGTTGATCGGCACGCCGGAGCTGACCGCGCTGTATGCGCGCGCGATCGCCGCGTGCGGCTGCTATGCCGAGCGGCATGATGGTGACGCCGCGGCGCACGGGCTTGCCGCGATCGGGGAGCACGCGGTGTGGAGCTAACGTCTTACCTCGCGCGCTGCCCCCTCGTCGCGATCTTGCGCGGGGTGCGCGCCCAGGAGGTCGCCGCCATCGCCGCGGCGTTGGAAACCGCGGGCCTCGCCATCGTCGAGGTGCCGCTGAACTCACCCGATCCGCTTGCCAGCATCGCAACGTTGGCGCGCGACTTCGGCGACCGCCTGCTGATCGGCGCCGGAACGGTCATGGCCGAGGCGCAGGTCGCGGACATAGCGCGCGCCGGTGGCCGGCTGATCGTGACACCGCACGCCGATGCGGTCATTACGCGCGCGGCGAAGGCGCACGGGCTGCTCGCTGTGCCCGGATTCTTCACGCCAACCGAGGCCTTCGCGATGCTGGCGGCGGGCGCCGACGCGCTGAAATTGTTTCCCGCGGAGGCGGCCAGTCCCGCCGTGCTGCGCGCGTTGCGCGCGGTATTGCCGAATGACACCGCGGTGCTGCCGGTCGGCGGCATCGACGCCGGCAACATTCCGGCCTGGCGCGCGGCGGGCGCGGCTGGGTTCGGCATCGGCTCGGCGATCTATAAGCCGGGCGACACGGCGGCGACCGTCGCGGCCAAGGCCCGCGTGCTGCTGGGGGCCTGACCTACGCGGCAGCGGGCGTCACCCGCATAGATGGCTGCGCTGCAGCAGCGCGGTGAGCTCCGGTGACGATCGACTGGTGCCGCGCGCCTGGCATGCGGTCTGGGCGACATCCTTCGCGCGGGCTCGCTGTCCCTGCGCGGCGAGGGCGACGGCCAACATCCCCCAGAGCGTGGTCTCGAACCGCGGTCCCATGCTGATGTTGCCGCCACGTTCGCTCAGTTGCAAGGACGTCTCGAATTCACGCTCGGCACCGACGTTGTCGCGCGCGCCGACCAGGGCGACGCCGTAAAACATGTGGGCGCGTGGGTCCTTCGGATAGCGTACGGCGAGGTCTGCCCCGGTCGATTCCATTTGGGCCAGGGTCTGCGGGATGCGATTGGATGGGATCCAGGGCGACTGAGCGATATAGGTGGGGTAGCGGGCTGCGGTCGCCACCGACGCCGTGAAGAGCAGCAGCACGCCCATCGCGGCGATGCCCTGCGCCACGACGTTGAACCGCGGCTGGCGGTTGGCCCGCGGCCAACTGTACAGCAGCAGCACGCCAATCGCGGCGCCGACCAGAGCGCCGCCGATATGGGCGGCATAATTCACCGTCTCGGCGCCGGCCGTCGCGGCCAGCGGCACGACCGAGGTGATCACGGTCCCGATGTAATTCGCCTGCACCAGCCACCTTGTCGGGCCTGGCGCCATGCGAAAGCTCACGATCAGTCCGGCCGCGAACAGCGCCAGGATTGCACCGGAAGCGCCCACGCTGGGCAGCGTGGGCGGCATCATGACGAGAGACATCATGGAACCGCCCAGGCCGCCGAGGACAAACAGCGCGAACAGCCAAGCCCGGCCGACCAGGTTTTCCAGCACGTAGCCGGCCATGAACAGGGCGACGCAGTTGCCGATCAGGTGCGTCAGGTTGGCATGCAGCATCGTCGCGGTGAACAGGCGATACCACTCGCCGTGGTTTCGCACGGCCTCGCCCTTGAGGGCACCCATTGCCTGGAGTGTCGCCAGGCTGGGGCCCATCAGGGGTCCGTGCGGACCGATGGCATATTTCTGTTCCATCACGAATGCCGCGATCAGGGCACCGAGCAGCGCGAAGGTAAGCCACGGCGTGGTGAATGCCTTGATCCCGCGGCGGTTGTCCTCGGCGTATACCGCGCCACCGTCGTGCCAGATGACATCGTGCTGATGAGCGTTCGGATTGCGCGCATTGACCTCGGCCACCACGGTGGAGATCAAGGTCTGGAACCTGTCGGGCAGCAGGAATTGTCGTCTCCCGCGCAGGCCGCGACTGACATCACTGCCAATGATGCGGGCGCGGGCGGCCAGCACGGTGCGACGGGTGAGGCTGTCATAGGCGGTGGTGACGTGGAATGCACCCAGGCTGGGCCAGGCCGCCCATTGGCTGCGCCAGAGCGTATCGATCCGGACGCCGGTGGCGTTCACCGTCAGGCGTGGCCGGCCGCGCGCAGCGGTGGCCAAAGCCAGCGCGCCGGGCACCAGAAGGACGCCGGCGATCAGCAGGAGTATCGGGCTGTGGAGTCCGGGAAGTGGGCTAGCGGGCGAGGCGGTCGCCAGCCATGCGCCGATCAGCACGGCGGCACCAAGCGTGACTGCACTGCCGATACCCCACGTCCTGGCCAGGCGCGGGCGATAGCAGATATCTGGTATCGGCGCGGGATGAACTTCGACCATGGTTGCGACGATCTTACGCCTGAAAGGGTAACAAACCGCTTGCAGTCGTTGCCGTCCGTTGCGGGCGCGGATGATTGTGCGCTCACCACCGTCGTGAACCGTGATACCGGCCGCGCGGCGGGGGCCAGGACCGTCGTGGATGGTGCGGTGGTAACATCAGGCGCCGGCCATACTCGCCTGATGCCGGCGCCGGTGCTAACATCCTTCCGACCCGCCATCCATGGGAGGACGAAAGATGACCGACGCGGCGCCATTCCGGCCCTACACCCACGGCACGCAGCCGGATCTCGATACGCCGGCGTATCTCGGCACCATCAAACGGCATCCGAACCAGAAGCCGCACAAGATCCCGCACAGCATCACCGAGACCAGCGGGCCGCGTTTCTCCCCCGCGCAGTTCGCGCCGCAGGCGGACCTGACGTTGGTCACCGGCAAGCCGGCGCTGGGCGAGCGCATCATCGTTGCCGGCACGATCACCGATGAGAGCGGCCGCCCGGTGCCGCACACCATGGTGGAGATATGGCAGTGCAATGCGACCGGCCGCTACGACCACTCGGGCGACCAGCACGCGGCGCCACTGGATCCGAATTTCCATGGCGACGGGCGGGTGTTCACCGATGAGCAGGGTCGCTACAAGTTCGTTACGATCCGTCCGGGCGCCTATCCGTGGCCGAACCATAAGAACGCGTGGCGGCCGAACCACATCCATTTCTCCTATTTCGGTCCGGCGTTCGCGACGCGCCTGGTGACTCAGATGTATTTCCCGGGCGACCCGCTGCTGGCGTTCGATCCGATCTTCAATGCGGTGCCGGACGAGGCCGCGCGCAACCGGTTGATCGCCGCGTTCGACCTGGATGTTACGGAAGCCGATTGGGCGCTCGGCTATCGGTTCGATGTGGTGCTGCGTGGGCGGGCGGCGACGCCGATGGGGCACTGAGCGATGTCACAGGAGATTTTTTTGCCGGCGACGGCCAGCCAGACGATCGGACCGTACTGGCATCTGATCGAGGACAAATCGTGGTCCGATCTGACGCGCTTCGGCGCCGAGGGCGAGCGCGTCACGCTGGTCGGGCGCGTGCTCGACGGTGACGGCGCGCCGTTCCCCGAGGTGTGCGTGGAGCTGTGGCAGGCCGACCCTGCGGCGTCCGAAACGTTCCCCGGTTTTGGCCGCGCGGCGACGGACAAGAATGGCGAGTATCGCTTTCTGACATTGAAGCCGGGGCCGGTGCCTGGCTTGGGCAACGCGGAGCAGGCGCCGCATTTTGCGCTGACGATCCTCGGGCGCGGATTGATGCACCATTTGGTGACGCGCGCGTATTTCCAGGGCGAGGCGTTGAACGAGACCGATCCGGTATTGGCCTCGATTGAGGATGCCGCGCGGCGCGGCACGTTGATTGCGAAGCCGGAAGGTGACGCGACGTGGCGGTTGGATATCAGGCTGCAGGGCAGTTTGCACGGGCCGGATATCGAGACTGTGTTTCTGGATATCTGATGCCGACCAATCCGGCCGACGGGCCGATCCTTGGCGTGCTGTATGGCAGTGATGCCATGCGCGCGGTGTTCGACGAGACCGCATATTTCCAGCGCATGCTCGACGTCGAGGCGGCGTTGGCGCGGGCGCAGGCGCGGCTCGGCATCATCCCCGATGAGGCGGCCGCGGCGATCACCGAAGCCGCGCGCTTCGAAAACCTCGATCCGGCGGAGCTTGCCGCCAGCGCACGCAATGTCGGCTATCCGGTGGTGGGGCTCGTCGCCGGCCTGTCGCGCGCCGCGGGGGAAGCCGGCGGCTGGACGCACTGGGGCGCGACCACGCAGGACATCATGGACACCGCCACGGTGTTGCAGGCGCGCGACGGGCTGGCGCTGATCCGTGGTTCGCTTATCGCAATGATCGCCTCGCTGGCGACGCAGGCCGGCCGCCACCGCGCCACCGTGATGGCTGCGCGGACGCATCTGCAACAGGCGCTGCCGATCACCTTCGGGCTGAAATGCGCCACCTGGGCGCAGCCGTTGATCGCGCATGTGCAACGATTGGATCAGCTCCGGCCACGGCTGGAGCAGGTCAGCTTCGGCGGCGCGGCCGGGACGCTGGCCTCGCTCGGCGATCAGGGGATCGCGGTGATGGAGGGGTTGGCGGCAGAACTTGGCCTCGGCGTGCCGCTGGCGCCGTGGCATGTCTGCCGCGATGCGCTCGCCGAAACGATGGGCCTGCTTGGGCTGATCTGCGGCAGCCTGGCGAAGCTCGCCACCGATACGATTCTGCTGGCGCAGACCGAGGTGGGCGAGATGGCCGAGCCGTATGTCGCCGGCCGCGGCGCCTCGTCGACGATGCCGCAGAAGCGCAATCCGATCGCCTCGGAATACGTGCTGGCGGCGGCGCGCACGGTGCAGGCGCTGGTGCCGGTGATGCAGGGGGCGATGGCGGCGGATCATGAGCGCGCGACCGGGCCGTGGCAGGCCGAGATGCTGGCGTTGCCGCAAGGGTTCGTGCTGACGCACGGGGCGTTGCAGCACGCGGCGGCGATCGCCGAGGGCATGGTGGTGGATGCCGCACGCATGCGGCACAACCTCGACCTTACCGGCGGCTTGATTGTTGCGGAGGCGGTGATGATGGGTCTGGCGCCGCATCTGGGCCGTGGCGAGGCGCATCATGTGGTGAAGCATGCCTGCGATGTGGCGCTGGCGGAGTCCGTTCCGCTGGCGGATGCACTGGCGCGCGATGCGGCGGTGGCGGCGCGCCTGGATCGCGCGGCGACCGCGCGGTTGGTGGATCCCGCGCGGTATCTTGGCAGCGCCGATGCGTTCATCGATCGCGTGGTCGCTGCGGCTCGGGCGGTGGGTTGATGATGGGACCGAGCTGTTTGATCTCCGGCAAGCAAGGTTCCAACGCAGAGAAAACGGAGATCGCAGAGATCTCAGAGAAAGTAGGTCTTTAGGCGCTTCGCGCGGACGCATGGTCAAACGCGCGGAGCGCCATTCTGAATTTCTCTGAGATCCCTGAGATCTCCGCTTTCTCCGCGTTGAAGACTTGCTTGCCTGTTTGCTGGTCGAGACCACGCGGGAACGGTGCTATTGCGTAACGCTGAGGGGACGGTAATTCGGATCGGACATGCAACAACAGGAGACCGTCCCCATCCAGACACTGCTCGGCGAAGCGATCCGCCAGCATCAGGTGGGCGCGCTCGACCAGGCGGAGGCGCTGTACCGCCGCATCCTCGCCGCCACGCCCAACCACCATGCCGCGCTCGCCAACATGGCGATGCTGCACCACCAGCGCCGCGCGCTCGACGACGCCAAACACTGGTACACCAAAGCCCTGACAGTGCAACGAACGCCTGAGCTGCTCAGCAACCTCGCGATGCTGCATCGTGAGACCGGCGACCTTGCCAGTGCGGAACGTTTGCTCACCGAGGCACTGGCGCTGTGGCCAGACTTCCCCGACGCACTCTACAATCTCGGCGTCACGCTGATCGACGCCGACCGCCCGGCCGACGCGATCGCGCCCTTGACGCAACGTGCGCGCGATCCCGCCGCTGGCGCCGACGTGCACGCCAATCTGGCGCGTGCCCTGCTGGCCGTCGGGCAAACCCAGCGTGCGGTGCAGCACGGCCGCCAGGCGCTGCTGCTGAAGGACCGGCAGGCCTGCGGCGCGTTCCAGGCGCGCGGTGGTCAGCCCCTCGGGGCAGCGCCGGTGCTGCCGCCATTCGATCCCTCCCGACCGCAGCGGAATGTCGTGGCATTCAGCCTGTGGGGCAACGGCGCGACCTATGTCGACGGCGCGATCGCCAATGCCGGCCTGGTGCGGTTGCTGTATCCGGGCTGGACCTGCCGGGTGTATCTCGACGTTTCGGTCCCGCAAGATGCCACCAAGGCGTTGCACCAGGCCGGCGCACAGGTCGTTACGATGCCGCGCGCCGACATAAATTACGGATTGTTCTGGCGCTTCTTCGCGGCCGACGACGCGGACGTGGCTTATTTCCTCTGCCGCGACGCCGACTCCCGCATCAACACCCAGGAGGTCGCGGCGGTTGCGGCGTGGCTGGCCTCGGGCCGGGCGTTCCACGTCATGCGCGATGCGCCGTTCCACACCGAGTTGATCCTTGCAGGGTTGTGGGGCGGCGTCGGCCGACGGCTGCGCGGCATTCGCGGCGCCATCGATCAGTTCTACCGGCCGACCGATCATCGCTGGGCCGATCAGGATTTCCTGCGCACCGAGGTGTGGCCGCGCATTCGTGCCCAGACGCTGATCCATGACGGATTTTACGACCTGTTCGGCGCCCAGCCGTTTCCGCGCGAGGGACGGCTGGCACCGCCGGACCATGTCGGCGCGGGCTTCCGGCTGCCCGACTCAGGCACACCATAACGGCGCGCCGATCCTGAATTCCCTGTCATCGACTGACACCCGACCGGGGTGCGTTGCGGTTCGTCACATTTCACTCTAGGTTGCTGCGCACGGTCGCGGAAGTCTCCCTGATGGGCCGGCTCTCTTCGTCGTCCCGTCCGGCCCGTTATGGCGCCGGGCCAACCAGCCAATCGCCGCGGACATCAAACCGCGGCAACGTCCAACTGGCGCGCGATCAATGCGTGCGCTGCGCAACAGCCGGTTGCGTCCGGCGTCATTCGGGAGGTTATCAGGATGTCCAACATGGGACGGGTTTCGCGCCGTCGCGCGCTGAAGATTGGTGCCGCAGCAGCCGCCTTGCCGCTGGTGCATATTCGTACCGGCCGCGCCGCCGGCAAGGTGTCGATCGGCTTTTGGGATCATTGGGTGCCGGCCGGCAACGATGTGATGAAGGCGCAGTGCGCGGCCTTCGGCAAGGCGCACCAGGTCGAGGTGCAGGCGGACTTCATCACCTCGATGGGGTCGAAGAACATCCTGACCATCGCGGCCGAGGCGCAGGCCAGGACCGGCCATGATGTGCAACAATACCCGCAATGGGAAGTGCACAACCACGCCGATCAGCTTGAGCCGGTGGACGACGTGATGTCGGCCCTGACCAGCAAGTACGGGCCAACCAACAAGGTTTGCGAATATCTCGCCAAGATCAAGGGACATTGGCTGGCGGTGCCGACCAGTTCCGGCACGCAGAACAAGCCGCCCTCGGCGCGCATCAGCGTGATGAAGGACGCAGCCGGTATCGATGTGGTGAAGATGTATCCGGTGGAGGACGTTGCGACGCCGGAGGCCGAGAACTGGACCTGGGATAATTTCATCAAGGCGGCCGAGGCCTGCCAGAAGGCGAGGATGACGTTCGGTATCGGAACCGGAACGACAGCCGACTCGGTTGATTTCGCCGGCGCATTGTTCTCCGCCTACGGCGCCGATCTGATCGACGGCGAGGGCAAGGTTACCGTTGACAGCGACGCGGTGAAGCAGGTGCTCGAATACGGCCAGCGCCTGGTGAAGTTCCTGCCGCCCGACGCGGTCAGCTACGACGATGCCTCGAACAACCGGGCGCTGATTTCGGGGCAGAGCGCGCTGATATTCAACCCGCCGTCCGCCTGGGCGGTGGCAAAGCGCGATGCACCGAAAGTGGCAGCTGACACCTGGACCTTTTCCGCGCCGAAGGGTCCGAAGGGGCGCTTCGTGCCGTATTCGACGTTCTTCCTGGGTGTGTGGAACTTCAGCCCGAACAAGACCGCGGCAAAGGAACTGATCGCGTATCTGGGCCAGCGCGAGCAGGTTGAGGCGCGCTGCAAGATTGTCGAGGGCTACGACATCCCGCCGTTCGACAGCATGCTGGATTTCAGCGTGTGGAAGGACGTAGAGCCGCCGAAGGGCACGGTGTATAATTACCCGATCCGCAAGAGCCATCACGCCCAGCCAAACATCGCCGGCATGTCGGCGCCGCCCGAAGTCGCGGTGCAGATGTACAATCGCGGCACGGTCTCGACGATGCTGGCGAAGCTGTCGACCGGCCAGTCCATTCCGCAGGTGATTGCCTGGGCGAAGGACGAGCTGGAAGGCTTCACCCGCTAAGCGCCCCGATTGGGACGGCGCGCGGCCCGGTCATGCCGCGCCGCGCGTCATCCCGATATCGCCGGACCGGATTGGTTCGGCCCATAGCAGGCCGTCGGATCAACCGCGGCCATTCTGGTAACGAGACGGTTCACCTGGGCCCAGCCGGGTCCTCAGGAAGGAAGACAGACGGATGACAACACTGGAGACCAAGGCCCTCGGCAAAGTGTCGCGCCGCCAGGCCCTGAAGCTTGGCGCGGCGACCGCCGCCCTGCCGCTGGTACATATCCGCACCGCGGGCGCGGCCGGCAAGCTGAATGCCGGCTTCTGGGACCATTGGGTGCCGGGCGCCAACGACGTGCTGAAGAAGCAGGTCGACGGCTGGGCCGCGAAGAACAAGGTCGAGGTCACCGCGGACTTCATTACGACCTCCGGTGGCAAGCTGCAGCTGACCCCCGCCGCCGAGACCCAGGCCAAGGCCGGGCACGACACGATGACCTTCATCTCGTGGGACATCCAGAACTACGCCGATTCGATGGACCCGGTGGACGATCAGATGAAGCGGTTGACCGCCGCCAATGGCGACGTCAACGCGGTGTGCACCTACCTCGCGAAGGTCAAGGGCAATTGGGTGGCCATCCCCGCCAGCAACGGCACCCAGACGAAGCCGCCCTGCGCGCGGATCAGTTGGTTCAAGAAACACGGTCTGGATATCCAGGCGATGTACCCGACGAAGGATGAGAAGAACGCGCTGCAGGAAAACTGGACCTGGGAGACGTTCCTGAAATTTGCCGAGCTGGCGCAGAAGGACAATCTGACCTTCGGGCTCGGCATGGGCGGCGGCCTCAACACCGACGCGACGGACACGCACGGTGCGCTGTTCAAGGCGTTCGGCGCGACGCTGATCGACGACAAGGGCAACAGCCAGCTCAAGTCCGACGCGGTCATGCAGGTGATGGAGTTCGCCCAGCGGCTGGTGAAATTCTACCCGGCCGATGCGGTCAGTTACGACGATGCGTCAAACAACCGCGCGTTGATTTCCGGCAAGTCGGCGCTGATCTTCAATCCGCCTTCGGCTTGGGCGGTGGCGAAGCGCGACGCGCCGGAGGTGGCGGCGGATTGCTGGACCTTCCCGGCGCCGTCCGGGCCGAAGGGCCGGTTCGTTCCGACGCAGGACTATTTCTGGGGCGTTTACAAATTCAGCCAGAACAAGAGCGCCGGCAAGGATCTGCTGGAGTTCCTGATGCAGCGCGACAACATCGAGGCGCGCGATAACGCCGCGATGGGCTACGACCTGCCGCCCTACGCCAAGCTGAACGATTTCAAGGTCTGGGAGGAGGTCGGACCGCCGACCGGGACGGTCTATAACTATCCGATCCGTCCGGCGAGCGGGCAGCAACCCTCGCTGACGGCGTCCGAGGCGTCGCCCGACATTGCCGTGCAGATCTACAACCGTGCCATCCACAACCAGATGCTGGCGCGGCTGAGGGAGGGTCAGAAGATCCCGCAGGTGCTCGCGTGGGCGCAGGACGAGCTCGAAGGGTTCGCCCGCTGAGCTGACGGCGATGGGGTTGGTGGGCGGATCGGTCATTGCGATCCGCCCCCCTGTTTTTGCGCTGGGGACGGTTCACGTGAGGCGTTGCGCTCGGGTGCCGTCTGTTGGAGACTGTCCGTCTCTGTCCTGCCGCCGTGGCCGGATGGCGCAATATATCGGGCGGCATGTATCGCCTGGGACCAACAGGGCTTACCACGTGGATCGGATGCCCGGCTTGGCGCCGGGTCGGTCGAGCGGGAGGAATGTGCATGAAAGGACCGCGCCGCAGCGCGTCGTTCCTGACCGACGAAGAGCATCACCAGCACCACGCGGGCGATCCGTTTGGTGCGCCTCGGCATGTGCGTTTTCGTTGGCGTTTTCATCGGCGTTTTTGCTGGCAGTCACTCGCGCGCGGCAACGCCGGAACGCTACAACGTCGAATACCTGCTCGGGCGCCCTCGCCGGGCCGGGCAATGGGGTCGCCGCAGGTGGGGTCGCCCCAGGGAGGATACAATGGCTGATGGTACGAGCATTCCCGCCGGCGTGATCGTCGGGAGCCCGGCGTCGACGCAGCGCAGGGGCAGCCTGAAACGGTTGTCGCAGCGGCGATCGACGATCGGCTTCCTGATGTGCCTGCCGCTGATGCTGCTGGTCGCCGGCTTCGTGATCTATCCGGCGTTCTACGCCATCTATCTCAGCATGCTGAACAAGAAGATGACCGCCTTCGTTGGGCTGGGCAACTTCGCGTTCCTGTTGAAGCGCAACACGTTCCAACTGGTGATATTCCAGAGCTGCCTATTTGCGATTACCGCGGTGGTGTTCAAGGCCATTCTTGGCTTCATCATGGCGCACCTGATGCACAATATTCCGGGCAAGAACCAGCGGATCTGGCGCGGTCTGCTGCTGGTGCCGTGGGTCATTCCGCTGGCGCTGTCCACGCTGACCTGGTGGTGGATGTTCGATCCGTCCTACTCGGCGTTCAACTGGGTGCTGAACGAGCTGGGGTTCGCCTCGGTGCCGTGGCTCGGCGTCGGCTGGATCGCGCGATTCTGCACCATCACGGTGAATGTCTGGTTCGGCACGCCGTTCTTCATGATCATGTATCTCGCGGCGCTGAAATCGGTGCCGGAACAGCTTTATGAGGCGGCGGCGATCGACGGCGCGAACACGGTGCAGAAGCTGTTCTTCGTCACGCTGCCGATGATGAAGAACATCATTGCCATCACCGTGCTGTTCAGCTTGATCGTTACCTTTGCCGACTTCGACATCGTGCGGATCCTGACCTCGGGCGGCCCGCAGGACATGACGCATGTGTTCGCGACCTATGCTTTCCAGGTCGGCATCCAGTCGGGTGACATCCCACTGGGCGCGGCGGACAGCCTGTTCATGTTCCCCATCCTGGCGTTCGCCGCATTCTTCGTGCTGCGCGGCGTGACCAAGCGCACCAAGGAGATCGCGGCATGAGCGCTACCACCCTCGACGAGCGGGCGGCGGCGCGCCTCAGTCATCGCCACAGCCTGCATCGTCAGCGGCAATGGGCGCTGTGGGGCAGCTATGCGGCGTTGTCGGTGTTCGTGGTGATATTCCTGGTGCCGCCGTTCTACATGGTGATGACCAGCCTGAAGACCTCGCAGGAGATCGGGGCGGAGCAGGGCAGTCCGTGGTATGCGCACCATCCGACGCTGGAGAATTTCTGGTACCTGATCACCTATCCGAACTTCCAGAATTACTACCTGAACTCGGTGATCGTGACCGTGCTGACGGTGGCGGTCAGCATGGCGATCTCGGTGTTTGCCGCATTCGGCCTGGCGCGCATGGGGTTCAAGGGCAGCCAGACGCTGTCGACCGGGGTGTTCCTGACCTACCTGGTGCCGCCGTCGCTGCTGTTCCTGCCACTGTTTCAGATCGTCGGCTGGATCGGCCTGATCAACAGCTACTGGTGCCTGGTGCTGCTGTATCCGACCTTGGCGGTACCGTTCTGCACCTGGATCATGATCGGCTATTTCAGCTCCATCCCGAAAGAGCTGGATGAGGCCGCGCTGATCGACGGCGCGGGCTACCTGCAGATGCTGTTCAAGATCTTCATTCCGGTGGCGATGCCAGGGCTGATCGCGGCGACGATCTTCGCCTTCACCGTGGCGTGGGGCAGCTTTCTGTATCCTTTGGCGTATCTGTATACCTCGAACCAGATGGTGCTGACCGTCGGCATCGTCAGTGACCTGATCCGAGGCGACGTGTTCGAGTGGGGCAAGATCATGGCCGCCAATCTATTGGCGTCGCTGCCGCCGATACTGATCTACGCCTTTCTGATGGATTACTATGTGGCCGGGCTGACCGCCGGTGCCACCAAGGGCTGAACGCCGCCTGCTGTAACGCGCCAACCGCAACCAACGAGGGAACACCGGGACGATGTCTGAGGTATCGATTCGCAAGGTCGTCAAAGTCTACGACGGCGGCGTACAGGCGGTGAAAGGGATCGATCTCGAAATCGCCGATCAGGAGTTCGTGGTGCTCGTTGGCCCGTCGGGCTGCGGCAAGTCGACCACGCTGCGCATGATCGCCGGCCTGGAGGAGATCTCCGACGGCGAGATCTGGATCGGCGGGGACGTGGTGAATGACGTGCCGCCACGCGATCGCGACATTGCGATGGTGTTCCAGAATTACGCGCTGTACCCGCACATGAGCGTGTTCGACAACATGGCGTTCGGACTGAAACTGCGGAAGTTCCCGAAGGACGAAATCAAGCGCCGCGTCGATGAGGCGGCGCGCATCCTCGACATCCAGCCGCTGCTGGAACGCAAGCCGCGCGCGCTGTCCGGCGGGCAGCGCCAGCGCGTCGCGATGGGGCGCGCGATCGTGCGAAATCCCAAGGTGTTCCTGTTCGACGAGCCGCTGTCGAACCTGGACGCCAAGCTGCGCGTGCAGATGCGCACAGAGATCAAGAAGGTGCACCAGACGGTGCGCACCACCACGGTCTACGTCACGCACGACCAGGTGGAGGCGATGACGCTGGCTGACCGCGTGGTGGTGATGAACCACGGCGTGATCGAGCAGGTGGGCTCGCCACAGGATCTGTATCACAACCCGGCAACCCGTTTCGTTGCCGGATTTATCGGCTCGCCGGCGATGAACTTCCTGAGTTGCCGCGTCACCGATGGCGCCGGCGGCGGCTTGGCGGTGCGGGTGACCGACACCATTACGTTGCCGATTCCGCCGGCGCGCGCGGACCGGTACGCGAAGTTCAAGGGCCGCGAGATGGTGCTGGGGCTGCGGCCGGAGCACCTGTTCGAGTATCACGAAACCGGCCGGCCGGGCTGGACGCGCATGGACGCGCCGGTCGATGTGGTGGAGCCGATGGGCATGGAGACGATGGTGCACTTCTTCCTCGACGGCACCCCCGTCTGCGCCCGTGTCGATCCCGGCACGCACGCCGTGCCGAATGAGATGGTGCCGCTAACGGCCGACATGAACAACATGCACCTGATGGAACCGGACAGCGGCCGGGTGGTGTAGGCCGGGGCTTCGCCGCGGACCCCGCGAGGGGCTCTGCCCCCTCGACCCCCGCCAGAGGCTCGCCTCTGGACTCCTGTTTTGGTTGGGATGTGGGAGGGGTGAGGCGGTGGTGGGCATCGAATCGGCAGTCGCCGGTTCGATG
>Ga0326727_10010162_pt1 | contig 22593 bp, 18 predicted proteins | sample MB2enrmetagenome_FD_207643 | JGI IMG/M metagenome (GOLD analysis project Ga0326727, IMG submission 207643) | Lab enriched peat soil microbial communities from McLean, Ithaca, NY, United States - MB29MY | ecosystem: Environmental > Terrestrial > Soil > Wetlands > Peat | place: USA: New York...
CTTGTAGTCGTAAATCAGATTTGGCCTGTAGGCCGGGTTCACAAGGCTTGTGGGTTGGAACTTCCGCCCATTCTCGTCGGTCATGGTGAACCGCTCTTCAATGTATTCCCGGTACTCTGGACTTTCCTTGTTGTACTGGGGGACGAACAGCGAATCGTCTGTTTTCGCATACAACAGGATCGTGTCCGTGCATGTTCCGAATCGGTTCGATTCGTGGACGGCACTGCTCATCCCTACACGGCGTTTCCATACGATCTCATTTCGGAAGTTCTCCGCCCCGAACGTCGCGTCCAGAAGCACCTTCAGATAGTGGCTGGCGGTTGAATCGCAGTGGAGATAGAGGCTTCCAGCGGGCTTGAGAACGCGGCGCAGTTCCAGCAGGCGAATGGCCATCATGCACAGGTACGCCATGACGTCGCTCTCTTTCAGAAATGCCCGCATGGACCGGAGCATCTCGGCCGCATCCGCGTTCCCGCCAGTCATCACTCCGTCGAAGGCAAGCTCCGCTTCATCGCCCCAGTGCCATGTGTCCTCGAAGGCTTCAATCTGTGCGCGGGATTGCTCGCCAGCGGTGCTGCGAAAGAGGACATTGTACGTCGCCTGGCTGTTGAACGGCGGGTCGAGGTAAATGAGGTCCACGCTCTCGCTGTCAATGCAACCCCGCATAACTGTTAGGTTGTCGCCGTAGTAGAGCTTGTTCATGTTCGGTTGATCGGCGAATCCGCCGGTCAGGATTAGGGTATCAGAATTCGCGCCACCGGCGGTCAGTCGCCCAAAAACTTCCCGATTGGCCGCAGGCCTTTGACGTTGTCGCAGACCGCTTTGAGCGCCGCCGTCAGCGGGATGGCCAGCAGCAGGCCGGGCGCATCCCACATAAAGCCGAAGATCATCAGGGAAAACGTGACCACCAGCGGGTTCAGATGCACTCGAGACCCCACAATCGTGGGATACAGCAGATTCAGCGCGACCAGGTGCAGCATCGCCACCGCCACCACCACCCCAACGTACATGGGCACGGTGTTGATCCCCAGCGCCGCGAACAGCGGCGGAATCACGGCCAGTGGCAGACCCACGTAGGGTATCAGGCTCATGAAGCCGCTCAACGGCCCCACCAGCAGGGGGTACGGCAGGCGCATCACCCAGAAAACAAACGAGCTCAGACTGGCCAGCAGCAGTCCCAGCAGGAAGTTTCCCACCACGAATGCGCGCACGATAACCGCGATCCCCTGCATGCTGCGCGCGGCAACCAGCCGGTCTTCCCCGTGGAACAGTTGCAGGAAGCTGCGGTTGATGTGGTCGCGCCAGCTCAGCATGAAGTACACCAGGAACGGAATGAAGGAGGCCATCAGCAGGATCTGGTAGAACGAGCTGAGGTGCGATTGGATGTAGTCGCTAATGGCCGTGCGCTCCTCGTGAATCCGCACCTCCTGGATGGCGCCGGGGCCGGTGGCCGGTGCGGGCGCCTGGGCGGTCCCTTTCTTGGCGCCCTTTCCCTTGGCCTGCTGCGCGCGCAGCCGATCCTCCTCCTCCTGCTGGCGTTGCCGGGCGGGAACCAGCATGCGGTAGGTCTGCTCTTCCAGGCCCGAAATCCTTTGCTGAACGCCGTCGACAATATCGCCGATGCGCTGGCCGTACTTAGGCAGGTCTTCGTACAGGCCGGAGAACTGCGAGTAGGCGCCCAGCCCGGCTACGTAAAGAAGCAGCAGCGCCACGCTGCATACCAGGAAGCTTGCCAGGCTTCGGGGAAGATGTATCCGCATCAATAGCCCGACGAACGGCTCCAGAATAAACGCAATGGTCACGGCGATGATGGAGGTGATGAAGAGCACGCGCCCAAAGTACAGAATTGCGATGATCACACCCGTCGCCACAATCGGCGAAGCCAGGCGCCGCGCTTCCTGTGCGGCCTCGGTTGTGCTGTTGAGAGATTTAGCGATCAGCGCCACGGCGCAAGACGACCTTGTCTCGAATGTAGCACGCCGCCGTCTATAATGAAATTGATTTGACGCCCGTGCAATCCCGAATCCTGGCCCTTGATCTGGGCAAGAAACGCATCGGACTGGCTATCAGCGATCCGCTCGGCATCACCGCTCAGGGCCTGCCCAACCTGGTGCGCGCCAACAAACGCACCGACCTCGCGGCCCTCGAGCAACTGGTCCGCGAGCGCCAGGTCGGGCTGATCCTGATGGGCAACCCCATCAACATGCGGGGCGATGAGGGCCGGCAATCCGGCTGGGTACGGGAGTTCTCCCAGGCGCTGGAAAAGCGCACCGGTCTTCCCGTGAAACTCTGGGACGAGCGTCTCACCAGCGTCGAGGCCAACCGCGTGCTCCGCTCGAGCGGTATCAGCATCGAAAAACGCGCGGCGGCCGTGGACCGCCTGTCCGCCGTCATCCTCCTGCAAAGCTACCTGGATTCCCTATGAGGCTCGCGCGGACCATAGGCACGCTCTTGCTGCTCGCGATTCTCGCCAGCGACTTCCTGACCTTCCGTCTGATCCGCGACTACCAGGGTTTCCAGGGCCAGACCTTCGTCGATATTCCGCGCGGCGCTTCCACTGCTGCCATGGCCCGCATGCTGGCCCAGGCCGGAGTGGTGCGCAGCCGCTGGGACTTCCTGCTGGCGCGCCTGGTGAAGCGCGGACGCGTGTTGCAGGCGGGCGAATACCGCTTCGACCACCCGGCCTCGCCGGTCGAAGTGCTCGGCCGCATCGCGCGCGGCGACATTTTCTATTATGAGCTGGTGGTGCCCGAAGGCAAGAACATGTTCGATATCGCCGCCGCTGTCGAGGATCTTGGCCTTTTCAAAGCCAGCCTGTTCCTGGCGGCAGCGCGCAATCCCGCGCTCATCCGCGATCTGGACCCGCTTGCTCCCAGCCTCGAAGGCTACCTCTTTCCCGACACCTACAAGCTCAGCCGCCACACCACGCCGGAGGGCTTGTGCCGTCTCATGACCGCGAGGTTCCGCGCGGAGTGGGGCAGCCTGCCCCGCAACACCGGCGTACATAGCACGGTGACGCTGGCTTCGCTGGTGGAGAAGGAAAGCAAACTGGCCGAGGAGCGCCCCAAAATCGCCGCCGTCTTCGAGAACCGCCTGAACATCGGGATGAAGCTCGATTGCGACTCTACCACCATCTACGCCGCGCTGCTGGATGGCCGCTACCGCGGAGTCATCCACCGGTCCGACCTGGATAGCGACCACCCCTACAACACTTATCGCCACGCCGGCCTGCCGCCGGGGCCCATCGCCAACCCCAGCCTCGCCTCCATCCGCGCGGTGGACGCCCCCGACCATACCGACGCTCTCTATTTCGTGCTGCGGCCAGGCGACTCGGGCGCGCATGAGTTCTCCAGCAACATCGCGGCGCACGAAGCCGCCGCCGACAGGTTCCGCCGTGCCCGCAAAAGGAAAAAGTGAGTCCGTCAAGCGGCGGTTGAGCGAGTATCTCGCCGCGGAGCAACCACCCGCCATTACTGAAGTTCTGTGGAACGATCTGCTCGAACGGTTCGCGCCCGTGTCCGAGAGCTACCTGCGCGAGTTGCTGCGCGCGACCGGCCTTCCCTTCGAGCAGCCATGCGCCGGTATTCGCCAGCACACCTTCGAAGAGCTTGAGCAATCGCTCCGCGAGATGCTGCGCGTCTACACGGAAGCCATGGCGGCGGGCAACCGCCAGCGCGCCCGCTATTGCCGCCGCCAGGTGATCGGCGCCAAGGACCGCGCCCGCTTCCAGGCTCGCAGCCCGCGCGCCGCGCCGGAGCAGAAGGCGCGCAAGGAAGAGATGGCGCTGTGGATGCTGGTCTGGCTGGAGAACCCCGAAGTCTTCCCGGCGTGGGTGGAAGCGCGGCTGCGCGTTGCTGGGAACGGCCTTGGGATGGCACTCCGGCGGCGCTGAATTCCTGCCGTGTGGAGCAGTATGCGGCCTGCTACAATCGCCACTACATGCTAACTCCTTTGCCGGGCAGCGGCTTGCTGCTGAGGGGTGCGCTGTCGATTGCCCTCCTCGGGATACTGATCGACGCCCAGCTTCCGGCCGCCCTCGTTCCGCAGAGCGTCAATCCCAACCCGGTCAAATACCGGCTACAGGTGCAGCTTGGCCACGGCCATGAACTCAGCCAGGTAACCTGCGCGCCGGATGGGCGTACATTGGTATCCGTATCGGCCCTCGACTCTACGATTCGGCGTTGGGACATCCGCACCGGCCGGCTCACCGACATTCTCGGTGGGATTGGGAACCCCGGCCACTTCGCATTGTCCCCAGACAGTCGGCGGCTGGCTGTGCTGGGCGACGATCAGGGTGGTCGGACCCTCGTGATTGCCTCTCTCTCCGACCTGCGGGCCGTTCAACGGGTCCCGCTGTCTACCGAAAAGTTCACTGACTGGGACGTCGTGGCCTTTCATCCGTCGGACCCCAACCTGGTCATAATCTCCTCACCCGGCGGTCTCGTCCTGTTCGACTACTCGCGCCGCCGCATCTCCTCTACCATCGAGATGCCCCCCGCCGTCAGGCTGCACTCGGCATCTCTCGACGGCTCTCGGGTCGCATCCGGCTCCGACAACGAGATCCGCGTCTGGGACGTTGCGCGCAAATCCTCCCTCACTGTCGTGAAGACGCCGCGAGTCAGAATGCCGGAAAGCGCGATTGCCGAACTGGCCAAGAGGGGAGTAGCTGAAACCTACGCCCGCCTTTCGGAGATCGCTCTGTCCGATGACGGGAGCGTCCTGGCTGCCCACATGGCCGCGGATCGATTGATACATCTTTGGTCCATCCCCGAAGGCAAGGAGCTTCCGCCCATAACGCTTTTCGGCGGCCCATTGAGAACACCAATCGCATTCTCCCCCGATAGCAGGAAGATTGCGGTTGCCGACAGTGATTGGGTGGTTGTGTATGACCTGCGGACCATGGCGAGAGTGTTGTCGATACGCCCCTATGATCCCCCCAATACCCCCTTAATCTATGCCCTGAACTTCTCTAGAGACGGGGCGGCCCTGGCATATGGAACCACCATCCCACTCGGCGGCACTTGGGACAGGAGCAGGATGGTCGGCCTCATCGACATCGCCGCAGGCCGTATCGGCCGCGTGTTCAACGGCATCGGCTGGTGGGTCGGCGGCCTCGACCTTGCTGAGAACGCTCGCAAGGTCATCTGCGCCCCTTACGACGTCTTCCACTCTCGTCCTATCTGGGACCTGAATGCCCTCTCCCTGGACAGCACCGTTCTGGCGCCTCCTCGATCTCGCCCCACTCCTCCAGCCGCCATCGACAGCTATGCGACCAGGGCATTCTTCGGTAACTTCGTATGGGGTTTGAATCCCCCGAGAGTCATCCTTCCCGATTCCGTCGTGTTCGGAACCAACAGGAATTATGCGCGCCGCGTTAAATTCCTGAATGATGGCAAGAGCGTGTTTGTCGCGATCGCGTCCGACTCCCGGGACATGGAGTTGATCGACATTGCCTCCGGCACGATCATATGGAACGTGAGCGGCTACATCAAAAACAGTTGGGTCCCTATCATAGCGTTTTCCCCCGACAGCCGCATGGCAGTTATCAACACCGATGTCTGGGCCGTAGGAGCCAGGAGTCGCACTGCTCGATTGCAGGTTCCTGGCACCGGTTGGCCCATCGCCACAGGCATCGTCGACTCTGATCGGACCGTCGTGGCGCTCGGAACCACCAATTCTTTAGGTGGCTCCTGTTACCTGGGCACATTCTCGGCTGCCGACGGCAGCGTCCGCAAGGTGCAGAACCTCCCGGACGGTACCTACTACCAGAGCGCGGCTTTCGATCCCCAGGGGACAAGAGCGTGGCTTGGCACCAGACAGGGCACCATTCAGGAGTGGGACCTCCAGCGGATGACCTTGGTTCGGGAGTGGTCCGTAGCCTTTACGGACGTGCAGAATCTACAATACTCTCCGGTGATGAATTGCCTCGCCATGTCGAGTGAGGATTCGCCGGTCGTTACGTTGTTGCGGCTTGACTCCGGGCATCTGCTCAACTTACTAAGTGTCGGCGATGACTGGATTGCCTACACCGAGGATGGATACTTCGATTCCTCGCCCGGCGGAGCGGAGTATCTCAACGTGGTTGCGGGTACAACCGCCTATGGCATAGACCAATTCACGAGCCGGCTGAACCGCCCCGACATCATCCTCGGGCGCTTTGGTCTCGGCACACCGGCGCAGATCGCGTATTTCCGCCGGCAGCACGAAACGCGATTGCGGCGATTGGGGCTGCCGGAGGAGAGCGCCACTTTCGCGCCTCATGCGCCGACCGTCCAAATCACCGCAGCCTCGGCCGAAGGAAGGCAGGCGCAGGTTGGTTTCTCGCTGCACGACGATCTGGTTCCGGTGCTTTCCTACCAGGTCTTTGTCAACGGCGTCCCTCAATTCAGCGGCAGGGGAAAGGACGCGAACGGCCAAACCGCGGTGAGAGAAGCTATTGAACTGTCGGATGGGCTCAACCGCGTCGAAGTGAGCTGCATGAACCGGGATGGCGCTGAATCGTTCCGGGAAATGGCGCAGTTCAGCGTGGAGGCGGCCACTCGGCCTCAGTTGTTCTTCGTGGGCATCGGGGTCTCCAAGTACGCCGCTGCCAGCCTCAATTTGGGTTTTGCGGACAAGGATGCGCAGGACCTCGCGGCTGCCTTCGGCCGCATGGGTGCCCCGTTCTCCAAGGTGAATGTGCGGTCTTTTGTAAACGAGGGCGCTACCCGCGAGGCGTTTCAAGCGGCCGCCGACTGGCTGGCTCAGGCCGGCGTCAGCGACACGGTCGTCGTGTTCCTGGCCGGACATGGGATTCACGATCGGGACCCGAACGCCACATACTACTTCCTCACCCACGAGGCGGACCCGTCGCGTCTTTCCGCAACCAGCGTGAGCTACGAAACCATCGAGACCCTCATGGCGGGCGTACGCGCGCGCCAGAAGCTGCTGTTGTTGGACACGTGTGAGTCGGGAGAGCTCGAAGACGATGCGGTTGCCGGCTATCTCACCACCGCTCAATCTCGCGGCCTGCGCGCCCGAGCCGTTCCGCGTTCCCCAGGCCGGTCCGAGGGCGACAAACCGGCGCCGGCCGCCGCTGCCGCCACCCGGCCCTACCTGCTCGACCGCGATCGCTTGATCTTTCTGGATCTCACCAGGCGAACGGGCGCCGTGGTGTTCTCCGCTTCACGCGGCAACGAGCTGTCCTACGAATCCGAAACTTACAAGAACGGGTATTTCACCGCAGGGCTTCTTCGATCGCTGACGGAAACCGCCAAGCCGGGAGGGGCGGCGACCGTCACCACGGCCCAGTTGCGCCAGGCGGTCAAAGAGTGGGTCGAACAGGAGACCGGTGGACTTCAGCATCCCACCATCGATCGCGACAACGTATATCAGACGATAGGGTTTCCTTTGGTAAAGGCGGAGAGACGATGAGGAGGATTCCGTGTTGAAGAAAATGGCCGTTCTGGTATGCCTCGTACTCTGCGCAGGCTCGCAGCTTTCAGCGCAGCAGTATGTGGGGTACGTTGTTCGCGTGACCGGAAGCTGGACGCTTCAGAACAGTGCGGACCCGGCTCACCCGGTCAAAGTTGCGCAGTGGCAGGAACTGCCGCTCGGCTGCCGCCTGGTGCCGGCGGAACATGAAGGTCGGGTTAGCGTGTGGTTGGTCGACGGCCGCATCGCGGTATTCGACGCGGCCAAACCGGAGACGTGGAAGCAGCCGATCAAACTGAACTCGCCCGCGGGCTCCGCCGGCGATAAGTGGATCGCTCTGGCGATGCGTTGGTTGGCCGCCAAGCCACAAGTTGTCGTCCCCGCCATGGCGCGGGGTTCGAGAGAGGTCGAGCCTATCCGGGATCAGGTCGTCCAGTGGTCGTCCACGGGAGTCGATCTGGCAACGTTGCTCGGCGCCGCGGTGCACCAGCCCTTGGTGATTCGCTTCGAGCCACTGTCTGCGGAGGGCCGTCCCATTCCGGAGCAAGCCACCATCCTGGACTGGGACCCCGCCGGCAGCAAGAAACCGTCCATTTCGGTCGGGCCGGCTTTGTACCGCATGGTCGTGCTCGATCCGGAGGGGCTGAAGGCCGGACAGGAGGCCTGGGTCCTGGTTGTCAAACCAGCCGAGTTTGCCACCCGTGCCCGGCTCTTTGAGGATCTTGTCCGCATCGCTGCTCCCTGGGCGAAAGACGATGCACGCCTGGCGCGCGGATTCTTGCGAGGCGGGCTTCTCTCACTGGCCAACGAGCCACCGGGGTCGTAGCCATGCCACCCGCAGCAGCAGCCCCTCCCAGGTTCTGGAGGTACCTGCTCCGCCCCGTTCACGTTGTGCTGATTCTGAGCGTCATGTGCACGGTCCAGTTCTTCGAACACTGGGGCTGGCTCGACGGCCTGAGTTCGGCGCTGCTGGATTCCTTCTACATCCTCACGCAGAGGGACACAGCATCCACGGTCGCTGTCGTGGACATTACCGACGAAGACTATCGGCAACTCTTCCAGGAGACCAGTCCGCTGGATCCCCGCCTGCTGTATGATCTGGTGGACACGATCGCTCGTTTCCGGCCGCTGGCGATCGGTGTGGACCTCGACACTTCCGCCGCCGTGTTCCAAAGCTTGAGACCACCGACCGGGTGGCCGCCCGTCGTTTGGGCGGTTGGCGCACAGCAGAGACGCGGCGCGGCAGGCTCGCCGGACGAGCCGCCGGTCGCCGGCGTGCTAAACCCGCTGCACAGCGAGGAGCCTGATCTGATCATGGACTCCGTGCTCGGCCGCCCCTGGTCCGAACCGTTGCGCGTAGGTCTCAGCATTTTCTTGCTGGATCCCGACAATACGGTCCGGCGATACTCCCGTTCGTATCGTGTCTCCACGGCCGATGGCCACACGCGAACAGTGGAGACCCTCCCTTCAGCCTTGTCTCGCGCGGCCGGGCGGCCACAAGGACCGCTGGAGTCGTCCCGCCCCGTGTTGATCCGCTTCCCGCATCCAACTTCGGCATCCGCACGCCTGCCAGCTTCATTCGTGCTTCACGCCTTGTCCCAACACGTCGCGACTCCTCACCGGCCGTGGCCCAAGCTGTTGGATCTCTTCAAGGACCGTGTGGTCCTGATAGGCGGTACCTACCAGGCCGCCCGGGACTCATTCTCCACGCCCTACGGCCCTATGAGCGGAGTTGACTTGGTGGCCGCGGCGGTGGGGACGGAGTTCGCCGGTGGAGGCATGGACGAGGTGCAGCGGGTCTTCATGCTCATGCTGGATGCAGCGCTGGCAGTGCTGCTGATCTACTTCGGTTACTCCCTGAGCCTGCGGCTGATGCTCACTTGCGACGTGGTCGCCATCGCCGCGGTGACGGCGTTGAGTTTCTTTGCTTTTTCAAGTGGACTCTTCTGGTTGAACACCACGCCGTTGCTGGTTGCGGTAATGCTCCATCAATGGGGCCACCGGGTCGCCGAGCGCAGGCACGGCCACCCTCAGGCGGAGGTCCAGTGCCTGGCCTCGGTGCCCGAATCGCTGCCCGCAACCTCGAGTGCGGCCGGCGCGCCCATTCCGGATGCGCCGGCCGATCCTTCCGGGCACGAACCACCGCCTCCTGAGGGCACCATCACTTCCTGACCAGGGAGGGGTCGACCAGTCCCCACCGCCGCCCTTCTCCGCCCAATTCCCAGAGCGTTACCAACCCACTGTCTCCGGCCGACGCCAGCATCTTTCCATCGGGGCTGAACGCCAGGGCCTCGGCCCCGAGATTGCAGCTATCGTCTACAAACACCGACTCCGACTTCCAGTCTGGCGCCGCAAAGATCTCGATGCGCTTAGCGCCATTGGACGCCGCTAATCGTCGTCCGTCGGGACTGAACGCGACGGCGTTTCTGATGCCTAACCTATCTTCACCCTGCACGCGGAGTTGCGCTTGGACCTGCCCGCCCGGCACCGTGCATAATGTAATGAGGCCCTTGCGCCCGTACGCAAGCAGGGTTCCGTCCGGGCTGATCGCCAACTGCTGCGAGTAGTCGGCGATGGTGTTGACAAGCCTTCCCTCGGGAAGTGTCCAGATCCGAATCGTCTGGTCGAAGCGTGACGCGATCAAGAACTTCCCATCGGGGCTGAGGGTGGTTCCAAATGCCGCTTCGCCGTCAGAGTCCAGCGTTCCGCGCCACTTCATGTCCGGCAGTGTGAACAGCGCGAACGCCTCACCTCTGCCCTCGGAGACAACCAGCGATCCGTTTCGACTCATCAGGAGGTGTGTAACTCCCACAAGGTTGCCTGCGAACCCCATCAATCGCGCCTTGAACTCAGCGCCCGGCAAGGTCCGGACCGTCACGGCCTTGGCGTAACCGCCGGTAAACAGAAGAGAGCCGTCGGGGCTGAACGCAGCCGCCTCGGCACTGCTTTCACTCAGGGTGGTTTGCAGTCGGCCTGAGGGCAGGTTCCAAAGTTTCACCGTATTGTCGTCCGTCGACCAGGACGCCAACAGCGTGCCGTCTGGGCTGAATGCCACGCCATTGACTCCCATCCTGTGCGATGCGACGGCGGGACGGCCGCCACTGCCGCTCAAGAGCTGCGCCGCCGGATTTGGCGCGGGCACATCAACCGCCGGCCGGGACGGCGACTCGTACGGGGCGACGCTGTCCACGCTGAATCGTGACGTACTCTCCGGCCCGAGGTTCAGGGTCAATGGAATCCAAATAAAGTTGCTTACGGGCACAGAACCACTGGTAGCAACCACCCCCAGGAATTTCGGCGACACCTTTGCCAGACCTGGCTTCAGCGTTCCAGTCGCGATCGCCTCAGTTCCGTCCGCGGATAGGGAAATGTTGAATTGGGTCACACCACCGCCCGCAGACTCCAGGTCGCCCGTGCGCGCGATGATCCCTCGGCTCTTGGCCAGTTGCGCGTCGAGCGCCAGACTCCTCTGCCAGATTGCCACTATCGATGCCAGTTGGGAGCCATCTGGGGCGCCGGCGCGGCCACCGGTGGCCTGGGCCGAGTAAACAACCGCCAAGCCGTCGGGCCGGGCCTGCTTCCCACGGCCATGCGGCTTGGAGCACGACAGGCGAATCCTGATGCTACCTTGCCGCCCTACAGTGATTTCTTTCGATTCGATCGTGAACTGGTTTCCCGAAGGCATGGGAATTTGCGCCATCGCCGAAGGCACGGCAACCTGCGCGTCGCCAGCAAACTGTCCCACCAGCATCATCCCGGTGATGAAAGTAATTGTATGTTTATGCATTACGGTTTTCCTGAGGCCACGTTCCATTAAACCAGAACCATGTCGCTCATGCTCACGGCCGGCAACCGCCCGCGCGTCGCGGCGCCCGCAGCCCAGCCCCGGCAGCAAAGTCGGCTTGCAGGTTCCATGGTCGTTCTGGCAACATGCAACTGAATGATCGTCCGGCGTCCGCTTCTGTTTTGCCTGCTGCTGCTGAGCGCGGTGGGGCAGGCGGTGCCGCCTGCCCGAGGCGCATCGCCCCCCGCCGCCCCGCTCGGCCTGCCGCCGGTGATCTGGCCCGCCGAAAACCCCTACTCCGCGGCCCGCGTGGAACTCGGCCGCAATCTGTTCTTCGATCCCCGGCTGTCGTCGAACGGGAAGGTCTCCTGCGCCACGTGCCATCCGCCGGAGCGCGCTTTTGCCGGCGGCGATCCGCCTCCGCGCGGTGTCACCGGCACGCCGCTGCGCAGGCGCGCGCCGACGCTGATCAACCGAGCCTACGGGCGGAGCCAGTTCCTGGACGGGCGCGCCGCCACACTCGAAGCGCAAATCACCGGCCCCATCACCGCCCCGGACGAGATGGGTACAACGCCATCCGCGGCGGCCGGCGCGGTATCGAGTATCGCAGGCTATGCGCGGCTGTTCGAGGAAGCATTCGGAGATCGCCAGGTTACGTTCGATCGCATGGTGAAGGCCATAGCGTCCTTTGAACGGATGATTGTCTCGGGCAACTCACCCTATGACCGCTTCTTGAATGGGGATAAACGCGCGCTGAGTTCGGGCGCCAGGCGCGGCCTGGACATTTTCGAGCGTTCCGGAGAATGTTCAGAGTGCCACAGCGGTTACAACTTCACCGATGAGAAGTTCGCCAGCCTGGGCATCGGCCCGGACGAACATCCGCCCGATCTTGGCCTGGCCGGAATCACTGGCAAACGGCGCGACGATGGGAAGTTTAAAGTGCCGACTCTCCGGGAGGTGGCCCACACTGGCCCTTACATGCACGACGGCCGCTTTCCTACACTGGACGAGGTGCTGGAGTTTTACCGGAAAGGCGGCCAACCGGGTCCGCGCCTCGATTCCCGCATCGCGCCTTTCTTTCTGGATGCGCCGGCCAAGGCGAACCTGATGGAATTCCTGCAATCGCTCGGCGGCGAGGGCTGGCAGCAAATCAAGGCACCGGAGAGGCTGCCTCAGTAAGCCGCCGCCGGGCCTCTATCTTTTGCCGAGTTTCAACCGCCGCCCAATGATCATCTTGACCAGCAGATGATCGGTGCTTCCGGTCATACCGACGCCGGCCGCGAGGTTGAATTCCCAGTTGGGCCCCAGGTTCAAATCAAGGGCCGGCATGATGGCCTGCTGCTGGTCGCGCAACGGATCGAAGCCGGTGATGCTGCCGGTCGCACCATAGTATTCAAAGCCCACGGTGACCTTCTTGGCGACGTCGTAACTCACTTTGACGTTGGGTGAGAAAGTGACTCCCTTGCCCACCTCCAGACCGTGGAAAGAGCGCTCCAGCGCGGGGTTGAAGGCCACGTACCAGCGGTCCAGTTGTTTGTCGACGATGGGCCGGATCTCCCAGGTCCAGGTGTCGGTGGAGTAGGATCGGCGCTGGTAGCCAACCTCGGTCGACAGACTCACATTCACGGGCCAGTGCCACGCTTCGGGGATTCTTACACGCGGGCGAATATGATCGCCTACCCACTGGTAACCTTCACCCGCGCGGTAGCTCATGAAGATATAGAAGCCGGTTTCAAACCACGGCGTGAAGCCTTGCGTGATTTCGATGGTTTCGTGCAGAGCGTGCTCATCCGCGCGCACTCCGTCCACCGCGGTCTTCGATCCCTCGAAAGTGAAGTTGGAGTGCAATTCCACCATGGTGCGTTCCGGCGGGACCATTTCGGAACCGTAAACCTGAACCTCGTAGTTGCCCTGGGCGCGCAGAACCGCCGCGCCACAGCCCAGGAGCAGCATGGCTGTGAAGAAATGCCGCAAATCCCCACCTACCCCTTGGCGATTGGTCCTTGCGCCTCGGTGATCGCCTCCGCCAGCTCCTTTGTCGTCACCAGACCGAAGAGCAATCGGGCGCCCGCTTCAACCACGGGAACCGAGCGGATGCCCTTGGCCGTCACCAGGTCCGGGCGGAGCGTCACGTCGATCTTCTCCAGCGTGAACCCCATCTGCTTCCGCAAATCCTCCAGCCGCTGCTCGATAAGGGGGCAGAAGGGACAGCCGAGCGCGGTGTACAGCACCACCTTCACCGGCGCATCTCCCGCGGCTTCAGCGCTTTCGTCCACGATGGGGCCGTAGCCCATGGACCGCGAAAGGCTCGGGAACTTGCGGATGTACAGCCACTCGAAGAGCGGCACGCCGGCCAGCCAGACCAGCGCCAGCACCCATTGCCCGCGCCAGCCAAGATACACCAACCCCCCGGCGTAAATCGCCCAGGTGAGATAAATCATGGAAATGTGGCATTGTTGTTTCATTAGCTGTCAATCTCCGTCGGCCGCCGCTTCGTAGTAAATCTCGAGCACCTGGCGGGCGGCCTTTTCCCAACTGAATTTTGCGGCTTGCGCGCGGCCGCGGCGGATCAGCTCGGCGCGCAGAGTTTCATCCAGCAGCGCTTCCTTGATGCCGCGCGCGATGTCGAAGACGTTTTCGGGATTCACCAGAACGGCGGCATCGCCCGCCACTTCCGGCAGCGAGCTGACGTTCGAGGTCACAACCGGCGCGCCGCACGCCATGGCTTCGAGCGGCGGCAATCCGAAACCTTCGTAGCGCGAAGGGAACACGAAGGCCGCGGCGGATTCGTAGAAGCAACGCAGCGTCTCGAAGGGGACGAAGCCCAGAAACCGCACCAGGTGTTCCACGCGGCTCTTGATCACCGTCTGCCGCGCGGCGGGATACCGCGAAATGGTGTCGCCGATGATCACCAGGCGGAGGTTCTTGTAGACGGGGTGCGAGGCGAGCTGCCCGCGCACCACGGCGAACGCCTCCACCAGCCGCGGCACGTTCTTGTGGCTGCGGATATTGCCGGCGTACAGCAGGAAGGGATAGTCGATCTGATAGCGCTCCATGATGCGCTGCTGTTCCTGCCGGTCGGCGCCGCCGTGGGCGACGAAGGCCGGGTCGGGCGCGTTATAGACCGTGCGGATGGAGTGCGGCGGCACGCCCAAATGAGTCTCTACGTCGCGCCTGGTGGCCTCGGAAACCGCGATCACGCGCTTGGCGCGCAACAGGCCGCGCCGGAAACGGTAGCGCCGCAGGTGCATATGAAAGGGAGAGATACCCTCTTCAAAAAACAGGTTCGCCATATCGTGAATGGTCACCACGTATGGCCGGATCATGAGCAGGGGGACGCGGTTCAGAGGGATGTGCACCAGATCGGGCGAGAGGCCCCGCAGAAAAATGGGAAACGCCACGTGATCCAGGTAACTGTGATCGTCGCGGGCGTAAATGGCGGAGCGGAAATTCTCGGGCAGGCCGGCCAGCAGCGGCGCTTCCGCCGGTCCGCTGACGAGGGTGTATTGGTTCTCGCGATCGATGGCGGCCAGCGCGTGGCCCAGGCTTCGGATGTATGTCCCGATGCCGAAATCCCGGATGCGCCGGGCGTCGATGACGATGTGCAGGCTCATGTTGCGGCCGCGGGGATTAAGCCCGAACGGCGTCGAGCTTCCAATTGTAGAGCGGGAACCGGACGGTGAGCGCTTCCACCTTCTGCCGTACCGCCGCGATCGCCTCTTCGCTCACGATGTTATTGAGTACTTCCGCAATGAGTGCGCCCACTTGGCGCATCTCCGCTTCCTTGAATCCGCGCGTGGTGACGGCTGGAGATCCCAGGCGGATGCCGCTCGGGTTGAATGGCGGATTGGTGTCGAATGGGATGGCGTTCTTGTTGACCGTGATGCGTGCCCGGTCGAGCGCCTTCTCGGCCTCCTTGCCGCGCAGGCCCTTCGAAAACACGTCAAGCAGCAGCAAATGCGTATCGGTGCCACCCGAGACTATGCGGAAACCGGCGTCGATCAGGCTTTCGGCCAGCACGCGCGCATTCGCCACCACCTGTTTCTGATAATCGATAAACTCCGGCTGCATGGCTTCCTGGAAGCACACGGCTTTGGCCGCCACCACGTGGACCAGCGGGCCTCCCTGCATGCCGGGGAACACCGTTTTGTCGATGGCCGAGCCGTACTTTTCCTTGGCCAGGATGATGCCGGCGCGCGGGCCGCGCAGCGTCTTGTGCGTGGTGGAGGTGACGATGTCGGCGTACTGGCACGGGTTGGGATGCAAGCCCGCCGCCACCAGCCCCGAGATGTGCGCCATGTCCACCAGGAAAACGGCGCCCACCGCGTCTGCGATCTGGCGGAAGCGGGGGAAATCGAGGGTGCGCGGATAGGCGCTCGCGCCGGTGATGATCATCTTGGGCTGGTGCTCGCGCGCCAGGCGTTCCACCTCGTCGTAGTCGATGCGCTCATCGTCCTTGCGCACGCCGTAGGGAATCACCTTGTAACTCTTGCCGGAGAAATTGAGCGGGTGGCCGTGCGAGAGGTGTCCGCCGTGGGCCAGGTTGAGGCCCATGATGGTGTCGCCGGGCGAGAGCACGGACGCGTAGGCCGCCTGGTTGGCCTGCGATCCGGAATGCGGCTGCACGTTGGCGTATTCGGCGCCGAAGAGCTTCTTGGCGCGATCCCGAGCCAGGTTCTCGACGATGTCGGTGAACTCGCAGCCGCCGTAGTAGCGCTTGCCGGGATAGCCCTCGGCGTACTTGTTGGTGAAGACGCTGGCGGTGGCTTCGGCCACGGCGTCCGAGACGAAGTTCTCGCTGGCGATCAGCTCGAGCTGGGAGTGCTGGCGCTCCACCTCGTGCTGGATGGCCTCATAAACTTCGGGATCGACTTCGGCCAGGGGCCGCGACATTCGTTCCGTTACCGTCATAGCTGACCTTTCTTACCGCCCGAACCGACCGCTCTCTTACGTTCGCGGCTCGGAAACCCGCTCCAACCGGGCGATCTTCGCGACCCGGCGCGCGTGACGGCCGCCGGCAAATTCCGTGTTCAGAAAGACGTGAATCAGATCGAGGGCGCGCTCCTCGTCCAGGTACTTCGCGCCCAGCGTCAGCACGTTGGCGTCATTGTGCTCGCGCGTCATGCGCACTTCATCCTCGGATTGCGCCGGCGCCGCGCGCACTCCCGCAATCTTGTTGGCGGCCATGGCCATGCCGATGCCGGTGGAGCAGACCAGGATGCCGCGGTCGGAGCGGCCCTGGCCCACCTCGCGCGCGGCGGGCTGAGCGAAATCCGGGTAGTCGCAGGATGCCGCGGAACTGGCGCCGAAGTCGAGCACTTCGTGGCCCTCCTGGACGAGTCTCCGCCGCAGTTTTTCTTTCAGTGCGAACCCGGCGTGGTCCGCGGCCATGGCAATCTTCATAAAGGGAAGGACCCTAATTTTACCATGCTAGAATTGAGTTTTCCCTTTTCAACCTTATGCTCTGGAGCAAGTTGTTTATCCCTACCCTACGCGAAGACCCGGCGGAAGCCGAGGTCCCCAGCCACAAGCTGCTGCTGCGCGCGGGATACATCCGCCAGCTTTCGGCGGGAATCTACAGTTACCTGTTCCTGGCGCAGCGCTCGCTGCTGAAGATCCAGGGGATCGTGCGCGAGGAGATGGACGCCATCGGCGCCCAGGAGATTTTTCTGCCGGCGCTGCACCCGGCCGAGTTGTGGCAGGAGTCCGGCCGCTGGGACATCATGGGCGACAACATGTTCCGGTTGAAGGACCGCTTCCAGCGCGATTTGTGCCTGGGCATGACGCACGAAGAGGTGGTGACCGCGATCGCCCGCCGCGAGCTGCGCAGTTATAAGCAGCTTCCGCAAATCTGGTACCAGATTCAGACCAAGTTTCGCGACGAAGCGCGCCCCAAGTCGGGGTTGATGCGCGTGCGCCAGTTCATCATGAAGGATTCGTACACCTTCGACATGGACCAGGCCGGGCTGGATGCGGCGTACGACAAGCATTACCAGGCCTATTGCCGCATCTTCGAGCGCTGCGGGCTGGTGTATTCGGTGGTGGATGCGCATTCGGGCGCGATGGGCGGCAGCCAGTCGCACGAGTACATGGTGGCCTCGGAGGCGGGAGAAGATTTCGTCGCCGTGTGCCCGGGCTGCAGTTACGCAGCCAATTTGGAGAAGGCGGCGGCGGTGCCTGCGAAGCCCGCCATCGCCGATCCCGAAGGCGACCTCGAGCCCGAGGAGTTTCACACGCCGGGGCGGAAGACCATCGCGGAAGTGGCGGAGTTCACGGGCCTGCCGGAAACCTCGCAGATGAAGAGCCTGGTGCTGGTGGCCGATGGCAAGCCGGTGCTGGTGATGCTGCGCGGCGACCATCAATTGAGCGAGACGAAGCTCGGGGCGATCGTCAACGACCCCGAATTCCGGCCCGCCCGCCCCGAAGAAATTCAGCAGTGGTTCGGCGCGGCAGCGGGATCGCTGGGGCCGGTGGGCGTGAAGAACATGCCGATTCTGGCGGACCAGGCGCTGGTGGGCCGGCGCAACATGATCGCGGGCGCCAATAAAGACGACTACCACCTGCGCCATGCGACGCTGGGCGAAGATTTTCAGGCGGAGATTCACGACCTGCGTCAGGTGGCCGCGGGCGACCTGTGCGCCAAGTGCGGCGCCGCGCTCGAGATCCACAAGATGGTCGAGATCGGGCACATCTTCAAGCTGGGGTACAAGTACTCGGACTCGATGGGGCTGCGCGTGCTGAACGCCGATGGCAAGGAAGTGACGCCCATCATGGGATCGTACGGTATCGGCATCGAGCGCATTTTGAGTGCCGCCATCGAGTTGTACTACGACAAGGACGGCATCGTCCTGCCGGCCTCGATTGCGCCCTTCCAGGTGGTGATCACGCCCGCCAACAATTCCGACGCCGCGCAAATGGAAGCCGCGTGGAACATCTATCAAGGCTCTCTCGCGCTGGGCCTGGACGCGCTGCTGGACGATCGCGACGAGCGTCCCGGCGTCAAGTTCAAGGACGCCGACCTGATCGGCGTGCCGTTCCGCATCGTGGTGGGCAAAAAGCTGGCGAGCGGGCTGGTGGAACTGGCGGAGCGGAAGACCAAGAAATCGACCGACGTCGCGGTGGCGGATGCGGCTGCGGCGGTGGCGGCGAGGTTGAAATAAACCCACCGGCGGCAAGACCGCCGGCGTTACTTATGCCCCCTCCGGGCCAGTTCATCCAACAGCAGCTTCACCGGGCGGACCGCGGCCAGCACAACTTCGTTCCTCGGCTTGACCATGCGGTCAAGCTCTTTGGCTTGGGCGGAGAGCCAAGCTTTGGGGGCGGGCCGTCTGCTTTCCAGGTAAGTCAGAATCCGCAGGCCCGCCGAGCCCAGGGCCGATAGATCCTGCGATAGCGGCTTGAGCTCGGCCAGCAGTGCATTGTCTTTCGCGAGAAGCTGGAAGTGCGCGTCATTGGCGGCCCAGCGGGTGAACTGCTCGCGCAATTGGGCGATGTCAAGGCTGCTCGCCGCCTGCTCCAGGGCGCGCACGCTTTCGCTTTCCGGGCGCACGGCGTCCACGAAACGGTTCAGGGGGACCAGGCTGGTGTATTTCATGGCGCGGGCGCGGGGGCCGAGTCCCTGGGCTTCGCAGGCGTCCGCCAAGATTCGCACTGGTTCGGCGGGGCGGCCGGCGGCCAGGCGGTCCAGCATGGGGCCGTAGTTTGCACGGTGCCGCACGCCGGTCCATTCGAGCACCCGGCTAACGGCTTCCATGCGCGCGTACATCGAATTGACATCGGCGACCTCCTTGGGCGACCACAGCCTTTCGGCGATGGCCGCGGCGCGCGGCCAGATGCGCGAATCCACGGTCTCCGCGTCGGCGTATTCGGCCCACATGCAGGCCTCGCCGCCCAGTATGCGGGAGGCCTCTTCCGGAGTGAGCTTCTGCGCGGCGTCCGCCAGCGGGTCGATGCCGTAATGGTAGCTGGCCGGACTCAGGTGGTCCAGGTAATAGCCGGCCGAAAGAATTCCGCGGTAGCCTTTGGAGGCGGCCTCGGCCAGCGATGCCTGCCCGCGCCAGGATTGCACCACGGTGTCGGCAGGGAGATCCGGGTGCAGCACCTCGTCCCACCCAACCATAATCTTTCCGTACTTTTGCAGCAGTTTTTGAATGCGCTGGTTGAAGTACACCTGGAGGCCGCGCGTGCCTTCCAGGTTGTGCTCCTTGGCGAAGGCTTGAATGGCGGCGGACTGGTCCCATTGCCTGCCGTTCACCTCATCGCCGCCGATGTGGAAATACGGGTCGGGGAAGAGTTGCGTCATCTCTCCCAGGAAAGTGTCGAGAAACTCGTAGGTCTCCTCGCGGGTCGGGTCCATGGTGCCATCGTAGACGCCCCATGTGCGGCCGATGCTGTAAGGGCCGGGCGCGCTGGCCAATTCCGGATACCCGACCAGCCAACTGTTGGTGTGGCCCGGCATGTCGAATTCGGAGACCACGCGGATGCCGCGGTCGCGGGCGTAGGCCACCACGTGGCGGATGTCCGCCTGGGTGTAGAAATCGCCGTCCGACCCGAGTTGCTGGAGGCGTGGGAAGAGCCGGCTCTCGGCGCGAAAGCCCTGGTCGTCGGAGAGGTGCCAGTGAAACACGTTGAGCTTCACGGCAGCCATGGCGTCCAGATTGCGCTCGACCACCTCGACCGGCATCCAGTGGCGCGAAACGTCCAGCATGAGGCCGCGCCAGGGGAAGCGGGGGCTGTCTTCGATGTGAATGGCGGGTACCTGGAAGCCCTCCGCGCCGGGCCCGACCAGTTGCGCGAAGGTCTCCAGTCCGTGGAGCGCGCCGGCAACCGTGGCGGCCTTGAGGCGCGCGCCATCGGGGGCCACGTCCAGTCGATACGACTCGTCTTCGCCCAGCGACGGGCCTTCGGCTCCGGGCCGGGCCCGGCATCCGGCGGCCTGGCGGCGAACATGGGGATGCCGGTCTGCCGGGAAATCCGCGCGACGAAACGGTGGAGGGCCGATTCCAGGCGGAGATCGGAGCACCCCGTGGCGGCTACGCTGAAGCTGCCGTCGATGGCGAGTTTACCCGAGGCGGTTTCCACCTTGACGGGGAGGGGCATCAGCGCCGGAGCCGCGGCGCGGGTGGTTTGGGCTGTGCTCCAGGCGACCGTAAAAAGAAGAAGCGGCCGGAGCATCTGCTATTTTTCAGGAAGATCGTAGCCGGACAGGCGCCGAATCCAGATGTTGCGGTAGCGCACATGATCGTGGTGGTCCTGCAGCATGAGCGGCTCCTCGGGATCGTGCGGCGTGTACTTCGCCACCTGCCGGTAGACCATGGCGCCGATGGGTTCCTTGTGGTTCTGAACCAGCACGCCATTGAAGAACACCGTGACCACGGCCGGTTTGAGAAGCTTCTGGCCTTCAAACCGCGGCGCTTCCCATACGATGTCGTAGGTCTGCCACTCACCCGGCTTGCGCCCCGGATTCACCAGCGGCGGAAACTGCCCGTAAATCGCCGACGCCTGGCCGTCGGCGTAGGTGGGATTGTGGTAAGGGTCCAGCACTTGAATCTCGTAACGGCTCATCAGCAGCACGCCGCTATTGCCGCGCGCCTGGCTGGTGCCTTTGATGTCGGCCGGCTCGGTCCACTCGACGTGAAGCTGGCAGTCGCCGAACTTCTCGCGCGTGTAGAGATCGCCCGTGCCGGGCGCTACCTCGAAGTAGCCGTTCTCCACTTTCCATTGCGCATCCACGATCTTGGCGCTATCGGCGCCCTTGCCGTGTTGCGCCCACTGGGAGAGGTCTTGGCCGTCGAACAACACGATGGCGTCCGACGGAGGCGCGCCCGGCTCTTTTCCGGGCGTCACTACGCGAGGATGGGGCCGGTCGGGATCGTGGACGTGCCACCGTTGGCCGGGCAGGATGGGGGTATCGGTGAATCCCAAGTCGCCTTTCTTCTGTTGCGCGCCGAGCGCGATTGCGAGGCACAACGCGCCGGCGCAGAGGGTGAGAGCTGCCTTCAAAAGAGAGTTGTGACGCATGATGAACCTCACGGTTTGGGCGCGATCAGACCGACGCGCGCCGGCTTTACGCCGGGCGGCGCCTTGACCACCTTGCAGACCAGTTGCAGGGCTTCCGCGGGCGAGACGACGCGCGCCGGATTGCGGTCCGCATCCACACCCTTCAGCACCGCCACCTGCCACGACGGCACAAAGATCTCCATGACGCGGATCTTCTCCGCGCCACTGTGGAACAGCACCAGCAACTCCTCGTCTTCCTTCAGCGCCTTCTGCATGGCGTTGATCTGCGCGAGGATGACGGCGCAAACGCACTCCTTCTGCGCGGGTGCAGCCGGTTCCTTGGCGGGCGAGGTGGCCGACAACAGGGCCTGCTGGGCAAGCTGCTTGGTGAAATCGGCGAGCGCCATCCTGGCTTGATGCTAGCACATGGGAACCTCGGCCTTTTGGGCGGTTCCTCAGTTCCCCGAAGCCGTCACCGTGATGACCACCGGAGCGCTGTCCTGCGCGGTCGCCAGCGAGCGCACCTCCACCACCTGCGTTCCGGGCAACATGGTGACGGGCACCTGCGCCTGAATCTGCCCGCCGGAGGTCGAAAGCAGCGGAAGGGAAATATCGCCGAAGGTCACGCAGGATCCGCCCAGCACCGTCGGCGGCGGCAGCGTGCCGGCCACGGCCGTGGAGGCCAGGTTCGTGCCGGTGACGGTGATAAACGAGCCGGGCGCGATGTTCTGAGTCCCGTCGCTGGAATTAACGACGGCGTTCGCGCCGGTGGCGATCGCCGGCTGCGTATTGCCTCCCGCGGGCGCCAGGGAGATCACGCTCAGCCCCGAAATCGTAATGGCGTAAGCCGTCGTACCGGCTGAATCCACCACCATCATGCGCGGTTCGGTGTTGAACCTGGTGGTGCCGAAAACACTGACCACGGGGTTCTCCGGAACCGGCCCCACCAGCGACAGCGCGCCGGCATTCAGGTCGATCATTTGGAGCGTGGTGCGCGGATCGTCGGGCGTCGTGCTGGTGATGCTCTGGCGGACGGGAGTGGTGAGCCACAGGAATGCGTGGTCGTTCAACGGAGCCACGGCCGCCACGTTGCGGTTACCGGTGTTGACGATGGTGGCGGTGGGAGGCGCGCCGCCCGGCGCGGCCGTCGTGACCGTGGTCGCGCCCGGCGTGGCCGAGCCGCCCAGGGTGGTCAGCGAGGTATTCAGAATCAGGCCGTCCACCAGGAAATAATCTGCTTGGGGACCAGCGCCCAGCACACCGTAATAGCCCTCAATCGGAGCCGGGACCAGCAGCCGCGAAGCCACATAGGTATCCGCCATCGAATCGTAAACGTAGGCCGTCCCGTTTCCCGAAAACGTCAGGATATAAAGGTTATCCGGCGTCGCAATCATGCC
>Ga0326727_10010165_pt1 | contig 22587 bp, 20 predicted proteins | sample MB2enrmetagenome_FD_207643 | JGI IMG/M metagenome (GOLD analysis project Ga0326727, IMG submission 207643) | Lab enriched peat soil microbial communities from McLean, Ithaca, NY, United States - MB29MY | ecosystem: Environmental > Terrestrial > Soil > Wetlands > Peat | place: USA: New York...
GAAGGCGGCGATCGCCTGGCCCAGCTTCAGCCGCTCGGCATCCATGCCCTGCACCGCCTGGGCCAGGGCACGTGCCGCCTCACCGGTGACACTGCTGGAGGTGGCGACCCCGGCGATGGCCTGGGTCACTTCACCGGTCCCAGCCGCCGCCTGCTGAACATTGGCCGAAATATCGCGGGTCGCCGCCCCTTGTTGCTCGACCGCGGCAGCGATTGCTGCGGTCATCTCATCGATCCGACTGATGGTCTGCGCCACTTCGTCGATGGCGCCGACGGCCTGCTGAGTATTGGCGCGCATCTCGGCGATCTGCTTGGCGACTTCCTCGGTCGCCCGTGACGTCTGGTTGGCCAGATTCTTGACCTCGCCGGCCACCACCGCAAATCCTTTGCCGGCCTCGCCGGCCCGGGCCGCCTCGATGGTGGCATTCAGGGCCAGAAGGTTGGTCTGGCTGGCGATGTTATTGATCAGCGTCAACACCGCCCCGATCCGTTCGGCCGATTCGCTCATGCTGGCGACGATGCGGGTGCCGGCCTGAGCCTGCTGGGATGCAAAGCGCGCCTGGGTCGCCCCATCGCCGGCCCGCTGGCCGATCTCGGTGATCGAGGCGCTCAACTGTTCGGTCGCGGCCGCCACCGTATTGACATTGACGCTGGCTTCGGCGGCCGCCGAAGCCACGGCCTTGGCACCATGGTCGGTTTCCTCGACCAACTGGCCCATGCGATCGACGGTGCCTTGCACATAGGTCGCGGCCGTTTCCATCTGCGTCAGTCCGTTGCCGGCAGCGGACTGGAAGGCGGTGCACAACCCCTCCAGATGTCGGGCCCGTTCCAGTTCCGCGGCCTGGGTCCGCTCGGCATCGCGACGCAGCCGTTGCGCTTCCTGTGCCCCCCGCCGCAATGTCTCCAGCGCGAAGGCGATATTACCAAGCTCGTCCCGCTGGGCCGGCTGGTGAATCGGTTCGTCGTACTCCTGGCGCGACAGCCGATCGACCCCCATCAACAGCATGCGTGTCGGCTGCATGAAACGAAGCCTAAGCGCCGTCAAGGCGCCGACACCCACCGCCAGCGACAGCACCAGGCCCAGCGCCGCCGCCGCCAGAACCAGGCCGGCGGCTTGGCGTTCCGCGGCGGCAAACTCTTGCGCCTGATCCAGCGAGCCATAGCCCACCGCCACCATCTTGGCCAAGGGGGCATCGCACTTCTGCGTCCACTCCGCGGCCGGCACCACCGGACTGCGGCTGCCATCCATGGCGGCGATCGCCCCGTCGATAAAGGACTGCCCGTCGGACACCGCCGATTGCGCCGCGGCAAAGCCGGCCGTCACGGCGGCAGGCACGCCCGGCCGCGCCAGAAACGTCGCCAGATCGCGCAAAACCAGCTGATAGGCGCCGGCCACCTCACGTTCCTTGCCCCACACCTCGGCCGATAGCGGGGCGCCGCTTTGCACATTGGCCCGCAATGTCGAGCATTGCAGCCCATACTTGTCACGGGCGCTCCAGATCGAACGCCGAACCTGAACCATTTCGGCCAGGAAGGCGTCCTTGATGCGCACGGCGTTGCTGATGGCGGTCGAGGCCGCCGACAAGGCGTCGACCACCCCATAGACGGAATTGCGCCAGGCCTCCAGCGGCCCCAGGCCGCGCTCGGCGCGCGGGCGCGCGGCCATATCCTCGACCAACCGATATTGACCGGCCTCGGCCGCCGTCGCCCGATCAATAGCGTCGGCCAGGCTGTCCACGGCGGCAACACCGCTGGCCAGCAAAGCCCGACGCAGTGCCGACTGGTCGATCCGGCTGCGCTGCAAAGCGGCGTCGATACCCGGGTGGGCGTCGTCATCAGAGATCAGGGCCGTCTGAACGCCGGATACCTGGCTGCGTTGCTGCACAATCGCCTGGAACAGGGTCCGATCCAGATCGACCAGATCGATGATACGCCCCGCCTCCTGGTAACGGTTCCAGGCCTGCACAGAAAAGATCAGCACGACGGCAGTCAATCCCGCAATCAAAAGGCTGAACGCCGACACGAGTAGTGAGGTAACGGAGGATTTGAACATGGCCGACACGCAGGTTGGAGAAGCCTCAATCTGCCAAGGGTAACACAATTGATCTGATTATGACTGGCGGCAAAACGATGAAATATCGCGGAAAATCGCGCGGCCAGTCGACCATCCAAACATCACGGCCCAATCATCACGGCCCAAACGCCACGGCGCCGGGTGGCGCCCGCCCGCCCCCCGGCCCATCACCGGATCGAACGAATCGCGGCCGCCACGCCCTTGGGCAGACCGGCCAACCGCGCCTCGTCAAGGGGCAACTGCGTACCAACCAGATCCGGACAGGGAACGGGCCGCGCCATCACCGTCATGCCCCGAAAGACGAAGGCTTCCCGAATCGCCCCGTCGGCGCCATGTCCCAGCACCACCAGTGTGCGGGCCTGCCAGCGCCGGCCTGCGCGACCGACACTGATGCGACCGCGTCGCCCAAGGTCCCGCACCAACCGATTGAAGGATCTGATTTGCAACCAGCCAAAGCCTGCCTGGAAAGCCCAGGCGACGGCGGCGGCGATGATCAAAACCGTCGTCGCGTCATGTGTCATTGTCGGCATACCATTCTCCATCACGACCAAAATTCCAGTCCCGGGCATAGCCCTCTTCGCGCGCCGCCAACTGTCCCCTTGGCTTCAGCCGACCGCCAACCCGCGTCACCGCTGGCCAGGGGACGGGAATGCCATCCATCACCGCACAAGGTGAGATTTGTCTAGCTGATTCCCCTATTTTCTACTTGTTGGCCAGCGAGGCACACTTATACTATAATGCATAATAAATTTTAAAAATCAATGCCAGGAGGACTGCCAAGAATGGACCAGTTATCTGTTGCGGCCCAATATTTTATTGGGCTGTTTCAGAAGGGCGGAACAGTATTCACCGGAATGGTTACCGGTATACTTCCCCTTCTAATCTCTCTTCTGGTGGCGATGAATGCCTTGATACATTTCATCGGCCAGGAACGGGTCGAGCGGTTGGCGCAACGGTGTGCCGGCAATCCGATCTCGCGCTACATCGTCCTGCCGGTCATCGGAACATTCGTCTTCTGCAATCCGATGACCCTGAGTCTTGGGCGATTCTTGCCGGAACGCTTCAAGCCGTCCTATTACGCGGCAGGATCGTTCAGTTGCCACACCATGAACGGCCTGTTCCCGCACATCAATCCCGGTGAACTGTTCGTCTATCTGGGCATTGCCAACGGGCTGACCCAGCTTCACCTTCCCCTTGCCCCCCTGGCGGTCAGCTATCTGCTGGTCGGTATCGTGACCAATTTCTTCCGGGGTTGGATCACCGACTTCACCACGCGCTTCGTCGAACGGCAGCAAGGCATCCAACTGTCCCGCGACGTTCATCTCAGCAAGTCGGCGTGAGGAGCAAGCCATGACCAGTATCGTCATTGAACGCGGCCCCGGCGGTTGGGGCGGCCCCCTGACCATCCCCGTGGTGGACGGCAAGAAGATCCTTTACGTGACCGGCGGCACCCGGCCCGACATCGTCGACCGTCTGGCCGATCTTTCCGGACTTGATGCCATCGACGGCTTCAAGACAGCGATCCCCGACGAACAGGTCGGCGTCGTGGTCGTCGACTGCGGCGGAACCCTGCGGTGCGGCATTTATCCCAAGAAGGGGATTCCGACGGTCAACATCCACGCCACCGGCCGCAGCGGCCCCCTGGCACAGTTCATCCGCGAAGACATCTATGTGTCGGGCGTCCGGGTCGAGAACATTGCCCTGCAGCAGAACGGCGCGGCTCCGGCGACGCCCGGGACGGCCACGGCCCCCACCCCCCGATACGACACCACCAAGAAACTGACCCAGCAAAGCGACGGCCTGCTGGCCCGCATCGGCATCGGCATGGGATCGATCATGGCGGTGTTCTACCAGGCCGGCCGCGACACCATCGATACCGTGCTGAAGACCATCCTGCCGTTCATGGCCTTCGTGTCCATGCTGATCGGCGTCATCATCGCCTCGGGTCTGGGCGACCTGATCGCCCACGGCCTGACCCCGCTGACGCAAAACCCCATCGGCCTGATTGTCCTGGCCCTGATCTGCTCGTTCCCGTTGCTGTCTCCCTTCCTGGGCCCCGGCGCGGTGATCGCGCAGGTGGTGGGTGTCCTGGTCGGCGTCGAGATCGGCGCCGGACACATCCCACCGCACCTGGCCCTGCCCGCGCTGTTCGCCATCAATGCCCAGGCAGCCTGCGACTTCATTCCGGTCGGATTGGGCTTGGCCGAGGCCGCACCGGAAACAGTCCAGGTCGGTGTGCCCTCGGTCCTCTATTCTCGTTTCCTGACCGGCGCGCCGACGGTGGCGATCGCCTGGCTGGTATCCCTGATGATCTACCAATAGACCGGACGCGGCGGGCGGCGGAGTGGCCGGTTTCCCTCCCCCGGCGGTTCGCACCGCCGCCCAAGGACTGCGTAACGCCGGCCCCGCCCTCGCCGGGCCGGACCTTCCACGACTTCGGAGTGACGGCATGACCCCCCTTTACCAAACGGTGATCACCCGTGTTGGCCCCTACGCCTACGACGCCCTGGCCGAGAACATGTTGATCCTGTTCGACGAAACCGTTCCCCAGGACGCCGGAGATTACTGCTTCATCCACGCGGCGGACACCCTTAAGGGCGACATCCATCCCGGTGCCGGCCTGGCCATCGATACCGACCGCTACACCGTCACCGCGGTCGGCGACGTCGTCGGCAAGAATTTGGCCCAACTGGGACACATCACCATCGTCTTCGACGGCCAGCCGACGGCCAAGAATCCGGGATCCCTGCATGTCCTGGGTCCCATCCCGGACTCGCTTCAGGTGGGGTCGACCATCAGCATCACGGCGCGCCCCTGACACCGCGCCCATTTTCTGGATAAGGCATGAACACGATGACAAGAACAGCGTTGGTTGTGGGCGGCGGGCGAAACCTGGGCGCATTTTTGGCCGAAGGACTGGCGGATGCCGGATATGCCGTCGCCGTCGCCGACCTCGCCCCCCACAACGCCCGACAAGTGGCAGAGGGCATTGCCTGCCGCCACGGCGCCGAGCGTGCCGTCGCCGTCGGTGTCGACGCCACCGATCCCGACAGCGTCGCAGCCATGGTGAGCCAGGTCGATGCCGCCTTCCAGCGTATCGACGTCCTGGTCTACAACGCCGGCGTCGCCCAGGCGGCGAAAATCACCGCCTTTCCCGTCGATGCCTGGCAAAAGTCCATTGCGGTCAATCTGACCGGCTATTTCCTGTGCGCCCGGGCGGTTTCCCAGGTCATGATCCGCCAGGGTGGCGGCCGCATCATCCAGATCAATTCGAAATCCGGCAAGGTCGGCTCGAAGCACAACTGCGGCTACTCGGCATCCAAATTCGGCGGCGTCGGTCTGACCCAGTCGCTGGCCCTGGATCTGGCCGAGCACAACATCACCGTCCATTCGCTGATGCTTGGCAATCTGCTGAAAAGCCCGATGTTCCAATCCCTGATTCCGCAGTACGCCGAGAAGCTGGGGATTCCCCCCGGCCAGGTCGAGCAGACCTATATCGACAAGGTTCCCTTAAGGCGCGGCTGCGACTACCAGGACGTCCTCAATGTCTTGAAATTCTACGCCAGCGAAGAAGCAAGCTATTGTACCGGACAGTCGATCAACATTACCGGCGGCCAGGTCATGTTCTGACCCGGCCCTTGCTGCGGACAGGCGCACCGATCACACTGCGCCGCATAGAGGGGCTGCGCCCCGCCAGGGCGGCTGACCGGTTGCGATCGGCGCCGCCTGGTCTTTGACCTCACGGAGAGGACGATGGAACTCTATCTCGACACCACCGACGTCAACGCCGTCCGCCGGCTGTCCCGCTTCCTTCCGGTCGCCGGCGTGACCACCAATCCGACCCTGGTCGCCCGGGGCGGGTTTGGATTGGCTGAAACGCTGTCGGCCTTGCGTCAGGCGGTGGGGCCGGACCGGCGACTGTTCGCCCAGGTTCTGTCGGAGAGTACCGCCGATATCCTGGCGGAGGCCGACCGGTTGCGGTGCCTGGACGACCGGCTGGTGGTCAAGATTCCCGTGACCGCCGAAGGATTGGCGGCCATCGCCGCCCTGCGGGAGCGCGGCATTCCGACCCTTGGCACCGTCGTCCATGCGCCGATGCCGGGCCTGTTGGCGGCCCTGGCCGGGGCCGCCTATGTCGCGCCCTATGTCGGGCGCATCGACGGCCAGGGCGGCGACGGGCTGCAATGCGTACGCGACCTGCAGGCCCTGCTGGCCCGTCACGCGCCGCAAACCCGCTGCCTTGCGGCCAGCCTGAAATCGGTGCGCCAGGTCGTCGATTGCCTGCTGGCCGGATGCGACAGCCTGACCCTGCCGGTGGACCTTGCCGACCAACTGGTCACGAGTCCCGCGGTCGACGCGGCCCTTGCGCAGTTCCGTAATGATTGGCAACGGGCCTTCGATGCCTGAGGGACGCTGATCGATTCCGATCAGCGTCGCCTGGTATCAACGCCTGTGGCACCGATAATCTCATCGGCCGGCTCCCGCCATATCCAACGCCAGGCCGTGGGCCGCATCTTTGCTGACTGTCTCGCCGCCAGACACACCGACGCCCAGCGCCAAAAGGATACAAATTTCCAGCCAAACGCCGAACTTTCTTCTTATCCGCATGCACGCCCGGTGGTTTCATGGTCGGAAAAAGAAGCGGATCCGCAGGGACCGCAGCGGCGGCCGAAAACGGATACGCCAAGAAGGAGACGTCGTTTGCAAAGGTCTGATGTCAGCGCGCAAACTGCAGTATTGCCGGATGCCGCCACGCCCCCGGATGTGGCCGCCCCCGCCGGGACCCCAATCCGCTCCGAGATGATCGCCTTGCCCAACCCGTCCGGCCTGCATACCCGGCCTGCGACGGCCTTGGCGAGTCTGGCCCGGCGTTTTCAGTCCGATATTCGCATCCTCGCCAACGGCAAGAGCATCAACGCCAAGTCTCCGGTCGGCTTGATGAAACTGGGGATTCGCTGTGGCGACATGCTGCAGTTGTCGGCCCAGGGAACGGACGCCTGCGCCGCCATCGCAGACCTTGCCGCGCTGGTCGCGGCGGGATGCGGCGACGAACTGGCACCCCCCACGCCCGTTGCCTTGCCATCCGAGAGTCCCGCCGCAGCGCCGGATGAGACGGATGGAACACCCGCCCTGAAGGGGATATGCGCCTCGCCGGGACTGGTGGTCGGCCGCGTGGTCCAGGTCCGGCGCCGGCAAGTGGTCGTCGATGACGGCGCCGACGACCCGGCCGTGGAGGAGGACCGTCTGGCATGCGCCATCGTCACGGCGCGCCGGCAGATCGACGCCCTGGCCGCCACGGCGGCCGGCGTCACCCAGACCGAGATCCTGGCGGCCCATCGCGCGCTGTTGGACGACCCCGACCTGATCGGCCAGCCGTTGGACGCCATCCGCGCCGGTGCAAGCGCCGGTGCGGCCTGGCGGAACGCCTACACGGCCTATGCCGATGACATCAGCCGCCTTCAGGACGAGGTTTTGCGCCAGCGGGCCGACGACATCCGCGATGTCGGCGACCGGGTCCTGTCCATCCTGGCCGACCGGCCGGTGACGCCGATCACGGCGCCCCAGGATGCCATTCTGATCACCACCGCCCTGACCCCGTCGGACACCATTGGCCTGGACCGGACCAGGATTCTGGGCTTTTGCTGCACCGAAGGCGGTGCCACCAGCCATGTCGCCATTCTGGCCCGCTCCTTGGGACTGCCGGCGGTCTGCGGCATGGATGCCGCCGTCCTCGACCTTCCCGACGGAACGCCGGTGATCCTGGATGGCAGCCGCGGGCGCCTGCTGCCCGATCCCCAGCATCCGGTGTTGGAGGACGCCTGTCGGCGCATCGAACACCAGCGTCAGCGCCAGGCCGAGGAACAGGCCCTGGCCGGACGTCCCGCACATCTCGCCGACGGGACGCGCATCGCGGTGGCGGCCAATATCCGCAACGCCCAGGAAGCCCAGCTGGCCATGCAAAGCGGCGCCGAAGGGGTCGGTCTGCTCCGGACGGAATTCCTCTTCGACAACCGCTCGTCCGCCCCATCCGAAGGCGAACAGGCCGCGCAGTATGCCGCCATTGCCGCGGCGGTGGGACGGTCCCATCCGCTGGTGGTCAGAACCTTGGACGTCGGAGGCGACAAACCCCTGCCCTTCCTGCCCTTGCCGCCCGAGGACAATCCCTTCCTGGGCCTGCGTGGCGTCCGGGTCAGCCTGGCCTATCCCGACCTGTTTCGCGCCCAGCTGCGGGCCATCCTCACGGCCGCCCCGCTCACCGGTCTGCATGTGATGTTCCCGATGGTGGCGACCCTTGAGGACTTCTGGGAGGCGCGCCGTATCCTCGCCGAGGAACAGCGTCAGGTGCCGGCCGAGGTCAAGGTCGGCGTGATGATCGAGGTCCCGTCGGCCGCCCTGCTGGCCGACCAGTTGGCCCCGGAGGTGGACTTCTTCTCCATCGGCACCAACGACCTGACCCAGTACGTCCTGGCCATGGATCGGGGGCACCCAAGATTGGCGCGGCAGGCCGACGCCCTTCATCCGGCGGTGCTGAAGCTGATCGCCATGACCGTCGATGGGGCCCACCGCCACGGCAAATGGGTCGGCGTCTGTGGCTCCGTCGCCTCCGATCCCCTGGCCGCTCCGGCGTTGGTGGGACTTGGCATCGACGAACTGTCGGTCAGCATTCCGGCCATCGCCGCGGTCAAGGCCACACTGGCCCGACTGGACCGGCCACAGTGCCGGACATTGGCGTCGCGGCTGCTGGCCATGCGAACGGCGGACGACGTCCGCGACGCTTTGCTGCCTTTGGCGACCTGACGTCCCGGGGCGTTTCGGAAACAACCAGCCGAGGTGTCATCCAGCCATGACAGACACCATTGACTCTTTGGCGAGCCAGGTCCGCCTGGCCCCCGACCTTCTGAAGGTGAAAACGGTCGTCTCCTGCAGCAATAGCGTGCCCCCGCCACGGTACAGCTATCAGGTCCGGTTTCCGCGTCTGGAATTCGTCCTGTCGGGAACCTACCGGAATGCCTTCTGCACTCCCGCGGGCGAGATCCTGGAACGGGATCTGAGCACCGGAGAGTGCCTATTCGTTCCCGTCGACAGCTGGAACCGGGTCCTTTGGGTGGATGACGTCCAGGGCTTCAGCCTGCTGTTTGGAACCCGGCAGCTGGGTCTTAGCAATTTCGTCTGGGAACGGCACAGCGCTTCGCTGTCCCATGTCGCAACCCGTTGCTGCTCGTTGCCGGCCGACAGTCCGCTGTATTCGATCGTCCAGGCCCTGGGCCTGCACCTGCGCCAGGATGCCGCCGACGCGGCATCATCCTGCCTGTTGGCCCAGACGGTGGTCGAATATGCATTGAAGCTGTTAAGCGATCCGCTGGTCTTGGAGCATTCACGGGCCAAACACCTTTACCAGAGCATTTGCCTCTATGTGCAGGAAAACTTTGCCAGAACCATCAACCGCGACACTGTCGCGGCCCACTTCAATGTCAGCCCCAACTATCTGTCCAAACTGTTTCGCCAATACGGCCAAGGCGGCTTTTCCGACTATGTGGTGTCGACCAGGTTGGACAGGGCCCGCTTCATGTTGCGCCATGTCTCCTCACACTTGGACGAGATCGCCGGCAGTTGCGGCTTTCGCGATCCCAATTATTTCTGCCGTGTGTTCAAGAGCCGCTACGGCCGCACGCCGACGGAATATCGGCAAAGCTAGGGGGGACGCCGCCGTGACAGCGCCACACCATCGGAATGCGATGTCCCGTCCGGACATTCTGTCGCCCTCGTTGCGACTGCCCAACCCCTTGGGTCTGCACATGCGGCCCGCCGTCGCCCTGTCGCGCATCGCGACCGCCTTTCGCGCCCGTATCGTCCTGGTCTGCCGGTCCGAGCGGATCGACGCCGCATCCCCCTTGGCCATCGTCAAGTTCGGCATCCGGCAAGGGGACGATCTGCAGGTTGGCGCCACCGGGACGGACGCCGAAGCGGCGGTCCGCGCCCTTTGCGACTTCCTGGCGACCGGCTGCGGCGACCCCCTGCCTGTCGCCGACGCTCCGCCGGAAGCAGCCCTTCCGCCGCCGGTGTCCCTGGCCCTGGATCCCGCCAATGTGTTCCTCGGTCTGACTGCCGGCACCAAGGAGGAGGCCTTGCGGATCACCGGCGAGCGGCTGGTCAGGGCCGGGCTGGCCGATCCGCCTTACATCGACGCCATGCTGGATCGCGAAGCCCTGTTGACCACCTTCCTGGTCCAGGGACTGGCCGTCGCGCATGGCACGGCGGAAGGCCAGTGCCATGTCCGCAAAAGCGGCTTCGTGATATGCCAGTTTCCCGAGGGGGTGGGCTTCGGCACGGCGCCGCAAGGCATCGCCCGGCTGATCATTGGCATCGCCGCCCGGGAGCGGGACCATTTGTCGTTGCTGACCCGGATCAGCAGAACGCTGGGCGACCGCGAGCGTCTGGCACGGCTGGGCCAGACCCGCGACGCAGCGGATCTGGTGGCGGCCTTCGGTCCAGCCGCGGACGGGCCGGGCGTTGGGTTGGGGGCCGGGGGGCATCCGACAAAATGGGGAGGGTAGAGCAATGAAGATCATTGCGGTGACACGTTGCGCAACCGGTATCGCCAATACCTATATGGCGGCCGATCGGCTGGCCGCGGCCGGCAAGGCGGCCGGACACGCCGTCAAGGTCGAGACGCAAGGAGCGATGGGCATTGAAAATCGCCTGGGCGCCCGCGACCTGGCCGAGGCCGATGTGATCATCCTGGCAACCGACGCTCCCGTCGACGACGAGCAAAGGTTCCTGGGGTTGCCACAGGTCCGCAGCACGACCATCGAGGCAATCGAGGACCCGGACCGCGTCCTGGCGGCGGCCGTTGCGACTGCGGTTCCCACGAATGCCATTGCCGGGAAGCGCTGTGCCCCCGCCCCCCTCACCCACCTGAACAACGGACGGCGATAGGGGCGGCTAATGGGCGCCAGTCGTCGCGGTGGACGTTGCCGGTACGTCGCAAAGATCGAGGTGCAGGAACAGGCTGTGGCCGTTTTCCGCGTAGCGGGAAAAGGGCATGCCGCGGCGGAACCCCCGTTTGGCGTACAACCTTAGCGCCGGCTGGAAGGCGGGTCCGTTACCGGTTTCCAGCGACAGCCGTGTCAGGCCTTTCCGACGCGCCATGGCGATAATCCAGTCCAACAATGCAACGGCAACCCCGCTGCGCAGATGGTCGGGATGGGTTCGCATCGATTTCACCTCTCCGGTCCCGTCACCCAGGTCGTTGAGCGCGGCGACGCCGGCGATGCGGTCACCGCGCCAGGCCGACCAGACCGTCATCCCGGGGGCCTGCAAGCCCGACAGGTCCAGCGCGAAGACCGTACCGGGCGGAGAGCTGGCGTGCATGCCCGCCAGATGCAATGCCAACAGGGCGCGGACTTGCTCACCGGTCATGTCGTCCCGGCGAATGGCAAGGGATGGATCGAGGGTCGCCCTCATGTTCCGCTCCGTCCGTGATTGTCCTTGTCCGTCCGTGTTACCACAAGCGCAAACAACCCTGAAATACCGCGTACCTTCTGGAGGCATATCGACGCCTTGAAGATGCTGTGCATCGCCATGACCCAGGTCGTTCTTGGCCCAAGCTGGAAAGTGCTATCGCCGATATTCAACTCCTCGGCTCGCCGGTCCAGGTAGATCACGCGCGGCGCTAGTCGGCCGCTTCCGTTAAGTTGAAGGGTTGGATGACTGCAGTAGAGTCGGCCTCTGTGCCGGAAATACCGGCGGGGACGCCGGCGCTACTGACAATACCGACCACCTTCACTTATGGTGAATCGACCGACTAGCACCGCCCGATGGCCGACAGCTACTGGAGCAAGGCACACGCCTCGCGCAATCGACCGGTGCGATCATCCTTGCGTGGAACGAGTTGGAGGAACTTGTCCGCCGTCGGCTCGATCGGGTGGGTGTCAACGGCGTCTCAGAACTCAGCGCCGCTCGGCTGTTGGAGTTGGCCTTCCAGCGCGGAGCCATCACCGATGTCCAGCACAGATCGCTCCGCGGCCTCAACGCTATGCGGAACCTGGCTGTGCACGGCGAGCGCGAGGTCGAAACTGATCGTGCCGACGAATTTCTAGCCCTCGCCGATGCAATGAGGAGCGTGTTGGAGATCACGGAACCGAGTATCCCGTCCTAACCGTCAATGATTAAGTGGTCGGGGCGCGAATGGCGGATTGCGGACGAACCCATTATGCCGCCGCATGGTTGACGAGAGCGAATACGGCGGCGAGATAAAAGCGTGTGCTCACTTCAGGTGTAAGTCATTGACATGACTTTTCTTTTCGCGTGCATGGGGGCGCGGATGAGCATGCTTTCCTGTTTTCATCAATGATTTCAATGGTGTTTTCGGCACTGTGCTTTCTGTAATGTGCGGAATTTCGTTTAGGATCAAGGTCATGGTCAGGAACGACACATTGCGTAGCGACAGCGCACATTGCTCCTCCGGCCAAATTCCTCAATCCAAACAATGCCCCGACCGCCGCGCACCTTGCGCGGTTTTGTCTCGCCACCATGGCCGCAGCCTCAGGGGCCTCGGCAACCCCTGACCATCCCAGGCCAACGACGGCCTGCACGCAGCCATGGCGGAAAAACTGGTCAAGATTGGTCGAGCATGATAGGTTACATGTAACCATTACGGAGAATGACCATGCCTCCGGCAATCAGTCCCAAGCCTACCCGTGTGAAGGTAAGGGAACATCGTGACCGCCTGCGGGCGCAGGGTCTGCGGCCCATTCAAATTTGGGTACCCGACGTGCGCGCGCCTTCTTTCCGCTCGGAAGCGCACCGCCAGTCGCTGGCCGTCGCCACCAGTCCCCAGGCGGGCGAGGATCAGGCGTTCATCGACGCGGTATCCGACTGGACCGAGGAATGAGGCGGGGCGACATCTGGACCGTTGCCGGCGGCAAGGACTACGCCGGCAAGCCGCGTCCGGTCGTCATCGTTCAGGATGACAGCTTCGACGCCACGGATTCGATCACGATTTGCGCCTTCACCACCGATGAAACCGACGCGCCGCTGTTCCGCCTGCCGGTGGCACCGAACGAGCGCAACGGGCTGCTTTCTCCTTCCCGGCTGATGGTCGACAAGATCACCACCGTTCCAAAATCCAAGGTTGGCGCCCCTATCGGCCGGCTGGACGACGAGGATATCCTGCGCCTCAATCAGGCGATCCTGGTTTTCCTCGGGCTGGCCGTCTCCCCCAGGACGAAGCGGGACGCATAGCGATGTTCGCGCTGCCGGCCGCCCATCTTGCGTTTCGCTTGCCCGGTCCCACCCGGCGCAAGTCTTTTCGCGCCAGGGCGCGCGGCGTACCCTGGCGCAGTTTTGGGCTGTTCGCGTTTCGTGCGGACAGGCCGATCCTGTCGGGATGTCCCGACTTCGCGACCTGCCCGACGATCTTTACGACTACCTCTCGACGAAGCCCTGGCCCCGGACCGGCCGGCCGCCGAAGCACGACCTCTCGACCCGGACCGTCAGCGACGACTGGCCCGAACAGGTCCCGGTCAGCGAGGCCGAGGTGGAGGTGTTCGAGTCCTGGTTCGGCGACTTCTTCGATGAACTGTTCGGTCTGGACCGATAATCCGGCACGGAGGTAGTTGTTATGACCGCGCCCCAGACGACCAAAGGGGCGCGTGCCGCCCTTTACCTGCGTGTCTCGACGGTACGACCGGCCGAGCACGATGTCTCCATCCCCGACCAGCGTAAACAGGGCGAAGCCTATTGCGCCGCGCGCGGCTATCAGTTGGTCGAGACCTATGTGGACGCCGGCCTGTCCGCCACCAACGACCACCGGCCCGAGTTCCAACGCATGATCGAGGCAGGCACCACCAAGCCCGCCCGGTTCGACGTGGTCATTGTCCATTCCTTCAGCCGCTTCTTCCGCGACCATGTCGAGCTTGAATTCCATGTCCGCAAGCTGGCCCGGAACGGCGTCAGGCTGGTCTCTATCACTCAGGAGATGAGCGACGACCCCATGCATGTGATGATGCGCCAGATCATGGCGCTGTTCGACGAGTACCAGTCGAAGGAAAACGCCAAGCACGTTCTGCGCGCCCAGAAGGAGAACGCCCGTCAGGGCTTCTGGAACGGCTCATTACCTCCTATCGGCTACCGCGTGGTGGCCGCCGAGACGCGCGGCGCCAAGGTCAAGAAGAGGCTGAAGATCGACCCACTGCATGCCGACACCATCCGGCTGATCTACCGGCAGGCCCTGGTGGGCGACGGCACTTCCAGCCCCATGGGCGTCAAGAACATCGCCAGCTATCTCAACCGTCATCGCATCTTCACCCGCGACGGCGGGCGCTGGGGCATCGGGCAGGTTCACCGCATCCTGACCCGCAAGACCTATGTCGGCGAGCACGAGTTCAACAAGCGCTCCAAGGCCAGGGAGGTGAAGCCCCTCAGCGAAGTGGTGACAGTCGCCGTGCCGCCGATTATCGACCGCGCGACCTTCGAAGCCGTGCAGACGCATCTGCACGAGCGCAATCCCAAGGTGACGCCGGCCCGCGTGGTCAGTGGCCCAACCCTCCTGACCGGGATTTGCTTCTGTGCCGAATGCGGCGGGGCCATGACGCGGAGGACCGACAAGGGCGAAACCGGCTGCAAGGGCCGCTCGATCCCCATGGAGAAGCTGGACTCCCTGGTCGCCGAGCATCTGGAGAAGCGTTTGCTTCAGCCGGAACGGCTGGAGGAAATCCTTGCCACCGTTCTCGACCGCCGCCAGGAACGCGCCGACCGTCGTCGCGAGCATATCGCCGAACTGAACAAACGGGCGGCCGAGACGGAGTTGAGACTGAAGCGGCTCTACGATGCCATTGAGGCTGGTGTCGCCGACCTGGACGACCCGGCGCTGAAGGACCGCATTGCCGGACTGAAGGCCATCCGCGACCAAGCCCAGGCCGACGCCGAACGGGCGGGGGCCCTGCTGGAAAGCTCAGGCCAGCAAGCCATCACGCCGGAGATGGTCCGCAGGTTCGCCGAGACGGCACGTCGGCGCATGCGCACTGCCGGCGGCTACCGCCGCGACCATCTGCGGGCCTTGGCCCAGCGTGTCGAGGTGGCGGACCACGAAGTCCGCATCATGGGATCGAAAAACAGCCTTCTCAGAACCCTGACCGCCGCCTCGGGCGCGACTTCGGTCACGTCCGGAGTTCGCGGTTCTGTTCTGAAATGGCGGATGGGGTGGGATTCGAACCCACGATACGCTTTTGACGTATACACACTTTCCAGGCGTGCGCCTTCGACCACTCGGCCACCCATCCATGTTCCTCATCATCGCCGCGAGCGGCAGATAACGGGAGCCGGGAAAATATACGACCGATCTCCGCTTTGCAACCCCTCGATCCACGCACCAACCATCATTTCCTGGCATAGTTCAGTGATTGAAATGAGTCCCAGGCTGTGGCAATTACCATTCGTTGCTTTCGCGGCTTGAAAATTGCGTATTTGATACCGTTGGGGGTCCCATGTTCTTTGGTCGCCTGGTCGGTTGGGGGCTACTGGGTCTGGCGTTATTGTTGGCTTCGGGAGACGCGGTGTTGGCCCTTGGACCGGGCGATCGCGTCGGGTTGCTGACGGGTGATTTCTGGGTCCTGCTGGCCGGCCGCACGCCCCAGCCGGACAGTCTTCCGGCGTCGCTGGGGACCGTTTTGCTGGCTTGGCCGGCGTGGACCCTTCTCGCCCCGATGGGCGGCCTGCTCCTCCTGACCTGCCGACAGCGCCGGCGGCGACATCGCTTCCGCGGCTTGCATTGACGGTGAACCGAGGACTTTAAGTCGGCGCTGCCGGGCTTGGAGCGCGCCAGTCGGTCGATTCCGGCGGTGGTGTTGAGAAAAGCTGCGCCAGCGTCGGCACCGGTCCCACGCGGGCACCGGAGGGAGCAAAGCCAACCCGTCAGAAGCTCTGCGACGCGGTGCTAATCATCGCCCATCTTCAGGGCGGCCAGGAAGGCCGACTGCGGAATTTCCACCCGGCCAAACTGGCGCATGCGCTTCTTGCCCTCTTTCTGCTTTTCCAGAAGCTTGCGCTTGCGGCTGATATCACCGCCGTAGCACTTGGCCAGCACATCCTTGCGCAAGGCTGAAATGGTCTCGCGCGCAACGACCCGCCCGCCGATGGCCGCCTGGATGGCGATCTGGAACATCTGGCGGGGAATCAGGTCCTTCAGACGGGTGCAGATGGACCGTCCGCGGTTTTCCGCCTGGCCCTTGTGGGCGATGAAGGCCAGGGCGTCGACCGCTTCGCCATTCACCAGAATGGTGACCTTGACCAGATCGCTCTCCTGATAGCTGTCGATCTCGTAATCGAAGCTGGCATAGCCGCGGCTGATGGACTTCAGGCGGTCATAAAAGTCGAAGACGATTTCGTTCAAGGGCAGCCGATAGACCACCATGGCGCGGTTGCCGGCATAGGTCAGGTCCACTTGCATGCCCCGCCGCTCGGTGCACAGCTGCAGGATCGAGCCCAGGTATTCGTCAGGGACCATGATGGTCGCCTTGATCCATGGCTCTTCGATACGGGCAATGCGCGTCACTTCGGGCATATCGGCGGGATTGTGCAATTCCAGCTTTTCGCCGTTGGTCAGTTCGATCCGATAGACCACCGACGGTGCCGTGGTGATCAGATCGAGGTCGAACTCGCGCTCCAGGCGTTCCTGGATGATTTCCAGATGCAACAGGCCCAGAAAGCCGCAACGGAAGCCGAAGCCAAGCGCCGCCGAGGTTTCGGCTTCGTATTCGAAGCTGGCGTCGTTCAGCCGAAGCTTGGCCAGGGAATCGCGCAGGTCTTCGAAATCGGCGGCGTCGACCGGGAACAACCCGCAGAACACCACCGGCACATTCGGCTTGAATCCGGGCAACGGCTGCAAGGCGGGTCGGCGGTCGTCGGTGATGGTATCGCCCACCTCGCAGTCGGCCACCGCCTTGATGGAGGCCTGCAGGAAGCCGATCTCGCCGGGATAGAGCGACTCGACCGTCACCATCTTCGGCGTGAAATAGCCGACCCCATCCACCTGATAGGTGGCCCCCGTATTCATCATGCGGATCCGCTGCCCGCGGCTCAAGACACCATGCTTGACCCGGACCAGGATGATGACGCCCAGGTAGCTGTCGTACCAGCTGTCCACCAGCAAGGCCTGCAACGGCGCCGTGGCATCGCCGGTCGGTGCCGGCAGACGCGCCACCAGGGCCTCCAGGACGTCATCGATGCCAATGCCGGTCTTGGCCGAGATCATCACCGCGTTGCTGGTATCCAGCCCGATCACATCCTCGATCTGCTGCTTGACCCGGTCGGGCTCGGCCGCCGGAAGATCAATCTTGTTCAGGACCGGGACAATCTCGTGATTGTTTTCGATGGCCTGGTAGACATTGGCCAGCGTCTGGGCCTCGACCCCCTGGCTGGCGTCCACCACCAGCAGCGACCCTTCACAGGCCGCCAGCGAGCGGCTGACCTCGTAGGCGAAGTCGACATGGCCGGGCGTGTCCATCAGGTTCAGCTCGTAGACCGCGCCATCCTTGGCCGTGTAGGCCAGGCGCACCGTCTGAGCCTTGATGGTGATGCCGCGCTCGCGCTCGATGTCCATCGAATCGAGGATCTGGTCGCGCATCTCCCGCTCCTCGATGCCACCGCATTTCTGGATCAGTCGGTCGGCCAGCGTCGACTTGCCATGGTCGATATGGGCGATGATGGCGAAATTGCGGATGTGCTTGAGGTCGGTCATCGGTCTCATCGGCTGAAGGGTTTGCCGGAACATAGGGCACAAGCGGGCGCGGAGCAACGGAAAGCGCGCGAGGGCTTTCCGTCGAGACCGCGCGCCGACGCCCCTTGGTCCCCAAAGCCTCTTTCCTTCACACCCCAGTAGGATACCATGGCTGTCGGACTTGCGAACGGCATCTGAAAAAACACCGGGGAAGCGCGGCCATGACCTCTGTCGTTCCCTTTTGGGGTGGTTGGGCACCACAGCGCCGGGATCGGTTCGTTTCGCCTCGGCAACCGACAACCATTTTTTTCGCGGCGGTTGACTGCCGATGCAGTTGTTCCGGCCCGAGTCTTGCCGGGCGGCGGCGCCGCACGGCCGTCGTCCGGCACCACCGACGTCGCCCCTGTCCACTGGCACGCTTTTGATTTTCCTAAGAAAATCTGTCTACGACGTTCTACCCGCGTATGAAGTTGAGTCTGTCGCCGAATGGTCAACCCTACGCGCTGCCAATCGACCGCGATGTTGCCCCTGGTTGCTGGACAACATTTCGGTCACTGTGACTCAAGTCCTAACGTACCAAGAGATAAGTTCGCCTGCCGAGCGCATCGCCCTTCCCGACCGGGAGCGCTGCGTCCGTGGCCACAAGACGGGGAGGACAGCATGCTGCATCGACGGTTGGCGACCTGGGTTCGCCAAGCCCTGATCCTTCTGACCATCATCGTGATGGGCGCCGCTTCCGCCCGGGCCCAATCGGTCGATGACATTCTGAAAAAGGGCAAGCTGACGGCAGGCATGCTGGTGGATCTGCCGCCTTTCGGCATGATGGTCGAGGGCAAACCGGACGGCTATGACGCCGATGTCGCTCGGCTGATGGCGAACAAACTGGGCGTTAGGCTGGAGATCATTCCAGTCACCGGCCCCAACCGCATTCCCTACCTGATGACCGGCAAGGTCGACATGCTGGTCGCCACCTTCGGCATCACCCCCGAGCGGGCCAAGCAAGTGCAGTTCTCCATCCCCTACAGCGCCATCGAAATCGAACTGCTGGGCCCCAAGGCCACCAGGGTCACCACCTTCGCCGATCTGGCCAACAAGAAGATCGCGGTGGCCCGGGACAGTTCGCAGGATGTCGAAGTGACCGGGCAGGCGCCAAAATCGGCAATGATCCTGCGTTTCGACGACGATGCGACCGCCGGCCAGGCCTATCTGGCCGGCCAGGCCGACTTGATCGGCTCGAACAATGTTTCCGCCCTGCAATTGGCGGCCGCCAACCCGGGCAAGGGCCTCGAAAAGAAGCTGACCCTGCGCAGCCAGTACCAGGGCATCGCACTACGCCGCGGCGCCGACGACCTGCGCCAGTGGGTCAATACGTTCCTGTTCTGCATCAAGGCCAGCGGCGAACTGGATGCCATCAATCGCAAGTGGTTCCACGAACCACTGCCTCCCCTGCCCGTCTTTTGAGGACACCGGGCGCCCCCTGGACGAAGGGATTGCCTTGCTTTCCGTGCTGCGGCGCACCAACTGTCCCGGGGAATGGCCTCTGCTGGACCGTTGCCTGGCGGTGGCGTAGAATTCCCATTGCGCAGAAGAAGGAGCCTCGCCATGGAAAACATTGGCGACGCAAGGACGGGAACCCAACCGCGGACCGGTCCACCGGCTGACGCCCCCCCGCCTATTCTCGATATCACCCACCGGCGCAACCGCTTGGCCGGCCTGTGGGCCGCCGAACTTCTGGGATTGATCGGCTTTGCCGCCCAGGACTATGTCCGTTCGGTCATGCATCCCGGACACAGCCAGGAACAGCCGCACGGGGATGATCACGACACGGTGGTGGGCAAGCTGGCCAAGGACCTCGCCGGGCACGTCAGCCCCCACGAGATCCACCAGAAAATGACCCAGTTCCTGCAGGAAGCCAGACGCCAGTCCAAAGGCGACGGCAGCGGCTGACACACCGTTCCCCCGAGAGCCCCGATCCGGGAACCCTCGGAGAAACGACAGGCCAAAACTAGCCGCGCAGGACGCCGCCGGTCGCCTTGGCCACGGCGTCCACCACTTTGGCGGCAACCGCTTCAATTTCAGCGTCGGTGGGCGTGCGCTCCTGCGGTTGCAGGGTCACCTGGATGGCCAGGCTCTTCCGCCCCTCCCCGACATGCACCCCCTCATACAGGTCGAACAGGACGACGTCGCTGATCAGAGCCTTGTCCGCCGCCTTGGCTGCCCGGACCAAGACATCGGCGGCGACGTCGCGATCCACCACGAAGGCGAAGTCCCGTTCGATGGCCTGGAATGGCGACACCTTCAAGAGCGGTTTGGCCCGCGTCGCCTTGGCCTTGGGCAGCGGAACCGCTTCGAGGAATACCTCGAAGCCCACCACCGGCCCCTTGATATCAAGGCTGGCCAGGATGCGGGGATGCACCTCGCCGAACACCGCCAGGACCTTCTGGCCCAGCCTCAGGGTTCCGGAGCGCCCGGGGTGATACCAGGCCGGAGCCTCGGCCACCACCTGCAGACCCTCGGACGGACCACCGGCGGCGGCGATCGCACCAATGGCATCGGCCTTGGCATCGAACACGTCGACCGGCCGCGTCTGCTCGGTCCAATGACGGTCGACCGCCCGACCCGCCCGCAGGCCTGCGGCAACCTGACGCTGCTGCCCCGGTTGATCGCCCTGGAAGTCGGGTCCCAACTCGAACAGGGCGACGTCGCGGAAGCCGCGGTCGGCATTGCGGCCGGCGGCCAGCACCAGATTGGCCAGCACCGACGGCCGCATGGCGTCCAGGTCGGCCGAAATCGGATTGGCCAAGGTCAATTCCGGCTTGCCGCCGCCGAACAGCACGGCGACCGAGGACGCCAGGAAAGACCAGGTCACCGTCTCGACCAGCCCGCGGGCCGCCAGACCCCGGCGAATCCACGAGGCCTGGCGCTGCGATGCGGTCAGGACCGGGCGTACCACCGGGGGACGGGGCATGGACAACGTAGGAATGTGATCGTACCCATGGATGCGGATCACCTCCTCCACCAGGTCATGCTCGCCGGTGATGTCGGCGCGCCATGAGGGCGGCACCGCCAGCCAGGCGTCGCCGTCACGGCTGACCTTGCAGCCCAGCGAGACCAGGATCCGCTCCATTGCCTCGTCCTCGACGCTGACGCCGCCCAACTGGGCGACGCGGTGGGGCCGAAAACGGATCTGCCGCCCGTCGGACGGCACAGCCCCCGCGATCATCGGTTCGGAGGCCTCGCCGCCGCACAATTCGATGATCATGCGGGTGGCCAGTTCCATACCCGAGACCACGAAGGCCGGGTCTACTCCGCGTTCGAAACGATAACGGGCATCGGATTCGAGGGTCAGCGCGCGGCCGGTGGCTCCGGTCCGCATCGGATCGAACAGGGCGACCTCGAGAAAGACATCGGTGGTGGTCTCGACAACGCCGCTCGCGGCACCGCCCATCACGCCACCCAGTCCTTGCGGCCCGGCGGCGTCGGCGATGACGGTCATCCCGGCGCTCAGCGTATAGGTCTTGTCGTTCAGCGCCGCCAGAGTCTCGCCATCCTTGGCCAGCCGCACCACCAGATCGCCCGATAGCTTGGCGATGTCGAAGACGTGCAGCGGACGGGCCAGATCGACGGTGAAGAAGTTGGTGATATCGACCAGGGCGGAAATCGGGCGCAGGCCCACCGAAGTCAGCCAGTCCTTCAGCCAGGCCGGGCTTTCGCCATTGCGCACGCCACGGATGGCGCGGCCGACGAACAGCGGGCAGGCGTCGTCGGCATCGGCCGGCAGGCTCCTGGACACGGACACGGGGCTCTTGAACACGCCCCTCACCGGCTCGGCCGACATCGGCTTCAAGGTCCCGACCCCCGCCGCCGCCAGGTCGCGGGCGATGCCGCGGACGCCCAGGCAGTCGGCGCGGTTGGGGGTAATGGACAGATCGATGACCGGATCGAAGGTCATGACCTTGGTCAGCGGCTCGCCCACCGGGGTATCGGCCGGCAACTCGATGATGCCGGAATGATCCTCACCCAGCATCAATTCGCGCCAGGAGCACATCATCGCCTGGGATTCGACGCCGCGCACGGCGCCCTTCTTCAGCGCTTCGCCGGTCGCCGGGATCACCACGCCGGGAGTGGCAACCACCACCTTGAGGCCGGCCCGCGCATTGGGGGCGCCGCAGACCACCTGCAGGGTCTCGCGTCCGATCGAAACCTTGCACAGATGCAGGCGGTCGGCGTTGGGATGCTTGCCCGCCTCCAGGACATGCCCGGTGACGAAGCCGCCCAGCCGGGAGGCCGGATCTTCCAGCGATTCGACCTCGAGCCCCAGCGTGGTCAGACGCTCGGCGATCTCGCCGACGCTGGCCGTGGTGTCAAGGTGGCGTTTCAGCCAGGACAGGGTGAACTTCATCGGGTCAGTCCTCCGGGAAGCGTCGGAACGTCAAGCGGCACGAAGCCGTAATGCTTGAGCCAGCGCAGATCGGAATCGAAGAAGGTGCGCAGGTCGGGAATGCCGTATTTCAGCATGGCAATGCGTTCGATCCCCATGCCGAAGGCAAAGCCCTGGTATTCGTCGGGATCGATGCCGCAGTTCTTCAGCACATTGGGATGCACCATGCCGCAGCCTAAAATCTCCAGCCAGTCGGCGCCGGCGCCGATCTTCAACTCGCCGCCGGCCCGCGAACAGCCGATGTCCACCTCGGCCGATGGTTCCGTGAAGGGGAAGAAGGACGGACGAAAGCGGACCGGCACCTCATCGACCTCGAAATAGGTCTTCACAAATTCAATCAGGCAGCCCTTCAGGT
>Ga0326727_10010166_pt1 | contig 22586 bp, 15 predicted proteins | sample MB2enrmetagenome_FD_207643 | JGI IMG/M metagenome (GOLD analysis project Ga0326727, IMG submission 207643) | Lab enriched peat soil microbial communities from McLean, Ithaca, NY, United States - MB29MY | ecosystem: Environmental > Terrestrial > Soil > Wetlands > Peat | place: USA: New York...
TATGCGGGGGTTGAAACCCCCGCCTCCCTCCGGATTGAGTTTTTTCGCAGGGTTTGAATCCGTGCCCTTTCAAGAGATCGACTACTTTAAGGGGTTTCCTCAAGTTCATTTACGCATCTTACGGGTGAGCCGCATGAACAAGGAATGGCACGCGAAGAACGAGATGCCGCGCAAGGCGACGCTGGAACAGAGAATCCGGTGGCACAAGGAACACCAGAAGCATTGTGCCTGCCGGAACGTTCCGAAGAGCCTGGCGCCGTATTTCAAGGAAGCTTAGCAGCTTGCTGAAAAACGGGCGGATTGGGGACAATTTGCGGTTAGATGTCCGTCCGGGGCTAAAGCCCGCATTCATTATTCTGCTTTACACGGGGGTTGAAACTCCGGTCTCCCTCCGTATGGAGCTTTTCGGCAAGCTGTGAAACTCCCGTCTCCCTCCGTATGGAGCTTTTCGGCAAGCTGTGAAACTCCCGTCTCCCTCTGTATGGAGCTTTTCGGCAAGCTGTGAAACTCCGGTCTCCCTCCGTATGGAGCTTTTCGGCAAGCTGTGAAACCCCCGTCTCCCTCCGGATTGAGTTTTTCAGCCAGCTGTCAGAGCCCCTCCGTGGAGCCTGGAATGCAGGCATCGTGCAATCCCAGCGCGGCTATTTCGCTGCGCGCATTCTGCCGCCGGGCAGGAGCTGGTAGATGCGGCCGCGCCACAGGATGCGGCTGCCCAGGTAGCTGGCTACCCAAAAGCCGAAGCCCATCAGGTCGCGGAAGGGATAGAGCACAAGCAGGCTGAACCAGCCTGGGTCGCGAACCACGAGACGGCCGACGGCGAGGGCTAGGGCCAGGCGCGTGGCCAGGCTCAAGGCGAAGAGCGCCAGGCCCCAACCTGGATGGCCCAGCGCCGCCGCGGCCGCCCACGCGAGCAGGCCGTAGGGCAGGGCGAAGGTGAAGGCGGTGCCGAAGTGGCCAGCGGGCCGGGAAAAGCGAGACGACCGCATCCAGCGCACCTGGTGCCTGAACGAGGCGTTGAGGCTGGAGTTGAGGATCATGTGATCGATGACGTGGTGGCTGAGCACCACGGTCTGGCCCAGCTTGAAGGTCTCGTTGCCGAGCACGAAGTCGTCGGCGCAGTAGTCGGCCGTGACGCGGAAGCCGCCCATGGCGCGAATGGCGGCGCGGCGAAAGGCCATGGTAGGCCCGAGGACGAACCTCATGCCCTCGACGGCGCGCGCGGCCAGGACTCCCGCAGTCATTTCCACGCTCATGCCTACGGCCTCAAGCGTGGCCCACAGGCCGCCCTGGGCTGCCACGCCCCGGTAAAGGCAGGTGACCGCGCCGACGCGCTGGTCCGCAAACGGAAGCGCCACGGCGCGGAGGTAATCCGGCGTGACGCGGACGTCGCTGTCGCTGATGACGAGGATTTCGTGAGCCGCGACTGCTTCCATGGCTTCCATCGACGCGACCTTGTCGTTGATATACGGGGGCTGGCCGCCGGTCGAGAGGATTTTGGCCGGAACGCGGGGATAACGCGCCGCGACCCGGCGAGCGATGGCAAGGCCGGCATCGGTGGCCTCGCGGGCGCAGAAGAGGATCTCGAAGTCAGGGTAGTCCTGCTCAAAAAAGCTGGCCAGATGCGCCTCGAGGCCCGGTTCGGCGCCGTGCAGCGGTTTGAGCAGGGAGAGGGGCGGCGTGAACGCGGGCTGGATTAGGGCTGCGCGCCGCTCGCGCAGATAGCCGGGAACTGCCGACAGCACCATGCCTGCCACGATGGTCGAAATGAGCAGGCTGAATACAGCCAATCCGAGAAGGACGTACCCCATGCAGGTTTAAGCATACCTTTGCGGACCGCGTTGCCGCTTCCGCTTTTCTGCCCTGCACGGAGAGGCCGCACGCGCGGCCCCTCCTGCCTGGGGATCGGCTACTTGGAGAGTTGCGCAGCCACTTCGGGCAGCGGCCGCGTCCCTTCGATGTTTACAGCGTCAAGCAACGCGGGATCCAGCCCCAGGGCCTTCAGAATGGTGGGCGCAACCTGCGTCGTTTGCGTGACCACCGAGACGGTCTGCGGCGTAAAGGTGGGGTTCGCGACCAGCATCACGACGTTGGTATCGTCATGCGCAAAGCCGCCGTGATCTTCGATCATGGTGGTGCTGCCGGAGTAGGTTACGCCCAGGTTGGGTGTGACGATGATGTCCGGGGCGCGCGGATCCTGACCTGGTTCCCAGCCGCCGACGGCGTAGTTGACCGCCAGCGACGGACCATAGAGGATCTCGCCCAGCCCGATCGCGGTGGCGTTCTTTTCTAGGAGCGCAACGGCGGAGCCGATGCTGGCGCCCTTTTTGAGCCAGAGCACGGAGACATCGTCTTCTGTTGCGCCGATTCCGGTGGTGTTCAATGGCGACTCGGAGAAGGGGATGGCCGAACCGAGCAGCGTGGCCGGGGTATTGGCGCCGTCGGCCACGTAGCGGGTGGGATCGATGGGCCCGCCGCCGTGCTTGGCGGTAACGATCAGCAGCGTGCTCTCGTAGATTCCGGCGTCCTTAAGGCCGTCCACAATCTGGCCGATGGAGGTGTCGACATACTTGATCTCTTTGAGCAGTTCCGCGCTGGGCAGGGCGGCCGCGTTCAGGTAGCCACCTGTGCCGACCTTCGGCTCACTCACGCTCTGGCCGATGTAGACCGACTGGAAATTCATGCCGAAGACGGCTGGGACCTGCGCCGCAGCGCCGTTGTGGGTCTTGCCGGCAATTTCGTTCAGCAGCGCATTCACCTTGATGGCGTCGTAGCACTGGATGTTCTCAAAGCTGCTATTCCAGGCGCCGGCGCCTGCGGGGTCGCGTACGGTGGCGCATGAAGCGCCCTCGGCGGTGACCACTCCGGGCAGCGGCACTACACCTGAACTCACCTCGGGCGAATAATAGTCGTCGAGTCCGATGCCGCCGGGCCCGGCCACCGCGGAGTAGGACGGGTGCTTGTCGATCCATGCCGTGTAGCCGCCGGCTGCGTGGACCACGCTGAAGATGGTATTGGTGCGCAGGAAGTTCCAGGGCCAAACCGGCGCGCAGTTCGCGGCCGGGTCGCGCGAGAGCTTGGTCGAGTCGATGGAGGCGATGCCGCCTTCAGTCAACGCAGCGCCGGGAGCACCGCCGTTCAGCATGGTGTCGTCCAGATCAATGCCCTGGTCGTTGTCGGTGGTGGTGCCGGTGGGCGCCGCGTAAGGCGTGCAAGGCGATGGAGCCAGGCCGGTGCCGGTCAGCGTTTTGGGACCGTCGAGCGAGCGGTCAAACGCGACGTCGTAGTAGATGCCGGTTGACTTGGGCGTTCCGCCGGTGACCAGCGCCATGATTCCGGGAAAAGAATCGGAGGGGCGCGAGGAAATGGCGTTGACATAGTTGATGGCGGAAAGACCCGCCAAGTTGGGGCAATAGGGCTGGCCGCCGTTGACGCCAGCGATGCCGTGCGAGCAGTTGTAGAAATCCACGGCGTGCATGCCATCAATGCTCAGCAGCACAACGTGTTTAATGTTTCCAGAGCCGACGGTGGTGTTGCCCGCTGCCATTCCGCAGGCTGGAGCAAGGGCAAGCGCGGCCGCAACAGCAGCCGATACAAGGCTTTTCACTTTCATGTAGACCTCCAGGAGAGGAGGGTAACGCGTCCACGTTACGGCGCTGTGAATGAGCGGCGAATGGCGGCAAAGGCGGACGGGGGGCGGGGGATGAGGTTTTTGCCGCGCAACAGGCCGGTCAATTTTGATGAGGTTTGATAAGGAGGCAGTTAGGGTTCGCGGCGCGGCGCCGGTTTGGCCACGACAACGGGCTTGACCACCGCGGGCTTGCGCAGGGGTACGATTGCGCCGGAGGAGCCGGGCGCATTCTGCTGGAAGCGGGCCAGCATCTCGGTGCGCACATACTCGACAAAGCTCTGCATCTGGCGGTTCATCTCTTCCATGCGCTCGCGCATCTGGAGGATGATGGCGATGCCGGCGATGTTGACGCCCAGGTCGCGGGCCAGGTTGAGAATGAACTCGAGGCGCTCGAGGTCCTCGTCGGTGTAGAGGCGGGTGTTGCCCTCGGTACGCGAGGGCTTGAGCAGGCCCTCGCGCTCGTAAAGGCGGAGGGTCTGGGGATGAATCTCGTACATCTCCGCGACTGCCGAGATCATGTACGCGCCTTTGGACTTGCGTTTTGCTGCCATTGTTTCTCTGCCCCGACCGGTCTGGCTGTTAAACCGATCGTAGCACTAAACCCTTTGTAGCCGCGGTGGTGACGACAGGCCAGCTTGCTGGAGCGCGGGTCTCGGCAAACCAAGCAGCAAAGCGCGCGCCGCGCCATCGGCATGCTGGATGGGCCCTCACATTGCGGCAGAACGTTGTGCTGCGTTATAGTAGCTCCACTTGCAGACGCTCCGAGGCCTGAGAGCGCTATCGGCAAGAATCAAGTCATGAAGATTCTTGTCGCTCATAACCGCTATCAGTTTGCCGGCGGAGAAGACGCTGTAGTGGGCGATGAGACCGCGCTGCTCCGCGAACATGGCCACTCGGTCGAGTTATTGGAAGAGGACAACGATTCCATTCAGGGTCTTCGCGGCGCGCTGCTCGCCGCAGCTTCCATCACCTATTCGGCAGGCTCGCGGAATCGCATCCGGCAGAGGATCGGCGAATTCAAGCCGGAGATTCTTCACATCCATAACTGGTTCCCGCGGCTCTCGCCGTCGATCATCCTGGAGGCGGCAGCGCAAGGCGTGCCGGTGATTCAGACCCTGCACAACTATCGCATGGTCTGCGCCAACGCACTGCTTTTTCGCAATGGCGCCATCTGCACCGATTGCCTGGGCCGGCCTCTGCCCATTGGCGGCGCGCTGCATGGCTGCTATCGCGGCAGCCGGGCGGGCAGCGCGGTTGTGACGGCGGCGTACGCATTCCATCGCCTGTTTCACACCTGGGAGAAGGTCGATCTGTTTATCGCCGTCTCAGAGTTCCAGCGCTCCCTTTTGTTGCGCGGCGGCATGGCGGCGGAGAAGATCGTGGTGAAACCCAACTTTGTCCACGATCCAGGCATGGAGCCGCGCGGCGAGCGCGAGGACTTTGCGCTCTACGCGGGACGACTCTTCGAGGAGAAAGGAATTCGCACCCTGCTGGCCGCATGGAAGACGGGAAAGATTCCACTGCGTCTGCGGATTTATGGCGACGGCCCATTAGCCGGCGAAGTTATCTCCTGTGCGAAGGAGAACAGCCTGATTGAATACAGGGGCCGGCAACCCACCGAGACGATCTATGAGGAGATGGCGCGGGCCAGGTTTCTCGTCTTTCCCTCTGAGAGCTATGAGACCTTTGGGAAGACAGTCATCGAGGCCTACTCGCATGGCACGCCGGTGCTGGCTGCCGATCTGGGGAATCTGCAAGAGCTGGTCGAGGCCGGCGCAACGGGCTGTCGCTTTCAGCCGGGAGACGCGGATTCGCTGGTGACAGAGGCGCTTCGCTTCCCGCGCGGCGATCTCTACCAGCAGATGAGCCGACGGTGTCGCGACACCTACGCGGCACGCTATTCGGCCGGCAGCAATTACCAAGCCCTAATGGAAATCTACGCACACGCCCTTGAACTGCGAAGAGCAAGAGGGTAGTGCCTGCTCACGTTTTCTCCTGCGTCACAATTTGTCAAACAGCGCGACGCGGGGATCCTGGTTGTTCAACTTCGCGAGCTCACGCATGATCTCGCGGCTGCGCTCGTCCTGGAGCGTCGGTACTACGACATCGACGGTGACGATCTGGTCGCCGCGCTTGCCGGGAGTCTGCGCGTTTTCAACGCCGCGCTCACGCATGCGCAGCTTTTGGCCGCTCTGGGTGCCGGGAGGAATCTTCAACTGGGCGCGGCCGTCGATGGTGGGCACGTCGACTTTGGCGCCCAGGGAAGCTTCAGGGACGGTGACCGGGACGCTGAGCTGGATGTCGTCGCCGACGCGCGTGAACACGGGGTGCGTGCCGGTGCGGACGATGAGGAACAGGTCGCCGGGCGGGCCGCCGTTGAGGCCGGCGTTGCCCTTGCCCTGGAGGCGGATGCGCTGGCCGTCGCGGGTGCCGGGCTTGATGCGGAACTCGACGGACTCCGAGCGGGACAGCACGCCCTCGCCGTGGCAGGTGGGGCAATCATTGGTGATGCGTCCGGTGCCGCCGCAGCGCGGGCAAGGGATGTTGAACTTCATGCGCCCACCCATCTGGGTCACCTGGCCGGCGCCGTTGCACTCCGGGCACTGCATGGGCCCGCCGGTATGCGCCTGGCCGTGGCAGGTGGGGCAGGTTTCCTGGCGATTGATCTGCATGCGCGCCTGGCCGCCGCGAATGGCGGTCCAGAAGTCGACGGTGGCCTGGTACTCGAGGTCGGCTCCGGGCTCGGGGCCGCGCGGCCGCTCGGGGTGCTGGGCGCCCGAGAAGATGCCGGAAAAGATGTCTTTGAAGCTGCCCCAGCCCGCTGAGCCGGGGCCGGTTTGCGAGCTGGCCTGCTGCCCTGGACCGCCCTGGAAGCCGGAGAAGTCGAAGCCGTCAAAGTCCACCGGCGCGCGACGTCCGCCGGCCTGCTGGCGGGCATAGGCCTCGGCCTGCGCCGGATCGATCTGGTCGGAATAGAACCCCACCTGGTCGTAGATCTTGCGCTTCTTCTCGTCGCTGAGAATGTCGTTGGCTTCGGAGATCTCTTTGAACTTCTCTTCGGCGCGCTTGTCGTTGGGGTTGACGTCGGGGTGGTATTTGCGCGCGGCTTTGCGGAAGGCCTTGCGGATCTCCTCCGGCGAGGCCGTCTTTTTGACGCCGAGCGTGGCGTAATAGTCTTTGTTGGTGGTGGTGGGCATGGGTTGTCTGGGCTCGCTTCCCCGCGGGGTTTTGACGCATTCTGCTGCTGGTGTTGCAACTCAACTGTTCATCGGCTCACTCCCGTTGAAGGGGATGTTAATGTTGCAGCGAGCCTCAGGCGATGGCGCGGGATTTTTCGCTCTGCTGGCGGTGGTTAACGGGCCGCGGGCGAATCTCCTCGCGAATCGCGGATTGCGCGGCATCCGCGGCCGATTCGAGGTCGAAGTCCACCTGCAACCGCATCCAGAAATCCGGGGTCATGCTGAAATAGCGGGCCAGCCGAAGCGCTGTGTCGGCGGTAATGCCACGCCGCTCGCGGACAATTTCCGAAATCCGCGTCACCGGCACGCGCAGCGCAATGGCCAATGCGTTCGCGGACAGGCCGAGAGGCTTCATGAACTCTTCGCGCAACATCTCGCCGGGATGCAGGGCTGGCATGCGCGCGCCATCCTCAAGCTCGGGGTTAGTGGTAGTCAACGATTTCGACCTCGTAGGCATCGCCATCCCTCCACGCAAAGCAAATTCGATACTGCTTGTTGATCCGCAGGCTCCATTGCCCTTCCCGGTCGCCCTTTAATAGCTCCAGCCGGTTCGCGGGCGGCGCGTACAGTTCCTCCACCGTAGACGCGGCGTGAATCTGCCGCAATTTGCGCAGCGCGATGCGCTCAAAGGCCGCATACCGCCGGCTGTGGCGGTGGTGGAAAACCTGCTCGGTTTCGGCGTCGGCGAACGAGCGAATCATGCTTAACGTTTATCGTAACACGGGAAACGAAACACTTGCTTTGCGCTGCTGTTAGAATTCAGGCGATGCGCAGCGCCTCTTGGACTGCCTGCGGTTCGCGGTCGATGACTTTCAAATAAGCTCGAGCCGGACCATTGGGTCCACGCCCCTGTCCTGCTTGGGACTACGAGCGAACCGCAGGTCCTTCGACTTCGCTCAGGATGACAGAGTTGTTGGTACTAGAACATGTTTCATAAATGTCTCAGCCGGCGCCGCATGCAATTCCCGCAGGGGTTGAAACCCAATGTTCTCTGGCGCCATTCGGCACGACTTAAGTCGTGCCCTGATACAGAGCTGGGTTATGAAACATGTTCTAGTGATTTGGGGTGGGCAACTCGCTATGTTGCCCACCCCGATGTGTTTCTCCGCCAGTGCCGCCCACCCCAGTGGGTACGCCTGGACGGCTAGTCCTACTTCTTGTCTTCGACGTCGACGTATTCGGCGTCGATTACGCCTTCGTCCTTTTTGGCTTCGGGGACGGGCTGGGCTTCGGGCATGCCGGAGCCCTGCGCGGCGGCCGCGGCGTTGGCCTTGTAGAGGACCTCGGCCAGTTTGTGGCTGGCTTTGGTCAGCTTTTCGTGAGCGGCATTCAAGGCGGCCGATGTAGGCGAGCCTTCAAGCGTCTTCTTGGCTTCGGCCAGCGCAGATTCCACTTCAGTGCGCTCTGCGCCCTGGATCTTGTCGCCGGACTCCTTGAGCATCTTCTCGATGTTGTAGACCAGGCCATCGAGCGAGTTGCGGGCCTCGATCTCGTCGCGCTTTTCCTTGTCCTCGGTGGCGTGGGCGTCGGCGTCCTTGGCCATGCGGTCGACCTCTTCCTTGCTGAGGCCAGAGCTGGAGGTGATGGTGATGCGCGTGTCCTTGCCGGTGGCGTTGTCTTTGGCGGTGACGTTGAGGATGCCGTTGGCGTCGATGTCGAAGGTGACCTCGATCTGCGGCACTCCGCGCGGCGCCGGGGGAATGCCGCCCAGCTTGAATTTGCCCAGGGTGCGGTTCTGCGCAGCCAGCGGGCGCTCGCCCTGGAGGACGTGAACCTCGACCTCGGTTTGCGAGTCGGAGGCCGTCGAGAAGGTTTCGGTCTTCTTGGTCGGGATGGTGGTGTTGCGCGGGATCATGGGAGTGGCCACGCCGCCCAGGGTCTCAATGGCCAGGGTGAGCGGGGTGACGTCGAGCAGCAGCAGGTCCTTGACCTCGCCGGCCAATACGCCTGCCTGGACAGCGGCGCCAACGGCAACCACTTCATCGGGGTTGACTCCGCGATGGGGCTCCCGGTTGAACATCTTCTTGACCATTTCCTGGATCTTGGGCATGCGGGTCTGGCCGCCGACCAGGACGACTTCGTCGATCTGGCTGGTGGAAAGGCCGGCGTCACTGAGCGCCTTGCGGCAGGGTTCCAGCGACCGGTCGAGCAGATCCTCGACGAGCTGCTCAAGCTTGGCGCGGGTGAGCTTGCGGACGAGGTGCTTGGGGCCGCTGGCGTCCGCGGTGACGAAAGGCAGATTGATTTCGGTCTCGACGGTCGTGGAGAGCTCGATCTTGGCCTTCTCGGCGGAGTCCTTGAGCCGCTGGAGGGCCATTTCGTTGCCCTTGGAGCCGAGGTCGAGGCCGGTTTCCTGCTTGAACTCGGAGATCAGCCACTCGACGATGCGCTGGTCGAGATTGTCGCCGCCCAAGTGGGTGTCGCCGTTGGTGGACTTGACCTCGATGACGCCTTCGCCGACTTCGAGGATGGAAATATCGAAGGTGCCGCCGCCAAAGTCGTAGACGGCGATGGTCTCGTCCTTCTTCTTGTCGAGACCGTAGGCCAGCGCGGCCGCCGTGGGCTCGTTGACGATGCGCTTGACGTCGAGGCCGGCGATGCGGCCGGCGTCCTTGGTGGCCTGGCGCTGGGCATCGTTGAAGTATGCCGGCACCGTGATTACGGCCTCGCTGACGGTCTCGCCCAGGTAAGCCTCGGCGGACTTTTTGAGCTTCTGGAGAATCATGGCCGAGATTTCGGGCGGGGTATATTCCTTGCCCTGGGCCACGACGGCCACGTGGTCGCCCTGCTGAACGACCTTGTAGGGGACCATTTTCATCTCATTGTCAACTTCGTTGTAGCGGCGGCCCATGAAGCGCTTGATGGAGAAGATGGTGTTCTCAGGGTTGGTGATGGCCTGGCGCTTGGCGACCTGGCCAACCAGGCGCTCGCCGCTCTTGGAGAAGGCGACGATGGAGGGTGTGGTGCGCGAACCCTCTTCATTTGCAATTACTTTGGGCTCACCACCCTCGAGGACCGCGACGCACGAGTTGGTGGTGCCGAGGTCGATACCGATAATCTTTGCCATGGTTTGTGTCCTGCCTGTGTGGATAGAATTCTGACTCTAATAAGATGCATGATTGAGTGAGATAGTGTCAACTTTATTTGATGATTTCTCTATTAGGGTGGATAGAGCCGGGAACTGGGCGCGGGTGCGGCGCACGACCGTGGTGATCTCCACGGATGTCGGACGCTGGAAGGTGGCAGTGCGCTACTGTGCGGTGGCGAAGGGCCATTGGCGGAGCTTGCGGGCGCGGAGCAGGTAAATCAGGGTGCCGGAAACGGCGATGGCGGCGGCTACGGCCAGTCCGCCGAGGGCGTGGCTGCGGTTGACGAGGATGAAGACGAATCCGGCAATGGCGAGCAGCGGAGGCAGGGGGTAAAGCGGCATTTTGAAGGGGCGCTCCAACTCCGGCCGCTGGATGCGCAGCAGGATGACGCCCACCTGCTGGAGAAAGAACTGAAGCAGGATGCGGGTGACGACCAGCATGGTGATGACCTGGGCCAGCGAGAAGAAGCAGAAGCCGGCGGCGACCAGCCCGAGCGCGACCAGAGAGCGGTGGGGGATGCCATGGCGCGGGTGGACGGCTGCCAGGAGGCGGAAGTAGTTGCCGTCGCGGGCGGCGGCGTAGGGCACGCGGGAGTAGCCGAGGAGCAGGGAGAAGACGGAGGCAAAGGCGGTCCAGACGATGAGCGCGGCCATCAGGCGGCCCGCCATGCGGCCGAAGGCGGATTGGGCGATGTCGGCGACCAGTTGCAGGCGTACGGTGGCGCCGGCAGTGGCGCTGGCGGCGGCGTCGCGGAGGGCGGGGAGCGCGGCCAGGTTCATGAGGACGTAAAAGGCGGAGACGAACAGGACTGAGAGGAGAATTGCGCGGGGGATGGTCTTTTCAGGCCGCCGCACTTCGCTGCCCAGAAAGCAGATGTTGTAGTAGCCCCAATAGCAGTAGGTGGCGAGCAGGGTGCCCTGGGCCAGGCCGCTGAGCGCTTCGGCCCCGGTGAGGGCGGGTGAGGAAGGCATGTGCCAGCCGCCGGTGGCCGCGGCGCGGGCGAAGCCGGAGACGATGACTCCGGCGATGGCGGTGAGCACGCCGGCAAAGAGCACCCAGGCCAGGCGGGTAACGGAGCGCAGGTTGCGATAGAGGAGCGCGGTTACCAGGAGGCAGGCGCCGGCGGCGGCGAAGTTGGAGTAGTGGAGCGCGGGCAGGGCAGCCAGCGGAGCGCTGTCGAGACCGGGCCAGAACCAGGCCAGGAAGCTGGAGAGGCCAATGCAGCCGGAGGCTATGGAAAGCGGGGCGGAAAAGCTCAATTGCCAGACATAGAGGAAGCTGAGCCAGTTGCCTGCGCGGTCAGGGCCGTAGATTTCGCGCAGAAACGCATAGGAACCGCCGGCGCGGGGAAAGGCCGCCCCCAGTTCGGCCCAAACCAGGCCGTCGGCGACTGCGATGGCCGCGCCCAGCACCCATGCCCAGACGGAGAGCCGGTAGCCGGCGGCGGCGATCACCAGAGGCAGGGTGATGAAGGGGCCGACGCCGATCATCTCCAGCATGTTGAAGAGGACGGCGGAGCGCAGGCCGATGCGTCTTTGGAGGGTTGGGGCGCTGCCGGAGATGGGCGACGGCTGGACCATGATGCGGCGGCGTTCCTTGGGTTCGTTCTCTGGCGGATTGTACACTGACGGGAATGATGTTCTTTGCTAAGAGAGTCTATCGAGCAGGGGTGTGTGCGGCGCTGGCGGGCGTGATGCTGGCGGGCGCGCCGGTTATGGCTGCGCAACAGGCGGTTGCGGACACGGCTGCAGCGCCAAATCTGCCCAGGCTTTCTGCCACCGAGCCGAACGACATTGCCCTGCCGCTGGCGGAAGACCGTGGGCAGGCGGCGCTGGAGCAGGCGTTGAAGCGGCTGCGGACCACGGCCAGCGTGCTGATGATTGTGGCGCACCCGGACGACGAGGACGGCGCGCTGCTGACCTACCTCAGCCGCGGCCTGGGCGCTAGGGCGACGCTGCTGACGCTGACGCGCGGCGAGGGCGGCCAGAACGCCATGTCCGGCGACAGCTACGACGCGCTGGGGATCATCCGCACCAATGAACTGCTGAAGGCCGACGAGTTCTATGGAGCGAAGCAGCTTTGGGGCACGGAGGTCGACTTCGGCTTTTCGAAGACGCAGGAAGAGGCCTTCTCCAAATGGGGCCACGACCGGGTGCTCTATGACGCGGTGCTGGCGGTGCGGCGGGTGCGGCCGCAGATTATTGTCTCCACGTTTATCGGCGGGATTACCGACGGGCACGGGCATCACCAAGTTTCCGGCGAGATTGCGCAGGAGGCGTACAAGGCGGCGGGGGATCCCAAAGTATTTCCCGAGCAGCTCAAGGAGGGCCTGGAGCCCTGGCAGCCGCTGGCGGTCTATGGGATGGTCCCGTTTGCGCCGGTTACCGACAAGGGCATGTTCGACTACGCGACGGGAAAGTGGGCGCCGGCGAAGTTCCACAATTATGTCACCGGCGAGTGGACCACGAACGTGCCGTCGACAGACGTGACGATTCCGGTGGGTACGCTCGACCTGGTGCTGGGACGCAGTTATGTGCAGATTGCGCGTGAAGGCTGGGGCGAGCAGAAGTCGCAGAATGGCGGGGCGAACCCGACGCTGAGCGGGCCGGCCATGGCGAATTACCATCTCTGGGCGGTTGCTCCGGCCGCGCAGGCAACGGCGGCGGATATCCAGGGGAATGGCGATCTCTTCCACAACAAAAGGGTCAGCATCGACAACAGCATTGCCGGGCTGACGCGGCTGGTGAAGGGGACGGCGCCCCAGTGGCTCGCTGACGGCCTGCGCGCGATTGAAGCCAGCCGGGCTAAGTTCGAGACCGAGCGCCGGGGCCAGATGGGCTTCGCCGTGGGGCGCGGGCTTGCGCCCGCTTACCGGCAGACCCTGGCCCTGCGCGAGCGGGTGGCTGCGAGCAGTCTTGACGCGGAGTCGAAGGCCGGGCTATTGCTGGAACTGGACGCCAAGATCGGGCAGTTCCAGGATGCGCTGCGGCTGGCGCTGGGGCTGGACATGGCGGCCTTTACCACCAGGCCGGGGAGTGCGCAGGGCGGGCCATTCCGGGGCGCCTCGGCGGACGAGATGCCGCGCAGCGTGAGTCCGGGCGAGGAGATCCACGTGCGAGTGCACACCTCGCAAGCCGGAACGAACACCCGCGTCGAGAAGGTCTGGCTGGAAAGCCGCAGCGGCGACGCGTGGAAGAGCGAGATGACCACTGGAGCCATCGACCCGGCTGCGGCGGTGAGCGATCCGGTTTTTAAGGTTCATGTGGCAGACGATGCCGAACCCACCGCGCCCTACTTCACACGGCCGTCGACCGAACAGCCTTACTACGACCTGACGAGGCCGGAGGATCGCGAGCGCTCGTTCGTGCCGTATCCGCTGGAGGCGTGGGCGGAGTTTACGTTCGACGGGCTGCCCATCCGCATAGGGCAGGTGGTGCAGACGCTGGGGCGCGTGACCGGACTGGGGGGAATTTATGAGCCGCTGGTGGTGACGCCCGCGATTGGCGTGCGGGTGGAGCCGGAGGCGCGGATTCTGCCGCTGGACGGAAGCGCGCTGCCGGTGAAGGTGACTGTCCATGCGCAGGCGAAGGCCGAGGGCACGGTCGAGCTGAAGCTGCCGACGGGATGGCGCTCGGAGCCGGCCGAGGCGCGGTTTCATCTGGACGCCGCCAGCGACACCGAGCCGCTGGTCTTTTCAGTGACCCCGGCCGGCGCCGAAACGGGCGCCTATAGCCTGCAGGCCGTGGCTCATGCAGGCGGGCGCAGTTACGAAGCTGGCTGGCAGAGCATCGGCTATGCGGGACTGCGGCCTTACAACCAATTCAAGAGCGCGCAGTTGCAGACGCGCAAGATCGACGTGAAACTGGCGCCGGGGCTGCGCATCGGCTACGTGATGGGTCCCGGCGACCTGGTTCCCGAGGCGATAGAAGGAATGGGCGCAACTGCTCACCTGCTGACCGCGGCGGAGCTGGCTTCAGCCGATCTCTCCGCGTGGAACACGATTGTGATCGGCATCCGCGCCTACTCCACGCGCCCTGAACTGGCGCTGGCGCAGCACCGGCTGGACGAGTATGTCCGCGGCGGAGGCACGCTGATCGTGCAGTACCAGAGCGCGACGTTCCCCGCGCCGCTGCCGCTCGCAATCGGCCGCATGCCGGAGCGGGTGGTGGACGAACAGGCGCCGGTGAAGCTGCTGAGTCCGGGCAATGCGCTGCTCTTGTGGCCGAACAGAATCACGACCGCGGATTTTGACGGCTGGGTCGAGGAGCGGGGGCATTCTTTCCTCGATTCCTGGGACTCCGGTTACACGGCTCTGACTGAGACGGCAGACTCCGGGCAGGATGCGCAGCGGGGCGGGCTGGTGGTGGCGCATCCGGGCAAGGGAACCTATATCTATGTTGCCTATGCGCTGTATCGCCAGCTTCCCGAGCTGGTACCTGGGGCCTACCGGCTGCTGGCCAATTTGCTCAGCGCGGGCAAGGGGCCAGAGGCCGATCCGGCACAAGTGCCACACCCTTAAGCATTTGAAGGCAGCCGCGGGCAGGCGCGACCGAGGCCAAATTGCCCCCAAGCCCTTCATTACAAGACGGATAACAATGTTAAATGTGCGTGAATTCATCAAGCATTCATAAAACTCTGCCAATCTGAATGATGGAAGCAACCGGGGAAAGCTCCGCTTCCTGGGATTTGCGTTATCCGGCATTCTTTATTCAATTTCCGAACGCCGGCGGGGCCGCAGCCAGGCCTGAGGTCGAGGCGCCGGCGGCGCGGAACTCCCCAAACATGTTCGAGATCTTTCTCTCAAGCACGAACCAACCCGATTTGCCACAAAAGAGAGGCCAAATGAATTTCAGATTCAAAACTGCTGCCGCAGCCTTGCTGGCAGTCTGCCTAGTTGCCTCATACGGCTACGCCCAGGACGCACCGCCGCAGCCGAAGAAGCACGCCCCAGCCAAGAAAGCCAAACCGGCGCCGCAAGGGCCGACCGTGGAAGAGCAGATTCAGGCGCTCCGGCGTGAGCTGCAGGGACAGATCGACAGCCTGAAGAGCGACCTGGCCAGCAAGGACGCCCAGTTGCACCAGGCGCAGCAGGCGGCAGCCGACGCACAGGCGGCGGCAGCCAAGGCGGAAGCCGCGGCTTCTTCGGAGCAGCAGGCAGTGACCGAGAATGCGGCCGCCGTGACCACGCTGCAAGGCACCGTGACGGACCTGAAGGCCAACCAGACTTCGCTGGCCACGACCGTTTCCGACGAGACGGCCCAGGTGAAGAAGGCGATCGAGAGTCCGAACGTGCTGCACTACAAGGGAGTCGGCATCACACCGGGCGGCTACGCGGCGGCTGAAACTGTGTTCCGCACCAAGGCCACGGGAGGCGACATCGCGACGCCGTTTACATCGATTCCGTTCTCCGCATCCGATGGAGCGCACATCACGGAGTTTTATGGTTCGGCACGTCAGTCGAGAGTGTCGATGATGGCCGAGGGCAAGGCGGGCTGGGGAACGCTGCGCGGCTACTGGGAGGCTGACTGGCTGGGCACGGGCACGTCCTCGAACAACAACCAGTCCAACAGCTATGTGCTGCGGCAGCGCGTGATCTGGGGACAGATGGCGCTGAGCAACGGCCTGGCCTTCACAGGCGGGCAGCTGTGGTCACTGGCCACCGAGGACAAGAAGGGTATTTCCAATCTCTCCAGCGACATCCTGACGCCGCAGACCATAGACCCGAACTATAATGCGGGCTTCGTCTGGACGCGGCAGTTCGGCCTCCGCGCGACCTATAGCACGGATAAATTTGCAATCGGTCTGGCGGCGGAAAACCCACAGGTGCTTTCACCGGCCGGCTCCAACACCCTCAACTCCGGCGTAGCTTACATCTGGGGCCAGCCCGGCGCTAACGGCGGAAACTATAACGGCGCCGCCAGCGACGGATCGACGACCACCAGCAGCTGCACGGCCAGCACCAGCTCATCCGGCGCGACGACCATCACCTGCACTCCGGTGATTGCGCCGGCACTGACTACCTACGCCATCAACCCGCTTCCGGATTTCGTGGCCAAGATTGCTGTCGATCCGGGCTGGGGCCACTATGAACTCTTCGGCCTCAGCCGCACCTACCGCGACCGGGTCTACCACTACACCAGCTCTACCGTGAACGGCAAGACGACCAACACCTACGATGCCGCGTTCAACGATACGGAGTGGGGCGGCGGCATCGGCGGCAGCCTGCGGGTTCCGATTGTTGCCAAGTATCTCGATCTTGGCATCAAGGGCCTGTGGGGCGCCGGAGTCGGCCGTTACGGCGACACCACGATTGCCGACGTGACGGTGAAGCCGACGGGCGTCTTCTCGCCACTCCATACCTGGTCTGGGCTTACCACACTGGAACTGCACGCAACGCCTCGCCTGGAAGTCTATGCCAACTACGGCGGAGACTATGTCGACCGGGTCAAGTTCACGACCGCCTCCGGCAAGACCAGCGGGTACGGTGTCAGCGAGACCAACACCGGCTGCACATCCGAGCCTCTTCCGATTTCCTCGAGCGGCGGCGGTCCCACCTTCCCGGTGGCTGCCGGCAGCTGCTCGGGCAATACGCGCGACATCGCGGAAGGAACGCTGGGTTACTGGTACGACTTCTACAAGGGTCCGCTGGGCCGCTTCCGCCAGGGCATGCAGTACAGCTATGCGGATCGCATTGTCTGGGCCACGCAGGACGGCTTCGCACCCAAGGGCATCGACAACATGTTCTGGACGAGCCTGCGCTACTACCTCCCGTAGGCTGCAGCGAGGTTTCAAACCAGGGGCAGCCCGCATTGCGGGCTGCCCCTGTTGTTTCCGGGAGCTTGTTTCATCGGCGGGCCATGCGCGACCACGCGCGGTTCCCGCAGGGGTTTGAAACCCAGGTTTGTCTGGCAGCATTTGGCACGACTGAACAGGCTGCGGAAAAAGTGCGAATCCTGGGCGGAGCCTGAGGAGGGCTTCCCTCCGCGGCTAAAGCCGGGTGTCATTCTGGCGGCCTTGCACGGGGGTTGAAACCCCCGTCTCCCTCCGCATTGTGATTTTCAGCAAGCTGTGAAGTCGTGCCCTGACACAAAGCCGGCTCATGACGCAATGCAAACCTATTGAGCACGAACAAGGCAAATATCGTATAGATTCGCACGGACATATTCGTATAAAATCGATAAAATGAAGAGACTTCCGACGCCCGCGACCCTGAGGGGCCAGCTTGCCGCCGCCCTTTTCGCCTTTCCTCTCGCCCTGCCCACCCAGCAGGATGGACATTTCACGAGCTGGTTCAATCGAGTAGACAAGACAGAGCGCGAACAGCCGCGCTGGATTACAGCGGTCTTGCTGCTTTTGTGGCTTGCGGCGGGGGCGTTTCCGGCGTGGGCCCAGACGAAAGCGAGCCCCGACCCCTGCACGAGTCCACGCGAGTTCGCCACCACCGATTGCACGCTGACCTGGCACGGCATTACGCTGTACGGCGCGTATGACGCCGGCGCGGGCTGGGTCAGCCACGGCTTACCGGAGAACGGCTACAACTACGAAGGCGAGTCTCTGGTGAACCGAAACGGCTATCAACATCGATTCCTGATCGCGCCGAACAACCTGCAGCAGACGGGTCTGGGCATCAGGGGCAAGGAAGAGTTTGCACATGGCTGGTCGGTGGTGTTCAACGCTTCAACGGGAATCAATCCGCAGTCCGGCCTGCTGGCGAACGCGTCAGAGACCGACATCATCAACAACGGTCTTCCCAGGGCCAGCTATTCAGAAGCCATCGATGGCGCGCGTGCGGGGCAACCCTTCAATGACGAGTATTACGCCGGGATATCGTCCAAGTATGTTGGGACGCTGACCTTCGGCCGCCAGCGCTCTCTGGGCACCGATGCGATGCTGCAATACGATCCGGCCGGCGGCAGCTATGCCTTTTCGTACATCGGGTATAACGGCACGATGGCCGGGGGCGGCGACACCGAGGACAGCCGTTGGGACGACGCAATGAAGTATCGCCTCGCCTATGGACCGGCGCATTTCGGCGCGATGTATAAATTCGCCGATGGATCTGCCGGCTGCTACTCGGCCTCCTCAACGTGGACTGCGGCCACCTGCACGGCGGAAGAGGCGCATAACAACGCCTATGGATTCGACCTCGGCGGAAAAGCCGGCAACGTCTCCGGCGACCTCGTCTACCAGCATTACAACCAGGCGATCAGCGTATTGAATCCGTTGCTGGGGCCTCAGAGCCTGAGTCCGGCGGGGGCATATCAGTCGACCACCGACAGCATCAATACAAACCCCATCACCGGGGTGAATCTGATCTCCACCGACAACACCGTTTACGGCATCGTGACCGACAATAACGCAGTGATGGCCGCGGCCAAGTATTCGTCGGAGCCGTTCAAGGTTTTCGCAGGCTACGAATACATCTGGCAGAATAACCCCAAGAACCCGCTGGGCGTGGGCGCCTCGGACCAGGGCGGCTATTTCATGAGCGGGGTCGAAGACAACAATCTCGATAATGAAAAGCTGGTGCAGATCTGGTGGACGGGCGCGAAGTACACCTACAGGAGCAAAGCCGACTTCACTTTCGCCTGGTATCAACAGCAGCAGAACGACTTCCGTAGTCCGCCGACCTGCTCGGCCGCAGACGGCTTCCGCAGTTCCTGCGCGGGCAGTCTCAACGAGGGGTCGCTCTATGCGGATTATCACTTCACGAAGCGTTTCGACTCATTTGCGGGCATTGCGTATTCCTGGGTGAGCGGCGGCCTGGCGATCGCCATTCCTCATAAGCCCGGTGTCCCCTATAACGCCGACAACAACTTTGCTCCGACAATCGGTAGCCGTTTCGCCTTCTGATGGTTTCCGCGGCGGGCTCACTCAAGAGCCTGCCGCGCGCTTGCTTGTCCAGCTTCTGCCGGGCGTTTTCCTTGAGGACAAAAGGCTGGGCTGGACGCGATCAGGCTCTGCGCATCATAAGAGGGCACTCGCAAGAGAAAAACCCCTAATTGAGACACCGCGCCGGAAGCCCGCGGAAAAAGGGCGAGTTGCGAGCGAATGCCGGGAAAAGCACTCCGCAGGGGCGGAAGGCCGCTTCCTCTCAGGCCAATTACGGCAGGACTGAACAGCCTGCTGAAAAAGTGCGGATCCTGGGCGAAATCTGAGCGGGCTTCCCTCGGCGGCTAAAGCCGGGTCCCGTTCTGCCGGCTTTACACGGGGGTTGAAACCCCCGTCTCCCTCCGCATTGAGTTTTTCGACAGCCTGTGAAGTCGCGCCTGGCATTTCTCGCGAAACGGGGAGACTCTTCAAGGTGGTTCCATGAGCATGAAGGGCGGAGACGAGATTAGCAACGGTCCATGGGGAGAGTGTTCTCGCTATCTATAGGTGGATCGACGGGGCGGGGTTGACGGTCTCCCATAGAAACTCCAAGCGGCCAACTGGACAAAAGGCCCGCTGGGCCGGGATGCCCAGGTTTGAGAAGCGAGACCCGGGAATCCCAGCATTAAAAGGCGGCCGATCAGGGAAGAACATAGCGAAGGTTGGCATAGCCGGCAAATACATGCGCATTCTTGGGACTCTCAGAAGCCACAGACCAGGGCGCCCTGGCGATGTAGGAACTCTGCGTGATGACCTGCACCGCGCCGTAGCCGCGCTGCTTCCACAGCGTGGTCTGCGTGGCAAAGGTACCCTCCTGAATGGCGCGGTTATTGTTGTTCGCGCTGCCGGCAAATCCATAGCCGACCAGGGACCCGGTGCTGGGATCGGTAGAGAAGACGCGGTCGAAGTAGGCAGCGCTGTAGGAGAGCGCAAGCACGTTGGACTTGTTGGCCTGCCATTCGGCTGAAGCGATGCCGGAGCCCGAGTGCACGAGTTGAGCCTGGAATGGCCCAGTCTTGGAGCCGACCTGCTCGACCACAAATCCGGGGCCAAGGCCGCCGATGTAGCGTCCGCCGCCATCGCTCCAGAAGCCGGAGACAATCAGATGGAGGTTCTCCGCAATTCCCAGGTTGGCTACCGACGAAATGCCGGAACCCTCATGAATATCCCTGGCTGTGGCAGCCTTTGTGACCGACGCGGGGGTAAATACGTCGACGGGAGTGAGCAGCCCGGCGGTCTCAAAGTGCCAGGTACGCTGGCCCCAGCGGGCATCGGCCGAAAGCTTGGCGATCATGTCCGGATGCAGCGTGGGCGTGGCGGTCCCGCCCCCGGAGCCAGAGCTGGAGCCGAGGTCGGTTTCCGCAGTGCTGAAGAGCGCCGGGAACGTGGCCGCGCCCCCGCTGAACTGCTCCGGATTCTCGATGGAAAGGCCCAGCGCGACGTTGTTATTGAAGTGATAGACCCCGCGTAACTGGGCCTGGCGGGCATAAGTCAGGCCCACCTGGTAGTTGGTGTCGAGGTGAAGAGTGTTGTAGATCTCGGAGAGGAATGGGGACACGCCAACGCGGTTGGGCGTCAGCAGCGACCAGCTTTGACCGCCAAGCAGCTCCCAGCGTCCCGCGGAGAGATCGGTGAAGTAGACGCGCAGCCGCAGGCTGTCGGAGTTGGTGCTGACGTAGGCGTTGGAGGGCAGGTAGCCATTGAAGTCGGCTTCGCCGTATCCGAAGACCCTGGTTGCTCCAAAGACCTCATCGGCGCGCAAACTCACGCGGGAGCTCTGCGCTGTAAAGCGGGTCTCGCTCGTGCCTCCGGCAACCGTGTTGCTGAACGGGATGGAGCCAAAGGATGTACCCAGGCCGCTGCCGACGTCGGTGGAGCGGTAGTAAGAGGTGAAGTCGACCCAGCCGCCGGGCGTGAGCGCTCCCTGGCCAAAATGGATCGAAAGCGGCGCATCGGCCGACTCGGTGCCTTTGCCCTCCTGCAGGGAATGCGCGGCCGCAATCGCGGGCTGTACGACGGGTTGCGCGGCGGCATTGGATGGAGAAGCAAGCGCACGGGTACCGGAGCTCAACAGAGCTGCCGCGGAAGAGACGGCCAGCTCCTGGTCTGTGGCTGACCCGCCGGATTCGGGGCTGTTGTCTGGTCTGGTCAACGACACTTCGTGCCGCAGCGCCTCGATCTCCAGTTGCTGGCGCTCGATCTGCCGGCGCTGGGTCTCAAGCTCAGCCGCCTGCGAGCGGATGACGGTCTGTACCTGGTCCAATGCCGCTTTGATTTCAGCCGCCGAGATGGGTATGGAAGGCGCACTTCCGCCTGCCGCGGGAGTTGGCGCGGCGGGGTTTGGCGTTGGCGCGATGGGACCGCTCTCAGCCATGGCAAGCTCCGCCGCCAGGGCCAGGACAAGAAAAAGACGAATAAACCTGCGTACCATTGAAGGCCTCCTCAGCATGCACGATCCGCTCAGGCGTCTGCGTCAGGCGCCGCGTCGGAAAGAGCAACTTGTTTAATTTGTTGGGATTGTCTGCCGCCAGTTGAATCTAGCCGCGGGAGAACTGCAAGATGAATCAACAGCCACGACACGAACGCGGAGCCGGATCAAGCCAGCTTGACTGGCGGCCGGGTTTTGCGCGGAAATCTCGTATCGCAGGTGTAGACACGGTTCTCCAATGCCGATGGACCACGGTGAGAAGCTTGCTTTTCGAAGAAAGGGAATCGCAATCGGGCTAGCGGGCGCTAGAGCATTTCTAATTTAAGTATGGACAGTCTTGTGAGATAATAGTTTCGCCGGCGGAGGAGCGGCGGAGATGCAATCCTATTCACAAGATTTGCGGGACCGTGTGCTTTGGGCGTTGGAGCGCGGAGAAAAACCGACGCACATTGCTCGGCGGCTGGAGATCAGCCGGGGGTGGGTGTACCAGGTGCGTGATCGGGTTCGGGAGACGGGCGAGCGCAGCAGTTTTCAGATCGGTGGCCATCGCCTCTCTCGTATCGCCAGCCTGGAGTCGGAAGTGCGCTGCTGGATCAAAGCCGAGCCCGATCTGGCCCTGGCAGAAATCTGTGACCGGCTGGCCGAACGAGGGGTTTCGGTCAAAGTGGGGGCGCTGTGGCATCAGCTGAACAAATGGAATCTAACCTTCAAAAAAAACGCTGCACGCCAGCGAGCAAGATCGGCCGGACGTGCAGTTGGCACGCAAGGCGTGGCTGGAAGCCCTGCCCACGATGAACGTGGAAAAGCTCGTATTCATCGATGAAACATGGACTTCCACTAATATGACCCGCGCCTACGGCCGATCTCCCAAGGGCAGCCGCTGTATCGGTTCTGCCCCTTACGGTCACTGGCAAACAACCACCTTCGTGGGCGCGCTGCGACACAAAAAGATCTCCGCGCCGATGGTAATCGAAGCGCCGATGGACGGAGAGGTTTTTCTGGAATATGTGCGCTCCGTCCTGTGCCCAACGCTCACGCCGGGAGACAACGTCATCCTCGACAACCTCAGCAGTCATAAGGTGGACGGGGTCGAAGAGGCCATCCTCGCCACCGGCGCGACCGTCCTCTACCTACCCCCGTACTCTCCCGATCTGAACCCCATCGAAAAACTCTTCTCCAAGCTCAAAGCTCTGCTCCGCAAAGCCGCCAAGCGGAGTGTCGAGGCCCTCTGGCAGGAAATCGGAAAACTGCTCGACTCGATCTCGGCAGAAGAGTGCTCGAACTACTTCCTGTCTTGCGGCTATGTCAACACTTAAATTAGAAACGCTCTA
>Ga0326727_10010167_pt1 | contig 22583 bp, 13 predicted proteins | sample MB2enrmetagenome_FD_207643 | JGI IMG/M metagenome (GOLD analysis project Ga0326727, IMG submission 207643) | Lab enriched peat soil microbial communities from McLean, Ithaca, NY, United States - MB29MY | ecosystem: Environmental > Terrestrial > Soil > Wetlands > Peat | place: USA: New York...
CCAAGGATAGCTCCCAGCCCATCTCCCTCCTCGTCGTCTCCGATGATTACATCCGCACCTGCACCGTCAACTACCACGGCGGCGAGCAATACCCTCACCTGGTCCGCGTCAGCGACCGGCCGGACTATCTCGACGATTTGATCAAGCCCCGCGCCGCAAGCCAATAGAAGCCGTTTAAGGATTCGCTATCGTTGGCGGACCGACAATACCGATCCGCGGATAAGCCGCCGCCGTCCCGCTCTCCATCGTTCCCAGCCATCCGGAAACTTCCGCGCGTAGAGATGCGACGTCGATCCCTCCAAAACATGCGGGAGAAAGCGAGAGTCTCCGCAACGCTCTCCGCAACAGCGAGGCCGCTCCCGCAAAGTTACCGGCCTCAAAATGATGGAATGCCGCCGCGATCTGAATCAATGCCTGCAGAAAACTCTTCTCCGGCTCTGCCAATGTCAGCCAGACGCTCTCCCAATGCTCATGGGCCAGGAAGAATTCTCCTCGCCTGTAGCAGCCAATTCCCTCCGCAAGCGCTCCGCAATTCCATTCAAGAGACACGCCTTCAGCATATCCTCGTTCGGTACTTGAAGAGCAGCGTTACCTGCCAAGCCTGTTCACTTTCTTCCGTTGAATTCGTGTACCGCGTCGATCATGGCGACGATATTTTCCACCGGCGTCTGCGCCTGCACGTTGTGAATCGAGTTGAAGACAAACCCTCCGCCCGGCGCAAAGATCTCGCATCTGCGCAGAACCTGCTCCCGCACCTCCGCCGGCGTTTCAAAAGGCAGCGTCTTCTGCGTGTCCACGCCGCCGCCCCAGAAAACCAGTTGCTCTCCGTAGTTCGCCTTCAGTTGTTCCGGCTCCATGCCCGTGGCCGAACACTGCACCGGGTTGAGAATGTCGAAACCGGCCTCGATAAATGAAGGGATGAACTTCGCAACCGCGCCGCAGGAATGTTTGAAGGTCTTCCACGGCGTGTGAGCGTGAATCCAGTCGTTCACTTGCTTGTAATAGGGGAAGTACAGGTCGCGGAAGGTCTTTACGGAACAGAATGCCGAGGTCTGCGTGCCGAAGTCCGTGCCGCAAATGTACACCGCCTGCACCTGGTCGCCTACTACCGCATGGATGCGCTCCAGGTTCGCGAGCGCGATCTCGCATTGCCGCTCAAAGACTTTATGAATGTACTCCTGGCGGCTCCGCGTCGACACATACCATTCCGTAATGTCTCTTATGCCTTTAGGATTTTTGAGTGCCGGTCCCGGAACCAGCGCGATGTCGCCGAACGCGGTTCCGCCAAAGCCCGCAATCGCGCCGCGCCCGGTCGCAGCCGCCTCTTTCGCCGCTTGCGCCAGGTAGTCGAGATCCGCCTCTGAGATGGGCCCGAACTCCTCCATGTTGTCTTCCGGATTCAGGTGTTCTTCGTCAATCGGCTCCTGACGAACGATGCAATCGAAGAAGTAGCCGCCCTTCGGCATCCGTCCACTGGCCGCCACCGTCGTGTCGCCCTCGGGATAAACCAGCGTGTCGCCGTTGCTGTCCACCGTGGTGTTGAACTCCCCCGGCACCAGCACCTCGAGTCCGTTGAACAGCCACGGCTTCCATCCCTCCGCCGGAACACCCCACTTCGTGCCTCGCCGGAAGACGCAAACCACATCCACGCCCATCGCTTCCTTCAGATCGTCATCCACCTGCCCCAGCATCTGCGATGGCTCGTGAATCCGCACCGGCCGCTTCTCCAGCCCGTAATAATCGCGCAGCGCCGCCACGCAACTGGCGTGGATGCCGGTCACTGAAGTTCCCCCAAAGTCGATCGGAATGCGATCGGGCTGCTTGTGATTCAGAGTTGCAATGAGCCGCTCGCGGCTTGCTGCCCCATGCGCTTGTGTCGCCGGATGCTTCACTTCCTCGCCGTTAATCATCTCTTTGCTTTCACTACTTGCAGTTGCATCTCTGACCGCGTGTTCATTCACAAACATGGGTGCCCCAGAGCCTGCCCTGAGCTTGCCGAAGGGTCTCGATTTTGAGACCTGGGATCAAACGAATTCAACACACGAAATTACGCGGTCGGAGACCTGCGAGCCTCGTCTCTTCGCTATTCTATGCCCAATCCCAGCGCCCCACCGCCCGGCGAACGATCACCGCTATCAGGAAAAGATCTCCCGGAATTGCCGCCAAAGTTGATATATTGCGCTCATGCTATACAACTTTATCCAGAGTGCCGCACGCCCTCGGGGACATAGCGTTACAGCGATCTTCGGTCACTTGGGAGCACTGGGACTGTTCTCTCTCGCCATTCTCGATAGCACTCCGCTGCCCACCTTTGCAGGTCCTGACATCCTCACCGCAATTCTCGCCGCCAGGCAAACCAATCCCTGGTACGAATATGCCGCGGTTGCCACGGCAGGTTCGGTCGTCGGAGCCTACCTCGTCTTCAGAATCGCGCGCCGCGCCGGATCGGCTTACCTGCACAGCAAGTTCGGAAATCGCAAGCTGGATGCGATCCTGGCTTTCTTCAAAAAATGGGGCGCCGGCGCTCTGGCCGTCTCTGCGGCGGTGCCGTTTCCATTTCCCACCAGCATGTTATTCGCGGCCGCCGGCGTTTCCAATTACAGCGTCCCGAGATTCCTGACGGTAGTCACTATCTGCCGGGGCGCGCGTTACACGCTCATCGCCATCGTCGCCGATCGCTATGGCCGCCATTTCATCCGCGCCCTGCGCCATCCTGACCAGTATTGGGGCTGGTTGCTGCTCTTCGCCGCAGTCATCCTCGGCATGACCATGGCAGCCATCGCGCTGAATAAACGCCTCGCTGCTACCACAGTTGCCTAATACTACAGTTGTAAATCGAAGGTTCCGGAGGGAGCAGGGCTTCAGCCCCCTGAAAGAGTGCTGATTTGCGAGGCCTTCAGGCCCGGGCCTCTGCGCCTTTTTCCGCGAAATGAAGCAAGTACAACTGTAGTATTTAGCCCCTGAGGGAATTCTGCCCACAATGATGACCTGTCTCAGATAGTCGCCCGGTAAATGCTCCATCGGCCTCACCGTTAGGACATTTCTTATGCAGTGTTCAATAAAGGAGGAGATCGAGGAGCAGCCCTCTCGAATTGCCAGCTGAGCCGAGGACGGCGCGGAATCGCCCAATTGTTCGATGACATGTATCGTATTGACCTTGCAATTCCCCTAAGCAGCGGTAAAATTCGGCCTGATCTGCAAAAGATGGCGATTCCGGCTGAAAACAAAACACGGAGGAAAAGATATGTTCCACTTACTCTGGTACTTGATTATCGGGCTACTCGCAGGGCTTATCTCGAAATCGGTGATGCACGTGCACATGACCCTCTTATGGACAATCGTGCTGGGCATCATCGGGTCGGTCCTCGGCGGCGGCGTTACCCACATGGTTTTTCGCTCCAGAAACGATCGATATCATCCCGCTGGCCTGATTTTCTCAACCCTGGGCGCGATCCTGATTCTCTTCATCTGCTATAAGCTGAAGATCCATCTTCCCTAGGTCTGGCCTCGCATCCCGATGGGAGAGTCACGTCTCGGGCCGCTTGCAATGGCGTCGCGTTGCAGGAAATCCCGTGCGGCTCGCGGGTGCCCCAGAGCCTGCCCTGAGCCTGCCGAAAGCCTGCCTTGAGCCTGCCGAAAGCCTGCCCTGAGCCTGCCGAAAGGGGGGATCTGCGCTTGCTTTCCTGGCGAATGGCGGGATAACCCGCGTACCTGAATCTCATCACCTGGTCGGGTCAGGAAAGCCGGACACTGCGGCGCTTTCCGTTACTAATCCATTGGGTGCTGTTCGAACTGTTGGTACACTGTGATTCTCCAGGCGTAAGCTCTGGTCAAACGTTCCTCACAGGGGGCTGCATGGCTTCAATTACTGGCTTTGGCGGTGTGTTTTTGCGAGCGGATGATCCAAAAGCTCTGTATCAATGGTACGAGCGGCATCTCGGTCTGGTGAAGTCCGGCGGATCTTTCGCGTTTCCTGCCCCCACGCAGCACCCTCAGGTCGTCTTCGCCCTTTTCAAACAAGACAATGCATACTTCCCTCCGGCACAGAAAGCAATGATCAATCTCCAGGTGGACGACCTGGATGGTGTGCTGGACCGTTTGATAGACGAAGGTGTCACCGTCGATCCAAAACGCGAAAGCTATGACTTCGGAAAGTTTGGCTGGATCACCGATCCGGAAGGAAATCGTGTCGAGCTTTGGCAGCCTGCCGCAAATGACTGATGCCGGGTGCCCCAGGTCTCGCTTCTGAGACCTGGGATTCCACAAACCCCAACTCAGCGTGCCTTGAAAGGGCATGACTTCAAAGCCGGGTGCCCCAGGTCTCGCATCTGAGACCTGGGATTCCGCCGAAGGGTGCCGAAGGCGGCTAAAAATAATCGTGGCCTTTATTGAGGACTGCATAAGTAATGTCCGGACAAACGCGCTGGAGGCGCAGAGTTGGTTAGCCCCGCGCTTCAGCGTGGGGAAAAGGGATTCCACAAGTTCGTTACGGAGTCCCGTAGGGACGGCGCAAGGACATTATTTATGCAGGAACCAATAGCCCCTGAGGAATGGCGGCAAATAATCCCCGCCCAACCAGATCGCCGCCCTACTCCGGCGGAAGCAGCGGCAGAGTCAGGTTTTCCGCCGCCGCCGGACGGCTCCGCGGAGCCTTCTTGAAGGTCGCGTCGCGCCGGTGCAGCGGGTACTCCGGCTGTTTGCCGTCCAGAATCTGCTGGATGGTCAGGATTTGCAGCTTCGGGTAGGTGGTGCCGTCGGTGGATTTGTAGAACCCGGCTTCGGCGGCCTCGCGGAGCATTTGTCTGGTCGAATCCCGAAGCAGAGGAGCGTTAGTTCGCCGCTGCCATATTGATCAGCGCAGGAAACGGGGTAACCTCCAACATGGAGGACAGTGTCGAGAGGGTGAAGACTCTACCTTCCGTATCCCGGACGACCGGGCCCAGAGCGTCGTTGACCCTGGTCCACCCCATACCGCCGAGCACTGCAATCAAAGGAATCCCTCCAAGCCGAATCGACTCATCGCGCAGGCGCTCGAACCTTAGTGCTTTGTCCCTGGCGGTTCCTCCGTTATTCGTTCCTTTGCACTCAAGGATCGCCTTGAGGACGCCCGCTGCATCGAACACGACAAAGTCGGGTGCGGGCGTCACGTGGACCTCGGACCGCGCCGCAATCTCTGCCTGGTTGTTGCTTCCAGTGCGAAGAAACGGGATACGGTGCTCATTGAACAGGGCCTCCACCGCGTCTTCAATGAGGTTTCCACGCTGCGTCGATGTGGCGTCGAGGACTTGCCGGAACGCACCCCCGTAGTGTCTCTGGTGGAGGTAGATGGCAAACGGAACACCGCTAGCTGCAAATTCTTTGACGCTGTGCCATCCGTGCCGAGTGTCCGGCTTTGCCTGCTTGCTTACAAATCCCGCCGGTGGCTCACCAAAGAGAGACCCGTCCACCACCTGGCGGAGGGTCCTGGCCGCAGCTCTCGCTTGGTTCACATTCGTCGCCGATCCGTGTCGTTCCATTGAATCGACCTTGGCGGGCGTCAGCGGCGGTAGTCCTACGGGCTGTGCAGCCAAAGTGGTAGCCTGTGCAAACTCATCTCGCGTCAAACCAAGAATGGTCCGGAAGACCAACAGTGTTCTCGGGTCATTCTGGAGGGCTTTCGCCAGATCGTCTTCGGATACTCCGGTGAATCCTTCTGTGGCCCGATAGGCGGCGTCGTACGCTTCGACGAAATACCCTTGTTCATAGAACCTCGCTTCATGGATGTACGCGAAGTCCGGTGCCAGGTGCGGCAGATAAAGTAAACGCGCAACTTCGGCAAATATGTGCGCGTGTTCGCCGGTGCCGTGATGTTGCGGCACCAACCGAATTTGCGCGACTCGCTGGTTCCAGCCGGGCGCTTCAACGATGCGCTCAATTGTCTCGTTCGCGGCGGGCATAGGTCACACAGCGGCTGCTTTGAAGAGCATGCCGCGTTTGTCGAGTGCGAAATTCTCAGCGATCCGCCGCCTGCCTTCAATTACAAATCGCTCGTGAATATCGATGCCGCCTGCCTTTCGCCCCAGCCGCCGCGCAACAACGACCGTAGTTGCTGAACCTGCGAATGGGTCGAGAACGACCCCGTTTATTGGGCTTGCAGCCTTGATGAAGAACTCGGCCAGCCCTTCGGGCATCGCCGCCGTGTGGTCTACCCCATAGTGCTGATTGTAGGTTTGAGGTACGCTCACAACGTTGCCCGGGTCAGCGCCGCCAAGCAAGTAAGTTTTAGTTCGATCGCGACCGAACCCCGCCCCGGTATTGCGCCGTCCGTTGGTGTCAAGCCTGCGCCGTGCTATTTCGGCGGCATCCGCCTTATATGGCACCCTCAACGCGTTCAGGTCGAAGTATGGCTTGGCGGTCCGCGCGAAATGATAGACGTACTCAAAGCTGTCCTTCGTCCTCGGGCCGAACCTTCCGGGCACGGCGTTTGGCTTCGACCAAATATAGGTCTCAACCCATCGCCAACCCATATGCTGCAAAGCCAGCACTAATTGGTAAACGTAAGGGTGGCGCTGTCCGCGGAGAGGGCCGCGGTTTGCAACACGGTTCTTGATGTTCAGGATCAGGCTGCCGGTGGGTTTTACGGCGTTATACATCGCGCGTGCAAAAGGGAGAAACCAGTCAACATAGCGATCCGGGTGGACTCGGCTATACGCTCGCGCATCTGCGTAGGGGGGGCTGGTAAAAAAGAGATCGACGCTGCCGCGCGGCAACCTCGCCATCAGTTCACCTGCGTCTCCAAGCACGACCCCATCGTCAAGAATCTTGCCAAGGAGGCCGGGGCCCGATGCATCGGGCGCCTCGACGGGCTTCTGCGCCGTCGTTTCCGCGTCGAAAACAAGCTTGAGGGTGGTCTCTCTCTTCACCTTGCATTCCGCCTTGGTTTGCGATTCAAGTACACCACATCTCGACGATCTCGTCCACAGACAAGCGAGCGGGTTGGATTACCAACTCGGTCGGCCACGCGGCCGCCCTGCTCCACGATCTGCTCATAGCAGCGCTGGGCTTCGAGGTTCCACTCCCAGTTGTCTTCGAAGGCCGGGTGTCCCAGGTCTCGCCTTTGAGACCTGGGAGTTCCCGACCATCAACCGAGGGGCTTTTCTGATCTCTGACGACAATGCACCGTTTCCTGTGCACCTTTTCCCCGTCCACTGTCGCGAAAACCTCCGAAAACCTACCGTAAACCTCCCGAAAACCCCCAATTAACCTCAATAAACCCCCCTTTTCGAGGTTTTCAGGCTAGTTCTCAGCAACCCTTTCCTCTGGAATGGAAAATTCTCAGCAGCCAAACCGCCTCTTTCGCAACCCTGTAGAGCTAAGTCCTCAAAAAAGCGCAACCACTTGAGCGAACCTTTGGCCCTGTTTCGTAACCCTGTAAGCGAACCATTAACGTTTACGTCGCTGCTTATAAGCGGCCATTTCAGCTCGCTGGTTTAACAGGCTCCGTCTGGTCGCCATCTCATTTCATCGCTCGATTTATTGCAGGATCTTTGACCGGTTGAGGCCGATATACTTCGCCACGGCAGCACTCTCCTCTGGAGTGTAGTTCGCCAGGGGCTCGGTTAGCGTGGAGCTGCAAATGCCCAGAATCCCCAACCCGCACTTCAGGCCGCGCAATGGATTGTTGCCGTGGTAGACGGCCTTGGCAAAGGCCATCACGTCCTTGTGCAGGGATATGACGCGCGCCATGTCCCTTGCGACCGCCGCGTTGTAGAGGTCCACGTAGAGCCGGGGATAGATGTTGGATCCCCCGGCCATGCCGCCATGGCCACCGAGTAGAACAAATTCAGCCAACAGTTCCTCGGGACCGACCAGCAGAGTAAAGTCGTCGCGTCCGGACAGGCAGGCTTGCACCTCGTGGAAGTAGCTCATGTCCATTCCGCTATCCTTGATGCCGACGATGTTTTCGATCTCCGCGGCGCGCCGCACCGTGTCAGGATCAATTGTGTGGTGAGTATTGCCGGGCGCGTTGTAAAGAAGCATCGGCATTCCCACGTCGCCCGCCAGCTTTTCAAAGTAGCGCAGCATCTCATCCTGGGTGATGGAATAGTAGTAGGGCGGGGCGGCCGCAATCGCCGCTGCTCCGCACTCCCTGGCCTTGTGCGCCAGACGCGTGGCCTCGACCAGCGAAGTATCCGTGACGCAGACGACTACGGGCACTCGGCCCGCAGCCTGGCGGCATGTCAGTTCCGCAAACTCATAGCGAAGCTCCATGGACAATCCAGGGGCCTCTCCCGTGGTGCCAAGCGGAAAAAGGCCGTGAACCCCGCCTGCAATCAGGTGCTCGATGAGCAGCTCGAGACCGGCGCGATCGAGCGTGTGCTGATCTTTGAGCGGCGTGACCATCGCAGTCACAATGCCTTGAAGAAATGCCTTTCGTTGCGTCATGATTGGTCCTTTCATTGAAAAACGCCCATGTCGAAGACTCGGAAGACCAGGAGAACGATGGCTCGCTGATGGCCACTTTCCGAATCAGCTCTACCACCGGCACGCTCTTTTGCCCGCTTCAAAACCAAAAAAATCTGTTCCACTGAAATTCCCTTAGTCTTCATCATTAAAACCGCCCGCCCTCCTCTGGCGCGGCTCTTGCCGAAGATCAACATTTCGTCTGGCCCTGAATTGCGGGGGCCGATCAATGTCTAGCTGGCCTACTTCTCCGAGTTCTGCCCCCTATCCTCATCTCAAACCAAAGTGCAAAGAGAAGCGCATGGGAACGCTTGGTCCCGTTCTGGCTGGAGTGTCTACTCTTTAGATTCAAGTCCATCAAGCATACGACATCTTTCCATAATATGTCGACATAATTCAACTTTCTTTATAATCTTGCTGTGCAAACCGGGAGATCGGGCTTCTGTTCAATCCCTAGATCAGAACTGTGCAAGTTAACTAAAATGTTGTAAATAAATGCTATACATAAGTAATAACAGAAAAACTCGTGCGAAATGAATGAAAACGGCGACGTGGACAAAGCAAACACAATAGGCCGACATATTGTATATTGATCCACAAAAAAATCTTTGATCTTAGCGAGAATTCTCTTGCAATTGCTTTTTGGCGGGTATAGGATTTCACGTTAAATGCGCAGTTGACACCAACCTCATCGTTTCTTGGATCAATGTCGACATTATCTGTGATGTTGGTTGCGCCGGACAAACACGAGATAAGTCTTGCTTGGTCAGTCTCTTTGGTCTTGAGGAGGAAGTATGTGCAAACGGTCAGTCACGCTCTGGATGTGGACAGCGATTCTGCTTGTCCTCTGTTCCGTGCCAGCCATCAGCCAAACAGTCACTGCCGACATCGGTGGTGTTGTCGTCGATCAAAGCGGAGCCATGGTGGTTGGCGCCAAAGTAACGGCAACCAATGTGGCCACCGGGGTCGGCACCTCGACGACCACGAACAAGGACGGCATCTACAGCATCCGCTTCCTTCCGGTGGGACAATACGCGGTCAGCTTTCAGGCGCCGGGCTTTACCACGGCAATTACGCCACCCATCACTCTCGAAGTTGCGCAGGATGCCAAGGTGGACATGTCGCTCAAGGTCGGATCAACGTCCACCTCGGTAAGCGTAGACGCCGGCACGGCGCCGATTCTGAACACCGAAGACGGCACCATCCAGTCCACGATCTCCGAGACCCTGGTCAACGATCTGCCTGTTAACGGCCACAACTTTGCGGAGTTGACACAGATGATGCCCGGCACCACCGTGGCCGACGGCAACCAGTGGAACGGTGCCGGGCAGAGCAGCCCCAACAACTCCGGCGAGCGCGTGCAGAGCTTTGCTACCCTTCCCAACATCAACGGCAATCGCACCTACACCACCAACTTCTCCCTTGACGGCATCAGCATCGTGGACACCGGCGCCAACCTCAACAACGGCTTCGGCGCCCCCGCCTACAACATTGCGCCGGAGATGGTGCAGGAAGTCACCATCGTTTCCAATGTGCCTCCGGCGGAATATGGCGACGGCTCGGCGCAGATGGTGACCGTGACCAAGAGCGGTGGCGATAAATACCACGGCAGTGCTGAAGCGTATCTGCAGAACTACCTGATGGACGCGAACCTCTTCCAGAACAAGCGCGTCCTCCCCGGCAACGCCTTTACTCCAAGAACGGATTACACGCAGGCAATCTACAGCGCAACCGCCGGCGGACCAGCGCCCTTCATGCACAAGAAGCTCTTCTTCTTTGCCGACTACGAGGCCTACCGCAAGCCTACGGCCAGCTTCAGCAGAACCAATGTGCCTTTGAATGCCTGGCGCGGCTACACCACGGCCGCCAGCAACTCGCCCGACACCAGCGTGTCGCCTCTGGCAGGTTATGCCTACTTCGGCTCCGCCGTTCCCCAGCTCTACGATTCGCAGAACGGCTTTACTCCGTTCAATCAGACCATTAACGGCACCCTCTATCAGAACCTTGTGCCCATCCGGAACCCAGTCGCCAAGTTCCTCTTCGCCAGCCAGGGCTTGCTGCCGCTGCCCAACGTCACGCCGTCGGTTGCGCCCGTGACCGCCAACTATCAGGGAGTGAGCAAGTCGCTCACCCGCAACGATCAGGGCGACGGAAAGGTAGACTGGACGCCGACCGACAAGGATCGCATCACTGCGCGCTGGTCAGAGGGCGAAGCCGACGACGGCACTACCATCGCCATCTCTCCGGTGTCCTTCCCGACAATCAACGATTTCCCCTTCAAGCAGATTGCTATTTTCTACACGAGGACGATCTCTCCCAGCATCGTGAATGAAGGGCGCGTAGGCTTCACGCGCATGGGCTACAACTCCTATGCGCTCGATCTCTCCGGCAAATTCACCTCCGGTGAAGCGGCGGTCGGCATTCCCTGGCCCAACGTTCTCGCCGGCTTCAGCGCGCAGAACTTTACGGAGAACACCAACAGCACCGGCGTATCCTCGTTCGGTACCGCGGGCAGCGCCAACCGCGCACTCGACAACCAGTTCAGCTATGGTGACAACCTCACCTGGTCCCACGGCCGTCACATCAGCAAGTTCGGCGCGCAGTTGTTCCGCACGCAGAACAACTTCTACCAGAACAACGCTGGCGGTCTGCTCGGCGGCTTCAACTACAGCGGTGCGTTTACCGGCGATCCCGCCCTCGGTCACTCCGTTGGCTACGACTTCGCCGACTTCCTGCTCGACTACTCCTCCGGCTATTCGGTCTCGCTGCAGACCGGCGATGTGGGCCTGCGCCAGTACCGCCTAGGTGTCTTTGCACAGGATGACTACAAACTCACGCCGAACTTAACGGTCAACTACGGACTGCGCTGGGAATACGACCAGCCTATATACGAGGTCAACAACAAGCTCTCCAACATCAACCCCTCCACCGGCGCGCTTATGATCGCGGACGCGAACGGCAATAGCCGCTCCCTTTACACGCCCACTTATGCCGACCTCGATCCCCGCCTCGGTTTTGCCTGGAACCCCGACTTCCTCAACAAGAAGCTGGTTGTACGCGGTGGATTCGGCGTTACCAGCTACATGGACTACAACCTCATCCATAACCACGTCGGCAACGCGCCATACCACATCGGGATTGCCGCCACCGCCAACGCGCCAACTTCCACTACCTCGGGTTCGCCCTTCGCTGTCACCAACGGCTTCGGAACTTCGGGCGCAACAACGACTGGAGTCTCGTTCAATGTGTGGAACAAGCTGAAGCCAATGTTTGAGCCGCAATACTCGCTGGTCACCGAGTACGCTATCAACAGCCGGCAGAGCGTAACCCTGGCCTATGTGGGGAATGTCGCGCAGCATCTCGGCGATGTCCGCAACATTAACCAGGAGACACTGGTTGCCACACCTTCCAGTGCTGCCTTCAATTCCACGACGGTCAGCACTCCCACAGGCAACGTCACGATTGGCACAAGCTCCGTTCAGCTCTACGAGTCGGAAGCCTCCTCCAACTTCAACGCCGGCGAGGCCGTTTACCGGTTGCGTCCCTCGTACGGATTTGAACTGCAGGCCAACTACACTCTCTCGAAGGCTCTCGGCAACACGTCCGGCCCCATCGCCATCAACGACAACAACGTCGCCGGTGGCAATCCGCAAAACAATTTCTGTCTGAAATGCGAATACGGCCCATCGGGCAGCGACAGCCGGCATATGCTCAGCAGCAGCTGGGTCTATCAAATGCCGTTCGGCCGCGGCAAGCAGTTTGGCGGCAACGCTCCCACCTGGCTTGATGAAGTCATTGGCGGATGGACCGTCTCCGGCAGCGCGGTTCTATTCTCCGGTCAGCCAAATACGATCACGGCAAACGGCAGCAGCGGCGCCACCGGCGCAGGCACGCGGCGCGCCAACCACTATCGCCCCATGAAGATCACTGGCCGCCGGCTCGACGGCTGGTTTGAAACCACGGGTGGCGGCTCCTATGCGCCGAACCCTGGACTCAATGGCTCTGCAACCTCGCCCAATAGCCTGCTCGATTCCGCATGGGGTACCGATCCTTCGGCGAATAACTCAGGCCAGGTAGGCGCCGGCTGCGGTCTCTCCGGTACGGATGACGGCGTCTGCGCCTATGGCCAGCCTGCTGTCGCCGCTTCGGGCAGTGCGCCCATCTTCGGCACGGCCAGCGTCGGATCGGAGCGCGCGCAGGGCTTTCGCCAGGTGGACAGCTCACTGCAAAAGAACTGGAAGCTGCATGAGTCTCACGAGTTGATGTTCCAGGCCAACGCCTACAACGTGGGCAACATCACCAGCTACAACAACGAGGGCCGCACCACCGGGGGCGGCAGCTCTTGGGGTTATGTGCAAAGCACGCGCTCCGAGCCTCGCCAGATCGAACTCGAATTGAAGTACAAGTTCTAGGCGTCATCTATTGTGATATCGGGCAGGCGCTTGCCCGCCACATCGAAATCGCGGAAGACGCATTGGCCGCAATAGCGTTTGGCTTTTTGGAATCATTCGGAGCAGGGCAGGGAATCAACTCCGCCCTGCTCCGATGTTTTTTCATCGTCCATCTACTGCGGGTTTTCTCGCAATATTCTTTGCCAGCTGAGAAACTGGAATGGAGAATCGGATGCCGGTCTTCGACAAAACGCCAAGTTGCCATTGGCTCGCAAACATCAGCTTTGCGACTGCTGTCGCAATGATCTGTCTCTTCACTTTGCCGTCTCATTGCCGCGCACAGGATTTTACCCATGCAAGAGTCGTCTATTCCAGCCATGCAAACGCGGTGGAGCGAGCCGACCTTCAGATTCTTATTGAAGAGAGCGAACATCGAACCTCGATTCGATGGCCGGCCATCGAAGCATCGACTCCATCTCCAATCTCTCCTGGCACCGTTTATATTCTGGCCGCGCGCCGGGAACAGATATCCTCCCTGCTCCCGGCGCAACTGGACAAGGTCTGGCGCACGACTGTTCCATCCCCGGATTCTCTCCGGCCCGAAGGATTCACGATCCGTACGCTATCGGCGGACGGAGCAACCATTCTGCTGATTGCCGGTAATGACAGCCGCGGCCTGCTCTTCGGCATCGGATACTTCTTGCGCAAGCTTGAAATGACTCCCGGTCACGCACTGTTGCCACGGCACATCAACATAACCACCGCGCCGCAGTACCCCGTACGGGGCCACCAGATTGGCTACCGCTTTATTAACAATACCTATGATGCGTGGACGCTACCGATGTTCGAGCAGCATATCCGCGATCTGGCCATCTTCGGCAACAACAGCATTCAGCTCATCGCACCGCATAGCGACGATGTCGCCACCAGTCCGCTCTTTCCTGCTCCGGCGCTCGATACGCTAGTGGGGATCTCCGGTATCCTCGCGAAATACGGACTCGATTGCGACCTCTATTATCCCGCTCTGCGCAAGGACTACAGCGACCCCGCCACCGTGGCGGCGGAATTACAGGACTTCGACGATCTTGTGCGCCGGTTTCCGCGCATCGATGCGCTCTATGTTCCCGGCGGCGATCCCGGCCGTACACCACCGAAGTACCTTTTTGCGCTGGTCGAAAAGGAAGCCGCCATTTTGCACAGGTACTATCCTCACGCAAATGTGTGGATTTCGTCGCAGGGCTTCGATCGCGCGTCGTATGAGGAGTTGTATGCACTGCTCGATCAGCGGCCAACATGGCTGACCGGCATTTTTTTCGGCCCGCAATCGCGCGACAGCTTTGAAAAGCAGCGTGCGCGCATTCCTTCCCAATTTCAGATGCAGTTCTATCCCGATATTGCTCATACGATGCACTCGCAATTTCCCGTGCCCGACTGGGATTCCGCATTCGCATTGAGCGAGGGGCGTGAGCCGATTGACCCGAGGCCAGTGGATGAAACGCACATCTACCGGCATTTCGCCGCGCTCCACACCGGCTTTATCACATACTCTGAAGGCGTCAATGACGACGTGAACAAGTTTCTCTGGCTACAGCTTGGCTGGTCGGCTCAGGCCGACACCGTGGAGACACTTCAGGATTACAGCCGCTATTTTCTAGGAGCAAAGATCGGGAGTCTTTCGAGCGACGCCTTTGCCGACGGCCTGATAGCGCTGGAATGGAATTGGCGCGGCCCGGTCTTGAACAACGCCGGCATCGATGCGACCCTGCGCAGCTTTCAATTGCTCGAAGCGGCCGCATCGCCAGAACAAAAGAACAACTGGCGTTTTGAGTCCGCACTCTATCGCGCTTACTACGACGCGTATATCCGCGCGCGACTGATTGCGGAAACTGCGCAGGAGAAGGAAGCGGTGAAGTCGCTGAGCACCGCTCCAAGCGTCGGCAGCTTCGCCGCCATGCAGGCAGCCAGCAGGGAGTTGCAGATTCCCGCGCCGGCGCGTGACGCAGATTTGCGAGCCCATATATTCGACCTCGCCGATCGCCTCTTTCAGCACGTTCGCATTCAGCTGAGCGTGGAAAAATATGGCGCATCCAGTATTGAGCGTGGTGCGAATCTCGACCGCGTCGATGTTTCTCTGAACGATCGCGTCTGGCTCCGTCAACAGTTTGCCGAGATCGAGAAGCTGCCTAAAGAGGAGGAACGGCTGGCGCGGCTCAATGAGATTGTCCACTGGACAGATCCGGCCCCGGGCAGCATTTATGACGATCTCGGCGATCCCACGCATGAGCCGCACCTTGTGCGTGGCGCCGGCTTTGATGCAGATCCCGAGTTATATCGATCGGTTATCGATGGCGTCGCCGACATCATGCCCGATGCAGGCTGGCGTTATTCCTGGGTCACCTATGCAGAGACGCTCTACGAGCAGCCAATCGAGATGGTTTATCACGGACTGGATCCGCATCGGCCCTACAAGGTCCGCATCACGTATGCCGGCGAGAGTTACACGCTCCCTATCCGGCTGGTCGCCAACGATACCATCGAAATCCACCCGCCGTTGCTACGGGCCAGCAACCCGGAGACGCTGGAATTCGCTATTCCCGCAGAGGCCACGCGCGATGGGAATCTCGATCTGAAATGGACCCGTCCCGATGGGATTGGCGGCGGCGGACGGGGACACCAGGTGGCCGAAGTCTGGCTGATACCGCGATGATTCGCCCGCGGATCCCGGCCTTAAACGGGAATCATCTTCAAGCCCGCGCTTCTTCGCATCAGCCGTCGCGAAACCCAGAACAGTGCCGTTCCAATGCAAAGATAGATCGCGGCCGTTGCACTGAGACAGGCGCTCATGCCGAATCGCCCGGATGCGAAGCCGATACTCAATTGCGCCGCGGCTCCGCCCAGCCAGCCCAGCGAATTCATCAAACCTACGGCAGCTCCGCGCCGCTCAATCGGCACCACATCATACAAGGCCGCCCAGAGATTCGAGTCGTACACGCCCTTGAAGACACCGTAGCCGATCATCGCCGCGAGCACTAATGTGACGGCCGTGGACCATCCGCTCAGAAAGAGAAACGGCACGCCGCATAGTAGTCCCAGCGATTGGACCAGCATGCGCGCGCCTTTTCTTTCTCTGTGTCTCCGCACCATGCCATCCGCCAGAACTCCTCCGATCACTACGCCGAGCACGGACGCGATCTGCAGATATGCAGTGCCATTCAGTCCAGACATCGACAGGCTCATGTGAAACTTGCGGAAGAGAAAGGTCGGCATCCACACGGTAAAGATCATGGCCACGAAGTTCGCGCCGATGAAAACGACAATCAGCAGCCACGCCAGGGGATTGCCGGCGATCTCTCGCAGTCCCTCAATCAACCGGCCGCCAGCACGCAGGGGACCTGCGCGCTCGTCGGACATGCCTCGCTCAGGTTCGCGGAGGAGCATCAACAACAGGCAGCCAACCACGGCGCCAGCGGCTCCGAAGAGACGAAAACCCAGTCTCCAGCCGTAGTATTGGCCCACAAATCCGGCAACCGCCCCACCTGCGATACTGCCCACATAAACGCCGGATTGATGCACAGCCATGGCCCGGGAACGCGTGTCCACGGCGTGGTAGTCGCCGATCAGCGACATTGCGGCAGGGAAGTAGAATGCCTCACCCAAACCACCCAATGCGACTCCGGCCACGAGTTGCCAATAGTGGTGAGCCCACGCCGTCGCCGCCACGGTCATCGACCAGAAGAGAAGAGCGCAGAGAATCACGGTCCGGCGGCGCAGGCGGTCGCAGATGGAACCTGCGAACGGGCCAACCAGCGCGTACATCCACATGAATGAACCGCTCAGCACCCAAAGCGAGCTGTCGTTCAGATTGAACTCTTTGCCCAACAGCGGAAATACAGTGAAGATGAGCTGGCGGTCAGCATAGTTGAGTGTACAAACCAGCCAGAGGATGCCCACTACCAGCCACTTGTAACCAGGCTTGGCAGTTTGCACTCCCGACAACTTCATGACTTAGGTTCCAGGTCGTGGATGTCGAAGATGGCCGGCATAATCTGCATCAGCGTATTCTCACGCCGCCAGTGATCATAATCGTTCAGGCGCTCACGCTGGCTGATCTGGATATGCTCTGCCATTACCTGCATCGCCCGGGCACGGTCCTGCTGTGCGACGGCATCGAGAATCCGCTGGTGATATTCGTATATGCTCTGAAGCTGTGCTGCATCTTTTTCACCCGGCTGAATGGAAAAGATGCGAATCAGAAGCCTGGTTTCGTTGATCAGTTTCTGTATGCGTGAATTATGCGCCATGCTAACCAGGAGAGCGTGAAAGCCCAGGTCGGATGCAAAGAATCGTTTTGATTGCATCTTGTCCAATTCCTTGGCTCCGCTGGTCTCCAGTTCCTTTTTCAGCACCAGGAACTCGTCCACCATGAACTGCAGGCGATCCCTGTCGGCGGGGCGGAAAGGAATGCTCGCCACCTTGCCCACCGCATAGACTTCCAGTGCCTCGCGCAGCTCGTAGAGCTCGATGATGTCCTCGCGCTTCAACTGCGCCACGACCATGCCGCCGTTCGCACCCTGTTCCAACATGCCCTCGGCGGCAAGCTGGTTCATTGCTTCCCGGATCGGCGTCCGGCTGCTGCCCAGCTCCTTTGCCAGCGATAGCTCCGATATACCCGCGCCCGCCTCCAGGGTCCCGTTCGCGATAATCTGCTGAATATGCCGGTACGCCCTTTCGCGGACTGAAAGGGTCTGCTTTCCGTTTGTCTTCGGCCTTCTGCCCATGTGGTAAGCATACATCAGAATGGTACTGTCAAACTCATGTCGACGGTTGAATTTCCAATTTCTTCTGATAGGGGAAAAGTGCACATGGTGCAATGCCTGAAGACCTCTTAAATGATGTATTTATGCTCGTTTCTCTCAATTGTCGACATCTAGACGACATTAATGTATAGTTGTGTCGAAGATCTGGGTCAGGAAGGGGCTTCAATGACGGAATTGCGGGTTCAGGGGGTCTATGCCGCGATGCTCACCCCTCGACAAGAGGACGACTCCTTGGACGCACCGGCCTTGGACCGCCTCTTTCAGTTTTTGATGCAGCATGGCATATCTTCTTTCGCCACCAATGGCGCCACTGAGGAATATTGCCTGACCACCGCAGAGCAGCTTCGCACAATCTTCTCCTTGGTATGGGCAGTGGTTGGAGACCGCGCCTCCGATCTTTGCGGCGTGGGTGCTGAGGGTACAGCGAAAACACTTGAGCTGGCGCGCATCGCTCAGGAGGAGGGTGCAACAGATTTGCTGCTCCCCATGCCCTATTTCTTTCCCTACGAGCAGGATGATCTTGAAGCCTTCTGTTGTGCCTCGGTGAGCTATCTTTATGCCCGAACAAGGCAGGCTGCCGGTGCAGATTTACACGATCAAAGAGGAGATTGTGATGAACAAGCCGCTTTGGACACGCCGTCGTTTCGTGAAAACCAGCGTTGCTACCTCGCAGCTCGTCGCCATGCACAGCCTTCTTGGCTCGCCGCTGCTCGGCGCACCCTCGCTCCTGGACCACACCGGCGCAGAGTACGTTCGTATTGAGCCAGGCACGTTCCTGATGGGCGAGCAGAACAAGATTCCCCTCACGATGTGCGAACCACTCGCCTACATGACACGCGCCGAGCTGCAGGCGATGTTTCCACACGGTGATCCGGCCCATTTTGTGCTCTCCGATGTCCTGTTTGAGGATGGCGACCCCGACGAGCATCCCTCAGTCCTCACCAGGATCCATGCGCCGTTCTATCTTGGCGTAACGCAGGTGACGAACCAGCAGTACGAAGTATTCGACCCGGAACACCGGAAGCTGCGCGGCAAGTTCGGCTTTTCAAAAGGAGACGACGAGGCCGTAATCTATGTCAGCTGGCATGAGGCCGAGGCATACTGCAAGTGGCTCGCCGAGCGCGAAGGAAAGCCCTTCCGTTTACCTAGTGAGGCGGAATGGGAATACGCTGCACGCGCCGGCACACGCTCTCTGTTTTCGACAGGCGACAGGCTGCCGGACCTTTATGTGAAAAACGCCCGGGTCACGGATTTCCAATCCGCGGAAGACAAGGTGAGCCTGCGCGTGGGTCAGACGCCGCCAAATCCGTGGGGCCTTTACGAAATGCACGGAAACGTTGAGGAGTGGGTAGGGGACTGGTATGCCCCCTATCCCGCAGCAACCGGCCGCTCTGACGGTGGTCCCGGCGGTGGCCAATTCAAAGTGACCCGCGGGGGCAGCCACGGAACCTTCGCCTATTATCTGCGTTCGGCGAACCGCTCAGCTGCGCTGCCCGTGACTCGCGGCTTCACCATCGGCTTTCGCGTTGCCTGCGGGGAGATGCAACCAACCCGCATGCAAGCTGCTCTTCCAGCAGAGATCACGCGCATGAGGGTAAAACAGCGCACATTGGCAGAAGTGAAGCGAGGACCAGACCCATCGCAGCCCTACTTCGCCGGGCCGCGCCAGTTCGTCAAGATTCCAAAGAATGCACGTGGCCCACTCTTCCACTATCACAATCACGACACCTCCATCGCCGAGTGCCCCAACGGCGATCTGCTCGCCATATGGTATTCTTGCGCACGTGAGCAAGGGCGAGAGCTGTCCATTGCCGCCGGCCGCCTCCCTTTCGGAGCCGACGAGTGGGAAGAGTCATATCTCTTTTGGGATACACCCGACCGCAACGATCACTGTCCGGCTCTCTGGTTCGACGGCGATGAGACGCTTTATCATCTCAACGGCACTTCGCTCTCGCATCTCTGGGAGCCACTGCAAATCATCCTGCGCACCTCGAAAGACAGCGGCGCCACCTGGTCTGCTGCACGCTACATTGCACCTGACTTTGGCCTGCGGAACATGGTGTGCCAGCCCATAGTGCGCCTGCGCAACGGCTATTGGATCTTCGGCGCGGATGCACACCCCGAAGGCACGGCGATGTGGCTAAGCCAAGACGAAGGCAAGACCTGGGAGGACACAGGAGGCCTGATCAACGGCATTCACGCTGCAATTGTTGAGCTGAGCGATGGTCGCCTGATGGCCTTTGGTCGCGGCGGCAACGTTGACAACCACATGCCGATGGCCATTTCCGACGACTACGGAAAGACCTGGAAGGCACGGGCTTCAGTGTTTCCTCCCATCACCTATACACAGCGCTTCTCGATGACGCGTCTTGCAGAGGGCCCACTCCTGCTGGCAACCTTCGTGCCGGATGTCTCCGAACTGCAACCCGGAAAGAAAACCGATCGTGAACTCGCCAAGCTCATCGTCGCCATCTCCTATGACGACGGCAAGACCTGGCCAGTGCGTCGCCTGCTCACCGATGGCAATGGCGACCACGGAGTCACCGGTATAAGCAACGGGCGCATCTACATGGGCTCCGGGACGGCAGAACCAACTGGATACGTCTCAGTCATCCAGGCTCGGAACGGCGTCATCCATGTCATCAGCAGCATGAACCACTATGCTTTCAATCTCGCATGGATCAAGGCTGCCCCGGCACATCCCAGCCCTATGCCATCAACGAGGGAACTCGCGTCAAAGTCCGTGCTCCCGGTCGTGCTCACAGCGCAGCAGATGAAGCGCTATCACGTTGCACGGACACTCTGGTCAAATGAGCGCACCGGCGCCATGGAAGCGCTCGACATCGAGAAGGGCTTCACCGTAGAGGCCAGAATCTCGCTGGGGAATTCGAACACAGATCAATTCATTCTTCGTGCCTTCGTGCGTAGTGGATGCACCATGTGCAACCGTTATTGGTTGAGAGTGACCCATCTGGGTACATCCTACTGGTATGGAGGCAACTGGCAGCTGCTGGAAGATTCATTCGCGCCCGCCGCCTCCGGCACATATCGCATGGCCGTGCGCGACGATACTTGTGTTCAGATCTATCGCGACGGGCGACTCCTGGCAGCCTTTCCACCCTCCTACGAAATCGGTTTCGCGCCTCCAACACGCGGATGCTGGCTCGAATGGGAAACAGGAACAGAAGGCGTTGAGCCCTCCACCGTAGCTATCGCCTACGACCTTGCAGGTCCCTTCGGACCAAAATGAATCAAGAATAATCCAGGGACCGCAATACCCAGAAGGCTCGTGGTCTGCCCGATCTTGTGTGCCAGTTTCTCTCATCTCACCTGGTACAAAAAGTGCCGGGCGCTCCACAAGCACATGACGAGCCGAACGGAAGCATAATGAAGGTGGGGACATCTACGTCAACAACGTCATCAAAGGGAAGCTGCTGCAGTCCGATGTGCTGGTGCAGCAGGCGACCAACAACACAAACGAGCAGTTCTCTGGCTCGCCAGGCTTGGCCACCATCGATCACGTACTGGAGACTGGCAGCGGTCGAGCCAGCCAGCTCAGTAATCGAGTCTCCGCGGAAGCTGGCTGCAAACACCTGTCCGGCGCCGCGGCCGGCTTTTTTTGATGCGCCTGCGCGCCCAGGGGCTAGCGCTCCTGCGGCTTCACCGTGCTCTCATCCACGGGCGTTGTGCCTTGCACATCGTTGCTGAACGTCGCTCCCGCGGATACCAAGTAGTCTTCCACCGTCTGCCCATCCGTGTTTCCGGTCGCCACGCTGATGCGGGAGGCATCGATGCCCTTTTCCGTCACCAGGTAGTCCTTGGCGTTCACGGCGCGCTGCGCGGCAAAGTCTTCAACCTTGGCGCGCCCGCCCTTCTCTTGGGACTTCTCCTCCGCGGTCGCTTCGCCCACCAACACGGCCTTCGCGTCTGCATGGTTCTGCAGCTCGAGCGCGACCTCGTCCAGGCAGGCCTTGGCTACGTTGTCTACACGAGTCGAACGCGTCTGGTCCATATCGAACGAGATCGAGCACAACGCCTGGGTCTTCGGAGCCGGGGACACATACGGCGCCGTAATCATTACTGAAATATTGGAGAATGCCGTCTGGCCCTTGTCATCCGACACTTTGCAGGTGATTCCCGCCGCGCCGGTGGGAGCTCCCGTCGAATCGAAGATGGCTGAAGTGCCGGCAGCGCTGATGGTGCCTGTTGCAGCCGAATAATTGTAAGTCAGCGGTCGGTTCTGAGGACTCACGCCCGTAGCCGTTATTGTGCTCTTGTCGCCTGGCTTGATCGTGCTGGGGCTGGACAAGCAGCTGATCGTCGGCGGCTCGATCGCCTGCACCGTGAAGACAGCCGAGCAGTTTGCCGTCTCCCAGGGCTTGAGGCCTTCTTTGCCGGGCTTGCCTTCCTTTATTGTGCCCGCCGCTGTGTAGGTGCCCGGCGCCAGGGAGCCGGTCGGCAGGTTGACCGTCGCTGCGCTGCCCTCCAGGCCCGGAACTCCCGACCAGGAAAGGATCGCATTGGCATTTGGTTCCAGATCGCCGACCCTCGCGGTTAATGTAAGCGGGTCGCCTTGATAGATTAAAACCGAACTCGGCGAGCATCCCAGCGTCACTCGCGCATGCTGCTCGCCAGGGCCCAGGTGGAACACTAGGCCGGCGCTCAGACGCAGGTCGTTCTGGGTATTGTTGCCGTTGTTGGGCAGCTCGTTTCTTACATAGTCCGCCTCCGCCACGCGTACACCGATGTGCGGGGTGAGGAAAATGTTGATGCCGCTGCCGGCCTGGACGGCCTGCGAGCTGGCAGAAGACACTGCCCCAGAGGTGGCGGGAAAGACGCCGTTGAAGGCAAATACGCCGCCGAAGAGCCCCTGGCCGAAGATTTGGAAGCGGGGCCCTTCCCGGGCGCTGCTCCAAGCTGTATAGGTATAGCG
>Ga0326727_10010169_pt1 | contig 22575 bp, 27 predicted proteins | sample MB2enrmetagenome_FD_207643 | JGI IMG/M metagenome (GOLD analysis project Ga0326727, IMG submission 207643) | Lab enriched peat soil microbial communities from McLean, Ithaca, NY, United States - MB29MY | ecosystem: Environmental > Terrestrial > Soil > Wetlands > Peat | place: USA: New York...
GCGAACACGCTATCCTTGTGGACATCTAAACCGCAAACGAGCGAGCTCATACCATGCTTTGAGCTCGCCCGCCATCTTACCCCTTTCTCATCGCATCACACTTTTCAAACGAACGACGACGGTTCAATTTCCACCGCCCGCACCAGCTGCTTCACACACACATTCCAAGACCACGTATGCGTACGCAAGGTCACGCTCCACTTGAAGAAAGCAGACTGGTCGCTGATCGAAAGTGGGTTCTAATGCATAACTGACTTCAAAGAAGCTAAACTCTTCAGGAAACGGAAATGGCAAACGAACAGTGGCTTCGGCTTCGGTGGGCACTCGCCTTCCAAGGAGCAGTTACAGTCTGATCCTGACCAAGTAGTCGTTCTCTACTGCGAGGAAACGATAAGGTGAAGGGAGACTAGGAAGAACATTAAATCGTGCGCCGGATCGTTAGGCAAGCATCGGTGGAATCAGGATGCCATCTAACTCGGCCAGCGTCGTAATAGTTCGCACCGAGCTAACTCTCATGTGCTGCACGGCCCTCTGAATCAATATTGAACGTATCCCAAACTTTTCGGCCTCAGAAATGTCATTGTCGTACTCGTCGGTCACGTAGCAGATCTCAGACGCACGACACCCCGCGAGCGAAATCAATTTCTGCCAGGTCTCAGGATCACGCTTCCCGATTGCGTCAGGCGACCCATTTGCAGAGAGTCGAAAACCAAAGAACTCATTCAGCCCGTGGTTCTTTAACGCTGAATCAATCCCTTGTTCCGATCGCTCAGAAAGAATACCGAGGCGATAGCCGTGATCAGCAAGACGCTCGATCGTTGCAGACGCGTCCGGATATATCTCATCCCTGGTTTTCTCGACCTCACACTGAATTACATAAGCTAGAGAATCTGGGGCGGGGTCTCTTATCCCCAACCGTTGCACGAACAAGCTCCACAATTTGATGAAACGTTTTCTCCCGGGATACCCGTGCCTCACTGCCTTCCAATTCGAGTAAGTGTCAGACTGCAGTTTGAGAAATGTCTCCCAGTCGACGGTGGTGTATGCGGAAACTATATCGTACACGCGGCGCAGGACAACGTCTGGTATCAGCCGGACCAATGTGCCATCAACATCAAAGACGACACACTTGGCGTGCATCGCGCGCAGGTGACTCATTTCTGGACGACCGCCAACTTGTTCTCAACACTAATTATGGGTTTTGGAGCGGAATTAGCTCAAATTTGGGTCCTAAGACGTCCAGTATGAACAGCCATTTAAAAGCGTGTTCAGGGCGACTACGGATGGACAGGATATGTCATACTCTCCTAGCTCGGTCGAGTTCCCAGTTACCCTCACACCTGGCACAATCGAAGACGCAAAACTCATTCCTAAGATGAATAGTATCGCAGACCTCGAAAGTGTATCGCCGTATCCACGTGCGACTAAACCTTTCTGGCAGAGAATAGACTCTGCTGTAAGGTACTTGCCTACAGAGCACCGCCAAGCAGCGTATTTGTTGTTTTCCAGCGTAATTTACTTCGGCGATAGGATGGTTGACGATTCATGGAGATTTTTGTTGCGAGAACTGAAGCGCGAGTATGGTCTTGATGATGAGAACCTACTCGAAGATGCGCTTGTCCTTCCAGAAGACCCTGCCAACTTCAAACGGTTTGTACATTGCAACGATATCAAGGGAAGACTTGACACTGACAAGCACCCCAGACTATGGGGGGCTAGTGACGCTGTACGCGACGCATGCTTGTCGAAATTACTCGATTCTTCTCCACGAGTTCCGCGGAAGTTACGAAAAACGAAACCAAGCAGCATTCTGCACTTTATCAATAGGAAGTATTGGATATTACTGTACGACTATGCTCTTAGCGGTCGCTCTCTTAGTTCCGAAATTAGCAAAACCCAGAATTTAGCTCAGTCTCTTAATGTCGACCCGAAGATCGTCGCTATCGTTCAGATAATGACAGAAGAAGCGGAGCGACTAATCCGGAAGGAATGCGGCTCCCGATCAAGATTAATTTACTCCGTTAAGCTCGACGAGCGATTCAAAGTTAACAGTCCAAAATGCCAGCTTTTCGAAGGAAATAAGAACAAGAACTCATTGAAGTCAGTTAGAAGACTTTGTACGTGGTTTTTCCAGAATTTAATTCGCAAAGATCCAGAATACGAGAACACATTGCAACTAAATAGAGACATGACTTACGGTTTCTTCAATACCGGCCTGACGCTTGTTACCCCGAATTGCCCCAGTAATTCGATCCCTCTTCTTTGGTACAACAGGTTCGGGCGCTACGAAGGCCCCTACCCGAGAATCGAATCACGAATTACGCAGACAACAAGGGGTGATAGATACTACCTCGGCCTACTAAGGAGGCTAATGTAACGGGATCAAATTCAAGCGTACCAAGGTTCCAAATGAGTTCTTCGTCGGGACTCAAGAACCTGCTATCCAAGTCGATTCTGTTGACCTCGGTGAATTATGAGGAACGAACGCTGAACATCTTCAAAATGGACGCTCTCTCCAAGACTGAGGACTTCCGTCTCTTGATGCTCACGCTTAAAGGTGCTCAACAAGATAATGTCGGAATTCTTGAAGCTTTGAGAGAAAAGTATGAGCGAACAGCTACTAGAATTCTCAAGAAGAAGGATATCAGCTACGAGAGGTTAGACGTCAGATATCCCAGGGAATTTGATCGAGGACCATTCGAAAGAGTGATTCTCGATGAGATTCGAAGCACTGCTCCGCAGCGCGTACTACTTGATATCACAGGATTGCCTCGAAAAGTAATTATCGCCTTACTGGAAACATTCGATCGTGCGCAAGCTGTCAGCTCTCAATCGTTAGACCTATACGTAATATATACAACCGCAAAGTCCTATCCCGCCTCATTATCCCCTCAGCTCGCCGGTGACCTTCAGGGGCTGTTGACTGGCAAACCGCTAAGTCAGCTTCTTGCCAAAGGCGCCTCGACTAGAGTAGGAATGGTGCCCAGTATCTACGGAATGGAAGCGCGACTCCTGCTCGAGGAAATCCAAGAACAGACAGTTGATGATTTTCATGCCATAATTCCGCTTTACCAACATGACCTGCTTACAGGCTTCAATGTGCTTCAAAGCAACTCTGACCTTATGCGCATACTATCTTGGAGAGGGTATAGGATCAGCTTCTCTTTTTCAATTCTCGACATGGCTAACGTGATAATCGATACGGCTTTGCGATGGATCAACGATAAAGCAATGCGTCAGTCATCAATTGCGCTAATTGCGCCATTCAATGTCAAGTTTCTCACCGTTGCATCCTATTTCTTCGCTAAGCTCCTAGAGGAAAAAGTCAACACTGTGGATATCATTTGGCCGGGCGTGACACCGTACAATTCTCAATATTCATTGGGTGTAAGAGATACATCGATCTGGAAAGTGACATATGACAGAAACAAAAGTTAGGGTGAAGATTTGTGATGTCGAAGATTTTGAGACAGCAAAGACTCTGGAAGAACTGCAGGTAGATTTCATTGGCGTTCACATGATTAAGGAAGTAAAGTACAAGAAATTGGAACTCCTTGCCAAATGTCGCGCGAACCTGAATGGGTTAGTCCCGGTCGTGGTTACAGGCACAAAGGATCTGGGCGTTATCAAAGACATTGTTAAATCCGATCCCGCATTCATCCAATTGCATAGCGCCATACCTTGGTCAGAAAAAGAACTTGAACAGCTTTGGCCAATAACAAGACCTATCAAACTAATCGGAGTTCATGTACCGGAGGATCTTCGGTCGGCCAGGCAAGAACTTGAGTCAACTGCAGCTTACTATGACTTTGTTCTCTTCGATAAATCTTCTACGGGAGGAACGGGTGAGACCATTGATAGAGGATCGTTACGAGAGGCAGTCGACGCTGCAAGGAAGTTGGAATTGCCATTCTTCATAGCAGGTGGCCTGAATGTTGAGAACGTTTCTGAATATGTTGGGGAGTACAACCCATACGGTGTAGACGTCCAAACAGGAGTTGACCTTCCTGGAAAGCCAGGTCAAAAGGACTTCGGGAAAATCAGAGAATTTGTCAGGAGAGCAAAAGGCTACTGACATTATTCGTTTTCCTGCAATAATTTTTATGAAGGCTGGGCCACATAGCGGAGATACCCTAGAAAAGATTATCAACTTCAAACTTGATGAACAGTTGGTTGCGGGCTGGTTCTACTGGGGATACTCAGGTTCCCTTTGTCATCCGAAGCGAGTTGGTGCCTTCATTCAAGACTCAGCTAACAAAAATCTGGGCGTTAATCTTGTGCTAGCCTCAACGACATCTCATTACAATCCATCATATTTTAAGAAAGCAGAAGAGATTTCTAAGGACTCGAAGACATGGCACAGCATCCCCTCTTACGTCAACCTATGGAACTGCAGGTATGCGCTGTTGTGTGAAGGGCTGAAGAAAATCAACGCCAAGATTCGATTAGATGACTATGTTTTGGCCACTGGGGCTTCTAAGGGACAAACTCTTGATCGATATATTAGAGGTAGGGTAAGCAAGGCTTGCGGATTTCTGAAAACGGCTAATTCTCGAAGAATTTCACATCCTGAATTACAAGTACAATATTGCGCTAAGCTCGTGTCGCCATATTGCATTTACGTGAGATAGCGGATTTCTGGACGTTGTGACCGCTGGCATGCCAAGGCTTTTATCGGCACCAATGGAAGACCACCAGAGCAATGGGGAACGGTGATCGATTGACCGGCAATCGACTAGCCATCCTTGGTCCCCCTTTGTCAGGGAAGACTGTACAGGCACGATTAATGTCAAGGGCATTCGGCCTACAACACATTTCAACAGGGGAAATATTCCGGCAAGAAATGAACGCGCACTCGGAGTTGGGCATGAAGATTTACGATCTAATGACTTCTGGATCGCTAGTCCCAGACCAGATTGCCATCGATGTTATCCAGGGGTATTTGAAGACTGCCCAAGAAAGATGTTTGTTAGATGGTTTTCCGAGATCAATTAGTCAAGCAATATTCTTGCACAGCTACTTGTCCAACAGCAGGGAAAGACTCGATCGCCTCATCGTTCTCGACATACCCGATGATGTTATTTTCGCACGGGCACAGAAACGGAGACTTAGCGAACGCAGACCTGAGGACCGTTCAAACGAGGTATTGCAGAAGAGGCTGGCTCTATTCATGGAGGAGACGACGAAAGCAATCGACTTCTATGAGGACCTCGGACTTGTTTCCCACGTGGACGGGTCAAAGTCCGTCGACGATGTCTTCGAGCAGATCAGAAAATCCTTACAGAATGGAAAGTCCAATAATATTGGCTCAAAACTGGAGCCTCACAATTCTACTTTTGACGGCAATTGAGGCAACTGGATACCTAGTGTCTTAGCAAATCAGCTTCTCACTGATCTTTTTACGGATCGTAAAAGACTCGGTGCGTCTTGCGTTTAAACGAAGATAATGAAGAGTACTCTTTCCAATCCCGCGCTTTCGAGCTTCAGCCTGAGTTATTCAGAATTGTGTTCCTGAGAGCTCGATTATCGGTCCTCTCAAGCTTAGGTGAAGGTTCTAGGAACTCGATGCTTTGGGATCTTCCGATCAAGAATCGACCCAGCTCATTGGTCTTCTGTTCGATCACGGTATCCCACTTCAGCACCCGACCCTTGTACTCTACGCCGGCGTTGAATCGGTCACGCAACAATCCTATGAAACGTTGTTTGGCTTCAGGCTCGAAACGGTACCGATAATCATCGCCTGTGAAGTAGAAATCATGCAAATCAAGGACATCGGATTCGAACGCATGAACTACTGACAGATCCACTAACCACCTGAAAGGCTCTTGCAAATCATAAGCAAGTGACGCCTTCGTCTGATAGTTGCTGAATTCATGAAGGAAACCAACCGCTGGCTCCAAGCCAACTGAGTTGATCGCCATTCGACATTCTGCTTCCAGAAACCCATAACCATAGTTCAAAGCCACATTGAACGGGTCCGAGGCGTTGTTCTGATGGCTCATCGTCATGCGACCCTTGAAGTCCATCCATTCAGGCAGCGCTTTCCTGAAAGCCTCCCAATACCGCAATGATAACAGCACACTGTTTGATGTCGCTAACTATAGAGCAATCTCCGAGATATGCCTAAATGCCTTCGTCTACACTCTCAACGAAATTATCTGATTACGGTTCGAGGCCTTCCTGACCGGGGCGGTTTTCGTGTGTGTGTGCGCACCAGCTGCTTGGGGATGGTAACGCCTTTCTTTGTGGATGGGGTAGGTTGGGTTGATGGTTATCATGCTGGGGTCGCGTTCGTGGCTGTGGTTAGTGATCGTGTGCGGAATGTTCGTCGCAGTTGCGGGTGCCCCGAGGCCGACTCTGGCGCAGCAGGCGGCTACGTCAACGGTCACGTCTACGGTAAGCCTGCCCACGCTAACGGAAACCGTCACTCAGACGCAGACCGTATCAGTCTTCTCGAATACTCCCCTCGCGTCCGTTTACGGGGTTATTGTTGTTGTGATGGCGGTTGCAATCCTGTTTGAAGTTGTAACCCTAGCGGGTAGGAGGCGTCCTGGGTGAGGGTCGGTCGGCCGGCGGCGGTCTTCTTGCTGCTCCTGGTTTGGATTATGGCGGCGGGAAGGGTTGATGCGCAGGTTTCCTGCCAAGTCACCGCCACCGAGAATTACCCGCAGCAGGTGGCGCCGGGTGCAAGCGTGACTATAGCTACGCTCGTCGCGGGCCAATGCTTCTCCGCTTTCTACACGATCGACTCCTACGTGGTCCGGGTGGACATCACCAGCCCGTACTCGGCCGCCGTGTTGGCTTCGAACAGCGCCTTCACAGGCTACGGCTCGCAAACATTCTCAACCACCGTCTCCAACCAAGTGACGGCACCAACGTCCCCAACCAGTTGGATGCTTCAGGTCCACGTGTACGTCTCCGTCACCGGCGCGGGGCAACCGAACTATTCGAGCATAGACACGATAACGATACAGGTAGGCGCGCCGCCCACGGCCCCTTCAACCATCACGACCATGCAGCAAACCACAATCCAACCCACAACGACATCAACCCAGATCGAAACCGTCTACTCAAGCACCATACCCCCCGACACCCTAGAAGCCCTAGCCATACTCCTCACGATAGTGGCCGTAGCCCTATCCTTCGCCCTAATGAAGACCAGAAAACCGCGCGAGAAAACGAAGGTATACTGAGCTCCCATGAGATGATGGGAGTAGACCATCCACACGGTTGTGGGACGGGTGGATTATCTGGAGACGTATATTCCGAAGATCATCAAGCAGAGGCCAATCAATGCGGCTGGTGGGGGCAGGATGGAGGTTTCGGCGTATTGGACGAGGGTTACGGCGACCGGAGTCAAATAGATTAGCGTCGTCATTTTGCCAACCCGGTTGATCCTCGCCAGGGCGTTCCATAGGAGGAAGGAGACGGCTGCGCTCAGTATGGATAGGTAAGCCAAGTCGAACCAGAAGTTGAGGGTCAGCTGCACCCTGTACCCGAACGGGGTGATGAGAAGAAAGAAGAATGCTCCGAACAGGAGTTGGGTGGCCACCGTCGTAGTCGCTTCCTGGTTCTTCAGTTTTCGGTAGTAGATCGTGTAAATCCCCCAAAAGAGGGCGTTCAGCAAAGTTAGAACTGCACCGAGCACCGATAGGTTACGATTTTCGAATAGCACGGAGGAATAAACCAAGACGCCCAAGAACCCGACCCCAGCTCCCACCCACTCCCTATGCGAGGCCCTCTCGGATAGGATCAGGGAGGCTAGTGGAATCGACATTAACGGCATCGCATAGCTTAGCACGGAAGACTCCCCCGTTGAAACATATTCCAACCCGACGATCCAAAAGCCCGAACTTGCACACGTCAGCAGCGACAGCAGAACCGTGTCTTTGTTCACGATCAACCTGAAAGAACGAATTACGGCGAAGAGGAGGAGGGAGGCGATAAGGAATCGTAGGGCCATTAGAAGAAACGGTGAGGAATACTTCAAACTATCCTGCGCAATCTGGTACTGGAAAGTGGAGATGAGAATGTACGGAAGCAGGTAACCCACAGTCTTCGGCAGCACTCTAGGCGTTGTCACACATCGTCAAAACGCGCCCCTGCAAAGGAACAAGATATAATCACATTTGCATGGAACCATCCGCCGAAATCTAGCGGGCCCAGACGCTAGCCTTTCTCCAGCATGTTAGGACTCCTTCATACTACCCTTCGTACGTGCGCATCGGTTATCGCATACACACTTCAAACGAATGACGGATGACGGCGGTCCGATTTACGACGGCCGCACCAGTAATAGCACACACACTATTTTGACGATGATCGACGACGGTCAGCATTGCGGCGGCCGCATTGGATACACACACCGCACGTGGCGGGCGATCGTATAATGGCTCAGCTAATTGTTGATTGAGATTCAAGCTTGTCTCAAGATTACGTCAACTTAGCCTGCTGGATGAAGTGTACATGTGCCTTAATTACACGTAGTGGGACACCAGCACCTCGTGCAAACGCATGAAACCAGCTTACGCGGTTATTTCACTCGCGGTAATTGTGATGCTTCTCTGCGGGGCTCTTTTGCCTCTGACACGAACGATCGTTCGGGGGTCAGCGTCGAAAATTCAACACCTCATCTTCATCGTTCAAGAGAATCATTCGTTCGATAACTATTTCGGAACTTATCCAGGCGTGGATGGACTTCCGCTTGATGCATCTATTCCTCTTGATCCAAACCGGACAAGCTTGGGATACGTTCACCCGTTCCATTTGAACGTGACACAACCGATTATGATTTGGGGAGATGAACTTCCGCCAGGTGTGGCTGATCCAGACGATCTTCAACCAGCTAATTCATCTGCGCCGTTTCACCTCGACAACGAATCAATTGGTGGAGATTTGCCCCATGCATGGTTGGTTGCGCACACAGCTTACGATAATGGGAAGATGGATGGGTTCGTTGCTGCGGAAGGCAGTAACCTGACGATGGGGTACTACGATAGGAGCGACATACCTTACTACTGGGATTACGCGAACCAATACGTGTTGGATGACAACTTCTTCTCTTCCCTGATGGGTCCAAGTTTTCCGAACCATCTCTACATTGCTTCGGGAACAAACGGGCCTCTGAACAACCCGCCTCCCCTCTGCCTCCAAACTCCCTGCAGGTGGATAGAGGACGGCAGAATAATCGACGATCCCCCGTCAGATTATAATTGGCAAGGCCTCTCTCTGGACTGGTCAACGCTTGCTCAGGAACTCAGTAACGCGAACGTGCCTTGGACATGGTATGATGGAGAGGCTGAACCAACGAAACCCAACATTTGGGATGTCCTACCCCTCTTCACCTACTTCCAGAACAACCCTGATCAGCTCGTGGAGCACGTGAAGAATACTCAAGCCTTCGTCAACGCTACTCAGAACGGCCACCTCCCGGCAGTGTCATGGATATTCCCTGGCGGGTGGGATCCACCAACCTACCCCGCCATATGCCACGGTCAGTCAACCAGTGAACACCCACCCGCTAGGAGTGACTGCGGGATGGACTACGTCGCATACTTAGTGAACCAAGTGATGCAAAGCCAGGAATGGCAATCGTCTGTCATCATCATAACCTGGGATGATTATGGCGGCTTCTACGACCACGTTGCCCCACCTCAGGTGGATGCTTATGGGGAAGGTTTCAGGGTCCCAACTCTCGTAATCTCACCCTGGGCGAAGCATGCGTACATTGACCACACTCAATACGAATTGGCCTCAATGTTGAGATTAGCTGAAGACAACTTCAACCTCCCAACCCTCGGTGTGAGAGATGTGAAGGCTAACGACATGATGAACTCATTCGACTTCAATCAGGCACCCCAACCTACACTGATCGAGCCCGCAGATTTCGTAGGCCCGGCACCAGAGATTAGCAGCGCGACTACGCAGACAACTCCAATCCCAGAACTCAACCCGACCCATACGGGTCTTATTCTAGCCCTGGTAATGGCAGTTTGCGCTACCATGCCCAGCTTCCTGGTAGGGCGGAGCGCTGCAAGAAGCAGCCATCGTGTGCGAGCCCTGGAAAGTCAACAACGGGTTGCCCCGAACTAGCGTTCAGCGCTAGTTGCCTGACTCGATAATGTGTGCGTGGATGAGACTTCGGTTACGTCACAGCCGTTCGCTATTAGCGCAGGTTAAGCAATCTTCGGGCAGGAACCAAGGCCGATAGTAGCAGTGCCGACAGAGCAGCAGATGTGGTCGAGAGCATCATCAATGGGCTTGATGTGAGCATCTCAGCAAACGCGATCCCGATTACTGCCAGTATGAGGGCGCATCCAACGACACGCTCCATTGTTACTGTAATTGTCCTTCGTCTGAAACAGTATCTTGCCAGCCCTGCAAGGGGCAGGGCAAGGTAGACGACTCCGATGAGCGAGCAGATTATTAGTTCCGAGGCGACTGCGGCAAATTCCTGGTTCATTGGCAAAGAGAATGACATGGCACCCACTCTGAGAATAGCTATCAAGGGATAGAGAGTTACGCGCATCATGCTCTCTGTTGCTGGATGCTGGGATATCGACTGCGCGACAGTGGGGCTGAAGGAATAATATAGGGCGTTAAACGCAATCATGGAGTTCCAGCCGACATGTGTGTTCATTAGCTCTCGGTCTCTGAAGGTTCTGAGAAACTGGACCTCTGGAGCCAGCGCCGAACCGTAGGTGAGGGTTGTAATGAAGCACTTCGACGGAGATCCCCCGGAAGTTGTGGTTGTAGTAACAAGTTGGGAGATTATTACGACGACTTGGGTTGTGTGCGAGAGTACTCCGCTACTTCCGGTCACCACTAGCGTGTATGTCCCCGAAACTGCTGCAGGCGTTGCCGTGATTGTCAGCGTCGATGTTACTACGCTGCCTGACGGGGGCGTTACCGGGCTCTGCATGGTGAAGGTGACTCCGCTAGGGTTTGTTCCCTGCCAGTTCGCGGACAGCGCTACGGGGGAGCTAAATCCGTTTTGCGAGAGCATCATCAACACCGTGCTTCCGGTCGCCCCACTAGTAATGGAGACGGTGCCCGGATTGGCAGCAATAGTAAAGTCCCCCGTCTCAGCGACCACCTGCACGCTTACACTCGTCTGCTCAGTTATTGTTCCGCTGACGCCGACGACCGTAAGCACGTAGTTTCCTACGACCGCGTTCGCAGACCCCGTGATGACGAGGGTTCCGGAAGCAGCCCCATTCGGCGTCGGGGTCAAAGTACCTGGGCCAGTCACAGAGACCCCGGTCGGAGATGGTCCGCTCCACGAAGTGGACGTGCTGACTGACGACGAGAAACCGTTAATGGACGTCACGATAATGCTTACACTCTCGCTTCCAGACTGAGTCAAAGACACCGACGTCGGGGACGCAGACATCGAGAAACCTACCTGCGGCTGCGATGAGACGGTCAACGTGAATTCGGTGACGTGGCTCAGGCTGCCGCTTATGCCCTCGATCTGTACAATATATGTTCCCGGAGTCGATGACGAATCCACCGTCACCGTCATCGTCGAGAGCTGATGGGTAGGGTTCGGAGAGAAACTGACCTGGACGCCGGGTGGTAATCCACCGCCCGTCGCAAGGCTGACCAAGGAGTTAAAACCTCCAATCGGAGTGACCGTCACCGATCCTGTCGCGGACTGCCCCTGTTGGATGGTTATGCTGGACGGATTCACGGCTATCGAAAAGTCCCGGGTTGGAGTCGAGGTAATTTGCAAGTAAAGTTGAGTTGAGTGCCTAAGCACACCCCCGTTTCCGCTGCCCGTTATCGTGATCACGTAGGAACCCACCGACGCACTGCTTGCCGCGGAAACCATCACTAGGGAACTTGCTGTGCCGCCCGCAGGCGGAACTACCGTGCTAGGCGAAAAACTGATCGACACGTCGGCAGGACGACCGCTTGCGGACAAGGAGACTGAGGAGGAGAACCTGTTCATAGAGTCCACGTATACGGTAGTCGTCGCCGAGATCCCCGCGTTGATGTTGAGGTTCGAGGGGGAGAGGCTTATTGCGAAATCGCCGCTCGAAATGATCTGAAGACTCAGATGAGCAGAGTGCCTTATCATCACCGCACCTCCGCCATGCCCGGTTATTTCGACGTCGTATGTTCCCGGCTGCGCGGAGTTCTGAGCGGATATTGTGACAATCGAGTCCGCAGAACCGTCTGGTGGAGGAGTAATCGTGCTTGGAGAGAAGTCAACGCTCACATCTGAAGGTTGTCCACTAGCTTCCAGAGCCACTGAAGATGAATACCTGTTGATCGAGTTTATCGTGACGGTGGCTCTCGCGGTGTTGCCGGCGCTGATACTCACGCTTGAGGGTGACACGCTTATTCCGAAGTCGCCCGGCACCGCAGTCACGTCCAGAGTGAGGTCATAGTTTTTCACTTGGGAGCCGCTGGTGCCGATCAGTTTCATGTGATACGTTCCTCCGGGAACGCTTGCATCGACACTGAAGATTGCGGTGCTATGAGTAGAGCCGTCGCGCGGAGGAGTCACGGGGTTGAGATCGAAACTGGCCGAGACTCCTGCCGGTGTCCCATCGACTGACAAGTAGACCGGGGAGTTGAAGCCGCTGGTGGATGTGACGGTTACCTCAAGAGATCCCGTGCTCCCAGCATTAATCCTGATATCACTGGAGAAGGCTAGAGTGAACGATCCCAGTAGCTGAGCGTTCACAGAAACACTCGAGATCGTGACAAGAAGAGAGATCAAAACGACAACGGAACATGCTAGGGCCCTGCACAACTGTCGGACCTGCCGCCGATCCGGATCGAGCACGTGTTAAATATACGCCTAGCGGCGATCCAGAAATCCTAGTCTTAGAAGAATGGTGAACTCAGAGAGCGCCACATACCAAGTGGTATCATCCAGAATGCTATCTTGCCGCTGACGGGTCTGGGCGAGAAGTCTCTGCCTAGTATTTCTGAACTACTCAATGAGAGATTTTTTTTCTCTTTTCGGCGTAATGCTTGTCTTGGGAAATCCTAGGAGCCCTTTCTCCGCTTTGGCTGGTAGAATACTCGCTAAATCGTCCTCGACATCTAACCGAAAGCCAGTGGCAATCCTCGCTAGATGAATACCGAAAACTCCGCGCATCTCCCCCAGCGCACTGTAGAATGTCCAGCTAGCATAGTGACCATGCTGCAAGGCATAGCGTATGATGTTGGAATCTTCTCCTCCGATCGATTCAAGGAACTTTCTAGAGGCTGCCCGCATGGCCCGAAGGCTGGACGCAAGTTCTGATTTGCTATCAAGTTTGCCTATTTCGGAGGTTAGAAAGCGTCGGATTTTCAGAACAGAATCGACACATTCTGAGGGAACTTCTAGTTCGCTAGGAGAATACAGAACCCTGCGGTCTTCAAGGAAAGTCGCAACTCGACGAGCAGCGGTTACTTCCAACTCGGACGGTTGCCATGATACGCCGAAAATCGGGGTTGATATTCCTGTCAGCCTATTGGCAATCTCAGAGAATTTCATGACGACCCTCTGCTTGCAATTGAATAGTGTTTCGACATTCGCAAATCCTAACGTCTTGCAGATTGCAGTTTCTCCAAAGTCTTTCTGTACAGTTTGAAAGGTGATTCCTTGCGGGCGTGTTGCCGTAGCGTGTAAAGTGTGCTCTTGTCAATGCCTGCTTTCTTCGCTTCCTCACAGGTCAGAACCTTGATTCGTTCACGAAATTCCATGTTATCGAATCTTTCAAGAGTTGGGGATGGTTCTATGAAATCGAGTCTAGAGAATTTACCTACCAAGAATCGGCTTAGCTCCAATGTTTTCTGTTCAATCACTGTATCCCACTTCAAGACACGTCTCCTGTACTTAACACCTGAATTGAATCGCTCACGCAAAACACCAATGAAACGCACCTTGGCTTCAGGTTCGAATCGATAACGGTAATCGTCGCCCGTGAAGAAGAAATCATGCAAGTCCAGCATACCAGACTCGAATGCGTGAATCACCGATAGATCCACTAACCACCGGAACGGCTCCTGCAAATCATACACGAGCGACTCCGTCTGGTAATCGCTGAAGTCATGCAAGAAGGCAAGGCTCGGTTCAAGGCCAACCGAGTTGACCGCTTTCCGCACTTCGCCTTGGAGGATTGCGTAACCAAAATTCAAAACCGCGTTAAACGGGTCGAACACGTTGCCCCCGTCAACGAACATCACATCACTGTCCGGCCCCAGCGGGTGAGGAAGGGTCGCCCTGACGCAGAGTAACATCGAGAAGGCATGTGCTCATTTTCCCATAAACGCAACGAATTGGCCGAAATTCAGCGTCAGAAGCCTGTCGAACGCTTCCGTGCCCGAAGTTAGGTCGGGTTGAGATTCGTGACGACCGCTCAGCAGAATGTCGTGAACTTTAACGAAATCTTCGATGGCTACCGTTGAATTAAGTTGGAGCATGAGATTGCTGTGAACAATACAAGCAGATAACCCGCAAGAGCCGATTGGGGACCGCTGTCAGAGGTACGTGAATGTGACTAGGGAGTCGATGGGTACTACCATGTGTGTGTGCGCACCAAGAGATACACACACGAAACGCTACCACTACCGCAGCGCATAATATACGCCGTCAGCGATTAGAGTTGGAGAGCTGAATGCTGCTAGAACATCTTGGTAAATCTCCTAAGATTCATCCTTCAGCCGATGTCGCCCCAAATGCGGTCGTATGCGGTGACGTAACCCTCGGTCCGGGGTCTAGAATTGCATTTGGCGCTTCCCTGGTTGCTGAAGGAACATCGGTTGAGCTCGGAGAGAATTGCATCGTGATGGAGAATGCGGTGATTCGCAGCACCGATAAGCACCCGACTAGGATCGGATCCCACTGCCTCATCGGCCCGAATACCCACCTTGTAGGCTGTACTTTGGAGGATTGCGTGTTCGTAGCTACTGGCGCATCCATCTTTCACGGCGCAAAGTTAGGCTACGGTTCAGAGGTGCGCATCAACGCAGTCGTACATATCCGTACCGTACTACCCGCTCACGGCACTGTTCCCATTGGGTGGGTTGCCGTGGGTGATCCTGCAAAGATCATGCCGCCAGATCAGCATGATGCAATTTGGGCGATACAGATGGCGCTGAACTTCCCCAAGTTCGTGTACGGAGTGGAACGGGCGTCCGCGGGCCAAACAAATATGCGAGAAATCACTAGGCGTCGCTCCGAAGCACTCGCCAGTCACAAGAATGACAAGATCCTCTAGGCTCTTCATAGCCAACATAAATCATAAGCATCGACTCCCTCCCTTCTCATGATACTCCGTACGTCGTCGTATTTTCTGGGGGGTTGCGCACCAATGGATACACACACACGAAAACGACGGAAACAACCACGGTTCAACTCACAGATATTTTCGTACTCATGATGAAGAAAAAAGGGGCAGCGTGGACTGCGTATGCTGCACGCTTACTTCTTTTGCAGTCCTTTCTGAAGGTCGCTTAGTTCCATTAATGGTGTAAAGTCTAGTTTGCAGTTGAAAGTCATCCAGAGCGGTTCGCCTATCCCTGCGATCATATCGGCGCTTGGTAGGTTGACTATCATGTAGATGCCCCTCTCGCCTTCGATTGGCGCGAAGTAGACTGCTTCCGGTTTTATTTGGTTGAGGACGCCTTCTAGTTTCTTTGGAAAGTTAGGATCTTGCAGCATTCTGTTTCCTGATTCTGTTGGCATGTGTAAACGTATTAGGAATTTCATTCAATTTCACCTCCGTGATCTATGAGACCTCGTTCGTGACGCTCGAAATCACGGACCTAAGGCTACTCCGCGAATCCGCCCGAAAAAATCGCCCTCGATAGAACAATTTCCTAGGCAAGCGGCTTGAACACGATCTTGAGCGAACAACGTCTCCATGCCTATTATGCCTTCTCCGACCGCCCTTTCCAACTTGCGTGTGGGTCTGCTGGTGCGCACACAAAGTAATCCCCTGACCGACAGCGGTTCAAATTGCGACGGCCGCACCAAGAGATACACACACTAAAACCACGGTTCAGACTGCACGAACAGGAACGAGGATAGAGGCGCTAGAGATGCGCGTTTATGATGTTTGCAATGGCAGATTCTGCATCCGATATGCCGCTACTTCCCGTGTATGTTGCTGCAACGGAACCTGTTTTTGATAGGATGAACAGGGTTGGAATGCTTTGAACGCCGTACAGGGTGGCGATTTGCCAATTTGATCGTTCTAGGACGTATGTGAGACTCGTCGTGTGGTTGTTAAGAAACTGGGTCATCGTGACATTAGGATAATGCGAGCTCTGCGGTTCGACGACCGCAATGAAGACGACCCCCTGCGCGGCGAATTGGTTGTAGAGTCTTTCCATCACGGACACTGTTCGCTGGCAGGGAGGGCACCACGGTCCCATGAATTCTAAGACAATGACTTTTCCAAGGAAATCGGAGAGGGTCAAGTTCTTGCCGGTTAAACCATTGCGGTCAACGATGGGAAGGGTGAAGTTGCCTTTTCCAATCTGCTGGCTGCCTATTGCCGAGTGATAACTCATTGAAACAAGAAGCAGGATTGTTGCTAGCGCGATGAAAACTGTATTCTTCACACGCAAACCCAAACTTGCTTTACTTCCACCTCAAGACGTAGCTGTGCCGATTAATGATTTGCGATGTCGTACGTCATGAGCCATTGTATCGTGGCGGTAATTTTGATCGTTCGCGTTGGTCGGGTTTTCGGTAGGAAAAACTCAGTAACGAAGTCTCCGTCGGATGTAGCCTTGGATTATTGATGCAAGAATCCGTCGTCGTTCGTCGTCAATTTAGTCTGTGTGTATGGCTGGTGCGGGCGTTCAGATTTGAACTGCGGATTCTTCCGGGATGGATAAGAACAGGAGGAATAACGGCATACAATGTGCACACAAGGCCTCCTGAGAAGATTCGTGAGCAGTTCAAGAGGCTTGGATTAGATACGGACACACTTGAAAGCACCGATAAACTGAGAATTATTGACTGGTACACTGCGAGCCTAGGCCTGAAACCCACAGAGAAACGTGCGGTTCCCTCCTTGAAAACCGCTGACCTTAGTCTTGACATGAGGGATTTAATGCGTGAAACCCCGTCTCCGGAACTTTTGCGGGTGTGGGATACGACTTCCTACCTTGCGAGGTTTAACGACGAGAGGATCTGGGTAGAGCTGGAGCTTACACGATTTGTTCCGAGTAGCAATATCATTCAGTCAACTGGGATTGGCGGTGTGATGAGGGGAGTTCATAGCGATTGGGTCTACAAGCAGCTTGAGGGCGCCTATGAGGGTGTTATCGATTTCAAGCTTGAGGAAGAAGGCAAGACGCTTCGGGATGTGATGCGGATCAGAAATATGCGAAACGTACATTTTGACCGAGAATGGCACGAACTGAAAATAGGAGAGAACTTCGAAGTCACATTAGACAAGTGATTATTTACCGGACGAGTTCTTGGGTTCTTGTGTGCGCGCGCACCATTAGACCCACTACCGCACCAATTCGTTGTTGTTTTTGGCTGAGTATGTGTAGACGGCGAAAGGCTCTATACCAACCAGTTCCAATACTTTGGTCACACGTGTTTTCAACAAGTAGTGACGACCTTTGCAACCAGCCGACCGTGCCCGGTCGAGGAGTTTCGTTCCTCCCGCGTTTTCTCACGGGATCCCATGGGATAAGACTGCTAGCGTGAGTCTGGACAGGAAGCGAATCGCCGTACTCCCATTCCTGAACATAAGCCCAGACCCAAACGACGCATACTTCGCGGATGGGCTTACGGAGGAACTAATCGCTAAGCTCTCAACCATTAGTGGGCTGAAAGTGATTGCTCGAACATCCATAATGCGATTCAAAGGCACATCCAAGAGCGTAGGTGAGATAGGGAAAGAACTGAGGGCTGGAACAATTCTTGAAGGAAGCGTGCGCAAGGCAGCGAACAAGCTTCGAGTCACCGCACAACTCATCGACGCCAGCAGCGAAGAGCACCTTTGGGCGCAGAATTATGATAGGCCGCTTGAGGACGTGTTTGCGATTCAGACAGAGGTTGCCGAGAATGTGGCGGATGCTCTGAAAATGCAAATGCTCGGAGAGAAGGAGCGTATTGAGAACAAACCTACCCGCGACATCGGCGCTTACGAATTCTACCTGAGAGGCAGATACTATTGGAATGAGAGGTCTAGGGAGGCTGTCGAAAAGGCGATCAAATATTTTGAAGAAGCGATAAAGATGGACCCTGGGTTTGCTCTCGCCTACTCGGGGTTAGCTGACAGCTACAATATACTCGTGGATCACGGATACCTGCCGCCAAGTGAAGGTAATCCAAAGACCCTGGAGGCAGCGAGAAAGGCGGTTGAACTTGACGAGACACTGGCTGAAGCGCATGCCTCGCTCGGCATTATTCTGAGTGTCCAATGGGATTGGCGGGGAGCGGAAGAGGAGTATGCTAAGGCTCTAAGAAGCAACCCTAACTACGCGACTGCGCATCACTGGTACTCAATCCACCTTCTAGGACTTGGACGCCTAGATGAAGCGATCAAGGAACTGAAGATCGCGGAAGATCTAGATCCCCTATCGCCACAGATACATGCGTACGCGGGCTGCCTCTTCCTTTGTGCTCGCCAGTATGACCTTGCATTGAAAGAAGTTAACAAGGCGCTGGAGCTTGTTCCGAATTTTGGACCAGCACATGGGTACCGTGCTATGATCTACTTGGCTAAATCAATGTTCAAGGAAGCCCTAGCGGAATGGGAACAGGTGCTGCCCTCATTCCACCCACTCTCGACCGCGGTGAAAACTACGGTCGGAGCCGTTTATGCAATAGCAGGTCGGTATGAAGAAGCGAAGCAGATCTTGCGAGAATGCGAAGAGGCTTCAGCTCATGAACGTGCTGGAGATGTGAACTACGGGAATCTAGCACTCATTCACCTGAAGTTGGGTAATAAGGATCGGGCTTTGGAATGCCTTGAGAAGGCGTTCGAGACCCACTACAGTGGATTCAGCTTTCCCAACGATACTCCTTTCGTAGTCAGACTTAATCCGTTCTTTGACGAGATTACTTCTGATCCGAGGTTCGACGAGTTGATGAAGAAAACTCTCCGCTCACTCAACACCACGTGATAGTGTGTGCGCGCCACTGGACCCACACACACGAATACCTGAACTTATCCTATGAAAAATGTATGCGGACTACAATCTCAACTGTTTTTCGATGGAGAATCTACGCACCAAGGTTTTTGTAGTGACCGTGCGAGCTGGCATGCAAGGTTGAGCTGTGGATGGATCCTGTAACCGCGCTGAACTTGCTCTTCGACCTAATCATATTTCTGCTAGGTCTTTTTGTCTACAAGGAGAAGAAGGGTGTACTGTCGCTTTGGGTTGCTGTTGCCTTCCTCCTCTTCGCCGTCTCATACGCCTTGACAATTATAGGAGTCGGGAGTTCCCTTATTCTAATTCCAATTCGGACACTCGGTTACTTATCGGTAATAGTTGGCCTCATACTGCAACGAAAGCGTTAACGACGTGCTGAACCCTCTCCATCAGCTCCGTCGCCCGCGGCAGAATTCTTCAGTTGCCCCCGATGATTTTTCTGGTGGTCGTGCGCACCAGTGGAGGTGAATGTTAGGGATGGTATACGTTGGTGTGGATGTCGGAAAGCGAAGATGCTTGTCTCTACCGTAAACTGCCTACGATCAACCCTTCACCTTTAAGAAACGGAGTTCTGACGATTCAATCTGACGTCTTGATTCCTAGAAGTGAAGGAGAAAGGGGTCGAATTCAGCATGTGCTCTTGGATTATGCTCTCGTAACCAAATATCTCGGGAAAAGGGCTCATCATCTGTCAATCAAAACCACCGAGGCAGGTGTGGTCAACAACAGTATCCATTCCAACATGAACGGCTGTGCCAGAACAAATGCGACCCCTAGAACAATTTATTGCGCTCCGGCCTGGAATTGTGCTGCTTCCGGGTTGGGGGTTCACGTTGGTGAAGCCAAGACGGGTGCTGCTCGGCGTAGCCAACAAACCGTTCCATACGATTGACAGTATCTTTGTGGACGTGATGCTCGATGCCTTCCGCGTCCGATTTGGCGATCTTCTCTTCGACGCCGAGAATTCTAAGGAATTTGAGAATCGTACGATGTCTCTGCTGCACAGATTTCGCTAACTGTTCTCCACTACTTGTCAGAGTGAAGCCTCGGTAACGCTCATAGACGATGAATCCCTTTGCATCTAATTTCTGAAGCATGACTGTAACGCTCGAAGATTTTACACCAAGAAGTTCTGCGATGTCTGCCGATCTAGCGTAGCCCTTCCTCTCTATGAGTTCGTAGACGACTTCAAGGTAATCTTCGACACGGGTAAGGTCAGAGGCTCGGTTGGGCCTCGGAACCAGAACTACGGTCTTGGTCTTCATTGTATCGTCCATCCATCTCACCGTATAGTGCCATGTTTTTCAACTTGGTGTATGCGCCCTGGAGTGCTTCACGAACCAGCTGGCCTAGACGATAATAGTCTGGCCTTTAAATGTTAGGCGAACCTAATTAAATGCGTTCTACCTAGTCTGATCAATCGAAGGTTTTCCTCTGGTGTTCTATATTGGGGTTAGCGAAGTTTCCGTCTAGGCTACGTACGGTTAGAGCCGTTTTAAGGAGCTCCGCGGCAAGTGGTTTCATTCGCTATATCGGTCCAGCTCTGATCGTTAGTACGGCTTACATTGATCCGGGGAATTTTGGGACCGATATTGCAGGCGGAGCACAGTACGCTTACCAACTTCTTTGGGTCGTTTGGCTTGCGAACATCATGGCATTGGTTCTCCAATATCTTTCCGGTAAACTGGGTCTTGCGACTAGTCTTTCTCTCGCGGAGATCATTCGCGGGAAGTTAAAGACCAGATGGAAGATCGTACCTTACTGGCTGGCTTGCGAAATCTTCGCGGTATTCACCGACTTAGCCGAGTTTCTCGGCGTCACAATCGGCCTCTATCTACTCTTCGGCATCCCGCTAATCATAGCGGCGTTCATATCCGCCTTTGACATCATTATCATATTCCTTCTGACGGGCAATCATTTCCGGCGAATGGAGATCATCATAGCAAACTTCGTCACCCTAATCGGCTTAGGATACCTTTACGAGGTCTTCATAACCAAACCGGCCCCGCTTCCGATCGCGATCGGCTCGATTCTTCCACTGATTCCGGACACGAATGCAGCAGTGATCTGCGTCGGTGTCATTGGCGCAACCGTCATGCCACATGCCCTCGTATTGCACTCCTATCTGGCCAAGAACAAACTTGAGCAAGGAGATTTGAAAGAGAAGAAAAGATTGCTTGGGTATCATCGGAATGAGACTCTATTCATGCTAACCATGGCCGGGTTCGTTAATGCAGCGATTTTGATCATGGCATCCGCGGCCTTCAACACGCGCGGAATCCAAGTAGCCACTATTCAGCAGGCATATTGGACGCTGGTGCCGCTCTTCGGCCTTTTAGCTGGTGCTGTTTTTGCCATAACTCTTCTCTGCTCCGGTTGGTCATCCTCCTGTTGTGGAGTTCTGGCTGGGCAGGCTATTCTCGAAGGAATGTTAGGAAGCCAAGTAAATCCATGGGTCAGAAGGATCATATTACGTGTGATCAATGTCGTCCCCACGAGTGTAATGATCTGGCTGGGCTTTAATCCGCTGGTCCTTCTAGTCTATAGCCAAGTCGTCCTAAGCTTCTTGATACCTCTCCCTCTGATTCCGCTGATAATTTTCACGATGGATAGGAAGTTGATGGGTAACTTCGTCAACCGAAAATCGCTCACAGCATTAGCGGTCCTCTTCTGCGGAATTATTGTTGCACTTAACATCTACATCTTAGCTCTTATACTCTGAGTGGTTGTTGTTGACGGAACGAAAACGAACGAAAAGTCTCAATGGAATTTCAATAATCCCCAAACGTATACTGATTCCCACTGACGGGTCAGAAAACGCAGCCCGCGCGGCTAGCGTTGCAATAGAATTTGCTCGAAAGTTCGAGGCCGAAGTATTCGTGTTACATGCCATCGCCATCCCTGCATATACATTGGCACTAGATGAAGCCGGTATGGAGGGTCTTGAGAGGTCGGAAACACGAGAGTATTTTGCGTTAGCCCGGCAAAAGGCGAAAACTATTGTTGACGAGGTTGTGAAATCTGCTGAAGCGAAGAACGTCAAAGCCACCGCCATAATTCAGGAGAACTCGTTTTCGGTTGTAGAAACAATCGTGGATCATGCAACCAAATACAATGTGGGCCTTATTGTGATTGGCACTAGGGGATTAACTGGATTCAAGAAATTACTAGTTGGGAGCGTCTCCTCAGGGGTAGTTAACCATGCACACTGTTCCGTTCTAATAGTCAGATAAGAGGGGCCTCAGAGGGGCGCGGAGCAAGTTATGCTACATGTGTGGTATGCGTGTCGGGTACTACTGGTGTGTGTGCGCACCATTAGACCCACACACCTATGAGAAAATTCTTTACGCTGCTATGCCTCGGTACGAGTTAAGCGTGATGTTTGGCACACACCGTATTCGCCCATCCGTGGGCATTATGCGTACGCAACCAGGCTGCTCCAATCAC
>Ga0326727_10010171_pt1 | contig 22574 bp, 19 predicted proteins | sample MB2enrmetagenome_FD_207643 | JGI IMG/M metagenome (GOLD analysis project Ga0326727, IMG submission 207643) | Lab enriched peat soil microbial communities from McLean, Ithaca, NY, United States - MB29MY | ecosystem: Environmental > Terrestrial > Soil > Wetlands > Peat | place: USA: New York...
CCACCGCCCCGGGGGCGGCCCCGCCGCGCCCCCCCCCCCCCCTTCAGGGCGCGGGCCATCACTTCGCCTCCCGGCGTTGCAGCATGCCGACCAAGCCGCGCGGGAAGAACAGCACCGCCAGCACGAACACCAGGCCGAGGATGCTCATCCAGTTCTGTGTCATCGAGGAGGCGTAGTCCTGCACCACCACGAACACCGCGGCGCCGAGCAAAGGGCCCCAGAACGAGCGCATGCCCCCGAGCACCGTCATGATCACGATCTCGCCCGAGAGCGTGTAGTGCAGGCTGAGCGGGTCGGCGAAGTTGTTGAGCAGCGCGTACATCGACCCGGCCAGCGCAGCGAAGAAGGTGGAGAGCGAAAACGACATCCAGATGTGCCGTTCCACCGGGATGCCGAGGAAGCGGGCGCGGCGCTCGTTCTCGCGAATGGCGATCAGCGTGCGGCCGAACGGCGAGCGCAGGATGAGGCCCATCAGCCCGACGGCGATGGCGAACAGGAACAGGAGGAAGAAGTAGAACAGGGTGCCGTCGTTCTGGATGTCGATGGTGGCGAAGCCGAGATCGAGCGGCGCGCGGGCGAAGCCGCGCAGGCCGTCGAAGCCGCCGGTCAGGTCGTTCCAGCTATAGGCGATGTAGTAGCAGATCTGGCCAAAGGCGATGGTGACCATGGCGAAATAGACGCCGCGCCGGCGCACGATCAGCGGGCCGAACAGGGTGCCGGCGAGGCCGCCGAGCAGGGTGCCGGCGACGACCGCGAGCGGGGTGGAGGCGGCGACGAATTTCAGCGTGAGCCCGGCGCCGTAGGCGCCGAGCCCGAAATAGGCGGCGTGGCCGAAGCTCATCACCCCGGTGAAGCCGAGCAGGAGGTTGAGCGACATCGCCACAAGCCCCATCACCAGCACCCGGGCGCCTAGCGCGGTGTAGCCGCCGAGGAGTGGCAGCCACAGCGGCAGCGTCAGCAGCACCAGCCAGATGGCGACGTGCGGGAGATAGCGGAACTCGGCGGGGCGGCGGGCGAGGGTGGCGATGAAGGTGGCGCCGCTCATGATGACAGCAGTCCTTCCTGCCCGAACAGTCCGCGTGGCTTGAGCAGCAGCACCAGGGCCATGATGACGTAGATCACCGCCTCGCTGGCCGCCGGATAGACCATGGTGGTGAGCGCGCTGGCGACCCCGATCAGGAGGCCGCCGAACAGTGTGCCGGTGAGGCTGCCGACACCGCCGACGATGATGGCGATGAAGCTCGGCATCAGCAGGTCGTCGCCCATGTTGGGATTGAGGCCGATCTGGCCGGCGGCGAGCACGCCGGCCAGTCCCGCGAGCAGGCAGCCGACGCCGAAGTTCACCGCGCGTAGCAGGCGCACGTTGACGCCGAGCGCCGCCACCGTGTCGAGGTCGAGCGTGCCGGCGCGGATGCGCATGCCGACGCGCGTGTAGCGGAGGAAGGCGAACAGCGCGATCACCGCGACCACCACCACCACCGCCATGAAGATGCGGTAGTAGGTGATGAAGAACAGGGCGGAGCTGAGCGGCTGGGAGAGGGAGTCGGGAATGCCGAGCGGCAGGCCGTTCGGGCCCCAGATGAACCGGCACATGTCCTGCAGGATGAAGGCCAGGCCGAAGGTCAGCAGCAGGCTGTAGACCGGATCGCGGTTGTAGACGCGGCGGATCATCAGCCGCTCGACCACGAAGCCGAGCCCGGCGGTGGCCGCCGGCGCGACCAGGAGCGCGCCCCAGAAACCGATATGTGGGCTGACCACGAAGGCCACGTAGCCGCCGAGCGCCAGGAAATTGCCGTGGGCGAAATTGATGACGCCGCTGAGGTTGAGGATCAGCGAGAGCCCGAGCGCCAGCAGCACGTAAAACGCGCCGGTGATCAGCCCATTGGTGACGTTGTAGAGGATGAGTTGCAGCATGCGCTGACCTTTGCGAACGGTCTGGTCGTGGGCGCGCGGGAGGCCCCCCTTGCGGCGGGGCCTCCAACGCCGCTCAGACCGTCGGGAAGGTCATGTGGCAGCCGGTGTCGGTGACCGAGCCGGCCGCCTTCTCGCCAGGAACCAGCTTGTTGGTGGTGAACACGTCGTCCGCCCCGGACATGGGCGGATGCACCTCGCCCACGAAGATGTTGGCCATCAGCTCATGGTCGCCGGCGCGATAGACGATCTTGTCCGGTTGCAGCGCCACGTCCGGGGGCAGCGCCTCGTTCTCCAGCGCACGGGCCATTTTGATGGCGTCGAGCGTCTTCGCCTTCTCGGCGGCGAGCCTGACGCTGTGCACCGCCACGAAGCCGAACCAGTTGCGCGCCGAGGGGGTATGGCCCGTGGCCTTGCGGAAATCGGCGACGAAGGCCGCGACCTCGGGAACCTTCGGCTGCTCCCACCACCATTCCATGGTCCACCAGCCAGTCTGCGCTTCCTTCGGCACTGCCTTGATGCTCTCGAGCTCGAACAGCGCGCCGCCGAGCCCCATCTCCTTACCCATGCCGAACTGGGTGAACTGCTTCATGCAGTTGATCTGCGCCAGGCCGCCCATGTTGTTGAGCAACACGTTCGGCTTGTAGGCCCGGGCCTTGATCAGGGTGGCGGAGAAATCCGAGGTGTTGATCGGCAGCATGTCGCCCTCGTAGGTACCGCCCTGCGCCTTCAGTTCCTTGACGAAGGCGTCCTGCAGGGTGTGACCGTAGGCGTAGTCGGGGGTGACGAAGAACCACTTCTTGCCGAACCGCCTGACCAGCTCCCCGGTGACCGCGGCCGCGTCCATGGTGGTGGTGTTGCAGATGCGGAACACGTTCCACTTGCAGTCCTTGCCGGTGATTGGATCGGTGTGGCCGCCGGGGACGATGTGGAAGATCTTCTTCTCGTTGGTGACCTGGCTCATGGCGTAGGCGATGCCGGAGTTCACGTCGCCGAAGATGGCGTCCACGTGGTCGCCGTCGATCAGCTTGCGGGTCTTCTGCACGCCGGTGCCGACGTCGTTCGCCGAGTCCTCGACCAGGAGCTCGACCTGGCGGCCCAGGATGCCGCCCTTCTTGTTGACGTCATCGGTCGCGTACTTCGCCCCTTCCACTTCGCTCGCGGCCAGGGCTGAGAGGATGCCGGTCAGCGGGTTGACGAAGCCGATCCTGATCGGCGTCTCGCCGCGGGCGGAGAGGATGAAGGGCGCGCCGAGTGGCACGGCGGCCAGGCCGGCACCGGCCCTGATGAGCGTGCGGCGGCCGAGAACCGCCCGGGTCGTCTTGTGCATGGATCGTCTCCCTCCCGGCCGCCGGTGCGGCCATTGTTGTTGTCTCCGGTTGGCGGCGCCTCAGCGCTTCATGCAGGCGCGCGCACTTCCTTTCGCCACGCGGACACCCGCGTGGCCGACACAGGTAACCGGTTGCCGCGTTTACACGCCGCCCCTGCACAATGGGATCACGTCAGCGAAATGGCAGGGCCACGGAACGCCTTCGGCCCGGCCACAATGTGGTGAGCGGGGGTGTGGCCTCTGCAACCTATCTGAGATGGCAGGCGACGTAGTGCGCCGGAGCCAGTTCGCGCAGAGCGGGTACTTCCTCGCGGCAGCGCGCGACCGCCAGCGGGCAGCGGGTATGGAAGCGGCAGCCCGGCGGGGGCGCCATCGGGGAGGGGATGTCGCCCTCCAGGACCAGCCGCTCACGCTTGGCACGGGGGTCCGGCACCGGGGCGGCCGCCACCAGGGCCTCGGTGTAGGGGTGCAGCGGAGAGACGAAGATGGTCTCCTTGGGCGCAAGTTCGACGATCCGGCCGAGATACATGACGGCGATGCGGTGGCCGATATGCTCGACCACGCCGAGATCGTGACTGATAAACAGGTAGGCGAGGCCACGCTCCTCCTGCAGGTCCATCAGCAGGTTCAGCACCTGCGCCTGCACCGAGACGTCGAGCGCGGAGACCGGCTCGTCGGCGATGATCAGCCCCGGGTCGGGCGCCAGCGCCCGGGCGATGCCGATCCGCTGGCGCTGGCCGCCGGAGAATTCGAACGCATAGCGGTCGATCACCTCGGCCCGGAGCCCGACCCGCTCGAGCAGCGCCGCCACCCGCTCGCGCCGGTCGGCGGCGTTGAGGCGGGAGAAATTCTCCAGCGGTTCGCCGACGATGGTGCCGACAGGCAGGCGCGGATCGAGCGAGGCGTACGGGTCCTGGAACACCATCTGGGCGTGGCGCCGGTGCCGGCGCATCGCCCACTCGCCCAGCGCGGTGACGTCGATGCCGCGCAGCCAGATGCGGCCGGCGGTGGGGGTCAGCAAGCGGAGGATGAGGCGGCCCACGGTAGACTTGCCGCAACCCGACTCGCCCACCAGGCACAGCGTCTCGCCCGGGGCGATGGCCAGCGAAACGCCGTCCACCGCCTTGACCACGGCGACCGTGCGCCGGAGCAGACCCGCCTGCACCGGGAAATGCATGGTGAGACCTTCAACTTCGGCGACCGGCGTGCTCATTGGGCGAGCACCTTTTCGACGTGCCAGCACGCTGCGAGGTGGCCGCCGCCGTGCTCGGCCAGCGCCGGCGGCTCGGCGTGGCAGCGCTCAGTGGCGAAGCCGCAGCGCGGGGCGAACGCGCAACCCGGGAGCGGCGCGCGCAAATCCGGTACGATGCCACTGATCTCCTGCAGCCGGCGCGCGGGCGCGGCGCCGGCGCGGTGGCGGGGAATGCAGGCCAGCAGGCCGCGCGTGTAGGGGTGCAGCGGGCGGTCGAACAGGTCGAGCACCGGCGCTTCCTCGACCTTGCGGCCGGCATACATCACGATCACCCGCTGGCAGGTCTCCGCCACTACGCCGAGGTTGTGGGTGATCATCAGGATGGCGGCGCCCAGCCGCTCCTTCAGCTCCAGCATCAGCTTGAGGATCTGCGCCTGGATGGTGACATCGAGCGCGGTCGAGGGCTCGTCGGCGATCAAGAGTTGCGGATTGCAGGCCAGCGCCATGGCGATCATCACCCGCTGGCGCATGCCGCCGGAGAACTGGTGCGGATAGTCGCGCACCCGGTGGGCGGCGTCGGCGATGCGCACCAGGGTCAGCATCTCCTCGGCGCGCGCCCAGGCCGCGGAGCGCGACTTGCCCTGATGGATGATGACTGCCTCGGCGATCTGATCGCCCACGGTCAGCACCGGGTTGAGCGAGGTCATCGGCTCCTGGAACACCATGGCGATGCGGTTGCCGCGGATGCCCCGCATCGCCGCCTCGTCGAGCGCCAACAGGTCGAGGCCGCCGAAATGCACGGCCCCGCCGACCACGCGTCCGAGCACCGGCGGCAACAGGCGCATGATGGAAAGCGCGGTGACCGACTTGCCGCAGCCCGACTCGCCGACGATGCCCAGCGTCTCGCCGGCGCCGACGGAGAAGGAGAGCCCGTCGACCGCACGGGTGATGCCCTCGCGCGTGAAGAAATACGTGCGCAGGTCTTCGACGGAGAGGATGGCGTCAGTCATTTGGCCCGCCGCAGAAGGCCAGGGGCGCTGCCCCTGGACCCCGCAAAGGGCCGAGAGGCCCGCGGGTCCCATTCTTTTGGGCAATCATGGGGTGCAGGGGCCTTATGGCCCCTGCTGGGTCCCGGGCGAAGCCCGGGCGGAGCGCGAGGCAGCGCCTCGCCATTTCACACCATCCTCCGTGCCAGCCGCACGTCGAGGAAGTCGCGCAGCCCGTCGCCCAGCAGGTTCACCGACAGGATCACCAGCGCCAGCGTGGCGCCCGGGGCGAAGATGGTCCACGGCGCGCGGGCGATGAACAGCCGGCTCTGCGCGATCATGTTGCCCCAGGTGGGGATTTCGGGCGGCACGCCGGCACCGAGGAACGAGAGGGCCGCCTCGGTCAGGATGGCGGAAGCGGTGATGTAGGTGCCCTGCACGATCAGCGGGTTGATGGTGGCGGGCAGGATGTGGCGCACCACGATCTTCACCCCCGGCGACCCGCCGGAAACCGCCGCCTCGATGTAGGGCAGCGTGCGCACGGAGAGCACCACCGAACGCACCAGGCGCACGATGCGCGGCACCTCGGGGATGGTGATGGCGACGATCACGATCCACACGCTGGCGCGGTTGAGCGACACCATGGCGATGGCGAGCAGGATGGCGGGAATCGCCATCAGCCCGTCCATGATGCGCATCACCAGCGTGTCGACGCCGCGCCAGTAGCCGGCGGCGAGCCCGATCGTGAGTCCGATGACGATGGAGCAGACGGCGACCGAAAGCCCGACGATGAGCGAGATCCGGGCGCCATAGACGACGCGGTCGTAGATGTCGCGGCCGAGGAAGTCGGTGCCGAGCCAGTGCGCCGCCGACGGCGGCTGTAGGCGGTCGATCGGTGCCAGCGCCATCGGGTCGCCGGCGATCCAGGGGGCGGCGATCGCCAGCGCCGCCACCGCCATGAGCGCCATCGCACCGATGACGATGGTGGGGTTGCGGCGGCAGAATTCGCCGAGGCGCGTCATCCGCGCACCCTGGGATCGAACAGCGTGTAGGACAGGTCGACCAGCAGGTTGACCAGCACGTACACGCCGGAGAACACCATGATCACGCCCTGGATGATCGGGTAGTCGCGCCGGGCGATGGCATCCACCACCAGCCGGCCGACGCCGGGAATGTTGAACACCGTCTCGGTGATCACCACGCCGCCGATCAGGAGCGCGACGCCGTTGCCGATCACGGTCACGATCGGTACCGCGGCGTTCTTCAGCGCGTGCTTGAGCAGCATCGGGCGCGTCGCCACCCCTTTCGCCTTGGCGGTGCGCATGTAGTCCTCGGCCAGCACGTCGAGCATGGTGGCCCGCGTGATGCGCGCGATCAGCGCCACGTAGGCCATGCCGAGCGCGAAGGAAGGCAAGATCAGGTTGCGCAGCCACGGCAGCACGCCCTCGGCGATCGGTGTGTAGCCCTGCACGGGCAGCCACTTCAGGATGATGGCGAACACGAAGATCAAGAGGTAGCCGACCACGAACACCGGCACCGAGAAGCCCATCACCGCGAAGCCCATGACCGCGCGGTCGAGCAGGCTGCCGACCTTGGCCGCCGCCACCACGCCGAGCGTGACCGCCACCACCACCGCGAAGGTGATGGTGGTGAGGGCGAGCGAGATCGTGGGTTCCGCGCGCTGGCCGATCAGCGTCATCACGCCCTCGCCCCAGAACAGCGAGGTGCCAAGGTCGCCCCTGAGAAGATTGTGGACCCACACCAGGAACTGCAGCCACACGGGCTGGTCAAGCCCGAGCTTGGCGCGGATGGCGGCGATGTTGGCGGGTGTGGCGTTGTCGCCGGCCATGATCGCGGCCGGATCGCCCGGGGCGAAATGCAGCAGCAGGAACACGCAGATGGCGACGATGCACATGACCGGCACGATCGAGGCCAGCCGCCGCGCGATGGTGCCGGTCATGCCACGGGCACCACAGGCACTGACAGTGACACGAGCCGTTCCATCAGGCTTTCTCGAGGTTCCAGAAAACGACCACTCCGGGCACGTGCAGCCAGCCGGTGACGTTGCGCCGGTGCGCGCCCGGCTGGATCCACTGGCCGAAGGAGATGTGCGGGACGACGTTCCAGGCATTCTCCTGGATCTCGACCGCGAGGGTCTTCCGCTCGGCAAGCGTCTCGGCCATCATCCATTTGGCACGCAGGTCCTCGTTGCGGGCGTCGTCCGGCCAGCCGAACCAGCCCTTGCGGCCGATCGAGGCCATCTGCGCGAGCATGAATGGGTCACTGTTGCCCAGGCCGCCGCACGACGTGAAGAAGAGGTTCCATCCGCCCTTGTCGGGCGGGTTCTGGCTGGCGCGGCGCTGCACGACGTTGGCCCAATCCATCGGCTGCAGGTCGACGTTCATCCCTGCGTTCCGCATCTCCTGGGCGAGCACAGTGGCGGCGTTGGACATGTAGAGGATGTTGGTGGCCTGCAGCATGACGATCGGCCGCCCGTCATAGCCGCCTTCCTTCAGCAGTTGCTTCGCGAGGGGAATGTCGGGTCCGCTCCTGAACCAGTCCGTGTTGGCGTCGTTGTCCATTGCCGAGCCGCAGGTGAAATAGCTCGGGCAGGTGCGGTACCATTTCGGGCTGACGAAAGTCGGCCGCAGCATATCCGCCTGGTTCATGACGTGCAGCAGGGCCTGGCGACACTTGATGTTGTCGAACGGCGGATACAACCAGTTCAGCGCGATGTAGCCGACCCAGCCCAGCTCGGACAGATTTTCGACGATGATGTCGGGGTTATCCTGCAACTGGTCGAGGAGATCGGCCGGCGGGATCTCGTAGAAGTCGATCTCGCCGGCTTCCAGCGCCGCCACCGCCGTCTGCGCGTCCGGCATGTTGACGAAGATGGTGCGGTCGAGCTTTACCAGCTTGCCGCCGGTCATGCCGCTGGCGGGCTCGTCGCGTGGCACGTAGGTGGGGTTGCGGTCGTAGACGTAGCGGCTGCCGACCCTGGTCTCGTCCTGGTTCAGCGTGAACGGCCCGGAGCCGACCACCTGGTCGATCTTCTGCATCGGGTCGGTCTCGGCCTCGCGCTTGCGCATGATGAACAGCACGGGCGTCGTGGTGGTGGCGAACAGGTCGAGCAGCAGGGGGAAGCGCTCGCTGAGCGCAACGACGAAGGTCTTGTCGTCCTTGGGGGAAATGTCCCGCACTCGCGGCGCCAGGATCTGTCCCGGGCCGGACCGCACCATCCAGCGGCGGATGCTGGGCACCACATCGGCCGAGGTCACGGGCGTATTGTCGCTGAAGCGGAGGCCGTCCCTCAGTTCGAACGTATAGGTCAGCTTATCGGCGGAGACATCCCAGGCCGTGACCATCTGCGGACGGATCTGGAACTTTGCGTCAAGGCCGAACAGGGTATCGTAGACCATGGCGCCGTGGTAGGCGACGATGTTTGCCGTGGTCCAGATCGGGTCGTAGTTGGGCAGGTCGTCCTGCAACACCGCCCGCACCGTGCGCCGCTCCGAGGGACGGGGTTGGGCGTGGAGGATTCCCGGAGCCGCGGCCAGTCCAAGGCCGGCCAGCGAGCCTCTCAACATACTGCGGCGGGTCGCGTTCATGGTTTCCTCCGGCGACGCGCTTACTTCAGGCCTTCTCGACGTTCCAGAACACCAGCAGTCCCGGTTCATGCAGCCAGCCCGTTACGTTCTTGCGATGCGCCACCGGCTGGATCCACTGGCCGTAATGCAGCAGGGGGACGATGTTCCAGGCGTTCTCCTGGATCTCCCTCGCGATCGCCTTGCGTTCGGGGAGCGTCTCGGCGGCCATCCATTTCGCGCGCAACTGCTCGTTCTTCTCGTCGGTCGGCCAGCCGAACCAGCCCTTGGTGCCGATGGTCGCCAGGTGCGCCATCATGTAAGGCGTGCTGTTGGCGAGCCCGCTGGCCGAAGTGAAGAAGATGTTCCACCCGCCCTGATCCGGCGGCGACTGGCTGGCGCGGCGCTGCACAACGTTGGCCCAGTCCATCGGCTGCAGATCGACGTTCATGCCGGCGCCGCGTAGTTGCTGCGCCATCACCGTCGCGGCATTGGCCATGTAGGCGATGTTGGTCGCCTGCAGCATGACGACCGGCCGGCCGTCATAGCCGCCTTCCTTCAGCAACTGCTTTGCGAGCGAGATGTTGGGGCCGCTCTTGAACCACTCGGTGTTGGCGTCGTTCTCCATCGGCGAGCCGCAGGTGAAGTAGCTGGGGCAGGTGCGATACCATTTCTTGTCGACGAAGGTCGGCCGCAGCATGTCCTCCTGGTTGATGATATGCAGCAGGGCCTGGCGGCACTTGAGGCTGTTGAACGGCGGATAGAGCCAGTTGATGCCGATGTAGCCCATCGAGCCGAGGTCGTAGAGGTTCTCGACCACGATGGAGGGATCGGCCTGCAACTGGCCGAGGAAGTCGACCGGCGGGATCTCGTAGAAGTCGATCTCGCCGGCCTGCAGGGCGGCGACGGCGGTCTGGGCGTCCGCCATGTTGTTCCACACCACCCGGTCGACCTTCACCACCTTGCCGCCGGCGATACCGCTCGGCGGCTCCGGGCGGGGCACGTAGGCCGGGTTGCGGTCGTAGACGTATTGGCTGCCGGGCCTGGTTTCCTGCTGGTTGAGGGTGAACGGCCCGGAGCCGACCACCTGGTCGATCTTCTGCATCGGGTCGATTTCGGCCTCGCGCTTGCGCATGATGAACAGGTCGGGGGTGCAGGTGGTCCCGAACATGTCGGTGATCAGCGGGAAGCGCTCCTTCAGGAGCACGCGGAAGGTCTTTTCGTCGACGGCCTTGATGTCGGCGAGCCGCGCCGCCAGCAGCTGGCCCTGGCCGGAGCGCACCATCCAGCGGCGGATGGAGGGGATCACATCGGCCGTGGTCACCGCGGTCTTGTCGGTCCACCTGAGGCCGTCGCGCAGCTCGAAGGTGTAGGTCAGCTTGTCCTCGGAAATGCCCCAGCCCTTGACCATTTGCGGGCGGGGCACGCCGTCGACATCGGTACCGATCAGCGTGTCGTAGACCATGGCGGCGTGGTAGGCGGTGATATCCGCCGTGGTCCAGATCGGATCGTAGGTGGCGAGGTCCCCGGCCACCACCACGCGGAGCGTGCGCGCGGCCGACGGGCGGGGCTGGGCGTGCAGAATGCCGGGCGCTGTGGCCAGGCCGGCGGCGGCCAGCGAGCCTGCCAACATGGTTCGGCGCGTTGCCTTCATGACGATCCTCGCTTTCGTGTCCCTGGGCTGGCCGGCCCGCCGAGGCGCCGCCCCTGCGTTCAACCTAGCACCGGACGTTCGAAATGAAAATAAAGCCGCACGCCCGTCAGGTCTTTTCGAGATTCCAGAACGCGATCAGTTCAGGAATATGCAACCAGCCCGTAACGTTCTTGCGGTGTGCTGTCGGTTGTATCCACTGGCCGAAGTAAAGATGCGGAACGACGCTCCACGCGTTGTCCTGGATCTCGGCCGCGATCGCCTTGCGTTCCTCCATCGTCTCGGCGGCCATCCATTTGGCGCGCAACTGCTCGTTCTTCTCGTCGCTCGGCCAGCCGAACCAGGCCTTGGGACCGGTGGTCGCCATCTGGCTCATCATGAACGGATTGCTGTTGGACAGGCCCCCGGAGGAGGTGAAGAAGATGTTCCACCCCCCTTGGTTGGGCGGGTTCTGGCTGGCGCGGCGCTGCACCACATTGGCCCAGTCCATCGGTTGCACATCGACGGTCATGCCGATGCTGCGCAACGCCTGCGCCGCCACCGTGGCGGCGTTGAACATGTAGATCATGGAGGTCGCCTGCAGCATGACCACCGGCCGGCCGTCGTAGCCGCCTTCCTTCAGCAACTGCCGGGCCAGGGGCAGGTTTGGCCCTCCCTTGAACCAATCGGTGTTGGCGTCGTTGGCCATCGGCGAGCCGCAGGTGAAATAGCTGCCGCACGTCTTGTAATATTTCGGGCTGACGAAGGTCGGTCGGAGCATGTCCTCCTGGTTGATCGCGTGCAGCACGGCCTGACGGCATTTGACGTTGTCGAACGGCGGAAAGAGCCAGTTGAGCGCCATGTAGCCGACGATGCCGAGGTCGAAGATGTTTTCGATGGTAATGTTGGGGTCGGCGGCCAACTGGTCGAGGAAGTCAATGGGCGGCAACTGGAAGAAATCGACCTCGCCGGCCTGCAATGCCGCCATCGTCGTCTGCGCGTCGGAGATATTCACGAAGGTGACGCGCTCGACCTTGGCGATCTTGCCGCCGGTAGTGCCGCTGGCCGGCTCGGGGCGGGGACGGTAGTTCGGGTTGCGGTCGTAGACGTACTGCGTGCCGACTTTGGTCTCGTCCTGGTTCATGATGAACGGACCGGAGCCGATGACCCGGTCGATCTTCTGCATCGGGTCGGTCTCGGCCTCGCGCTTGCGCATGATGAACGGGATCGGCGTGGTGGTCGAGCCGAGGATGTCGAGCAGCAGGGGGAAGCGTTCCTTCAGCCTGATCCGGAAGCTGTTCTCGTCCACCGCCGAGAGGTCGGCCAGCCGCGCCGCCAGCAGTTGCCCCGGGCCCGACCGCGCCATCCAGCGGCGCAGGCTGGGGATGACGTCGGCGCTGGTGAGGGCCGTGTTGTCGGTGAAGCGAAGCCCGTCGCGGAGTTCGAACGTGTAGGTCAGCTTGTCGTCAGAGACGCCCCATTTGCCCACCATCTGCGGCTGTACCTGGCCCTGGGCGTCGGTGCCGAACAGCATGTCGTAGACCATGCCGCCGTGATGGGCGGTGACGTTGGCGGTGGTCCAGATCGGGTCGTAGGTGGCCAAGTCGCCCTCCAGCACCGCCCGGATCGTATGGGCGGCCGAGGGGCGGGGCTGGGCGTGCAGAAGGGCGGGCGCCGCGGCCAGGCCCAGGCCTGCCAGCGTGCCTCCCATCATGGTGCGGCGCGTTGCCTTCATGGCGATCCTCGCTTTCGGTTCCCTGGGCGGCCGCCCGCCGGGGGTCGGCCGGCGGGAAGCCTAGCACCCGCGGTCGAAAAATGAACCGAAAACCTCCCCCGATGCGGCAGAATGTCGGGGGCCGCTCAAGGGCGGAAAACCGAGCGCGCCGTCAGGTCTTTTCGACGTTCCAGAAAGGAATGAGCTCGGGGGTGTGCAGCCAGCCGGTGACGTTCCGCAGGTGCGCCGCCGGCTGCGTCCATTGGCCGTAATAGACGCGCGGCACCACCGTCCAGGCGTTGTCCTGGATTTCGGCCGCGATCGTCTTGCGTTCCTTGAGCGTCTCCGCGGCCATCCTCTTCGCGCGCAGTTGCTCGTTCCTCTCGTCGCTCGGCCAGCCGAACCAGCCCTTGCGCCCGGTGGTCGCCATCTGGATCGTCAGGCGCGGGGGACGTTCGGCCCGCTCCTGAACCACTCGGTGTTGGCGTCGTTCGCCATCGCCGAGCCGCAGGTGAAATAGCTGCCGCGCGGTTGATACCATTTCCGGCTGACGAAGCTCGTCCTGAGGATGTCTTCCTGGTTGAGGATGTGCAGCATGGCCTGCCGGCACTTGATGCTGTCGAACCGCGGGAAGAGCCAGTTCAGCGCCACGTAGCCGACGATGCCGAGCTCGAACAGGTTCTCGATGGTGATGGGGGGATCGGCCGCCAACTGGTCGAGCAGATCGATCGGCGGGATCGCGTAGAAATCGATCTCGGCGGTCTGCGGCGCCGCGGTCGCGGTCTGCGCGTCCGGCATGTTGACGAAGACCACCCGGTCGAGCTTCACCACCTTGCCGCCGGCGGTGCCGCTCGGGGCTCGGGGCGCGGCCGGTAGTTGGGATTGCGGTCATAGACGTAGTGCTCGCCGAGCCTGGTTGCGCCCTCGTTCAGGATGAACGGCCCGGAGCCGACGATCCGGTCGATCTTCTGCACCGGGTCGCACTCGGCCTCGCGCCGGCGCATGACGTAAAGGGCCGGGGTGGAGGTGCTCGCCAGGATGTCGAGCGCGAGCGGGAAGCGCTCCCTCAGCGTAATGGTGAACGTGGTGTCGTTCTTCGCCGCGATGGACCGGATGCGCTCCGCGAGCAACTGGCCGGAGCCGGAGCGCGCGCTCCAGCGTTCGATGCTGGGCAGCACGTCCGCGGTGGTCACCTCGGTGTTGTCGGTGAAACGCAGGCCATCACGCAATTGGAACGTATAGGTCAGCTTGTCCGCGGAGATGGTCCAGCCCTTCACCATCTGCGGCCGCGGCTGGCCGGCGGCGTCCACGCCGAGCAGCGTGTCGTAGACCATGGCCCCGTGGTAGGAGGCGAGGTTCGCCGTGGTCCAGATCGGATCGTAGGTGGGCAGGTCGCCCTCCAGCACCGCGCGCACGGTGGCGTGCCGCCGGCGGACGGGACTGGGCGTGCAGGATGGAGGGGGTCGCGGCAGCGGCCAACGAACCTGCCATCACCGTGCGGCGCGTTGCCTGCATGGCGTTCCTCGCTTTCGTTCGCCTCCTATGACAGGCCTCCTTCGGGAGGAGGCCCGCAGGTCATTCCATCAGGTCTTCTGAACGTTCCAGAACACGAGCAATCCACCTTCATGCAGCCAGCCCGTCACGTTCTTGCGGTGCGCGGTCGGCTGGATCCACTGACCGAAATGCATCGAAGGGACGATGTTCCACGCGTTGTCCTGGATCTGTGCGGCGATGGCCTTGCGCTCCTGCTCCGTGTCGGCGGCGAGCCATTGCGCGCGCAGTAGCTCGTTCTTTTCGTCGCTGGGCCAGCCGAACCAGCCCTTGGTGCCGACGGTCGCCAGTTGCAGCATGGTGTAGGGATTGCTGTTGGAGGGCCCGTCCGCCGAGGTGAAGAAGATGTTCCATCCCCCTTGGTCCGGCGGGTTCCGGCTGGCCCGCCGCTCTACCACGTTGGCCCAGTCCATCGGCTGCAGGTCCACCTTCATGCCGGCACCGCGCAATTGCTGGGCAAAGACCGTGGCGGCGTTCGACATGTAGGGAATGTTGGTGGCCTGCAGCATGACGATCGGCCTGCCGTCGTAGCCGCCTTCCGCCAGCAACTGCTTCGCCAGCGGGATGTTCGGCCCGCTCTTGAACCAATCGGTATTGGCGTCGTTCGACATCGGCGAGCCGCAGGTGAAATAGCTGCCGCAGGGGCTATACCATTTCTTGTCGACGAACGTCGGGCGCAGCATGTCCTCCTGATTGATGATGTGCAGCAGGGCCTGACGGCACTTGAGGCTGTTGAACGGCGGATACAGCCAGTTCAGCGCGATGTAGCCCATTGAGCCGAGCTCGAAGATGTTCTCGATGGTAATGTTCGGGTCGCTCTGCAACTGGTCGAGGAGGTCGATCGGCGGAATCTCGTAGAAGTCGATCTCGCCGGCCTGCAGCGCCGCCACCGCTGTCTGCGGGTCGGGCATGTTGATGTGCACGACACGATCGACCTTCACCACCTTGCCGCCGGCGAAGCCGCTCGCCGGCTCGGTTCTGGGCACGTAGTACGGATTCTTGTCGTAGACGTACTGGGTGCCGACCTTGGTCTCGTCCTCGTTCAGCACGAACGGCCCGGAACCGATCACCTTGTCGATCTTCTGCATCGGGTCGGTCTCGGCCTCGCGCTTGCGCATGATAAAGAGGTCGGGCGTGGAGGTGACGCCGAACACGTCCAGCATCACGCCAAAGCGTTCCTTCAGCTTGACCCTGAAGGTCTTTTCGTCCACCGCTGAAAGGTCGGCCAGCCGTGCCGACAGCAGTTGTCCCGAGCTCGAGCGCGCCATCCAGCGGCGGATGGAGGGGATCACGTCGGCGGTGGTCAGCGGCGTGTTGTCGCTGAAGCGCAGGCCGTCGCGAAGTTCGAACGTGTAGGTCAGCTTGTCGTCGGAGATGGCCCAGCCCTTCACCATCTGCGGCTGCGGCCGGCCTTGGGCATCCGCGCCGAGCAGCATGTCATAGACCATGCCGCCGTGGTAGGCGACGATATCCGCCGTGGTCCAGATCGGATCGTAGGTGGGGAGGTCGCCGTGCAGGACCGCTCGTATCGTGCGCGCGTCCGCCGGTCGCGTCTGGGCGCGCAGAACGGCGGGCGCTGCTGCCAGTCCGGCGGCGGCCAGGGAGCCTCCCATCAGGGTGCGGCGTGTTGCCTTCATGGCGTTCCTCGCTTTCGTCGTTGCGTGGGGCGGTCCCCACCTCAGCGCGGGGACGAGCCGCCTTCCATCATGCCTTCTCGACGTTCCAGAATGGGATCAGTCCGGGCACGTGCAGCCAGCCCGTGACGTTCCTGCGGTGCACCGCCGGCTGAATCCACTGGCCGAAATGTAGGTGCGGCACGACGTTCCAGGCATTATCCTGAATCTGCGCCGCGATGGCCTGGCGTTGTCCGACCGTCTCGGCGGCCATCCACAGCGCACGCAATTGCTCGTTCTTCTCGTCGCTCGGCCAGCCGAACCACCCCTTGCTGCCGCTGGTCGCCATCGAGCCGTCCAAGTACGGATTGCTGTAGGCGTAGCCGCTCCCCGAGGTGAAGAAGATGTTCCACCCGCCCTGCTCCGGCGGGCTCTGGTTGGCCCGCCGCTGTACCACGTTGGCCCAGTCCATCGGCTGCAAATCCACTTTCATGCCGGCGCCGCGCAACTGCTGCGCCAGCACCGTAGCGGCATTGGACATGTAGGGGATGTTGGTGGCCTGCAGCATGACGACGGGACGCCCGTCATAACCGCCTTCCGCCAGCAACTGCTTCGCCAGCGGGATGTTCGGCCCACTTTTGAACCAGTCGGTATTGGCGTCGTTCGCCATCGCCGAGCCGCAGGTGAAATAGCTACCGCAGGTGCTGTACCATTTCGGGGTGACGAAAGTGGGTCGCAGCATGTCCTCCTCGTTCATGATGTGCAGGAGGGCCTGCCGGCACTTGACGTTGTTGAACGGCGGATACAGCCAGTTCAGCGCCACGTAGCCCACCGAGCCGAGATCGAACAGGTTCTCGATGGTGATCGCCGGGTCGTCCGCCAACTGTCCGAGCAGGTCGGTCGCCGGGTTTTCGAAAAAGTCGATCTCGCCGGCCTGCAGCGCCGCCACCGCGGTCTGGCCGTCTGGCATGTTGATGAAGACAACGCGCTCGACCTTCACCACCTTGCCACCCGCGATGCCGCTGGCCGGCTCGCCACGCGGCACGTAGTTGGGGTTCTTGTCATAGACATACTGGGTGCCGACCTTGGTCTCATCCTGATTCAGGATGAACGGTCCGGACCCGACCACTTGGTCGATCTTCTGCATGGGGTCCGTCTCAGCCTCGCGCTTGCGCATGACGAACAGGTCGGGCGTGGAGGTCGAGGCGAAGATATCCAGCATCAGGGGAAACGGCTCCTTCAACGTGATACGGAAGGTTTTTTCGTCCGTTCCGGAGATGTCCCTGATCTGTGGGGCCAGCAGTTGCCCGGGCCCCGAGCGCACCATCCAGCGGCGGATGCTGGGCACCACGTCGGCGGTCGTCACCGGGGCGTTGTCGCTGAATCGCAACCCGTCACGAAGCTCGAACGTGTAGGTCAGTTTGTCGTCGGAAACACCCCAGGCCTTGACCATCTGCGGCTGCGGCTGGCCGTTGGCGTCCGTGCCGAACAGCATGTCGTAGACCATCCCACCATGATAGGCGGACAGGTTCGCCGAGGTCCAGATCGGGTCGTAGCTCGGGATGTCACCCTGCAGCACCGCCCGCACGGTGCGCGCGGCCGGCGGCCGTCCCTGCGCCCGCAGGATGGCGGGCGCGGATGCCAGTCCGGCGGCGGCCAGGGAACCTACCATCAGGGTGCGACGTGTTGCCTTCATGGCGTTCCTCGCTTTCGTTGCAGGTCGCATGGCGTAAAGCTCAGAAGATGAGCCCTGGGCTGGTCGCCTCGTCGAGCGGCCAGACCGGACGGCGGATCTTGGTGTAGGGGATGCGCCGGTAGTCGCGGATCATCGGGCCGTCGGCATCGACGTAGATCACCTTGGCGGCGATCGGCCCGTAGGCCGCCATGAAGTGGTTGGTGCTCTTCACCACCACCAGCTTGCGCGCGGTCGGCTCGACGCCGACGTTGCGGAACAGCTCCAGCCCGAGCGCCTGGTTGCGGTTGCTGATCAGCACCACCTCGACGCCGTCCACCTTCACGCAAGCGCAGTCGCCGAGCCTGGCCTTGGTGGGGCCGAAGCTCTGCTCGCAGTCGCGCGCGAGGCCCGCGACCGTGACCGTGGCGTCCACCGGCTGGCCCGAGGCGGGGCCGATCTTGCCGCCGATGCGAAGGGGGAAGCGGGCGCCGAGCCCGGCATCGAAGCAGAGCCTGACCGCGATCGGGTCCCAGATCGGCCCGAGCGCCGCGCCTTGCACGTCCCGCTCGATCAGCCGGCGCAGGATGGTGGTGTTGTCGGTCGGCGAGCCGCCGCCGGCATTGTCGGCCGGATCGGCCATCACCACCGGCTGGCCGGCGAATTCCAGCGCCGCGGTAATGCCGGGATCGACGTCGAGGTAGGGCGGCGCGCTGCGGCCGCGGAAGGAAACGAATTCCTCGCCGATCCTGGTGGCCAGGCGGTCGGCCTTCGCCTTGTCGGCGTCGGTGATCACCAGGATGCGGCCGGTGACGTCCTCGACGTCGGCATACGGGAAGCAGTGGCAGATGGAAATCGACAGCACCCCGTCCTTGCCCTCCATCCCCATCAGCCGGTCGACGAAGGCGCGCATCATCGGCAGCGTGGTCGGGTAGCTGCCGATCTGGCGGCAGTCGTAGACGGACTGCACCGGCTTCACCTGCTTTCTGATCGTGTTCAGCACCAGCCCCAGCAGGTCCTCGGCGCGGTCCACCACGTCGGTGTGCGGGAATTCCTTGTAGAGGATGGTGATGTCGGCCAGCCCGATGCGCTTCAGCGTGAGGTGGCAGTGCGGGTCGAGCTCGACGCCGATGACGCAATCCTTGCCGACGATGGCGCGCACCCGCTCCAGCACGTCGCCTTCGACGTCGTCGTAGCCGTGCGCCACCATGGCACCGTGCAGACCGAGCAACACGCCGTCGAGCGGGAGGGCCGCCTTCACCTGGCCGATGATCTCGTCGCGCATCATCTCGTAGTCGGCACGGTTGGTGGTGCCGGCGGGCGCGGCGGCGAAGCAGCTGCCCTCGATCAGGGCGTAGCCCTCGGCAGGCGCGCGGCGGCGCGCCACCCAGAGCGGCGCGGTGCACATCAGCGCACTGCCGTCCGGGTGCTCGCCGGGACGCAGGAACACGCCCTCCTTGTACGCCTCGATCGAGGTCGGCAGCGGCGAGAAGGTATTCGTTTCGGTGGCGATGGTGGCAGAGAACAGGCGCATCCTGGCGATCTCCCTCGATGCGATCCACGGATGACGCGCCGCGGAGCGGCGGCTGTCAACCTGCTGAAGGCCAGGGGGCAAAGCCCCCTGGCCTTCAGCAGGTTGCTCCCGGCGCCGGCTCGGCACAGGATGGTGCCATGGACGACGCAACGTTACCGGCCGAGATCGTTGCCGGCCTCGACCGCATGGGACTCGGGCCGCCACTCGGAGCCATGCGGCTGACCGGCGGGGTTTCCTCCGATATCTGGCGGATCGATCTGCCGGGCGGGCCGATCTGCGTGAAGCGGGCGCTCGGCCGCCTCAGGGTTGTTGCGGACTGGCGGGCGCCGGTGGTGCGCAACCGCTACGAGGCGCGCTGGATGCGCCGCGCCGAGGCGGCCGCGCCGGGCTCCGCGCCCGCGCTCCTCGGCCAGGACGAGGCGAGCGGGTCGCTGGCCATGCAGTTCCTGCCGCCCGAGCGGTATCGGCTGTGGAAGGCCGAGCTGCACGCCGGCCACGCCGATGCGGGCTTCGCCGCCGCGGTCGGCGCGACGCTGGCGCGCATCCACGCCGCGACCGCCGCCGACCCGACCACCGCCGCCGAGTTTCCGACCGACGACATTTTCTACGACATCCGCCTCGAACCCTACCTGGTGGCCACCGCTGCCCGGCACCCCGACCGGGCGGCGGCGCTTTCGGCCATCGTGGAGAAGACGCGCACCACCAAACGCGCCCTGGTGCACGGCGACGTCAGCCCGAAGAACATCCTGACCGGCCCCGCCGGGCCCGTGTTCCTGGATGCGGAATGCGCCTGGTGGGGAGACCCGGCGTTCGACCTCGCCTTCTGCCTGAACCACCTGCTGCTGAAATGCCTGTGGACGCCGCCCGCCCGCGATCGCTTTCTCGCCTGCTTTGGGGCGTTGGAGGCGGCCTATGCAAGCGGCATCGAGTGGGAACCGAAGGCCGCCCTGCGCGGCCGGGTCGCCCGATTGTTGCCTGGCCTGTTCCTGGCCCGGGTCGACGGCAAGTCGCCGGTCGAATACATCACCGCGGAGGCGGACAAGGAGCGCGTCCGGCGGGTTGCCCGCGCCCTGCTCGCCGCCCCGGTGCGCGAGCCCGCGGAGGTCTGCGAAGCCTGGCGGAAGGAGCTGACTGCATGAGCGAGACCGACATCGCCTACGTTCAGGGCCGGCGGGTGTGGGACAGCCGCGGCCGCCCCACGGTGGAAGCCGACGTGTTGCTGGAAGGCGGTGCGGTGGGCCGGGCGATGGCCCCGGCCGGCGCCTCCACCGGCTCCGGCGAGGCGCTCGACCTGCGCGACGGCGGGGCCGCGTTCGGCGGCTACGACGTGACCCGCGCGGTTGGCCACATCAACGGCGAGATCGCCCAGGCGGTCCTCGGCCGCGACGCGCTCGACCAGGAGGGGCTCGACCGCGCGCTGATCGCGCTCGACGGCACGCCGGCCAAGACGCGGCTCGGCGGCAACGCGCTGGTGGCGGTGTCGATGGCGGTGGCGCATGCCGCTGCGGCCGCCGAGGGCGAGCCGCTGTACCGCTATCTCGGCGGCGCCGAGGCGACCCAGCTGCCGCTGCCGCAGATCCAGATTTTCGGCGGCGGCGCGCATGCCGGCGGGCGAATCGACGTGCAGGACTTCATGGTGACCTGCCCTTCGGCGCAGAACTTCGCCCAGGCGCTCGACTGGACGGCCGAGGTGTACCGCGCCGCCGGTGGGCTGATGAAGCGGGCCGGCAAGCTGGCCGGGATCGCCGACGAGGGCGGCTGGTGGCCCAACTTCTCCACCAACGAGGAAGGGCTGGAGCTGCTGGTGCGGGCTATCGAGGCGGCCGGGCTGAAGCCGGGCGAGCAGGTGGCGATCGCGCTCGACATCGCCGCCAGCGAGTTCGGCAGCAACGGCCGCTACCGGTTGGGGCTGGAAGGGCGGGAGCTCGACAGCGACGGCATGATCCGCATGCTGGTCGAGTGGACCGAGCGCTATCCGATCGTTTCCGTCGAGGATCCGCTGGCCGAGGACGACCCGACCGGGTTCGCCGCCTTCACCCGGGAAGTCGGGGCACGCCTGCAGGTGGTGGGCGACGATTACCTGGTGAGTGACGCCGAGCGGGTGAAGAAGGCGGCGGCGGCGGGCGCCGCCAACACGGTATTGCTGAAGCCCAACCAGCGCGGCACGCTGACGGAAACGCTGGCGGCCTGGCAGGCCGCGAAGGCGGCCGGGTTCGCCGGCATCGTCTCCGCCCGGTCGGGCGAGACCGAGGACACCACCATCATCCATCTCGCCGTGGGCTGGGGGGTCGGCCAGTTCAAGGTGGGCTCGTTCGCCCGCGGCGAGCGCATGGCCAAGTGGAACGAGGCGCTGCGCATCGAGCAGGCGCTCGGGCCGGTGGCCCGCTTCGCTGGTGGCGCCGCGCTGGGGCGATCGAAGGCGTGAGGGTGGTGCTGCCCCAGACCGTGCCCGTGAACACCACCATGCGGACCGAGGTCCGTACGCTTGGACTGGTCTCCGTCGCCCACCTGGTCAGCCACTTCCACATGCTGGTGTTCCCGCCGCTGTTCCCCATGCTGCGGGATCGACTCGGAGTCGGGCTGATCGAGATCGGGCTGGCGCTGACGCTCTACAACGTGGTCTCAGCGACCACCCAGGCGCCGATGGGCTTCCTGGTCGACCGCCTGGGCGCGCGCGCTGTGCTGGTAGGCGGGATGGCGATCGGCGGCCTGGCTTACGTGGCGTTCGGGCTGCTGCCGTCCTATCCGATGCTGCTGCTCTCGGCCGCGCTGGTCGGGCTGGCCAACTCCGTGTACCACCCGTGCGACTACGCGATGCTCTCCGTCGGCATCGGCGAACCTCGCATGGGCAGGGCGTTTTCGGTGCACACGTTCGCCGGTTACTTCGGCGGCGGGATCGCGCCGGCGGTGATGCTGCTGTTGGCCAGCCGGTTCGGCATGAGTTGGGCCATCGCGGCGGCCGGGCTGGCGGCCTGGGTGGTGGCGGTTGCCTTGCTGGCCGTGCCAGCCGGCGCGGCGAAGCGGCGCGCACACGTGCATGCCAGGAGCGGCATGCGGGCGTTGCTGACCCCCACCGTACTGATGCTGGTGCTGTTCTTCGCGATGATTTCGCTCTCCACCGGCGGCGTGAACAACTTCGCCGTGGTGGCGCTGGTGGACGGCTACGGCGCGACGCTGACCGCGGCCAACATTGCGCTGACCGCGTTCCTGATGGCGAGCGCATTCGGGGTGCTCGCCGGCGGCCTGCTGGCCGACCGCACGAGACGGCACAGCGAAGTGGCGACGCTGGGTTTCGGACTGACCGCGGCACTGATGCTGCTGGTCGGCTCGACCACGCTCGGGCCGCTCTCGCTGGCGCTGGTGATGGGGCTGGCGGGGTTCCTCTCCGGCATGATCATGCCCTCGCGCGACATGCTGGTGCGGCAGGCCTCGCCGCCGGGGGCGGAGGGGCGGGTGTTCGGCATCGTCACCACCGGCTTCAATTTCGGCGGCATGGTGGCGCCGGTGCTGTTTGGCGCGCTGGTGGACCATCACCTGCCGGCCTGGCTGTTCTTCGGCTCCGCTGGCTTCATGCTGGGGACGGCGCTACTGGCGCTGGTGGGCGAGAAGAGGCCGCGGCCGGCGGCGCAGCCGGGGGAGTGAGGAAGGCCAGGAGCGCTGCCCCTGGGCCCCGCCAAGTCCGGCACGCGCCTTCGCGCGACGGGCCGAGAGGCCCTTGGATCCCATTCTGTTTGGAAGGTTGTGGGGAGAGGGGGGTGAGGCGCTGTTGCGACGTCTCCTTACCCCCCTCTTCCCACAACCTTCCAGATAGCCGGGTCCAGGGGTCGCCCGACCCCTGGCGGGGGTCCAGGGGGCAG
>Ga0326727_10010172_pt1 | contig 22570 bp, 19 predicted proteins | sample MB2enrmetagenome_FD_207643 | JGI IMG/M metagenome (GOLD analysis project Ga0326727, IMG submission 207643) | Lab enriched peat soil microbial communities from McLean, Ithaca, NY, United States - MB29MY | ecosystem: Environmental > Terrestrial > Soil > Wetlands > Peat | place: USA: New York...
CGCGAACAGTCCCGTCGCCTCTACCGAAAACCGCTTGCCGTCGCGGTCGAGCGCCGAGCAGACGACGCGGGCGTGGCGGGTCAGGTCGCCGATCATGCCCGGCACCGAGAGGCAGCCTTCGATCGATTCGATCTCGCCCTCGGTCTCGGTGAAGCGCGGGTTGACGAAAACCAGCGGACCGTGCGTGTCCTTCTCCTCGCCCAGGTCGACGACGAAGAGGCGCTTGGAAATGTTGACCTGCGGCGCGGCCAGGCCGATGCCCGGCGCCTCGTACATCGTCTCGAACATATCGTCGATCAGTTGCTGGAAGAGCGGATCGCGCAGCTCGTCGTGTCCGACCTTCTTGGCGACTTTGCGCAGGGTCGGATGGCCATCGGTGATGATCTCGCGGAGGTACGGCACAGCACCAGTATAACGCCTCAGCGCCAAAAGTGGTGGCACCCCGGGCTGATTTTGCCCGGGAGCCGGGCGGGCGCTAGAGGATCGTCCTTCTGCACCGCGGCGGCCGCGGTGCTTACAGGATGAACGTGCTCAGGTCGGCGTTTTCGACGATGCCGGCGAGGCGCGTGCTGACGTACGCGGCGTCGATCGTGACCCGGCCCGCGTCCTCGGGCGCGCCGAACGAGACGTCTTCGAGCAGCCGTTCGAGCACGGTATGCAGGCGGCGCGCACCGATGTTCTCCGACTGTTCGTTGACCTGCATCGCGTAGGTCGCGAGCTGCGCGATGCCGTCGGGGGCGAACTCGAGGGTCACGCCCTCGACCGCGAGCAGTTGGCGGTATTGTTCGGTGAGCGCATTCTTCGGCGCGGTCAGGATCGTTTTGAAGTCGTCCGCGGTCAGCGCGTCGAGCTCGACGCGGATCGGGAAGCGGCCCTGCAACTCGGGAATGAGATCCGACGGCTTGCTCTGATGGAAGGCGCCCGCCGCGATGAACAGCACGTGGTCGGTCTTCACCGGGCCGTACTTGGTCGGCACGGTGCTGCCTTCGACGATGGGCAAAATATCGCGCTGCACGCCCTCGCGCGAAACGTCGGGCCCGCGCCCGCCGTCGCGGCCGCCCGCGACCTTGTCGATCTCGTCGATGAAGATGATGCCGTCCTCGCTCGCGCGGTGCACCGCCTCGCGTTTGATCGCGTCCATGTCGACGAGCTTGCCGGCTTCTTCTTGCGCGAAGATGCGCCGCGCTTCGGCGACGGTCACGCGTTTGCGCGTCTTACGTTTGGGCAGCAGTCCGCCGAGCATCTCGCCCATGTCGGCCGCGCCGCCGCCCATCTGATCCATGCCGCCCATCGTGCCGATCGGCAGCGTCGGCGTCTCCTCGATCTCGACGTCGACCAGGCGCACGTCGTAGAAGCCGCGCAGCACGTCGATCTTGGCCTGCTCGCGCGTCTTGCGCGCGTCGTCGGGCATCGTGGCGTTGGCGGTCTGCTGCTGCGGCGTCATGCCCTGCTGCGGAAAATTGCCGCCGAAGATCGAGCCCAGCGTTTGCGCGAAGGGGTTGGCCGCCTGCGCCTGCGGCGGACGCGTCTCCGGAAAGAGCAAGTCGACGACGCGTTCGACGGCGGCTTCGTCGGCGAGGTCGGCGACTTCGGCGCGACGTTCTTCCTGCAACATCCGCACGGCCGACTCGACGAGGTCGCGGACCATCGACTCGACGTCGCGTCCGACGTAGCCCACCTCGGTGTACTTCGTGGCTTCGACCTTGACGAAGGGCGCGCCGGCGAGCGCGGCCAGACGGCGGGCGATCTCGGTTTTGCCCACGCCGGTGGGGCCGATCATCAGAATGTTCTTGGGAATGATCTCGCCGCGCATCTCGCCTTCGAGCCGGCTGCGGCGATAGCGGTTGCGCATCGCGATGGCCACCGCGCGCTTGGCCTTGGCCTGGCCCACGATATACTTGTCGAGTTCGGCGACGATCTGGCGTGGCGTCAGCGCCTTGAGGTCGACGCTCACGGCGCGAGCGTCCCGGCGAGTTCGTCGTAGAGGAACGTCATCGTTTCGATGCCACCGTAGAATTGATGGAGATCGAAGCGTTCGTTGGGCGCGTGGATCGCGTCGTCGGGCAGGCCCACGCCGATCAGCACTTGGGGCAGACCCAGGATGCGGTCGAACGACGAGACGGGTCCGATCGTGCCGCCGGTCCCGATGAAGACCGGCGGTTTGCCGAAGCCGCGCTCCATCGCGCGCGCCGCGGCCGCTACCGCCGGATGGTCCCGCGAGGTCGCGACCGCACGCACGTCGCCGTCGGCGGCGATCTCGACGCGCACGCCCCGCGGCGCCACGCGCTGCAGATGCGCGCTGACGACGCGCTGCACGTGCGCGGGCTCCTGGCCCGCGACCAGGCGCGCGGAGAGCTTGGCCTTGGCCCAGGCCGGGACGATGGTCTTGTGACCGGGACCCTGATAGCCGCCCCAGATGCCGTTGATTTCGAGCGTCGGACGGTACCACATCCGTTCGAGCGGCAGCCGGTCGCGTTCGCCGCCGGCGAGCGCGGGCGAGCCGAGCGCGCGCGCTTCCTTCGCTTCGTCGAAAGGCAATTGCTCGAGTTCGAAGCGTTGCGCGGCCGTCAAGTCGCGCACGCCGTCGTAGAAGCCGTCCACCGCGATCCGGCCGTCGGCGTCGCGCAACGTCGCGAGCATCTTCGCCAGCGCTTCGATCGGATTGACCACCAGGCCGCCGTAATACCCCGAGTGCAGATCGCTCGTCGAACCGTGCACCGCCACTTCCCAGTGCGCGAGCCCGCGCAACGAAACCGTGAGCGAGGGCACGTCTTCGGCAAACACCGCCGTGTCGGAGACGACCACGACGTCGCAGGAAAGCCGCTCGCGTTCGCGCGCGAGGAACGCCTCGAAGCTCGGCGAGCCGATCTCTTCTTCGCCTTCGACGACGACCTTGACGTTGAGCGGCAGTTTGCCGCGCACGCGCAGGTGGGCTTCGATCGCGGCCAAGTGCATCAGGACTTGGCCCTTGTCGTCGACCGAGCCGCGGCCGTAGATCTTCCCGTCGCGGACGGTGCCTGCGAACGGCGGCGACTCCCAGAGGTCGACCGGATCCTCGGGCTGCACGTCGTGATGACCGTAGATCAGAATCGTCGGCGCGCCCGGCGCGTGCAGCCACGACCCGTACGCGACCGGCAAGCCGTCGGTCTCCAGCACCTCGGCCTGCGTCAGCCCCGCGGCGCGCATGCGCGCGACGGCGACTTCGGCCGAGCGGCGCACCTGCGCGTGCCGCGCCGGATCGGCGGACACCGAAGGGCACGCGATCCAGTCGGAAAGCTCGCCCAGGTAGCGCTCGCGGTTGGCGCGGACGAAATCGATGACGGGGTCGGCGACGATCATGCCCGGAGCATTCGCGGTACGTCCGGCGGACGCTTTCGGGGAGCGACGAGGCGCCTTAGATCGTCTCGCACAGGATGGCGTCGTTGGTGTAGATGTCGATCGTGCCGGCGACGCGCAGCGCTTCGCGCGCGATCGTCTCGACGTCGAGCGAGGTGTGGCGGACCAGCGCCGTGGCGGCGGCCTGGGCGTAGGGGCCGCCGCTGCCGATCGCCGCGATGCCCTCGTCCGGTTCGATCACGTCGCCGGTTCCGCTGAGGATGAACAGATGCTCGGCGTTCCCGACGACGAGCAGTGCCTCGAGCCGGCGTAGCGCGCGGTCTTGACGCCAGTCCTTGGCCAGCTCGACGGCGGCGCGGACGATGTCCTTGTACTCGACCAGCTTCGCTTCGAACTTTTCGAGCAGCGTGATGCCGTCGGCGGCGCCGCCCGCGAATCCGGCGAGCGCCTTGCCCTGCGCGATGCGTCGCACCTTGTGCGCGCCGTGCTTGACGATCGTCTTGTCGAGGGTCACCTGACCGTCGCCGGCAACGGCCAGCCTGCCGTCGCGGCGCACCGCCAATATCGTCGTCGAGCGGATCTTCATGCCGGCACTCCCACCTCGGCGCGCGCGTCCAGGGCGGCTTGCCACTGCGACAGGTGCGTCAGGGCGCGTTCCGCCAGCAGACGCCGACGCTCCCGCTTGTCGCGCACCCGGGACTCGAGCGGCGAGAAGAACGCCCAACTGACGTTGGCGGGTTGGAAGTCGGCCGTCACGGCGTTCTGCAAATGGGCCACGACCGCGCCGAGCGCCGTGTCGGCCGGTACCGCGAGCGGCGTGAGTCCGCGCAGCGTCTGCGCCGCCGACAGTGCGGCGATCGTGCCGCAGGCGGCCGCCTCGACGTATCCTTCGGCGCCGGTGATCTGGCCCGCGAGCCACACCGCGGCGTAGCCGCGCAAGCGCAGGTCGGGCGTGAGGTAACGCGGCGCGTCGACGAACGAGTTGCGGTGCATCACGCCGAGGCGCAGCCACTCGGCGTCGCCGAGGCCGGGCAACTTGCCGAACGCTTCGCGTTGCGCGGGCCAGGTGAGCCGCGTCTGAAACCCGACCAAGTTGTAAGCACTCCCGCTCGCGTTCTCTTTGCGCAGTTGCACGACGGCGTAGGGCGTGAAGCCCGTGCGCGGGTCGCGCAAGCCGACCGGCTTGAGCGGCCCGTAGCGCAGCACGTCGTCGCCGCGCGCGGCCATCTCCTCGACGGGCAGACAGCCTTCGAAAAACGGCACCTTTCCGGAGGCGCGGTCGAGTTCGAACTCCTTGGGGTCGTGCTTCGGCAATTCGCGCAGATCGCGGACCAGTTGCGCGTACTGCTCGCGGTCGAGCGGGATGTTGAGGTAGTCCTCACCGTCGCCCTTGTCGTAGCGAGATTTCGCGTACATCGCGCCGAGGTCGAGCGACTCGGTCGACACGATCGGCGAGGCCGCATCGTAGTAGTGCAGCCGCGGACGGGCGACCGCGCCCGTGGGAGTCGCTCCGGCGAGCAACGCGTCGAGCGCCGCCGACAACGGCTCGGAAGGCAACGGCCCGCAGGCGACGATCGTCGGAATCGCCGGATCGAGCGCGGTCACTTCCTCACGCACGATGCGCACGTTGGGTAGCGCGGCCAGCCGCGATTCGACGAGCGACGCGAAGCGTTCGCGGTCGACCGCCAGCGCGCCGCCGGCGGGCACCGCGGCTTCGCGCGCGCTGGTCACGATCAGCGAACCGAGCCGGGCCAGTTCTTCCTTGAGCAGTCCCACCGCATTCTCGAGCGCCGCGCCGCGCAGCGAGTTGCTGCAGACCAATTCGGCCAGCGCCCCGCTCGCGTGGGCCGGACCGCGCTTGTACGGCCGCATCTCGTAGAGTTCGACGTCGAGCCCGCGGCGCGCCGCTTGCCAGGCGGCCTCGCTGCCTGCGAGCCCGCCGCCGACCACGCGCAGCGCGGGGCGGCTCATGCTTCGACCGGCGCGGGTTCCCGTTCCACGCCGCCGAGGGCGCTGGTGTCGTGCGTCTTGTCCGCGCTGCACTCGAAGGCGAGTACGCCCTTGCGCGATTTGGCCGTGACGTAGGCGCCGCAAACGGGACAGGGCTCGGGCACGACCCGGTCCCACGAAACGAAGTCGCAGGCCGGGTAGTTGGCGCAGCCGTAGAACGTGCGCCCGCGCTTGGACTTGCGCTCGACGATCATGCCCCCGTCGCGCGGACAGATCGCGCCCGTGTCCTTGAGGATCGGCTTCGTCGTCTTGCACTCGGGGTAGCCGCTGCACGAAATGAAGCGCCCGAAACGCCCCGTCTTGATCACCATCGGGCGGCCGCAGTTCACGCAAATCTCGTCGGTCGGCTCGTCGCGGATCTCGAGCTTGGGCAGCTTCTTCTCCGCCTCTTCGAGATCGTGCGAGAACGGACCGTAGAAGTCGCGCAGCACGTGCTGCCACTCCATCTTGTGCTCTTCGACCTGATCGAGTTCGTGCTCCATCTTGGCCGTGTAGCTCAAGTTCATGATGTCCTTGAAGTGCTCGGCCAGCAGGTCGTTGACCGACGCGCCGATCTCGGTCGGCCGGAAGCGGCGGTCGACCTGTTCGACGTACTGCCTCGCCTGAATCGTCTCCACGATCGAACTGTAGGTCGAGGGCCGGCCGATGCCGTTCTCCTCGAGGGCCTTGACCAGCGTCGCTTCGGTGTAGCGCGGCGGCGGTTCGGTGAAGTGCTGTTTGGCCTCGAGGTCTTTCTTGTCGAGGTCCTCGCCCGCGGCCAGCGGCGGCAGCGGCGTGCGCGTGCTCTTGGCGCCTTTGGCCTTCTCGTCGGCGGCGGGCGCGGCGTCGTCGTCGCGGCCTTCTTCATAGACGGCGGTGAAGCCGGCGAACTTCATCACGCTGCCCGAGGCGCGGAATCCGTACTTTGCCGTGCCGCGCACCGGCGTGGCGGCGATGTCGACGCTGGTTTGGTCGAAGACGGCCGCGGCCATCTGCGAGGCGACGAAGCGTTCCCAAATCAACTGGTACAGACGCAGTTCGTCGCGTTTGAGGACGCCGGAGAGCGAGGCCGGCGTGCGCTCGACCGAAGTCGGCCGGATCGCTTCGTGCGCGTCCTGCGCGCCCTCGCGCACCTTGTGCACCTTGGCGCCGCCGTAGAACGGCGCGCCGTAGGTCGCTTCGATGAAGGCCTTGGCCGCGTCGCGCGCGCTGTCCGCGATGCGCGTCGAGTCGGTGCGCATGTAGGTGATCAGGCCCTGAGTGCCCTCGCTGCCGAGGTCGACGCCCTCGTACAAGCTCTGCGCCACCTGCATCGTCCGGCGCACGCGAAAGCGGAGCTTGCGCGAGGCCTCCTGCTGCAACGTCGAGGTGGTGAACGGCGCCGCCGCGTTGCGGCGCATCTCGCGCTGTTTGACCGAGGTGACGCGGTACGCCGCATCGTGCAGGTCGGCCACGATCTGGTCGGCGCGGCCGCCGTTGTCGATCTCGGCCTTGGCGCCGTCGATCTCGACCAGCTCGGCGGGGAACACGATCGGACGCTCGGGGTGCGCGAGCTGCGCCGTGACGGTCCAGTATTCGCGCGTGACGAACGCCTCGATCTCGCGCTCGCGATCGACGATCAGCTTGACGGCAACCGACTGCACGCGTCCGGCGGACAGGCCGCCGCGCACCTTGGCCCACAGCAGCGGCGAGATCTTGTAGCCCACCAGCCGGTCGAGGATGCGCCGCGCCTGCTGCGCGTTGACCCGGTCCATGTCGATGGCGTGCGGTTCGGAGATGGCCTTGAGGGCCGCGTCCTTGGTGATCTCGTGGAGTTCGATGCGCTTGGGTTCGTCGAGCTTCAGCAACTCGGCCAGATGCCAGGCGATCGCTTCGCCCTCGCGATCGGGGTCGGTCGCCAAGAAGACGTCGGTCGCGCCCTTGACCGCCGCCTTGAGCTCTTTGATGACGTCGCCCTTACCCTTGATGGTGAGGTAGCGCGGGGCGAAGTCGTGCTCGACGTCGACGCCGAGCGTGCTCTTCGGCAGGTCGCGAACGTGGCCGACCGAGGCCTTCACGACGAAGCGCGGCGGCAGAAACTTCTTGATGGTGCGCGCCTTCGTCGGCGATTCGACGATGATCAGCGGCTTCTTCAATGGATGCTCGTCTCCGGGGTCCTTCCCCCGACTGGTCGGCCAAAAACGCCCTAAGTATACGCCCGGCGTCAAGCCGCACGCAAAGAACCGGGCCGCGCCCGGCCGGCCGAGCCCGACCTCAGGGCGCGCCTCGGGAGTGCCGAGCGCGCGCCGCGCGCACGCGCGCGGCCGCTCGCGCGCGCGCCTCCGCACACGCGCAAAGCCCGATGGCGTAAGGGTTTGCTCGGCAAAGACGGAAATCGCGCGGGCGCGCGCCGCGGCCGCGCTCGTGCGAAAATCTTGCATATTTTCGCACGACGGTATAAGATGCTTCCAAAGACGTTGACGGATGATCGTCGACGTGTCCACGCATGCGATCGTCCCGCGGGACGAGGAGGTATCTTGAGCTCAGAAGACACCACGACCGAGGGCACGGCCGAAGCGGCGCCCGCCGCGAAGCCGCGCCGCAAGGCGACGCGCAAAAAGGCCGGAGCGAAGAAGGCCACCGCCAAGAAAGCGACCGCGAAGAAGACCGGCGGACGCAAGAAGGCTGCGAAGAAGACCGGCGGACGCAAGAAAGCCGCGAAGAAGTAGCCCGAACTTCGCCCAGGCGAAAACGAAAGAGAGCGATCGAATCGATCGCTCTTTTTTCTTAGGCCAGTACCGCGGGGCCGGCGGTGATGTCGGGCGCGCGGCCGCCGTGTTCTTCCACCCAGTGGCACGCGGCCATGTGACCGTTGCCGTAGGTCAGATTCGCCGGCACCTCCACCTTGCAGCGCGCGAACGCGACCGGGCAACGCGTGTGGAAGCGGCACCCCGGCGGCGGGTTGACCGGCGAGGGAATGTCGCCGGTGAGGATGATCCGCTTGCGCCGCTGCTCCACGGTCGGGTCGGGAATCGGAATCGCGGACAGCAGCGCCTGCGTGTAGGGGTGGAGCGGATTGTCGTAGAGATCGTCGCGGTCGGCGATCTCGACGATCTTGCCCACGTACATCACCGCCACGCGCGTCGAGATGTGGCGCACGACCGAAAGATCGTGGGCGATGAACAAGTACGTCAGGCCCAGCTTGGCTTGGAGATCCTGGAGCAGATTGACCACCTGCGCCTGAATCGAAACGTCGAGCGCGGAAACCGGCTCGTCCGCGACGATGAACTTGGGCGAGACGGCCAAGGCGCGGGCGATGCCGATGCGCTGACGCTGGCCGCCCGAGAACTCGTGGGGATACCGGTTGGCGTGGTACGGCTGCAGGCCGACGAGGCGCAGCAGTTCCTGAACGCGCTCGTCGGCTTCCTTGCCGCGCGCGATCCCGTGGATGGCCAGCGGTTCGCCGACGATGTCGCCCACGGTCATGCGCGGGTTGAGCGAGGCGTACGGGTCCTGAAAGATGATCTGCATCTCTTTGCGGAGCTTGCGGATCTCTTCCCGGCCGAGTTTCTGGACGTCGCGGCCTTCGAAGAGCACCTCGCCCTTGGTCGCGTCGAGCAGACGCAGCACGACGCGTCCGGCCGTGGTCTTTCCCGAACCGGACTCGCCGACGAGGCCGAGCGTTTCGCCGCTGCGGATGGTGAAGTCGATGCCGTCGACGGCTTTCACGTCGCCGACGTGGCGCGACAGAATGCCGGCGTTGATCGGAAAGTACTTGTAGAGGTCCTTGACGACGATCAGGTCGCCGGCTGGGGCCCGTCCGTTCATGCGACGGCCGCCGGGCGGCCCGCGTCGCTCTCGCTGCCCGCAATGGCCGGCCGCGTCTCGACGTCGAGCGTGCGTTGGCCTTCGGTGCGCTGGTCGTAAAGGAAGCAGCGCGCGACGTGCCCCGCGCCGAAATCGTACAGCGGCACGGGCTCGTCGCAGATCGGCATGCGGTACTTGCAGCGCGGCGCGAACGAACAGCCGCGCGGCAAGCGCAGCAGGTTCGGCGGCTGGCCTTCGATGGGCACCAGGCGCGACTGGTCCTTGGCGTCGAGTCGCGGTAGCGACGAGAGCAGACCCATCGTGTAGGGATGGCGCGGTTCGGCGAAGATCTGCGTGGCCGAGCCGTACTCGACCTGATTGCCGGCGTACATCACCAGCACGTTCTTACAGGTCTCGGCGACCACGCCGAGGTCGTGGGTGATCAAGACGATGGCCGAACCGAGTCGCGCCTGCATCTCGTTCATCAGGTCGAGGATCTGCGCTTGAATGGTCACGTCGAGCGCGGTCGTCGGCTCGTCGGCGATCAACACGTCGGGGTCGCAGGAAAGCGCCATGGCGATCATCACGCGCTGGCGCATGCCGCCCGAAAGCTGGTGCGGATATTCCTTGACGCGCTTCTCGGGCAGCGGAATGCGCACCAAGCGGAGCATGTCGACGGTCTTGGTCAGCGCGTCGGACTTGCCCAGCTTGAGGTGAAGCCGGACGGCCTCCGAGATCTGATCGCCCACGGTGAGGACGGGATTGAGCGAGGTCATCGGATCCTGGAAGATCATCGCGACGTCCTTGCCGCGGATCCTGCGCATCTCGGCTTCGCTCTTCTGCAAGAGGTTGGCGCCGCGCAGGGTGATCGTGCCGCCGTCGATGCGTCCGGGCGGAATCGGAATGAGGCGCATGATGGTCAAGGCGTTGACCGACTTGCCCGAGCCCGATTCGCCGACGATGCCCAGCGTCGAGCCGCTCTCGACCGAATACGACAGGCCGTTGACCGCCCCGACGAATCCGTCTTCGGTTTTGAATCCGACCCGCAGGTCGCGAACCTCGAGCAATGCCACGCGGTTCGCCGCCGCCTAGATTCCCGAGATGCTCACGACCGTCGCGAAGACCACGAAGGCCAGCGCGATGAAGGTCGTGATGCGCTGGAGTTGCTGATCGAAGCCCAGGCGCGGACGGTATGCCGACTCGACGCGGCCGCCGATCGTGCCGCTCAAGCCTTCCTGTTTGGTGGTTTGGAACGCGAGCAATACGATCAGCGACACGGCGCAAGCGATGGCCAGCCCGCCAAACGTATGCGTGAGCCAGGGGTAATTGGCGGCCAGAAAAGGCTTGTGCGAGAACTGATAGTTCAGCAGCTGCTGGCGCAGTTCGGGCGAAAGCGAGGCGGCGGCCGTAGGCACCGCCTTGGTGGCGGCCGCCAGGAGGGTGGGAAACATCGTCACCTTTTTGGGCTGAGAGGGGCCGCGGACGCGGCCGACCGGGCCTTTTCTACGTCGAGCCTACCGATGCCGCCTCCACGGCGCGGATCCGGGCCGCCAGGCTTTCGCCCGAGAGGCCGAAGCCGGCCCGCTGGACCGGTTGCTTATCGTGCTGAATCAAGGTGCCGGGGACGCCGACCCGCTCGACCCGGACGTCGATGCCCCGGTCGAGTACGAACTCGCCGACGGCCGAGCCGAAGCCGCCCATCAGCGAGTGCTCCTCGAGGGTGATGAAGCGGTGGTGCGTCTGGGCGAGTTCGAGCAGCAGCGCCTCGTCGAGCGGACGCACGAAGCGCATGTTGACCACGGTCGGCTTCGGCGTGTCGGGGCCGAGCAGGTCGTAGGCGTCGAGCGCGTAGTCGACCGTGTTGCCCAAGGCCAGGATCGCGACGCCGCCGCCGCGGCGCAACACTTCGGCGCGGCCCTGCACGATCGGCGCGGGCGGCTCGAGGTGGTTGCCCTGCGAGTTGCCGCGCGGATAGCGGATCGCGACGGGCGCGCCGAGGCCGATCGCGTGCTCGAGCATCGGACCGAGTTCGTCCTCGGTGCGCGGCGCCATGATGGTCATGAACGGCAGCGTGCGCAGGTAGGCGATGTCGTACAGGCCCATGTGCGTCGGCCCGTCGTCGCCGGCGACGCCGGCCCGGTCGAGACAGAAGACGACCGGGAGATTCTGGATCACGACGTCGTGCACGACCTGATCGTAGGCGCGCTGCAAGAACGTCGAATAGATCGCGCAGACGGGCTTGAGCCCGGCGCTCGCCGCACCCGCCGCGAAGCAGACCGCGTGCGCTTCGGCGATGCCGACGTCGAAATAGCGGTCCGGGTGCTTCTTGGCGAATTTCGAGAGCTTGGTGCCGTCGGGCATCGCGGCCGTGATGCCCACGATCTTCTTGTCGCGGTCGGCGAGCGTGGTCAGCGCTTCGCCGAAGGCATCGGAGAACGTCGGCCGCGAGCTGGGCTTGAACTCGATCTTGCCGTTCTCGAGTTCGAAGGGACCGCAGCCGTGGAACGTGCGCTTGTCGAGTTCGGCCGGCTCGAATCCCTTGCCCTTGACCGTCTTGACGTGCAGCAGCACCGGGCCGTTGATCTTGCGCGCGTTGGCGATCACGTCGACCAGCGCGTCGTAATCGTGCCCGTCGATCGGCCCGACGTAGCGGAAGCCGAGTTCTTCGAAGATCACCGCGGCCTTCGGCTCGCTCGAGAGGAAGCGCATGCCCGCTTCTTCCGCCGTCGAGAGCGCCTTGCGCGCCGTGTCGCCGAAGGGCATGTGTCCCAGGATGTCCTTGGCCTTTTGCCGCGCGGCGTTGAACAGCGGCTTGGAGCGCAGCGTGCCCAAATAGCGGTCGATGGCGCCGACGTTGGGTGCGATCGACATCTCGTTGTCGTTGAGGATGACGATGAAGTTCGACTTCAACTGGCCGGCGTTGTTGAGCGCCTCGTAGGCCAAGCCGCCGGTGAGCGAGCCGTCGCCGATGATGGCCACGACCGTCTCGTCGGTGCCGGCGAGTTCGCGCGCCTGGGCCATGCCCAGCGCCGCGGAAATCGACGTGGAGGCGTGGCCCGCGCCGAAGCAGTCGTACTCCGACTCGCTGCGCATCGCGAAGCCCGACAGGCCGCCGCCGCGGCGGATCGTGTCGATGCGGTCGCGCCGGCCGGTCAGTATTTTATGGACGTAAACCTGATGGCTCACGTCCCAGACGATCTTGTCCTTGGGCGCGTCGAGCACGCGGTGCAGCGCCATCGTCAATTCGACGACGCCCAAATTCGGGCCCAAATGGCCGCCGTTCTTGGAGCAGGCGTCGACCAACGCGTCGCGGATTTCGGCGGCCAACACGTCGATGTCGGGCCGGGCCAGCCGCTTGAGGTCCGCGGGTGAATCAATGCGCTCGATGACCATCCGGCCCTGTTTGACGACTCCGGGTCATCCTCCGTTTGAATGACCCGGCCCACGGTTGAAAGGGGCTGCCCCCGGCGGCCACGCACTCCCCCCTGTGCTCCCGTCCCCGGCGCCGGGCTTGGCGCAGATCAAGGTCAGCCGCCGCCGCCGGGTGCTCGTCGACCTGGCGCGCATCTTTTCGACCGTCTGCAACCCGTTTCTCACCTCGCTGACGCTCTTCGTCATCATGACCCACGCCGAGGCCGCGTCGACCGGACAGTTCTGGGAGCTGCTTTTCGTCAGCACGACCTTCACCTCGGTCGGACCGATGCTCTACGTGCTTTGGCTCTACAGCACCGACCGCATTGCCGATCTCGACATGTCGGTGCGGCACGAACGCGAGCGCGTCTTCGGAGCCTTCGTGCTGTTCTATTGGGTCGGCACGGGCACGCTCTGGCTCATCCACGCGCCGCCGCTCCTCGTGGCGACGATGGGCGGCTACGCGACGGCCTCGCTCGTGGTCGGCTACATCACGCGCTATTGGAAGATCTCGACGCACGCGCTCGGCATCACGGCCTCGCTCGCGGCGCTGGTGCACCTCTACGGCCAGCAGCCGCTGCCCTTCCTCGTATTGATTCCGATCGTCGGCTGGTCGCGGGTCTACTTAAAGGCGCACACGACCGCGCAGGTGGTCGGCGGAACGCTGCTGGGCTTCGCCTGCGTCATGCTCTTCTACGCGATCTTCCGGGTCTGAACGTTCGACGGAATCGCCCGCGGCGAGCGTTCCCGCAAATCGCGGCAGCGCGGCACGGAACGGCTCGAGCGCGCCGGTGGTGACGTAACGGGTGCGTCCCGTTTCGTTCCGCAGAGGTCCGCGCGCCGCTGCGAAGGCGACCGCGCGTTCGGCCTGCGCGGCCGAGGGATCGATGCGCAGCGTCTCGGGTCCGAGCACGGCGGCGAAGTGCGCGTCGAGAAACGGAAAGTGCGTGCAGGCCAAGACCAACGCGTCGAGCGGCGCGCGGAACGGCGCGCAAGCGCTCTCGACGGCCGCGCGCGCCTCGTCGCCGTCGACGCGACCGGCCTCGACCAGCGGCACGAGCGCCGGCGCGCCCACTTCTTCCACGACGACCTCGGGATCGAGACGCCGGATCGCGTCGCCGTAGGCGCCGGCGCGCGCGGTCGCGGCCGTGGCGAGCACGCCGACCCGCCGCGCTCCCGAAGCGACGACGGCCGAAGCGGCCGCGGCGATCAGGTCGAGGATCGGAATCCGAGCGGCCGGCCAACCCTCGCGCGCGGCGACGGCGCACGACGTATTGCAGCCCATGACCACCGCGTCGACGCCGCAGCCCTCGAGAAACGCGACGTTGCGTTCGAGATAGCGGTGCAGTTCGGCGACCGTCCGGTCGCCGTAGGGGACGTGAGCTTGGTCGGCGAGGTAGACCAGGTCTTCCGCCGGTAGCAACGCGCGCACGCGTCGCAGCACGGAGAGCCCGCCGAGGCCCGAATCGAAGATGCCGAGCAACGCCGCGAGCGGACTATTGCGAGTCGGACGAGGGTACGTTCACCTGGGTCGCGTTCGAGGTGTAGTCGCCGATTCCGTCCGCGATCGAGAGCGCGACCTGCTGCAAGAAGGCCGGCGAGCGCAGCAGCGCGGCGTCCTCCGGGTTCGACAGGAAGGCCGTCTCGACGAGCACCGCGGGCATGGTCGTGTGGCGGATGACGTAGAAGTTCTCTTTGCGCACGCCGCGGTCGGCGGTCTTCAAGTTCGCCGCCAAACGCCGGTGGATGGCCTCGGCGAACGACGCGTCGCCGCCCTTGTAATAGTACGTCGTCGTGCCGTTGAGCGACGGCCCCGTGAAGCTGTTGATGTGGACGCTCACGAAGAGCCGGGCGCCGGCGTTGTTGGCCACGTCGCAACGCGCTTGGAGTTCGTCGTGCGCCGAATCGTTGGGCGCGAAGACGTCGACGTCGGTCTCGCGGGTCATCTTCACTTGCCAGCCGCGCGCGATCAGCAGCACGCGCAGGCGCTTGGAGATGTCGAGCGTGAGGTTTTTCTCGACCAGGCCGTTGTGCGTCGCTCCGTCGTCGCTGCCGCCGTGGCCGGGGTCGATCACGATCAGGCGCGCGTTCGTGCCCGCCGGCAAACGCACCGCGGGCGGCGGCGTCGGGGCCGGCTTCGACCAGAAGTCGCCGGCCGACGGACCTGCCGGAAGCGCCGGAACTGCGGCCGGAATCGCGTTCGCGATGACGGCTCCCGAACCGATGCGGCCCGCGCCCACGCGCTGCGCCTGATCGTCGTCGGCCGCCGCGACGGCTAAGGTGAATCCGCCCGCCGAGGCCATGACGTCGACGCGGCGCGGCGAGGGCAGGCTGAGCGCGATGCGCACCACCGGCTCGGCGTCCGGCGAGATCTGCTTGACGCGCATCGAGAGCACGGCCGGCGACCGCGGCTGGTCGTCGCGCGCAGGGGTATCGAGCACGGCGTTCTTGAGGTCGACGTACCAGCGGTTGTCGGAGAGACGATGCCATTCATACGACACCGTGCCGGTCACGCCGATGCGCACGTTGAGCGCGTCGCCTTCGGGAATGGCGTCGATCGCGGTGACGTGGGCCGCGGCTTGGAGCGGCGGCGGCGGCAACGCCTCGCGGGCCGGCACGTCGGAGGGCAGCGGCGCGTACTCGTTGGTCGGCGCCGACGGCGAACTCTCCGTCGCCGAACGCACGGCGAGCGCGGTTCCGCCCGAAGCCGCGTCGCCCGTCGCGGGCACGGCCGGGCCGGCCAGCGCGCCCGGGCGGTTGGAGAACGCGACGACCAGTTCGTTGGGCGAACGCGACGGCGCGAGCGCGTGCGCCGAGCCGGGCGGGACGTCGAACGAAACGGTCGTCGTCGGATTGCGCGGCGAACCGGAAACCTGGAAGGTCAAGCCCCGCAGCGCCGCGCTGCCCGTGACCCGACGCTGCGTCTCGAGGCTCGTGCCGAGCGTGGTCAAGGCGATGGTCAGGCGCTCGTCGCCCGCGGCCGAAGTGCGCTGAAACTTCACCGGTAAAGCACTGCGCAGGCTGACCAGCGTGACGCTGTTCTGGGTGCGCACGTCGAGCGAGCCGACCTGGGGCTGCAAGACGACCGTCGCGCCCTGCTCGACCGGCAGCACGTAGAGCGCCTTGGCCAGCGCCGACAGCGGCAAATACACCGAGCCGCCCGACTCGTAGGGTGCGAAGGGCGCGCTCTGGGTGATGCCCGCGACCGTGTAGCGCTGGTCGCCGAGCGTGAACACGACCGTGCGCCGGTCGCCGCTGGTGACGATCAGATAACGCTGTCCCGGATCGTAGGCCAGCGACGCGCCCAGCTTCGTGAGGAAGCGGCCCAAGCCGGGATCGTCGGCGGCGACGGCCGTCTCGCCGTCGCGGATCTGCGCTTTGGCGAAGATCAGGTTGGTGCCGACGAACCAATAATTTTTGGCGCTTTGCGCGCGGGCCGGTACGGCGCAACCGAACGCGAAGGCGACCAGGGCCAGGACCAAGGGAAGCGCGCGCGCGCGACTACCAGTTCGAGCGCGCGAGAGGTTCATCCAGCTCAAGATGTCCACCGGGAAGCGCCGCCAGCGACGCTCCGGCGACGAGAATGCGAACCTTCGAGATTCCCGGCAGGTCCGTCAACGTCCAGACCAGTGCTTTGAATTCTCCACTCTCCGCAAAGCTGCCACCCGGCTGGGATTCCACTGCCTTGCTCAAATCGACCGTCGCGGTCTCGCCGTCCAGCGTGACCGAGCGGGCGATCGTGCCGGGGGGAAAGCGAATCGCCTCCACGCCCGTCACCGGGCCGGCTAACGCCTGCGCGGTCGCGTAAAATGCGATGCTCTTGCGGTCGCGGGCGGGTCCCAGGGACACCTTCCATGGTACGAGCGTCTCTCCGTCGGCCTTGCAGTAGTAGACGGTGATAGTATCGGCAGCGATCCGCTTCGGCTGCAGTACCTGCCGGTACAGGAAGAACGCGATCGCCGCGGCGAGCACGAGCAGCAACACCGCGCGCAGGGCCTTCATCGGCTTACACCGTTCGGCGCGCGCGGGCGGGGCTACTGCAGATACTTCTCCACGACGCTGCCCGGGCGCAGCTTCGTTTCGGCTTCGTCCTGGCCGAACTCGCGCCGGGCGCGGCGCTGGCGGAGCAGGTCGTAGTAGCGGTCGAGCTGCACGTTGATCCGCTCGAGCCGCTCGTGATCCGCGGCTTCCATGCCGCCCTCCTCGGCGCGTTCGAGCAAACGGTGCTCTTCAGCGACCAGGTCCTCGATGTGCTTGTGGATGTCGGGATCGTTCATGCCGGGCGTATTCGGGCGCCCCGCACCGTCGCCCCGTCGGCGATGCCGTCAGAAGCGGCGGAGCAAGGTCAGGTTGAACGCTCGGCCCTGCAACACGTAAGCGTCCTGCGGGATCGCTTGATCGAGCCCGCCGTAGATGACGCCCCCGTTGGGCGTGATGAACCTGTTGTCGTACACGTCGGTCAGGTTCGTGCCCGACAGATTGACCTCGTACCCGTTGAAGCGATAGCCGACGTGCGCGGCGAGCGTTGCGTACTGCGGCTGGTTCAACTCGTTATAGAGGCTCTCGTAGACGAAGTTCAGGCCGTAGATCGGGCCGCGCGGCGGCGCCGAGGCCAACGTCAGCGTGGCCTTGTGCAGCGGCAATCCCGCGCTCTGCTCGCCGACGACGAGCGTGCCGTCCTGGATGTCGGCAGGCACCTGGGTGAGGTAGGCGCTGCGCACGGCCCAGCCGGCACGCAACACCGTGAACGGGCCGAAGTTGTGGCGCGCCGAGAGTTCGAGGCCGCGGTACACGCCGTCGCCGACATTGACCGGATAACTGAGCGGACACGGCGTGCCGTCGCCGCCCGCCGAGATGGGGCCGCAATTGGGGTCGAGCGGTAAATTCAGCGGCGAGGCCGGCTGACGGAGGTTGACGCGGTAGACGTCGGCGGAAATCGCCGTCTGATCGCGGCCGCCCTGCACGATGCGGTCGATGCCCAGTCCGTACTCGGTGGCTTCGTCGGGCTTGAGGTTGGGATTGCCGATCGAGATATAGTTGCCCACGACGACGGGCAAGGGATTGGGGACCACCAGTTCGGGGAGTTGCGGGGCTTGGAACGTGGTGCCCACGTTGGCCCGCACCGACGTGCGCGAATCCGGCGTGAACACGAACCCGAAACGCGGATCGAGGTAGGTGCCGAAGAGATTGAGCTGACTGTAATAGCCGCCGACGATGAAGTGCAGTTGCGGCGTCGGATTGTAGGTGTAGCGTAGGGCCAGCGAGCGCTGCGTCTGCCCGAGCGTCAACTGGCTGAGTCCGGGAACGCCGCCGGCTTGATCCAGCGTCAAGGCGTCCTGCGTCACGCCGACGGTCGTCGGGCCGGGCAGGCGCCGCCCGATCGATTGTTCGTTGACCACGCCGGGGATGAAGTCGGTCAACAGGCTTTCGTTGCGGACCTCGTACTGCAGGGTCAGTTCGCCGTTGCCGACGCGGTGATCGAGTTCGAGCGTCTCGTCGTCGAGTTTGTCGCCCGAGTTGAACAGATAGGGCGTCGTCTCCGCGCCCGGGCCGAACACCGACTCGTCGACCAGCGAACTATAGTGCCGCAACAGAACGGAGGTCGCGGCGATGCCCGTCGGCCCGGGCGACCCGAGCGGCACGGAGACGTCCACTCCGTAGCCGGCGTTGTGCGTCTGCATCGTGGTGCCCGCATAGCTGTCGACGACGGGCAACCCGGAGCCCACCGCTGCGGCCGGGAGCGCATCGTCCCCGCCGTCCGCGCCGGGGACGTAATAGGTGGTCAGTCCGGCGGAGAGATCGCGAAAGGCGCTCTGGTCGTGGAACGACAGTTCGGCGTAACCCGCGCCCGCGTTGCCGAAGGCATAGCGCAGCTTGGCGATGGCCGACGAGCCGAGCATGCTGCTGCCGACGCTCTGTACCGTTCCGCTGGGCTGATCGAAGACGGTCTCGTTGACTTCGCCGTCGGTGCCCTGGCGGTGCAGCGAGATCACGTAGCCGAGCCGGCCGTCGAGCGTTCCCGTACTTTGCAGCGTCCCCGCGAAGGCGTTGTACGAGCCCAAGCTGAGGCGCCAGAGACCGTGCGGATCGACCGTCGGCTCGATGGTGCGAATGTTGATCGCGCCGTCGATCGTATCGGGCCCGACCAGCGACGAGGGCGAGATGCCCTTGACCAATTCGATCGACGCATAGTCGGCCGGGTCGAGCAGCGAGAGGTCGAAGTCGCCGGTGTTGCCGTTGTTGACCTGGTGGCCGTCGATGTCGACCAGCGTCTCGGTCGGATCGGGGCCGCGGATCGCGACCGACGTCGGCAAGACGGTGCCGCTGCCGACCGTGTGAAACAGCGTGGTCGTCGAGTCGTCTTGCAGCACGTCGCTGACCCGCGTAAAGCCTTGATCCGCATAGGTTTGCGGGTTGATCACGGTGACCGGCGTCGACGAGGTCGAGACCGCCAGGCCGCCGTTTGTCGACACCTGGCCGATGGTCGTCAGCGACGACTCGGAGCGCGCCAGCGAAAAGTTGATCGTCGTGGTTGCGTCGGCGCGGACGTCGACCGTCACGACGGCGGGCGAACTGAACCGCACCGCGCTCACCCGCGCCGAGTAGGTCCCCGGCGGGACCAGCGTCAGCAAAAAGTGTCCGTCGGCGCCGGAAGCGACGACGAGGTGCGCCGGACCGTCGAGCGCGATGCGCGCGCCGGTGACCGGCCGGCCGTCGAGGCTGGTGACGATTCCGGTGACCGCGCCCAACGCGGAAGCGGAGGGTGCGGCCTGCGCGGCGAGCGGACAAATGAGAGCGAACGAGGCGGTCGCGCACACGACGCGCCGCGCAAACGAAAACAGCATGGGCTCCAAGGCTCCGGCAAGGTTTGCGAATAACGGCCCGCGCGACGCGCGAGCGCGTCCGCTAAGCCGTGAGGACCGCTCTCACCGGGCCCGGAGGGGCCCGGTTGGCGCCCGTGCAGCGGGCGAGCGCGGCGGGAACGCGCGGACGATCCTGCGTGTTGGAGGCCACGAGGATCCGCAGCGCGCTCGAGACGGCGCGCGCGGGGCGCACGAACGCTTCCACCGCTCGGACGATCGAGCGGTGAAATCGTGAAAGCAGACGGACGAGACGGTGGACGCCGAGCGCGACCGCAACGGCGAAGAGCAACGTGCAGCCCAAGCCCAGCGGCAACGAGCCGCCGAACAGGTCGGCGAAGTCGTCGATGCCGATGCCCGAGGCGGCCGCATCGACCCACGCCATCGCCAGCACCAGCGGCACGGCCGCCGCGAAGACGATGCCCGCAAAGGCAAGTGGACCGGAGGGAACCGCGCCGCGTAGCGCTGCGCGCACTGCGCCGCGGGAACCGCGGGCCTCGGCGAGCGCCGCTCGGACCACGGCCCAGAATCCGGCGAAGACCAGTGCCGCGAGCGCGAACGAGGCGGCCCAACGCGAGCCGTGGCCCGGCGCGTCGTAGGCATCGTGCGGGAGGACGTAATCGCCGGCCACGTCGATGGCCACGTGCGCCGAGAGCGCCGCGAGGCATGCCGCCGCCAGGGGTACTGCCAGGCGCAAGGCCAAGCCGTTCCCGCGAAGTCGTCCGAAACCAGCGTTCAGCACGGCGCGGCTTCCGTTCGCTTCGCTCAGGGAGAATCCCGGTGGCCGTCGAGGAACGGTCCGAACAGCCTGCGCGCGTTGGCCCCGAGGATCGCAGCGAGCGCGGCGTCGCTCAAGCCCAGGGCCGCGAGGCCCTCACGTTCGCGAGCGTAGGCATACGGGACGTTGGGATAGTCCGTGCCGTAGAGAATGCGTGCGGCGTGCGCCTCGACGGCGCCCACGGCCGGCGGCAGCGCCATCGGCGAGCCGACCGCGAAGACCATCGTGGTGTCGAGGTAGAGGTTGGGCAAGCCGTCCATCAGTTCGAAGTAGCGCGCCGTGTCCGGCGCGCCCATGTGCGCGACGACGAACTTCAACTCCGTATGGCGCGCGAGCGTCCGCGCGACGCGCTCGGGACCGGACCGCGTGTCGTAGATCCACGGAATCGGCCCGACGTGCGCCAGCACGACTCCCCCGCGCCGGGCGAGTTCGTCGAAGAGCGGCGTGAAGCGGGGATCGTCGACGGCTTGGCGTTGCACGTCCTCGTGGATCTTGAGGCCGGCGCAGCCCCCGTCGAGCGCCGCGACGAGGTCCCCGAGCGGATCGGGATCGTCGAGATGAACGGTCGCGAGCGGTAGGCCGTAACCGCCGAGGTCGCGCGCGGTCGCGTTGAGCCACGCATTGAGTTCGGCGGCCATTCCGGTCTTGTGTGCGTAGCTGCAAAAGACGAAACGCTCGACCCCCGCGGCGCGCAACACCGCCGCGACGTCGGCGGGCTCGGTCGGGTGCGCGTCGATCTCCCACACCGAGCGTTCCGCAAACCAGCGCCGGATCGCCGCGAACAGGCGCGGCGGGTGCAGGTGCGTGTGCATGTCGATCACGCCGCCAGGTTAGCGAGACGAGCCCCGGACGACCTTTTTCGGCCGCCTTCGCCTTGAATTGGAAAGGAGGACGGACGAGCTTCCGCCGATTGCAACAGCGTGGAGTGGCTCGAACCGCCCTCGTCGCACGCGACGGCCGACCTCCGGGCGTTGGGCAAAGCCGCGCGCGGCCGGGTCAAGCGCGCCGACCACGCTCCCCTGCCCCAAGCCGCGCCGCGCGACGCGCTGGCGATCCTGCGGGCGACGGACGCGAACCGCGTGCCCGAACTCTTGCCGATTCGCTACGGGCGGATGGCCGTCTCGCCGTTTACCTTCTATCGCGGCGCGGCGGCGGTGATGGCCCACGACCTCGCCGCAGCGCCCGTCTCCGGCATTCGCGTCCAGTGTTGCGGCGACGCGCACCTTTCGAACTTCGGCGGCTTCGCCACGCCCGAGCGCAACGTGGTCTTCGACGTCAACGACTTCGACGAAACCGCGCCCGGCGCGTGGGAGTGGGACGTCAAGCGCCTTGCCGCGAGCATCGAAGTTGCCGGCCAAACGATCGGCTTCAAGCGCGGCCAAATTGCCGACGCGGTGGGCGGCTCCCTCGAGGCGTATCGCACGCGCATGATTCAACTCGCCGGCATGTCGACGCTCGACGTGTGGTACGTCAAGGTCGACGAGACCGCACTCGCGGCTGCGATTCGCGCCGCATCCCCGAAGACGCTCGCCCACACGGCGACGAGTTCACACCTGTTCCCGAAAATCGAGACGTGCGCCGACGGTGCGCTCCGTTTCGTCGACGCGCCGCCGCACGTGTTCCACGCGGAAAACGACGCGGCGCTCAAGCTGGCCGGCGGCGCTTTCAAAGCCTACGCCAAGACGCTGCCCGCCGACCGTCGGGCGCTCTTCGAACGTTACCGCCTCGCCGACATTGCGACCAAGGTGGTCGGCGTGGGCAGCGTAGGCACGCGGTGCCTGATCGCGCTTTTCATCGCGGGCGACGCCGACCGGCTGGTACTCCAACTCAAGGAGGCCGGTCGATCCGTCCTCGAGCAGTACGCCGGACGCGTGCCCTTCAAGACGCACGGCGAGCGCGTGGTCGTCGGTCAGCGGCTCATGCAATTCGCCAGCGACGTCTTTCTCGGCTGGATGCACGCGCCCGACGGCCACGACTATTACGTTCGCCAACTGCGCGACTTCAAGACCTCGGCCGACATCGAAGTTCTCAGCGCGACGCAGTTCGCGGCCTACGCGCAACTGTGCGGACGCGTGTTGGCGCGCGCGCACGCGCGCGGCAGCGGCTTGGCCGCTGCGATCGCCGGCTATCTCGGTCGCGGCGCGGCCTTCGATGCGGCGATCGCGCAGTTCGCGCGCGCCTACGCCGAGGTCAACGCGCGCGACTACGAGGCGTTGATCGCCGCAATCCAGCGCGGCGAGATCGCGACCGAAAAGGGCTGATGCGTCGTCCTCAGACGTTGAGCTTGAAGAAATCGTTCGAACTGACGCACTCGATGCCCGGCGGGCTCGCGACGACCAGCCGCAAGGCCAATTGCGTCGAATGGCGCGCGGCTTCGACGGACCGCGGGAAGCTGTAGATAAACGTGTAG
>Ga0326727_10010173_pt1 | contig 22569 bp, 17 predicted proteins | sample MB2enrmetagenome_FD_207643 | JGI IMG/M metagenome (GOLD analysis project Ga0326727, IMG submission 207643) | Lab enriched peat soil microbial communities from McLean, Ithaca, NY, United States - MB29MY | ecosystem: Environmental > Terrestrial > Soil > Wetlands > Peat | place: USA: New York...
GGGATCGGCGGCGTAAAGCGGGCGTGCTTGAGCGATCAACACTTGCGCAAAGTCGGCGTAGATGCGCCAGTCGTGCGCATCGTTGGCATCGGCCAGCGTCGATTTGCGCACGCGGCCGCGAAAGCCCATGTGGTAAAGCTTTGGTTGCATGGCGCCGAGACAGGCTTCGATGTCGCGCAAGCTCTCGCGATAGGTTAGTTGCGCGAAGGCCATGGCCAGATACTGGTCCCAACAAGAAAAGCCGCGCGGATTTGCATCGCCGTGATAGCGGGCAACGCACTTCTGGAATTCCTTGTGTGGAAGTTGCTCGACCAGTTGCGCGAAAACGGTGCGACCTGCGTTCATGCACCATTGTTTCGCCGCCCTGTGGGACCGCGACGAATTTCAAATCGTTCCCGACACGACTGGCTGCATCACGCTGGTGTGCAATAGGTTACGAGAGATCTTAAGAAAATAGCCGGACAGCAGTGACATCGGTTAATGTAAGCGCTATCTGAACCCCACGCCTCATGCGGTTGACGAAGCGGGATTGTGCAGGGACTGAAGCCGAGCGGCAGTATGAATTCTTCCGGATCGCAACTTCGAGAGCGATTTTGAGCGCGCATCCAGACAAATGCTCGGCCACAAAATCGCTCAGTCAAAAAAGAAAAAGCCCTGAGGAAGTTAACTATCTATCTTCTGTGCTTTGAGTGGCGCGTCTGCCGGTCCGCCAATAGAGACATATCCGGCGCCAGCTTTCCCTCGGCCTGCGGTGGAACCACATGTCGAATAGGGCACCTCCCAGCCGTTGCATGCAATCCAATTGTCCAGCAGTTCACAAAACCGGCCTGGCTTTCCCGAAAAGCCGCGTCTCGAAACGGATTGCGTTCTTTGTCTTCAAAGTCAATGGATTTGAGCGTATCCTGACTTGCATGACCAAGGGACTGGTACAGATCCGCAACTCGACAGCCGTCAGTTTTTCCGAGATTGTCGACCTCGCGGAACTGCGTGGAATCTGCGAAGAATTCACGGCACTGACCGGCGCGGTGATGGCAATTCTGGATCTGGACGGTAATATCCTGATCGCGACCGGCTGGCAGGACATCTGCACGCAGTTCCATCGCGTGCATCCTGAAACCTCCGCCCGCTGCAATGAGAGTGACACCGTTCTGGCAGGAAAGCTGAAAAAAGGGGAAGCGTACAACGTCTACCAATGCAAGAACGGTTTGGTGGACGTTGCTGTCCCCATCACCATCGAAGGGGTGCATGTTGCCAACTTCTTTACCGGGCAGTTTTTCTTCTCAGCCCCGGACAAGGAGTACTTTCTCCGCCAGGCGGAGGAGATGGGTTTTGAAACGAGCGAATATCTGGATGCGCTCAGTCGCGTTCCGGTTTTCTCCAGGGAATATGTTCAGTCCCTCATGTCGTTCTTCGGACGTCTGGTGAGTCTGATCGGCAAAATGGGTAGCGCGGAAAAGGCCAAGGAAGAAGAACGCGCCCATCTGCGTGGCCTCTTGGATGCCCTTCCGGATCTGGTCTGGCTGAAGAATCCCGAGGGAGTCTACCTGACCTGCAATCCGCGTGTGGAGCAGTATCTGGGCCTTCCGGAAAGCCAGATCGTCGGGAAAACCGACTACGACTTTTTCGCCAAGGACATGGCCGATTCCTTCCGCCGCAACGATCAGAAGGCCATCGAGGCCGGGCATCCGATGGCGAATGAAGAATTACTGACCTTTGCCAGCGATGGAAGTCAGATTCTGGTCGAAACCACCAAAGTCCCGGTGCGGAATGCGGGCGGAGCGTTGATCGGGGTTCTCGGGATCGCCCGCGACATCACAGAAAGAAGGCGCAACGAGGAGAAGATCGCCCAACAAGCGCTGCGCTTCAAAACCCTCCTGGACTCGACGCGCGACGGTGTTCACATTTTAGATGCGGATGGAAATGTGATTGAAGCCAGCAGTTCCTTCTGCCAGATGTTGGGCTACAGCATGGACGAAATTCTGGGAATGAACGTCCGCAATTGGGAAATAGACCAACCGGAACCGGAGATTCCCACCATCTTCGACCGTTTGATGAACGGAAAAGGGAACCCCATCTTTGAGACCAAGAACCGGCGCAGCGATGCCTCGTTGTTCGATGTGGAAATCAGTTGCTTCCCGCTGCTCTTGGACGGAAAGACGGTCTTGTTCTGTTCCTCGCGCGACATTACAGAACGCAAGCGCTATCAACAGCAGTTGGAGCACATCGCCAACCACGACATCCTGACCAATCTGCCGAACCGTTCGCTCCTTGAAGATCGTCTGCGGCAAGCCATCGCCCAAAGCCTGCGCCGGGGAACGTCGTTGGCAGTGGTCTATCTCGATCTGGACTCCTTCAAGGAAGTCAATGACAAGTACACGCACGAAATCGGCGACGAGTTGCTCATTGCGCTCTCGCATCAGTTGAAGGCGTGCCTGCGCGAGGATGATACTCTGGCCCGCATGGGCGGTGATGAATTCGTCGCGGTATTGACGGATCTGGAGCATGCGGACGATTGCAAACCCGTGCTGGAGCGATTGCAGACTGCAGCTTCAAACCCGCTGGTTCTGGACAATAAGATTCTAAAGGTCTCGGCCAGCATAGGAGTGACGCTCTTTCCGCAGGACGGTTCCGATGCGGATCTGCTGTTGCGCCATGCCGATCAGGCCATGTACCAGGCCAAGCAGGAAGGGAAGAATCGCTATCGCCACTTTGACACCGACAACGACATTGTCGTCAAAACCAAACGCGACAACCTGGAACGGATTCGGTGGGCTTTGAAGATGCGAGAGTTTGTGTTGTTTTATCAGCCCAAGGTCAATATGCGGACCGGAGAAGTGATTGGAGTGGAGGCCCTGATCCGCTGGCAGCATCCAGAACAAGGCCTCTTGCATCCAGCAGCTTTCCTTCCCCTGATTGAGGATCACCAGATCAGCGTCAGCCTGGGGGAATGGGTAATTGATGCCGCGTTGACACAGACTGGCGCTTGGCGCCAAGCCGGGCTGAATCTACCGGTCAGCGTGAATGTCGGAGCTCGACAATTGCAACAAAACGATTTCATTCACCAGCTTGATACCCTGCTGGCGGCCCATCCTGGCGTGCATCCTTCTTTGCTGGAATTGGAAATACTCGAAACCAGTACGCTGGGCGATTTCGGCTTGATTATTGATCTGATCCGCAACTGCCAGAGGATGGGCATCCGTTTTGCTCTAGACGATTTTGGAACCGGCTATTCCGCACTAACTTACCTGAAGCGCTTTCCGGCAGAGATTCTGAAGATCGACCAGTCCTTCGTACGCGACATGATGGAAGACCAGAATGATCTGGCTATCGTAAAAGGTATTATCGGCCTGGCGGAGGCCTTTGGACGAGTCGTGATTGCCGAAGGGGTGGAGACGGCGGCGGTGGGTGCGACTCTGTTGTCATTGGGCTGCGAGCTGGCCCAGGGCTACTCGATTGCGCGGCCTATGCCTGGGGATGCAATTCCGCAGTGGGTAAATACTTGGCGGCCGCACGAGCAGTGGACAAATCCCGGTGTTGGCAGAAACTCGTAACTTTGATTTCAGTCTCTGAACCCCAATGCAGAACCCTGTTCCCGGAAGATAGGAAGCCAGAAAGATTCCGGACAGTTCCATGACGGAAACGTAACAAACTCCTGGTGAATTCGGCCTGCGGGGATGGTTCCTTGCGCTTTTGAGCGGTTCTCCGCCACATCCGTCCGCTCCTGAACTGGCCTTCAAAGTGTCGGCCAAGTGCGTAAAGAGGTCGAGCACGAGACCCCGCCTCGCGGCAGGATTCTGCTTGATAAGCGCCGTGACCGGTTCGTTCTCCTACCCTTGAGTTTGCCGGGCCGGAGAGAAGCCCAGACCCAAACGCGAGCGTGGAGAACCAGCTGGAACTTGGCATGACTTCCGCTCGATTGCCGCGACGGCTGTGGTATCTTGCCGGTATGCGAAAAAAGATCTTTGCTAAGGCATCCTCTTGGCCCACGGGCTTTTTCAGTTTCATTGCATTTGGCTTGATCTGCCTGCCTGCCTTCACCCAGGATGCGGTATCAGCCGCAGCTCCGGCCCAGGAAACTTCTGCCGCGGCCTTGCCCAGCGACCCCAGGGAACTGATGCTGCTGGCTGCCAAAACAAATGGCCTGATTGGGAACGATGTGCAGCCCTGGCATCTGAAGGCCAGCTATAAGTTGTTCGACGAACAGGGCAACGTCAAGGATCAGGGGACTTATGAAGAGTTGTGGGTCAGCCCGATTAAATACAAACGCATCGTTACCGGAGCAAAGTTCACGTATTCGGTGTATGGAACGGAAAACGGCGCTTTGTTTTCCGGCGATCAGACGCAGCAGTTTGCGGGCGAGGATGATGTACGCCGTGGTCTTCTGAATTGGCTGCCGAGCCCTGAAGTGATTGGGAAGAGCAATTATTCTCTCCACAAACGCGAAGACGGCGGCCTTAAGTTTGCTTGCCTGAACCAGATAGACGACAGCGGCTTGGCCTTCGGCCCAACCTGGTGCCTGGATGCGGACAAGCTCATTCTGCGGATCAGCTTTTCCGCTGATGGATCCCAAATTCTTCATAACAGAATCGTTCGCTTCCGGGGCTGTTTTCTAACCGGAAATATGCAACTCAACCATGGAGGGAAGACGGCATTATCCGCCCATCTGGATAGCATCGAAACAACCGGAACCGTCGATGACGCAGCATTTCTACCTCCTGCCAGCGCGGTTTTGCGGAAGACGAGGCGGATCAGCATTGCTGGCGGCGTGTCACAGGGATTCCTCATCAAAAGAGTAGTGCCCGATTATCCATTCACCGCCAAAGAAGCAGGGGTTTCCGGCACCGTCGTGCTTAAAGCGATCATAGGCAAAGGTGGGCGCATGGAACGCTTGGGTGTGATAAGCGGGCCGACCATGCTCCAGCAGGCAGCGCTGGACGCAGTGAAGCAATGGGTCTACAGGCCCTATATGCTGTATGACGAGCCGGTCGAGGTCGAGACGACCGTCAATGTCGTCTTCGCGCTTGGAACCCCGGTTCAAAAATAGAAATGAGCGATCATACAAAGCGGGGTGGGCGACAATTTGTCGCCCACCCCGGATGATGCTCTGACGGACTTCTTGGTTTTGTGGTTTCCCATCCATTTCACGAAGAACGTGAAATGGATGGGGCGCGGGGCTTCAGTTGCTTGGAAGGACTGCCCGGTGCGCAACTAGCACCGCTAACTCCGCTAACCACGATAACTACGCCAGCCCTATTTCTTCTTGTCGTCCACGTCCACGTACTCGGCGTCGATGACTCCGTCGTCCTTTTTCTGCTCGGCTGCCGGTCCGGCGGCAGGTTCGCCAGCGGCGCCGGGGGCTGCCCCGGCTGCAGCCTGTGCGGCTGTGGCCTTGTAAACGATCTCCGCCAGCTTGTGGCTGGCATGAGTCAGCTTCTCCAATTGCGCCTTGATCTCATTCGATGTCGGCGTGCCTTCAAGCAGTTTCTTGGAGTCGGCCAGCACGGTTTCAACCTCGGCCTTGACCGGAGCGGCTTCGGCGCCCTGCATCTTGTCGCCGGAGTCCTTCAGCATCTTGTCGATGTTATAGACCATGCCATCGAGCGAGTTGCGCGCCTCGATCTCGTCGCGCTTCTCCTTGTCCTCGGAGGAGTGTGCTTCGGCTTCCTTGGCCATCTGCTCCACTTCTTCCTTGCTCAGACCCGAACTGGACGTGATGGTGATGCGCGTGTCCTTGCCGGTGGCGTTGTCCTTCGCGGTCACATTGAGAATGCCGTTGGCGTCGATGTCGAAGGTCACCTCAATCTGCGGGATGCCGCGCGGCGCCGGCATGATGCCGCCCAGCTTGAACTTGCCCAGGGTGCGGTTCTGTCCTGCCATCGGCCGTTCGCCCTGCAGCACGTGAACCTCAACCTCGGTCTGGTTGTCGGCGGCCGTCGAGAAGGTTTCCGTCTTCTTGGTCGGAATGGTGGTGTTGCGCGGAATCATGGGCGTGGCCACGCCGCCCAGCGTCTCGATGGACAAGGTCAGCGGCGTCACGTCCAGCAGCAGCAGGTCCTTGACCTCGCCGGCCAGCACGCCGGCCTGCACCGCCGCGCCGATGGCGACCACCTCGTCGGGATTCACCCCGCGATGCGGCTCGCGGCCGAACATCTTCTTCACGACTTCCTGAATCATGGGCATGCGCGTCTGGCCGCCCACCAGCACTACCTCGTTGATGTCGGTGAGCGCGACGCCGGCATCGGCAATGGCCTTCTTGCAGGGCTCCAGCGAGCGAGCCACCAGGTCTCCGACCAACTGCTCCAGCTTGGAGCGGGTCAGCTTGCGGACCAGATGCTTGGGGCCGGTGGCGTCTGCGGTCACAAAAGGCAGATTGATTTCGGTCTCGATGGTTGTCGACAGCTCGATCTTGGCCTTCTCGGCTGCGTCCTTGAGTCGCTGCAGGGCCATTTCGTTGCCCTTCGAACCCAGGTCCAGCCCGGACTCCTGCTTGAACTCGTCAATCAGCCAGTCCACGATGCGCTTGTCCAGGTTGTCGCCGCCCAGATGCGTGTCGCCGTTGGTGGACTTGACTTCGATGACGCCTTCGCCCACTTCCAGAATGGAAATATCGAAGGTGCCGCCGCCAAAGTCATAAACGGCGATGGTCTCGTCCTTCTTTTTGTCCAACCCATAGGCCAGCGCAGCCGCGGTGGGCTCATTGACGATGCGCTTCACTTCGAGGCCGGCGATCTTGCCGGCGTCCTTCGTGGCCTGGCGCTGGGCGTCGTTGAAGTAGGCTGGAACAGTGATCACAGCCTCGTTAACCGGCTCGCCCAGATAGGCCTCGGCGCTCTTCTTCAGCTTCTGCAAAATCATGGCCGAGATCTCGGGCGGGGTGTACTCCTTGCCCTGGGCCAAGACGCCCACATGGTCGCCCTGCTGGATCACCTTGAAGGGAACCATCTTCATCTCGTCGCTGACTTCGTCGTAGCGGCGGCCCATGAAGCGCTTGATCGAGAAGATGGTGTTCTCGGGGTTGGTGATGGCCTGGCGCTTGGCCACCTGGCCTACCAGGCGCTCGCCGTTCTTGCTGAAGCCGACAACGGAGGGCGTGGTACGCGTACCCTCTTCGTTTGCAATCACCTTGGGCTCGCCACCCTCGAGGACAGCAACGCACGAGTTGGTGGTACCGAGGTCGATTCCGATAATCTTTGCCATGGTTGTTTCCTGCCTGCTGAATAGATTTCCGACTTTCACAGCTTGCCAGATTGAGTGAGTTGTTGTCAAGTATTCTTGATGGCGTTTGCATAAACCGTTCCAAATCGGTTCCGTTTGCGCAGCAGTTCGTGTCGGGAAGCCGTCCGTTGCCAGGGGCGCTCTGGAAAGACTGGCGCCGGAAGCTCGTATCATTTAATCTCAAAGCTTCCCCGTGACCACCGCCGCCGCCCAAGCCCGCTATCCATTGACCCAGGGCGTGAATCCGTGGCTGGTCACCTTCTCGGTGATGCTGCCCACCTTTATGGAGGTGCTGGACACGGCCATCGCTTCGGTGGCGCTGCCCTACATCGCCGGCAGCCTCTCGGCCTCGAACTCCGAGGCCACCTGGGTTCTGACCAGCTACCTGGTGGCCAACGCCGTGATTCTGCCTGCCTCGAACTGGTTTGCCCGCCGCTTTGGCCGCAAGCGTTTCCTGCTCACCTGCGTAATCCTCTTCACCATCGCCTCCTTCTTCTGCGGAGCCGCGCCATCGCTGGGAATCATTCTGCTGGCCAGGGTCTTGCAGGGGGCCGGCGGAGGCGCGCTGCAGCCGCTCTCGCAGTCCATCCTGCTGGAGAGTTTTCCTGTTTCCAAGCGTTCCATGTCCATGGCCGCTTACGGCCTGGGCATCGTGGTTGCGCCCGTACTGGGGCCAACGCTGGGCGGCTGGCTGACGGATACATTCAGTTGGCGCTACGCCTTCTACATCAACATTCCCGTTGGCATTCTGGCGGTCATCATGATCAGCCGCTTTGTCCACGATCCGCCTTACATCAAGAACGCCAAGGTCGGCCCCTTCGACAACATCGGCTTCGGTTTGCTGATGGTCTGGACCGGCTGCCTGCAAATCGTGCTCGACCGCGGGCAAGAGGACGACTGGTTCGGCGCGGCCTGGGTGCGCTGGGCGGTGGCGGCGATGGCGACTGCGCTCGTGCTCTGGATCTGGCATTCCTGGACCCACCGCGAAGGCCTCCTGGACCTGCACGTCCTGAAAGACCGCAACTTCCGCACCGGCTGCCTGCTGATCGCCATGCTGGGGATGTGCATCTACATCACCATCGCCATCCTGCCCCTGTATTTACAGGAGATTCTGGGCTACACGGCCTTTACCGCCGGCCTGGTGGTTGCGCCGCGCGGGCTGGGCTCCATCCTCGGCTCGCCGGCGATAGGCATTCTCGGCTCGCGCATCGACAACCGCAAGCTGCTCACCGCGGGATTCCTGGGCTTTGGCGTCTGCTCGTTCATCTTCAGCATCATCAATCTGGATATCGGACCCTATACCCTGCTGATTCCGATTACCGTGACCGGCTTTGCCCTGAGTTTTGTCTTCGTGCCCATCTCCACGCTGATGATGGCCACCATCCCCAGGCAAGAGATGGGCAACGCCACGGGCCTCGGCAACATGCTGCGCAACATTGGAGGATCCATCGGCATCGCCATGGCCGCCACGGCGCTGGTCCGTCGGGCCGCGCTGCACCAGACCGAGATCGGCGCTAACCTCAGCCCATCGAATCCTGTCTTGCAGCAGAAGTCGGCGGCCATCGCCGGCTATCTGGGCCATCATTTCGGTCCTGCACAGGGCCGCCCCGGCTCCCTGGGCCTGATCTATGGCCTCATGCAGCAGCAGTCGGCGCTCATGGCTTACGTGGACGTCTTCCGCTGGACGGCTCTGCTGGCCTTTTGCTGCGCCGGTGCCGCATGGCTGTTCGAAAAGCCCGCGAAGCACGCCGCCCCGCCGCCGGGGGCGCATTGAAAGAGGATGCACCGCTGAGCCACTTGCTTTTGGCTTCGATTTGTTGTCTACTCCTCCCATCATGCACACAGCTCAATCTCTTCTCTCTACGAGAAAGTTGCGGAGTCTTGTTCTTGGCCTCTTGGCCCTTACCTGCGCAGCTTCATTGCTTGTAGCTCAGGTCGAAGTCAAAAAACAAAAGCCCAAGCCCGCAAAGATCGATGCGCATTTCGTTCTTCTCATAGACTCTGTTGTGCAGGAACAATGGACCCACACGTTGAAGCTGGTGAATGCGCCGGAAAACATCACCTTGCTCAATCCAGGACAATGCGTACGCGTCGGCCTCATGGCCACGGGCGACGATCGCGATAGCTATTTGGAGAAGACGAAGCTATCCTTTCGTGTGCAGTTTGCTGGGCAGGACCAAGACCAACCTCTCGCGTCTTTGGCGCAAATCAAGCAGATCAAGCCGGAAGGTGGAGACTTCGTAACGCAGGTTTTGGCTTCGGCAGACATCAAGAATCCCTTCCTGACGATGGCCTCTTTAGGCGCATCGGCGGACAACTGGTGCGTCCCAACCGATGCCCGGGACGGATCGGCTGTCATTCAAGGCGAAATCGAAACTCCCGGCGGGCATCAGAAGCAGAAGCCCGCAAAAATCCAGATCGAAAGCTTTGAAACAGGCAGCAAGCGGTCATTCAAAGACATCGAAGATTCGAGTAGCTTCCTCATGCACTACCACTGGCAGCCGAATCCGGCGCGCCTTTTTCCTGCATTGCAGGCCATCGCGGCCGATAAGAGGCTGCGGAATAACCAGGAGAACCTTGCAAGCACCGCTGTTACCTTCAGCGCCGCGCTCAAAGAGAATCCAGCGGCAGCGAAGGATTTTATGACAAGAGTTTCAACAGAGACCGGATTCACGCGCGCTTACGGGGTGCTTATCCTTCTCGAAGCAGGTGATGACATCGGCCCCGTGCTCAAGACGATGAGCGAAGAGGACCGGCAGAAATTCACGCAGCATCCCGGTCTCCCCGATCCATACGACTTCAACCATGTGGAAGACATTGGCATGCGTGAAGACATGCTGTGGGGAATCTTCATGACGACGGGCAATTTTGCCCCTTTCCAGCAGATTGCAAGCGCACTCAAATGGCGCACCGATTGGGAGGATTTTGACAAGGCTCGTAAATCTTCGAATTCACCCAAGCAGTGGACCCCTGCGATTGGGCGCGCCGTCGGCTATATGGTCGCTGGCTGGTCCCTCGGTTCGTTCCAACGCACTGATCCGCTCGCCGCCGACTACGTTGAGTTCATGATTGCTTCGCCCGATACGCCCCAGAACATCAAATCCGAGCTCACTGGACTATCCACCAACCCGGCATTCAAGCAAGAAGACAAGAAGTGAATCGGCCTGTTCCGGATCGCCAAAGACCTTACCCCATCAGGGGCACAAAACGCATCTACTGCTCGTCGTATTGCTCGATCTGACCGCTCAGAATACCGTAGTACTACCCATTCTTGGTCAGCCAGTCCTCTGCCCCTCCACGCTTCCAGGAAATGCCCAATCCGCCCTGCCGCAAATTTTCTGTTAACCATCCACCCCTCCCGCGTGTTCTACCGGTGAAATCAAATTCTTAACCGGGAGGCGGTTATGTCGGAATGGTTGGTTCCTTGCGCGGTATTCACAATGATTGGCTTCATCGTCTGGGTCATCTTCTCGTCCGTGCGGCGCTACAAGACGGCCTGGGTGCAGGGCGAAGTGGCGAAAACGATGCTGGCGCGCTTTGACTCGGCGCAGGCGATGCTTTCCTACGTCGAGACCGATGGAGGCAAAAAGTTCCTTTCCTCGCTGGCGCAGGAGTCGGGAACAGCATACGGCAGTATCCTTGACTCCATACGGTGGGGGCTGATCTTCCTCATCGTGGGTGGAACCCTTTGCTGGATGCACGCGGCCGGGATTGTCGACCACGATGCGCAGGTGATGGGAATCCTGGCCGTGGCGCTGGGTGTCGGACTGGAAGCAGCGGCGGTGGTTTCCTTCTATGCTTCTCGCGCGCTGGGCCTCGTTGGGAAAGAACCGAAGGCCTGACCTTGGACGGTAGCGATGGAAGATGCAAGCATGATTGCGGGCTGGATTACACCGGGGCGCGAGCAGACAGCGGCGGGCGAGGAAGGCTTCAGGCGGCTCTATGAAGCGACTTCCCGCCCGCTGTGGGGCTATCTGCAACATGCCAGCGGACGCCCCGACGTGGCCGACGACCTGCTCCAGGAAACCTACTGCAAGTTCCTTCTGAGCAAGGCGCCGGCGATGGATGAGGCGCAGACCCGCTCCTATCTCTTCCGCATCGCCACCAACCTGCTGCACAACCGCTCTCGCAGCCGCGACGACAGCGCCCTCGAAGAGCCTCCCGAATCTGGCGTGCAGTCAGACCAGGATGCGCGGCTGGATGTGCGGGCCATGATGCGCCAGTTGAAGCCGCGCGAGCGGGAACTGCTATGGCTGGCCTATGTTGAGGGGATGAGCCACGCGGAGATTGCCGCCGCCACCGGCCTGGGCGCAATGAGCATACGGATTCTGCTCTACCGCGCCCGGCAAAAGGCGAGCGGCTTTCTGCGTCCACAGAGGATAAAGTCATGAAGCAAATCAGTTGCGAGCACGAGACGGACGTCATACAGGCTTTGCGCACGGGCGAGTGGACCAGCGAACTGCGCCTGCATGTGGCTCAGTGCCAGGATTGCAGTCAGGCGTTGCGTGTGGCTGAGGCTCTTGGCGGAGAAGCCCGGCGCGCGGAAATCCATTGCAATCCGCCCGATCCGTACTGGATTTTGCAGCGGTCGCGCCGGATGGCCCGCGAAATCGCCATGCTGCGGATGACTCGGCTGTTGGCGGTCATGCGCGCTCTGGCAGCGATCTACGTGGTCGCGGCGGCTGTATGGTTCTTGCGCGGCTATGCGGCGCTTCAGTTCCGCGAAGTCGCCTCGGCCATGCACGGCTCAGCCAGCATGTTTGCCCTGATGGGAGCTATGGTTGCCGCGGCCTTCGTGGTTGCCGGCCTGTGGCCTATCCTGCGCCAGAGCGGCGTGACCGGTTCGGGCCGGTAACCCGAACCTGCAACCGCCCGCCTTACTGCACCCCGCGGAACAAAGAAAATGTATTAATCCGCCAGTGGCAAAAAACGCCGCGTCAAATCGTCGTACCGCTCGATGCGGCCGGTCAGAATGTCGTAATACCAGCCATGGGTGGTGAGGTGGCCTTCAGTAACCGCCTGCGCCACCGAGGGCTGCGACCGCAGATTCAGCAACTGCGCCACCACATTCCCGCGAATCAGCGAGGCCAGTTCAGCTTGCGCGCCATCGGCTGGATTGAGCGGCTGACGGTGTGCGTAGGCCGCTTCCACATGGCTCAGCCAGCGCCGCGCCTTGGGCAGGTTTTCCACGCTCTTGTGGTCCAGTTCCGCCTTCAGCGCGCCGCAGTCGGAGTGGCCGCAAAGAATGGCGTGCTTCACCTTGAGCACCTCGACGGCGTATTCGATGGTCGCCGTCACGCCGTCGACATCCCTGCTGCTGATGGGCACCACGTTGCCGGCGTTGCGCGTGATGAACAGGTCGCCCGGACCGGTGCCCAGGACAAGATCCGGAACCACACGCGAGTCGGAACAGGCGATGAAGAGGAACTCCGGCGCCTGCATCTCCGCCAGCAAATGAAACTGGCTTTGCTGGCCGGGAAAGACCTCGGTCAGAAACCGCTTGTAGCCTTCAATCAACCGCTCCATCTATCCTCCCGTTCACTCCGGCTTCAGGCCCGTCTCTGCCCAGCCTATCGCACCCGAGGCCGAACTGATATTTTTAGGCGGGACGGTTTTGCTCGCGGACAGGAAAAGGAGACGAACGGCGATGAGACAGCTTGAGAAGATTCTGGGGTTGACGGGTATAGTGGTTTTGGCGCTGGCCGTTTCCGCACAGGCGCAGACCGTCGAAACGCTCAATCCGGCCTTGCGCGGACGCATCGACCGCATCGCCGCCCAGGTGCTGGAGCAGACCGGCGTGCCATCGGCCTCTGTGGCCGTGGTCCAGCATGGCAAGCTGGCCTATACGCACGCCTACGGGCAAGCGCGGCTGGCCACGGAAACTGCACCTGCCGTTGCCGCGACGCCAGAAATGCGCTACTCCATCGGCTCCATCTCCAAGCAGTTCACCGCGTCGGCCATTCTTCTGCTCCAGGAAGACGGCAAGCTGAAGCTCGACGACGCTGTGGGCAAGTACGTTCCCGGCCTCACGCGCGGCAACGAAGTCACCATTCGGCAGATTCTCTCGCACACCTCCGGCTACCAGGACTACTGGCCCGAAGACTATGTGATGACTCCGATGCTCGCGCCTGTCAGAGCGCAGCAGATTCTCGATGATTGGGCCAAAAAACCGTTGGACTTTGAGCCCGGCACGCAGTGGCAATACTCGAACACAAACTTCGTCATCGCCGGCCGCATCGTGGAGCGGGTTGCAGGCGAGCCCTTGATGGACTTTCTTACGCAGCGAGTTTTCCGCCCGCTGGGCATGACGTCCGTTTGGAACTCCGATGAGACCAAGCTGACCCAGGCCGACGCCACGGCCTACTATCGCCACGCCCTCGGTCCGCTGCGCGAGGCTCCCAAGGAGGGCCGCGGCTGGATGTTTGCCGCCGGCGAGCTGGCTATGACCGCCCGCGACCTGGCGCTCTGGGATGAGAGCCTGATCGCCCACTCAGTCCTCAAGCCCGAGAGCTATCAGCAGATGTTTGCCGAGGTGAAGCTCAAGGACGGCAAGGGAACGCACTACGGCTTGGGCGTGGAGGTCATCGACCGCAACGGCCATCGCTCCATCGAGCACAGCGGGGAGGTTTCCGGCTTTGTCTCGGACAACGAGGTGCTGGTGGACGACGGCGCGGCCGTGACTGTGCTCACCAACCAGGACGCAGTGGGCGCGGCTTCCGCGATTGCGCGGCTGGCCGCTCCGGTGGTGGCAGGCTATCCGCCGAACGACGCCGAGAAACAAGCCATCGCGATCTTCCACGGCTTGCAACAGGGCCGCATCGACCGCAGCCAACTTGCGCCGAATCTGAGCGACTACTTTACTGCCGAGGCGCTGGCCGACTTTCAGAGCAGCCTGGCCCCGCTGGGCGAGCCGCTCAGCATTCGCCAGACAGCTACCGAACTGCGCGGCGGCATGACCTTCCGCGGCTTTGAGATTGTTTACCCCGGCAAGCGGCTGAGCCTCACCACCTACACCTATCCCAACGGCAAGCTGGAGCAGTATCTGATCGCGCCGGCGGAATAAATCGGCTGGCTACGCGGGGAAGGCCGCGCCAACGCGGCTCGCCACATCCTGCAGCCACTTCTGGCGTTCTTCCAGGGTGCTGACAATCACGGGGCAATAGCACTTGCGCTCGACGTTTTTCACGCCGCAGTAGTTGAAGACGCATGTCTTCCAGAAATGCTCCAGCGGGTCGCCGAACCAGGCCACGTCCACGTCGTGGGGCGTGTTCGCGGTGTTGAAGATCAGCGCCGTTTTCGCTTTCAGTAGGCCGACCGGACCGCTTTCTTCGTACTTGTATGCCACCCCCGCGCGAAAGACGCGATCGAGCCATCCCTTCAGCACGGCCGGCATCTGACTCCACCAATTCGGATGGACAACGATGATTCCCTCCGCTTCGGCGAGCTCGCGGCAATGCATCTCCACGGCCGGGTCCAGCGGGCTCACGGCGTCGATCTCCTCATGGGGCAGAATGGGATCGAACTTCTCCAGGTACAGGTCGTGGAAACGGACGCTATGGCCGTTCTCTTCCAGCACGCGCTTGGCGGTTTCCGCAATGGCGTGGTTGAAGCTGCCCGCGTGCTGATGGCACAAGATGATGGATATCTTCATGCTTTTCCTCTCCTGCTAAAGCCCTGACCGCATAATTCCGTAACATGAGTTCATGCTTTCCCAGGTCCCAAAATCGGGATCTCCACCCCACGGACGAAGACCTGTCCGCGGGGACCCCGGACCTGGGGCACCCATCGTTGGTACATCCTCAAGCGTTCAGAGACTTGGCCGCTATCGCTGAATCTGCGTCAAATCGCGCACGGCGCCTCGAGCGGCGCTAGTCGTCAGTGCGGCATAAGCCTGGAGCGCCTTGGAGATCTTGCGCTGGCGCACTGCAGGCTTCCATGCGGCGGAGCCTTTGGCTTCCATGGCCTTCCGTCGCCGTGCTATCTCCTCGTCAGAGAGGCGGACTCGCAAAACGCGCTTGGGAATGTCGATCTCGATGCGGTCGCCCTCTTCCACCAGCGCTAGCGCGCCGCCCTCGGCCGCTTCCGGCGAGATGTGTCCGATCGAAAGCCCCGAGCTGCCGCCGGAGAATCTCCCGTCGGTAATTAGCGCGCAGACCTTGCCGAGGTGCTTCGATTTCAGGTAGCTGGTGGGGTACAGCATCTCCTGCATTCCCGGACCGCCCTTCGGTCCTTCGTAGCGAATCAGCACCACGTCGCCGGGGTGAACCTTGTCGCCGAGAATGGCCTCGACGGCCTCTTCCTGGCCTTCGAAAATGCGCGCCGGACCCTCAAAAACAAGATGCGCGGCATCGACGCCCGCGGTCTTCACGATGCAGCCGTCGGTGGCGATATTGCCAAAGAGAACCGCCAGGCCGCCATCCTTGCTGAAGGCGTGATCCATGTCGCGAATCGCGCCGCTTTCGCGGTTCAGATCTAATTCCGGATAGCGCTCGCATTGGCTGAAGGCTTCCAGCGTGCGTTCGCCTCCCGGCGCGGCCAGATAGAATCCGCCGACGGCGGGCGAAACCGGGCGCTTCACATCCAGATGGTCGATGGCCTCGCCCAGCGTGGCGCAATGCACAGTGTGAGCGCCGCGATGAATCAGCCCGCCGCGGTCCAACTCGCCCAGAATGCCGAAGACGCCGCCGGCGCGATGCACGTCCTCGACGTGAATGTCAGGAGTGGAAGGCGCAACCTTGCACAGGTGCGGCACGCGGCGCGAGAGCCGGTCGATGTCGGCCATCGTGAAGGGCACTTCGCCCTCCTGCGCCACGGCCAGCAGATGCAGAACCGTGTTGGTCGAGCCGCCCATGGCGATGTCCAGCGTCATGGCGTTTTCAAAAGCTTCAAAGGTCGCAATGCTGCGCGGCAGAACCGATGTGTCGTCGTGCTCGTAGTAGCGCTTGGCCAGATCGACAATCGTGCGGCCGGCCTGCAGAAAGAGTCCCTTGCGGCTGGCGTGCGTGGCCAGCAGCGTTCCGTTGCCGGGCAGCGAAAGACCCAGCGCTTCGGTGAGGCAATTCATGGAGTTGGCGGTAAACATGCCCGAACACGATCCGCAGGTGGGGCAAGCCGAGCGCTCGTACTCCTCGACCTCGGCGTCGCTGACCGCCGGGTCGCCCGCCACAATCATTGCGTCGATCAGGTCTGCGGCCCGGACGACGTTGCCAATCTTGACCTTGCCCGCTTCCATCGGTCCGCCGGAGACGAAGATGGCGGGAATGTTCAGCCGCATGGCGGCCATCAGCATTCCCGGCGTGATCTTGTCGCAGTTGGAGATGCAGACCAGCGCATCGGCGCAGTGTGCATTCGCCATGTATTCGACCGAGTCGGCAATCAGGTCGCGCGAGGGCAGGCTGTAGAGCATTCCGTCATGGCCCATGGCGATGCCGTCGTCAATGGCGATGGTGCTGAACTCCTTGGCCACGCCGCCCGCTTTTTCAATCTCGCGGGCCACCAGTTGCCCCAGGTCCTTCAGATGAACATGGCCGGGAACAAACTGGGTAAAGGAGTTGGCGATGGCGATGATCGGCTTGCCGAAATCGCCGTCCTGCATCCCGGTGGCGCGCCACAGCGAGCGCGCTCCGGCCATATTCCGTCCATGCGTCGAGGTTCGAGAACGATAAGCTGGCATAACCTCCATTCTACGGCCTTGCTGACCGCAGACCCAGCGCGGAAAACGAGCCGGTTGGGGCTGTTTGAATTGACAAACCCCAACCCGGAGGCAATCGGCGTGTCAAATTCACCGCCGCAGAGCATTTGCTGGGATATTCTTCATACAAGAGGAAGTGGCTCATGATTCAGTTCATACTCCTTTTCATCGCTGCTGCTGGCTTGCTAACGATAACGCCCGGCGTAGATACGGCCATGGTGCTAAGAACTTCAACCTCATGCGGGCCGCGAGATGGAACTGCCGCTTCTCTAGGCATTTGCCTGGGATTACTCGCATGGGGAATGAGCGCAGCCTTTGGCCTGACAGCACTGTTAGCGGCCTCCGAGCTTGCTTTTGACATTGTGAAGTGGGCGGGGGCGGCTTACCTTGTCTATCTCGGCGTTAGGCTCCTTGCAAAGCCGCGAAACGCTATGACGGTGGATAGTGTGTCATCGGATACTCCGGCTCATGGCAAGAATAGTAGAAACGCGTTTTATAGAGGTTTTCTAAGTAACATCCTCAACCCCAAGGTCGGAGTTTTTTACGTGACATTTCTTCCGCAATTCATACCGCATGGCGCTGATGTTGCGGGATTCTCGTTGCTGCTTGCAAGCATCCACGTGCTCATAACACTGCTATGGTTTTCGGTCCTGATCGCGCTCACTGTTCCGCTTGGCCGCTTCCTGTCAAAACCGCGGGTTGTGCGGAACCTTGACCGGCTTACTGGCTTCGTGTTCGTCGGCTTTGGAGTCAAGTTGGCGGTGGCGAAACGCGCATAGCGCTGCCGCCGCACCGCAGGTGCCCCACGATACACTAGAGTGTTCATCACTCTTTTGGGGAACCCATGTTTGAGAATCTGACTGACAAGCTGCAGCGCGCCTTCAAGAGCCTTCGCGGCCAGGGCACGCTAACCGAAGAAAACATCACCGACGCCTTGCGCGAAATCCGCGTGGCGCTGCTCGAGGCCGACGTCAACCTCAACGTGGTCAATGACCTGATTGAGCAGATCCGCGTCAAGGCCATCGGCACCGAGGTGCTGACCGCCCTCTCGCCCTCCGAGCAGGTCATCAAGATCGTCCGCGACGAGCTGATCACCATGCTGGGCAAGGATACGGCCCGCTTCAAATTCGCCTCGCAGCCGCCTTCGGTGATTCTGATGGCCGGCCTGCAAGGCTCCGGCAAAACCACCACCGCCGGCAAGCTGGCCGCATGGCTCAAGAAGGGCGGGCACCGGCCGATGCTGGTTTCCGTGGACGTTTATCGCCCCGCCGCTCGCGAACAGCTCAAGGTTGTGGCCAAGTCCATCGAAGCCCGGCTCTACGAAGGCGACGAGAAGGGCGAGAGTGCCGGGAAGGCACTGGTCCTCCGTCTGGCCAAGGAAGCCCGCCGCGAGGCCCGCAACATGGGCTGCGACACGCTGATCGTGGATACCGCCGGCCGCCTGCACATCGACGAGCAGTTGATGGACGAGATGGAGCAGCTCAAAAAGGAGCTGAACCCGTCAGAAATTCTCTTTGTCGCCGATGCCATGACCGGCCAGGACGCTGTCAATTCCGCCAACGAATTCCACACGCGGCTGGGCCTTACTGGTGTCGTGCTGACGAAGATGGACGGCGATGCGCGCGGCGGCGCGGCGCTGTCGATTCGCCACGTCACCGGCCAGCCCATCAAGTTCCTCGGCGTGGGCGAAAAGCCGGATGCCTTCGAGCCATTCCATCCCGACCGCATTGTCGGCCGCATCCTCGGCATGGGCGACATGATGTCGCTCATCGAAAAGGCCGAATCGACCCTCGACCGCAAGAAGGGCGAGGAACTGGCCAAGAAGGCCCTCCTCGGCGACGGCTTCTCACTCGAAGATTTCCGCGACCAGTTGTGCCAGATCACGAAGCTCGGCTCGATGGAGAGCATTCTGAAGATGATGCCCTCGGTTGGCCCCTTCGCGGGTATGCAGCAGGCCGCCAAAAACGTGGACGAAAAGCAGTTTGTGCGCCTGGAAGCCATGATCAACTCGATGACTGCCAAGGAGCGCCACAACCACGAAATCATCAACGGCACGCGCCGCAAGCGCATCGCAGCCGGCTCCGGAACCACCGTGCAGGACGTGAATCAGCTTCTGCGCCAGTATGCGCAGATGGCCAAAATGTTCAAGCAGATGGGCAAATTCGGCATGGCGAAGAACATGATGCGCGGCGGCCTGGGCGCCATGGGCCTCGGCGGCAAGCAGCGCTTTGGGCGGTAACATCCTTCAGTCCGTAATTGAATTGTTATCCGAGCGAAGTTCAGCGATTCCCGAGCCGCGCCAGCCCCTGGCGCGCCAGATCCGCAATCGCCCGCGCGAGAGTCCTTGAAGCGTTCAGCGACTCCGGCCGCTCCAGCCGGAGATCCAGTTTGGCGGCATAGGCGCGGAGGTGAATGTCCACGTCGTAAAGGATTTCGACGTGATCGCAGAGAAAGCCGATGGGCTGAAGCAGAAGCGTGCGGACGCCCGAGGCTGCGATGGCGTCGAGTGTCTCTTCGACAGTGGGACCGAGCCAGCTTGCGGCGGAAGCGGCTCCCGCGCTGAAACCCTGGCTCTGAAAGGCAAAGAACCACTGCGGAATCTCCGGCACGTGTTCGGTGATCAGAGCCGCGGTGCGCCGCGCCTCTTCGGCGTAAGAGTCGGCGGTTTGGCCCGCGCAATCCTCTACGGTTCGGCAAGGGACGCTGTGCGCGGTGAAGAGCACGGGAACAGGCGTTCCCGCCTGCGCGCTGAGGCTTATCCAAGCCGGGAAAAGACGCTCGGCAAAGGCCTCGATCAGCAGCGGATGCTCTGCCCAGCTGCCGGTAAAGTCGAGGCGCAGGCCCGCCGACTCGGCCTCGACGGCGCGGCGGTAACGGCCCACGCTGACGCGCGAATTTTGCGGCGCAAGGCAGAGAACGGAGGCTTCAGTCACGCCGTCGGCGCGCATCTTGCTGATTACGTCGGGAATGGTTGGCCGCCAGTTTCGCATGGCGACGTAGACCGGTGCAGGATGACCGCTGTTAGCCAGCTCCGCTTCCACCAGGCGGCCCTGTTCAAGGGAGATCTCCGTGAGTGGGCTGTGGCCGATGAGCGCGTAGCGGCGCTGAATCTCCTCAATGGCGGTCTGCGGCATCGGCCGGCCGCCAACCACGTTGCGCAGGTACTCGGGAATCTGTTCGGCCGTCTCGGGGGTGCCGTGGGCCAGCAGCAGGACAGCTTGCTTAGCCATTGGCGGCCTCGCGTGGAACGATCCGTCTGTTTGGAGCCGAGGTATCCCACCCTATCCGCAATGGATCAAGAAGCAGATTCTTCGACTCCGCGGCGCTTCGCTCAGAATGACAGGCGAGGGTGGGGCACTCAATCTGCTTAGCCATTTGCTTGCTCCAGACGAAATTCGCGCACCATGCGGACGACGGCCTGCACGTTCTCGACCGGCGTGCCAGGAACAACGCCGTGGCCGAGGTTGAAGATGTGCCCTGGTCGGCCGTTCGCGGCGCGCAGGATCTCCTGGACGCGCTGCTCCAGCACGTCCAGCGGGGCAAAGAGCGTGATGGGGTCGAGGTTGCCCTGCACGGCGTGGTCCGGACCCACGGCGCGCCAGCCCTCGTCGAGCGGCTGCCGCCAGTCGAGGCCGATTACGTCAGCGCCGGTTGCGGCCATCTGCGTGAGCAGGCCCGTAGTCTCTACGCCAAAGTAGATGACCGGCACGCCCAACTGCTGTACGGAGCGAACCAGCCGTTTGGAGGCTTCAAATGCGTAGTCGCGGTAGTCTTCCAGCGCCAGCGAGCCGACCCAACTGTCAAAGATCTGAATCACCTCTGCGCCCGCTTCGACCTGAAGACGGCAATACTCTTCGAGGACCGCGACAATCTTGTCGAGCAGCAGATGCCAGGCCGCGGGCTTCGCATACATCATCTGCTTGGTGTGGATGAAATCCCGGGATCCGCCGCCCTCGATCATGTAGCTGGCCAGCGTGTAAGGCGCGCCGCAGAAGCCGATGATGCCGAGGCAGTCGCGGAAATGCGCGGCGACCTTTTCGATGGCGCGGGCCACATAGGCCAGTTCATCGGCGCGATCGGTGTGCAGGGTGCGAACGTCCTCGACAGTGCGGACGGGGTGTTGAACCACAGGCCCCTTGCCGTCCAGAAAGTCGAAGTCGAGGCCCATAGGCTCGAGCGGCAGCAGCAAGTCGGCGAAGATGATGGCCGCGTCTACGTCCAGCTTCTCCGCGGCGGCGATGGTGACCTCGGCGGCCAGATCAGGTTGCTTGCAGATTTCGACCAGCGAGTGATGCTTGCGAACCTCGCGGTACTCCTGCATGTAGCGGCCGGCTTGGCGGAGGAACCAGACGGGCGTGCAGTCGACGGGTTGGCGGAGACAGGCGCGCAGAAAGCGGCTGCCGCCATGAATCGCTTCGGGGAGAGGATTGTCCGGATTCATACTGGCATGATTCTAGCCGGTGGAGCGTATTCTTCTCCAAACTTATTCAAATGCAGTTCTTACCGGAGTTAGACACAAAAAAAGTGGCCCCCGTAAGGAACGGGGGCCAAGTTGCCTTGGTTCTCTCTTATGAGGAGAGCTTGATTGGCGGCCGACGGCGGGGGAGCCGCCGGGCGGATGGGAGCCTCGGGGGGGGGGCTGCGGCCTTTAGGGCCGCTCCGCACCGGTCGAGGAAGCCACGCCATTGGGGGAGCCGGCTTCCCGGGCCGCCAAACTGTTTTCCATCAACCGGACATGCACGCTGCTCGCCTTTGCTGGCCGGGCATTCTCCTCACCTGCGGCGGAGGCATTGCCGAGGGCGACGGAGTGCAAACGGTAGACGGGAATCTGATGTTCCGTGACGAGGTAGCGCTTGACCGCTTCGGCCAACCGCCCCGAACTCTGGATTCCGGTTGCGCCAGCTTGGGGGGAATGCCCCTCAATTTCGAGGATGTACCCCTTGTGTCCGGTCAGGTTTGCAGCCAACTCATCCAGTTGCCTGCGTGCCGCTACCGAAAGAATCGGCTGAGCACCGTGAAATGCTATTTCCATCTCGTTCGACTGGTGGTACTGATCCAGACCGGTGACTGTTGAATTTAGTTGATCGACGCGGCTAGAAGCGCCCTGCGCAAGACTGCCCGCGTTTCTGGCCTGGTTTCCGGCGGAGGTCGCTGTCTGATTGGCGGCGTCGGCGGTGGACTGGGCCTGGCGGATGCCCGCCTGTGCCCTGCGGTCCACATCCTGAATGTCGCGCGAGTTTTTGGCGTTGACTTCATCCAGCTCGTTGAGCTGGCCCTTGATGGGGTCCACCCGATTATTGACCCACTTCTTGCGCGCAAACGGATTGACGCGGCCCCAGAAGCCCTCCGTCGCGGGCTTGATGGAGGGGGAGGAAACCGCCGGTGGAGGCTGGGGGGAGGGCTGCTGCTCGGCCGCTGCAGGCGGAGTGCTCTGCGGCGTTGTGGCCGATGATCCCTGTTGTGCGAGCATGGGCAGTGCGATTGCAGATGCCAGCAAAACAAAAGCAAGCTGGCGGGGGAACAAGTTGCAAGGTGCTGCTGCATTTTTCATCAAAGTGGACACCCTCTTGGGTTTCTCTCCGCCAAGGTGTGCGGAGTGAGCGTTCGTGTCTGCTCACCGGTAACGAAGCAATACTGACGCCAAATCCGACAGAGCGGGAAAG
>Ga0326727_10010174_pt1 | contig 22568 bp, 25 predicted proteins | sample MB2enrmetagenome_FD_207643 | JGI IMG/M metagenome (GOLD analysis project Ga0326727, IMG submission 207643) | Lab enriched peat soil microbial communities from McLean, Ithaca, NY, United States - MB29MY | ecosystem: Environmental > Terrestrial > Soil > Wetlands > Peat | place: USA: New York...
CATCCTTCATTCCTCCGCCCCCCTCCCCCCTGCCCCGCTCGATTCGCAGTTCGAAGATGGTACGGACGCTCGTTTTCCGGGCGGCCCCGGCGGTCTGAAAACTGCTGAAGTCGTGCTTTCCGACCAGCGCTGCGGCGGCCCGCTGCATGGCTGCGGCATCCAGCCGCCCGTGGGTGAAATGCCAGCAGTATTGGCGGCGGAAGACGTCGCGGATCGGACCATCGTATATCACATAGCGGTATCGTTTGCGGACCACGTCGTGCGTGGCATGGAAACCGGCCGGGACCTCGACCGCCTGCAGCACGGCCACGCTGCGGGGCAGCTCGGCATTCAGGGCCCGGCGGAGCACCTCGACCGAGAGCCGGCTTTCGGTCTCGAAGCTGGCCACCTGGCCCAGGGCATGGACGCCCGCATCGGTCCGGCCGCTGGCCAAAACGGACGGCCGCCGGCCGGTGACTTTCTCGACGACCGCTTCCAGGGTCTCCTGGACGGTCCGCGCGCCGCGCTGCCGCTGCCAGCCGAAGAACTGCGTGCCGTCGTAGGCCAGAGTGAGCTTGATGGTGCGCATTAGCCGGCACGATTCAACTCATAGCCCAAGGCGCCCGCCAGTCGGTCGATTACATCGCTACGGAGCGTCCGCTCGCCAGTAAGAAAGTCGTCCAGAACGATCGGTGTGATGCCAGCCCGGGCGGCCATCTCCGCAAGGGACCACTGGCTTTCGTGGATCGCGCGGCGCAGCTCGCCGCTGAGGGTGTTTTCCTCGCGGGCGTCCCTGCGCATCTGGTCGCGGGCCGCAAGGTCCGGCAGTTCCCCAGCGATCTGCTCACGGTACTTTGTCAGACGCGCCTCCTCGGCGGAGGTCAGTTCTCGGGAGGTTCGCTTTGCTTGCCGCTTATCCATGAAAGCACCTGTTAACGTGGTTCGGGGACTTCATACGCGGTGACCGGCAGAATTGTCGCTTCGTCCAACTCCTCATACACGGCCAGGATGTAGCGGCCGTCCGACGTGTAGCCCCAGGCTCCGGGCAACCCGGAGGAGCGGCTGTAACCTTTGCTGGAGGGGTTGCACACGACGTGCTCGAAATCGTCCTGCGACACGCCATGCTCGGCTAGGTGCCGGACAATCGCGTCGCTCCAAAGGAATTCGTAGTGCGCCATCTCGGCCCCACGCGGCTCCTACTTTATTCTAGCCGGGTGCCGCCACAAGTGGTAACGGCCTTCGATCGCGACCTCACCGAGTCGCTCGCTTCCGTCGCACACAGGGATCTGCCGACTGAGGACCGAACCACCAAATTCCATGTCGGTCCTTCCGACACTGCTCTTCCCACTGCACGAAGTCGCGGAGGCAGATGGTGACCTCGAGAGAATTCGGTTCCCTGCGGCAAAACAGGTCGAACTCGTCCTCCTCGTAATGGTCCGCCATGCCCTCCTGGACGGCCAGCGCAACTGAGCGATAGTCCGATTGTTTGGGTTGCGGCTCACCTGCCTTTTGGAGGGTGAACGTGACAGGCAGTTCGTCGTTCGCGATCAAAATGCGATCGAACGGGAAGCCGAAAGGGCCCTTGATTGCGATGCTGGCCGATGACCAGCGCCACGACGAACTTGATTCGGATATGCCAGCAGTCCACCATGGCCCGCGCCCTACCGGCCCTCCGTAGCGCTGCCAAGTCAGCCATTCGGGCCATTCGAGATAGCCCCAGAGGTCAGAGACAAAGCGGATCGTGTTGCCAACGGGATCGGTGTCAAAGCCGTCACATTCCTTGCTGAACCTGATGGCCTTGCCGTCCGCCTCGGCTGCCCGCATATAGTTCGCGGCCCAGGCCCTCAAATCCGGATCGTCGTCAAGTTCCGACGGACGGTTGGGATACTTGGCCGGGTTGGGCCTTTCGGGCGGTTTATGAAGCAGATCGCGGATCAGGTCTGCTCGCCGCTGCCTTGCCGGAGGGAGGCCGAGGCACCCCCGCAGGCGCCTGAGTTCCGGGACCGTGAGGATCTCCAGCACGGATTTTTCGACCCGGCGCCGATGCTGACCGCCCGCCGGACGAAAGCACCCGTCGCCGACCAACAGGTACTTGGCAATTTGCACTCGCGACTCGTCCCGATCAATGTCGCGCTCGCCCAGCTTCGCCGCAATCGAGACGAGTCGCCGCCTCGGTATTGCCGCAAGCAGAGACCATGAGAACCGCGGTTGTGTGATCCCCCTCTTGCCCATGGCTTCCATACACCTTGTAACTGAGTTTGCCGACGCTCATCGGTTTGCGGGGCGGTTGCCAACGTCAGGATGCCCGGTTGCGAGGTTGCCTCAGTCCTCCGAGTAGGTGTCGCGCACCGTCGCCAGCTTGGTGTTACCCGCCACGGTCTCGCTGGCTGCGTTGAGGACGTCGACGTCAAAGCCCGGGTAGGTCGGCCGAAACCGCGTTGCCTTCCACGCCTCAACTGTGATTTCGTTCTTGGCAGCGCGATCGTACGGGTATTGGGGTAGCCCCCGGCGATCGCCGCGAACATTGTGCCCATCCGAGCCACGTATAACCACATCGAAGCCCTCAAGATCCCAAATTCTCTTCTCAACGTTCTTTACAAGCGGCATTTCCGATCTCCCCGCACGACCCGGGATTCGCTGGGGCTGCATTCACAATTGCAGGCGCCGCAGCCAGCCACGGGGCGCAGCGTTTGGCAGGCGACGGGCCCCGAACACTGTGCCCTCTAGCATACCGCCCCACAGCGTACCGTACAAGCCTCCAGGCGCGTGGCGGATTGACATTCACGTCGGATTCGTGGAGAATCACAGATCATGGCAAGTGGCCCCAATGTCGAAATCGTGACATTGATGCTCGGCGGAGGGCGATTCATCGTGACGCCCGAGCGCGAATACTGCCGGCTGACGGGCGAGGCACCGGAGCCGGAACTGCCGCCGCCGGATACCAGCGGGCACTACCCGGCCGTCGACACGATGCGGGTAATGCTGGCGCAGAAGCTGATCCGCGCCCGGCGGGCGGCCGGGCTCACGCAGGCCGAGCTTGCCAAGCTCGCTGGCGTGCGGGTCGAGACCGTCAACCGCCTGGAGGCCGGCAAACACTCGCCCAACGTCTCCGCGGTGGACAAGATCCACCGCGCCCTGGAGTCCGAGACGGCGGAGATTCGCCCCAAGGCAGCCCTTAGCCGCAGCATCCGCCGCGGTGCCCGCGGGACGGGGCCGGTTCGTTGATTGACTGGCCCCCTGCCCTGCCGCCAAGAGTCCGGCGGCGACCCGGGCACCGCGCGAAGCATGGTCGCGCATGGTGCCCAGCCGCCGGCTGCTTCCCAATCCCCAATCCCTCCCTACCCCCCCTGCCCTTTCACCAGCAACTCGGCGATCTGCACGGCGTTGGTGGCGGCGCCTTTGCGGAGATTGTCGCTGACGCACCAGAAGGCCAAGCCGTTGGGGCTGGAGAGGTCCTCGCGGATGCGGCCGATCAGCGTTTCGTCGCGGCCGCTGGCCAGGATCGGCATGGGGTAGAGCTTCTTCTCCAGATCGTCCACGACCACCAGCCCCGGCGTCGCGGCAAACAGCTTGCGGGCCTCGGCCGCCGTGATCTTCCGCTGGGTCTCGACCAGAATGCTCTCGCTGTGGCTGTTGGCCACCGGCACGCGGACGCAGGTGGGGCAGACCTGAATGGAATCGTCTTCCAGCATCTTCCGCGTCTCGTAAACCATCTTCATTTCTTCGGAGGTGTAGCCCTGCTGTTTCGGCCCGCCGATCTGCGGGATGCAGTTGAAAGCGATCGGGTGCGGAAAGCACTCCTGCTTGTAAGCCTGCCCGGCCTGCTGGGCCCGCGTGCCGTTTTCCAGGTCGCGGGTGCCGGCCAGGCCGGCGCCGCTGGTGGCCTGATAGGTGCTGACCACCACGCGCAGCACCCGGCCCGCATCGTGCAGCGGCTTGAGGGCCTGGACCATCTGCGTGGTCGAGCAGTTCGGGCTGGAGATGATGCCCTGGTGGCGGGCGACGGCGTGCGGGTTCACCTCGGGGATCACCAGCGGCACCTTGGGATCCATCCGCCAGTAGCCGCTCTCGTCGATCACCACGCAGCCCCGCCGCACCGCCTCGGGAACGAAGTCCCGCGCCACGTCGTCCGGGGTGCTGCTGATGGCCAGCTCGACGCCGTCGAAGGCTTCGGGCCGCAGCTCCTCGACCGTATACTCCCGGCCGGCAAAGGCGATCTTCTTGCCCGCCGACCGCTGCGAGGCCAGGAACTTGATCTTGCGGAAGGGGAATTTCCGCGACTGCAGCAGCTCGCGGATGATGGAGCCGACGGCGCCGGTGGCGCCGACGACGGCGATGGAATCGAACACGGACAAGGTCTCCGGGATGTGGCTCGTTTTACCCAGTCTTCATTATGATGCGGGGGATGTTCTCCCGCAACGGCGAGATGGCCAAAAAGAAAACCCCCGGACGCAGTCCGGGGGCTTTCGGGTCGCTTCTGTCGACGCCTGCCGCCAGCTCAATTGGCAACGATCGCTTCCGCCGGCTTGTTGAAGCCGAACGCCACGGCGGAGCGCTGGCCCGCCGTGAGCGAGATCGTGCGGGCCTCCTCGACGATCTGCCCCTCGCGTACGATGGCCGCACGGACCTCGTACTTATAGCTGAAACCGGGCTTCAGCCCGAACGACACGTACTGCCGCTTCGAGCCGGTGCTCCGCGTGGCCAGGCCGTTGATGGTGACCTTGGCCTCGGCGGGAACCCAAATCGTCAGCAGTGCGCTGGTCTCCTGGACGGGCTCTTGCGAGGTCGTGGGCGTTGGCGGCGTAACCGGCGCCGTCGAGGGCGTGGCCGGCGCAGCCGGAGTCGCCGAGGGCGTTGCGGGCGTGGGAGCTGCCGGCTTCGCGGCCGGCGTGGGCGTCATGGGCATCGCAGGCTCCAGCACCGGGGCGCCCGGAGCTGCATAGACCGGATACTCGGTCGCGCCGCAGCAGCCTACGGCGGTCATGCACGTGCTGCAGCCGCAATATCCGCCGCACGGCCAGCCGCAACAGCCCGCGTAGCCGCGGCATGCCCCGCAGCGATGGTGGCAGCCCGACCACCAATTGCAGCCACCGCAGGAGCTGTAGCAGGAGCTACCGCAACCCACCACGGAGCAGCAGCCGCCCCAACCACAGCCGCCGTAGCCGCAGCCGCCGTAGCCGCAGCCGCAGCCGTACGAGCACACGGGACCGCAGCCCCACCAAGCGCCACCGCACCCGGCGACGGCTTGGGACACGGCAGCGGTAAGGATCACTGCCACGAAAGCTCCCACCAATGTCATCTTCCAGCTCGGGCGACTCATCGTATCTTCTCCTTCTTGCCAAGAGTGACGGACAAGCCCACTGCTTGCAGATAACATAGCACCGAGATTCGCAAAATCAAGTAGCCTGGACAAAGTTTAAGGTCTGCGCAGGCTACGCATAACACCAACGGGGGATATGTTATCTGAAAGGGTCAGCCCGCAGCCAGCACGGTGCTGCTACTTGACCGCCTTGACTTGCACGTCGTCGACCGACAGATCGCCGACCGCCCCGAACATGCCCAGCCGGAGGATGGCCTCGCGGGCCTTGCCGGGCACCTCGATCCGCTTCTTCTCCATCTGCCAATCGAAGGTGCCGCGCCAGGGGCCGAGCGTCTTCTCACCCAGCATCGCACGGCTCTCGTCGAAGAAGACGATTCCCAGCAGCGGCAATTGATGCGGCGCCTGGCCGGGGCGGACGTTGCGGCCTTTGACCTGGACCGAGACGTCCAGGGCCTTGACCTTGCGGCCGTCGACGGGGAAGCCCTGCAGCGCCTGCGCGCCGCGGCCCGGCTCCGCGTTGTGGAACGTGACGTACCGCTTGCCGGAAGGCGCGTCGCCGGTAATCATCTCCAGTTGCCGCACGTAATGCCAGCCCGCCGGCTGCGGCGGATCGCCGATCGCATCCTCGAAGTCGCCGTTGACCAGGGTCGGCCGGCTCGGGTCGGGCTTGACCTTCCGCTGGCTCTCCATTGTGCCGGTCATCGGCACGAACAGCGTCGGCAGGAGCTTCTCCAACTCCAGCTTCCCGCCGGCTTTCTTCAACAGGTGCAGCGTCTGCTGGTAGCGCTGCCCGACGGGGATGATCATCCGGCCGCCCTCGTTGAGCTGCTCGACGAGCTTGGCGGGCACTTCTTCGGGCGAGCAGGTGACGATGATTTTGTCGAAGGGGGCGTGCTCGGGCCAGCCTTCGTAGCCGTCGCCGACCTTGCAGTGTACGTTAGTGTAGTGCAGGCGTTGCAGCGTCTTGGCGGCCCGCTGCCCCAGGGGCGCGACGATCTCGATCGTGTAGACCTCGTGGACCAACCCGCTGAGGACCGCCGCCTGGTAGCCGCTGCCGGTGCCGATCTCCAGCACCTTGTCGGTCGGCTGGGGATCGAGGGTTTCGGTCATGTAGGCGACGATGAAGGGGGGCGAGATGGTCTGGCTCTCGCCGATCGGCAGCGCCATGTCGTAATAGGAGTTGGCCCGCTGCGCGAGCGGCACGAACTCGTGCCGCGGCGTGGTCCGCATCGCCTGGATCACGCGGGGATCTTTCACGCCGGCGGCGACGATGGCCTCGTCGACCATGCGGTTGCGGGCGTCGGCCCAGGAGAAGTGCCCCTGGCCCCTGCCCTGCCCCGCCGCGACCAGGGCCACCGCCGCCGCCAGCAGCCCTACACCCCACCACCGCCCGCGCTTGCCGACCATGAGCATTCCCCTTTACCGAATTATAGCCTGCCGGCCGGCCTTTTGGAGTGCGGCTGCCCGGCTTCCCTTGCCGCGGCCACGCTGCTTCCGCGATAATGGGAGTATCCTTCTCCCCCGGGCGGTTTTGCGGCGATGCTCAATCGGGTCCTCAGAGATCTCGTGGTCGATCGGCTGTTGCCGCGCGTCGAAACGCCCGGCCAGTACATCGGCGGCGAGCCGGGGGCGGTGGCCAAGGACTACCGCAGCGTGCGGGGCAAGCTCTGCCTGGCCTTCCCCGACGCGTATACGATCGGCATGAGCCATCACGGCTTGCAGGTCCTCTACGCCGTGATGAACCGGCGGGCGGACTGGGCCTGCGAGCGGGCCTTCACGCCCATGCCCGACATGGAGGCCCTGCTCCGTCAAGAGCACCTCCCCTTGACGAGCCTGGAGAACTTCACTCCGCTGGGCCAGTTCGACGTGTTGGGCTTCACCTTGCAGTACGAGCTGTGCGCCACGAACGTCCTGACGATGCTCGACCTGGGAGGCCTTCCGCTGGCGGCCCGGCAGCGGACACTCGGGCACCCGCTGGTGATCGCCGGCGGCCCGGGGGCGGCCAACCCCGAGCCGATGGCGCGGTTCATCGACCTGTTCGTGCTGGGCGACGGCGAGGAGTCGCTGCCGGAAGTGTGCGAAGGGTGGCTGGAGGCGCGGGAAACGGCGGCCGACCGCGACGCCGCGCTGGCTGCCCTGGCCGTCCGGCTGCCCTACGCCTACGTTCCCCGCTTCTACGAGCCGCAATACGAGGGCGACCGGGCCGTCGGGGTGCGGCCGCTGCGGGCCGACGTCCCCGAGCGGATCGCGCCGGCCGTGCTGGCGGACCTCGACGCAGCGCCCCTGCCCACCGCGCCGGTCGTGCCGCACGTGCAGTGCGTCCAGGACCGCATTAGCATCGAGATCATGCGGGGCTGCCCCTGGCGGTGCCGCTTCTGCCAGAGCACCGCGCTGAAGCGGCCGGTGCGGATGCGGAAAGTGGAAACGATCGTGCAAGCGGCCGTCGCGTCGTACCGCAACACGGGCCTGAACGAGATCTCGCTGTTGGGCCTTTCGACCAGCGACTACCCGGAGATCGAGCCGCTGCTGGCCCGTTTGCACGAGATCTTCCGGCCGCTGGGCGTGAGCATCTCGCTGCCCAGCCTGCGGATCAACCGGCGCTGGCGGTCGCTGGGCGACTGGCTCGGCACGGAGCGCCGCGACGGCCTGACGTTGGCGCCCGAGGCCGCCCGCCAGGACATGCGCCGGCGGCTCGGCAAGGAGATCAGCGACGACGACCTCGCGGCCGGCTGCCGCCGCGCCATGGAAAACGGCTTCACCCGGGTGAAACTGTATTTCATGTGCGGGCTGCCGGGCGAGCGCCCCGAGGATCTCGACGGCATCATCGACCTGGCCGAGTCGATCTCGCAACTGGGCAAGGAGGTGCTGGGGCGGCCCGCCGCGGTGGTGGCCAACGTGTCGAACTTCGTGCCCAAGCCGCAAACGCCCTTCCAGTGGCACGCCCTGCAGCGGCGCGAGTATTTCGAGGCCGCCCACGAGCGACTGCGGCGGCGGAAGCGCTTGCGGAGCGTAACGCTGCGGTGCCATGACGTGGACGCCAGCCTGTTGGAAGGCGTGCTCGCGCGCGGCGACCGCCGCGTGGGCGAGGCGATCGAGCGCGTCTGGCGTGCCGGGGCCCGGCTGGACGCCTGGGCCGAGCGGCTGCGGCCTTGGCTCTGGTGGCAGGCCCTGGCCGAGAGCGGCATCGACATCGAGGCGCTGGCCCACTCCCCTGCCCTGCCCGGCGCCGGCCTGCCCTGGGACCACATCGGCATCCAGCAGGGCCGCGAGTACCTGCAACGGGAGTGCGAGGCGGCCTCCGCCGGAAAGCCGCTTGTGGACGAAGGATAAAGGCGAAGGGCGGAGGCAAAAACCCCCGGATTGCATCCGGGGGATTTGGGATTGGAGCAACCGTGCACTACCGTGTCCTGGCGATCGATATCGACGGCACGCTGGTGAACAGCCGCGACGAGGTCCCGCCCGCCACGGGCGAGGCCTTGGCACAGGCCATCCGGGCGGGCATTCGCGTGGTGCTGGCCACCGGCCGCCGCTATAGCCATACGCTGCACCTGGTCGAGCACCTCGGCCTGCGGGTGCCGTTGGTGACCGCCAGCGGCGGGCTGGTGAAAGACCCGGCCGACCACCGCACCCTCTACCGCTCGCGGTTCGACGATGGCCTCCTGCGCCAGATGCTCTCGGTCGTCGCCTCCTCGGGCCACGACCCCCTGCTCTTCTGCGATAGCTACACCGAGGGCTTCGACTATTATCAGGCCCGCGCCGGGGCGAGCAGCCCCGAGCTGGCCGAGTACCTGGCGCGGAACGCGGGCTGCGGCCGGATCTGGCCGGACATGCTGACCAGCCCGCCGCCGGACGTGCTGGGCGGCTTCGCCATGGGCAGCCGCCCGGATATGCTCGAGTTGGAGCGGCAGTTGCACGCCCGGCTGCCGGGCCGCCTTACCACTCACGTCCTGCACCCGCTCCGCTACCGGGGCTTCCTCTGCGAGCTGTTTCCGGCGGGCGTGACGAAGTGGTCGGCCATCTGCCGCCTGGCCGCCGGCTGGGGCATCGGCCCGGAGGCGATCTGCGCGGTCGGCGACGACACCAACGACGTGGCCATGATCCGCGCAGCGGGCCTGGGCGTGGCGATGGGCAACGCCCAGCCCGAGGCCAAGGCCGCCGCCCGCCGCATCGCCCCCGCCCTGGAAGACGACGGCCTGGTCGAGGTCGTCCGCTGGCTGCTGGAAGATGACGGGTAGTCACACTGTCACCCTCCACGGCGAACCTCACCGTGCCCGCGCGCCGCTGTCAAGTGCCGGCAGGCGGCCGCGGCGGTGCGCTACTGAGGCGTGAAAACGGGCGACCAATAACCGTCGAGGCATTTTTCGTGCAAGCGCTCAAGAGCGCGGTCTGCCATAGCGCGCGTGGGAAAACGTAGCTCCACCCTGCCGTTGGGCAGCCGAATTCCCCCCTCTTCCAGCATGACCTTGCGGATCCTTTCGAGGAATTCCTGCGCCTTCTCCGGTGTGGGCGTCATTAGTCTGCGAGCCTTGTCGTTCTCTTGAACAGTCGAGACGATCGCGTACGGCAGAAGTTGTTCCTGTAGGGCTTCGTCATATGTTGCACCGACCGCCCGAACGATCCGGTCACGACGCTCCCCATACGCCTCGAGGATTATGTTCGTGCGATCTTCCGACCGCATGTTTTGCCACTCCTGCCAAACGACCAGAACGTCGAATTTCTTCGGCCCGTCGACGGGGATTTCGAAGATCGCCGGTCCGCCGGGGGTGCCCGGCCCCTTCATTTCGTCGCCGAGCTGCTTCAGCAGCGATGCCCGCAGCTCCGCTGGGATCGCCGTCGCGACCGTAGTGCCTGTGGCCTGGATGTATGGCATGTTCTACCCTCCTGTCAACTCGTGCCGGTGCCGGATGAACCAGTCGGCGCATTCGCGAACCTCGTCGAGCTGCTCCCGCGCGACATGTACCGTCGTGTACCGCAGACGCGGCCGCCAATGCCTGTAAATGTAAACCTGTTTGGCCCGAATTACCGCGTCCCCGAAGAGCCTCTCCTCTTCCGGACTGAGAGGGCGCGACGGGTCGCGTCGTCGTTGCCACTCTAACAGGCGAGCCCAACCGTCCACAGGATGCTTGTCGCGCCCCATGAGCGGCTCACCTGCAGCGTCGCGTGTTTTCTGCGCCTGCGCCATATGCACATTCCTCTGGCCGCCGTCAATGATCTCTTCACGCGGGAATCCCGCGCGCCGGAAATAGGCCGCGGCTAGGCACATTTCCGCGCTGAAGCCGTATAAGTATAGCGCGGCCAGCAAGTGATTCCGCCTGCGAAGATCTTCGGCCTCGTCGTAGCGGCTGCATGCTGCCATCTCGAGCTGATCTATCGTGTCGGGTGTCTTCCTAAGTTCCTCGGTCAGGGGACGGCGATCAGCCATTTCCGCGTTCAACCCGGTCTATCGTGTTGCCGCACAGACCCACCAGGTGGGGGGCCGGTATGTGTACCGCATCCGCCCTTCCGGCCCTAAGAAGCCTGGAGTATAGGGTGATTTGCGGCGGGCGTCAATCATGGCGACGACCTCACTGGCACCCCCCCGACTGCCGGCGAAGGATGAGCGGCCCTCACGCCCGCGGGTGGAACTTGTGGTGCACGGCTTTCAGCCGCGTGGCATCGACGTGCGTGTAGATCTGCGTGGTGGCGATGCTGGCGTGGCCGAGCATCTCCTGCACCTGGCGGAGATCGGCGCCGCCGCCCAGCATGTGCGTGGCGAAGCTGTGCCGCAGCGTGTGCGGGCTGATCTCGGGCGGCGCACCGACGCGCCGGGCATAGCGCTTCAGCAGCTCCCAGATCCGCTCCCGCCGCAAGCGGCGGCCGCGCGCAGAGAGCAGGAGCCACTCGGGCGACGGCGAGCGCCGCGCGGCGACCGGACCGCGCTGGGCGTCGAGGTACTCCCGCACCGCCGCGATGGCCCGCGCCCCCAGCGGCACCACCCGCTCCTTGTCCCCTTTGCCGCGGCACAGGCAATAACCTTCGTCGAGGTGCACGTCGCGGAGCCGCAATTGCGAGAGCTCCGACGCGCGGCAGCCGGTGGCGTAGAGCAGCTCCAGCAGGGCGCGGTCCCGCTGCCAGTGCGCATCTCCCGGCCGCGGGGCCTCCAGCAGCCGGCTCACCTGCTGCGGGCTGAGCACCTTGGGCACCCGCTCCCACAGCTTCTGGCTGCCCAAGAGCTCGGCCAGGTTCTCCTGAAGCTGGCCCTCCAATTGCAGGTAGCGGAAGAAGACCTTCAGCGAGACCAGGTGCCGGGCGATGCTGGCCGGGGCGAGCTGCTTGGTGCCCAGCCACGCCGCGTAGTCGGCCAGGTCGCGGATTCCCAGGCCGGGGATCGACCGCCCCTGCAGCCAATCGAAGAACCGCGCCAGGTCCCGGCGGTACGCCGCCACGGTGTTGTCGGCCAGATGGCACTCCCCCGCCGAGTACGCGACAAACGCCTCCAGGGCGGATCGGGCGGGGCTGGTCGCCGGCGGCGGTTTGGGGCGGAGCGGCTTGCGGGAGAAGATCGCCATGTTCTCTCGTTTCGGCCGGAAAACGCGGAAACTTTTGCCGCCGCGGCATGCTTCGCGCACGCTCCACCAGCCGTTACAATCCAGCGCGGCAAGCCGGCCTGCGAAGCCGCGACCATGCTACGCATGGTGCCCGACAAACCTCAAATCCCCAATCCCTTCATTCCCACCATGCCCATCCTCACGCTCTCCGAGATGGCTGCCGGCCAGGAGGCCGACCTGTTCCTGCTGATGACCTCCAAGGAGCAGTTGACCACGCGGGAAGGCAAGCCCTATTTCCGCGTGGGCTTCCGCGACGGCACCCGGGAGGTCGTGTTTCCCATCTGGGACAACGCCCCGTGGGCGGTGGATTGCCGGGACAAGTGGACGCCGGGGGCGTTCTACAAGGTGCGGGCCGTGTACCGCGAGACCAACTACGGCCCGCAGTTGGACATCCGCAAGATCCGCGAGACGTGCGCGGCCGACGCCGCCGACGGATTCTGCCCGACGCTGTGCCTGCCGCAGTCGCGGTTCGACCCGCGGCAGATGCTGGACGACCTGTTGGGGATCGCCCGGCAGGAGATCGCCGACCCGGCGGTTCGCGCGCTGGTGGAGGGGATGCTGGGCGAGAACCGCGAGGCCCTGCTGCGGGTGCCGGCGGCGCGGCACAATCATCACGCCTTTGTCGGCGGGTTGCTGGAGCACACGCTGAGCGTGACCCGTTCGGCGCTTTACCTGGCCGGCAAGTACGCCGAGTATTACCCGGAGATGCAGCCGCCGCTGGACCGCTCGCTGGTGGTGGCCGGCGCGATCCTGCACGACATCGGCAAGATCCGCGAGCTGGACCAGCGGCCGGAGGGAACGACGTACACGGCGGCGGGGGCCCTGGTGGGACACCTGCTCTTGGGCCGCGACATGCTCCGCGAGGCAGCCGCCCGCCGGGCACCAACCGAAGGTTGGTCGCTCGCGCCTGAGGCCCTGCTGCGGTTGGAACACCTGATCATCGCCCACCAGCGTCTGCCCGAGTGGGGCTCGCCGAAGCCCCCCATGACGCCCGAGGCCCTGATCGTCCATTACGCCGACGACCTGGACGCCAAGTTCTCGATGATGGTCGCGATCCTCGCGAGCGACACGAACCCCGGCCCGGTCACGTCCAAGAAGAACGTGCTCATGCAACACGTGTATCGCGGCGAAAGGGATTAGGGATTGGGGCTGAGGATTAGGAGTTGGGGGGTAGGTTTTCTCAAAAGCCCCCGGACTGCGTCCGGGGGTTTGCCACGTCACGGAACCGCCAGTCTTTTTGCCACCAGCACGCGGGGCCGCCGGGCGAGGTCCCGCAGCGTCGAGGCCGGCTCCAGCCGCCGCTCGGCCGCCAGGATTGCAACCGCCGCCTCGTGGATCGTCGGGCTGATCTCCACGAGCAGGTGTCCTCCCTCACGGAGCCGCCCGGCCGCCTGCGGCACGAGCCGCTCGATCACTTCCGTGCCCCGCGGACCGGCCACCAGCGCCGCGCGCGGCTCGTGGTCCTTCACCTCGCGGGGCAGCCGCTGGGCCTCCGCTTCGCTGACATAAGGCGGGTTGCTCAGGATGAAATCGAACCGCCGTTGGGCCGGCACGGCCGCCAACAAGTCGCCCAGAAGAAACTCGATCCGCTCGGCCACGCCGTGCTCTGCGGCGTTGGCCCGCGCGATGGCCAACGCCGCCGGGCTGATGTCGGTCGCCGTCAGCCGGGCCGACGGCAGGTGCTTGGCCGCCGCCACCGCGAGGATGCCGCTGCCGGTGCCCACGTCGGCGATCTCCGGCGGGCCGCCGGCCGGCCGCTGCTTTGCCAGGTCCAGCAGGGCCACCAGCAGCAGCTCGGTCTCCGGCCGCGGGATCAGCACGTCCGGGCTGACGCGGAAGCTCAACGAAAAGAACTCCCGCCGCTCAACCAGGTAAGCTACCGGCGTGCCTGCGGCCCGCTTCTGCACCAGATCGCGGAACGCCGCGCGGGGCTGTTCGTCGGGCGTCTCGTCGAAGCGGGTATAAAGATCGATCCGCCGGCAGCCCAGGGCGTGGGCCAGTAGCACCTCGGCATCCAACCGCGGCTCATCCGCCCCCCTCTGCTCCAGATAGTCCACCGTCCACTTCAGCAGGCGTCCGATGGTCCACGGCTCGCTGGGCGGCATAGGGGCTCACCGCTTGGCGTCAATTTCGCGCGGGTCAGTTCGCAAATCCGAGGGGCCACGGACCGTGTCCGTGGGTTCCATCGCCCGATTGCCATGAGACATTATGTTAGGATACCGAAATTCAAAGCTGCGCCAAGAACCCATCGTATGCAGAATGGCTGCCGATCCAGAACCAGATCACGGTATCGCCGTCGCGCGCGCCCAGGGCTCGATAGCCAATCCCCACTCGCACCGAGTAGACCGGCGGCTGTTGATGCACCTGCTTGAAGTGAAGCCCCGGGTGAGCAGGGCTGCCGCGAAACAGCCGGTAGGCTTCACGAGCTTGACGCTGCGCGCTGGCCGGCAACCTAGCGAATCGCTCGCGGAAGCCCCGCGTCGTCCGGGAATTCATAGGGCGTCCGGGTCAAGTTCCTGGGTGGCGTCGGCGCGGAATTCTTCGATCGCCTCCTGGGCGGGGCCGGCCAGCTTGCCGGATGAGGCTGCGATGACGCGATCGAAGCCGTCTTCTTCCGCCAATTCCGCGAGCAACCGAGCGGCCACAAGGTCCTGCTCCGCCGGCGACAACTGCGAAGCCTTTGCAAATGCCTCTGCCAGAAGGGTGGTCATGGCAAGGTCTCCTTGGCAAAATTCTAACATGCCGGCGCGGCAAAGTCGAACCCGGCTGTCGCCACAGGAAGAGAAAGAACCCCCAGCGACGCAGTCGCCAGCACGAGCCATCCCCCAACAGCATCAACGCGGAACGCCACGCGGGCCTGCTCAGCGGGCGTCTCGTCGAAGCGGGTATTAAGATCGATCCGCCGGCAGCCCAGGGCGTGGGCCAGCAGCACCTCGGCATCCAGCCGCGGCTCATCCGCCCCCCTCTGCTTCAGATAGTCCACCGTCCATTGCAGCAGGCGTCCGATGGTCCACGGCTCGCTGGGCGGCATGGGGACTCACCGCCAGACGTCAATTCATAAGGCGTCCGGGCTAAGTTCGTGGGTGACACCGGCGCGAAATTCTTCGGGCGATTCCTGGGGGGCACCGGCCAACTTGCCGGAAGACGCCGCAATGGCACGATCGAAAGCGTCTACTTCCAATTCCGCGAGCAATCGGTCGGTCACCAGGTCTTGTTCCGCAGGCGGCAACTGGAGGGCCTTAGCGAACGCCTGTTCGAGGAGGCTGGTCATGGGATATCTCCTTGGCAGGGTCCTAACGGAGGCCCGGTAAGGTCGATCTGCTGGCCCGCCACGGCACAGCGATGGCGCAGCCGCGGCACTGGCCTTCCACTCCCGTCATGCCAGCTTCTTCCCGCGGATGATCGTGCCCAGTTGATTTACCCCCGCGTAGCTCCTGCCATCCGCGGATACCTCACACATGTCGACCCACGCTCCTTGCGGTGACCGCGGGTCAGGGTGGATCAACGTCAACCTCGTCCCCTTCAGGCTCCATACTGCTCGGCTGTTCTCGTCATTGATTTTCCCGCTGGCGAGGAGGGTATTGATGGCGCTCTTATCGTCGAAAAAATGTTGCCACCGGCCAACGATGCCCTGCGGCGAGACGGGGGGACCGACCGCCGGCGGCCTGAGTTCGGCGACAATTCTGTCAATCGACGTGGTCACACGCGAGGCCTTCCAACCGGCCGCTACCGACCAGATTCCGACGAGGGCGCACGCGAGCAGGAACACTGCCCTCCACGTCTCCTTGGGAAACCCAAAGGAGTCATGAAAATCGGAGGTCACCAGCGTCAAGATTATTGTGATCAGGAGCGAGACGGGAGCGATCCAGCCAGCTCTCGCCGCGAGCCCTTCCGTGTGCGTGTGCAAACATAACCGAACTTTGTCCTCCGTTGTGACGATAAACGCCTGGGCAACGTTTAGGTGGGTCGTCGACGAAACCGCGACTTGCTCACCAATCGTCTCGACAAACGGAGCGGCGTCGGCCATGTCTCACCCCCCTTCCTTCCTTTCCCGAAGCAGTCCGAGAACACCGTAGGCGTGCTGCGAGAGGTACCCGCACTTGGTGCAGGCAACGACGGCCACCGGGATGGTGCGACCTAAATCGACCGTGTTTGGCCCGAGGGTCGGAAGGGCCGCCGACTCAATCAGGGCAAAGTTGGGGTTCCCGCAGCGCGGGCACGGGAAGGTCGCACCCGCCTTCACTAGTGCGTCAGTGAGTTCTTGCCTCGTCGGCAAGGTGGCTGGACCGGGCGGCGCCTCCGGCTGGTCTCGCTGGCCAACCTCGGTCCCTTTCGCAAGCGGCTCTCCCCTTGGCTCACCGGCCATGTAAGGGCCTCCTCCCCGTTTAGGTGGTCTTCCACGCCAACACCTACCCACCATACCACGGGGGTTGGCGCTCAGCAAGTGGCCACAGGCACCGCCCGCGCGCCGCGCGACGCACGTGGAGGCCCCAACCGCGTTACTCGATATTCCCGAAGGCGGCGCGCTCGGCCTGCCGCTCGCACTCGATAAGACTGTCGATCAAGGGATCGAGGTTGCCGGCGATGGCACTCTCGAGATTGAAGTTCTGGTTCAGGCGGTGGTCGGTCAGGCGGTTTTGCGGGAAGTTGTAGGTGCGGATCCGCTCGTTGCGGTCGCCGGAGCCGATCTTCGTGCGGCGCTCGGTCGATCGCTTTTGCTGCTCCTCCGCCCGCTTTCGCTCGTAGAGGCGGGTTTTCAGCACGCGCAGGGCCTTGGCCATGTTCTTGTGCTGGCTCTTCTCGTCCTGGCAGGAGACGACGATGCCGCTGGCCGGGTGCGTCAGGCGGATGGCGCTGGAGGTCTTGTTGACGTGCTGGCCGCCCGGCCCGCTGGCCCGCATCCGCTCGATCTGGTAGTCTTCGGGCCGCAGGTCGATCTCCACGTCTTCGGGCTCGGCCATGACCGCCACGGTGGCGGCGGAGGTGTGGATGCGGCCCTTGGCCTCGGTCTCCGGCACGCGCTGCACGCGGTGGCCGCCGCTCTCATACTGCAAGTGGCGGAAGGCCTCGCTGCCTTCGATGCCCAGGATCAACTCCTTGAACCCGCCGAGCTCCGTGGGGCTCATGTCCAGGATCTCGACCTTCCAGCGCTTGCCCTCGGCGTAGTGCTTGTACATTTCATAGAGGTCGCGGGCGAACAGGGCGGCCTCGTCGCCGCCGGTGCCGGCGCGGATCTCCACAACGCAGCGGTTGCGGTTGGCGTCCTCCCCGCCCGCCACAAGGTCCAAGAGCTCGTTCCAGCCGGCTTCGCGCTGGGCCTTCAGCTCGGGCAGCTCCGCCTCGGCCAACTGGCGAAGCTCCGGATCGTCGCCGTGGAGCATCTCCAGGGCCTCGGCGATCTGCGCGTTGAGGCCCTTGAAGCGGCGGTACTTGGTGGCCACCTTGGCCAGCGAGCCGTGCTCGCGGTAGACAGCCGATTGCCGGGCCGGGTTGGACAGCACGGCAGGGTCCAGCAGCAGCCGCTCCAGTTCCTCGAAGCGGACAAGGGCTTTTTCCAGTTCGTCGCGCATGGTGCCGTCGGCCAGGCCAGCCGCCTTGGCCCCCTACCGCGGCCTGGGGCGCAACCAAGGGCAAGCCAGCCCGGCCGCCAAACGAGGATACACTTTCGCCAGGGCAGGACCTTCCAGGCGACCGTCCGTAAACGCTATTCCACCGGGGCCGGCGGCGTTGCTTCCGGCTCGGCGGCCGGCTGCTTCTTGCCGCGGGTCAGGCTGCTATAGCCGGTGGCCGCAAATTTCCGCTGGAACTTCTCGATCCGGCCGGCCGTGTCGACGTATTTCAGCTTCCCGGTGTAGAAGGGGTGGCAGGCGTTGCAGATATCGACCTTCAGCTCCGGCAGCGTGCTGCGGGTGATGAATGTGTTGCCGCAGCCGCAGGTGACCTTGGTCGGAACGTACTTGGGATGAATGCCTTCTTTCATGACACCGGCTCCTCTATCGCCAACTTGCGAATCCATCAGTTTAGCGTGGCTCGCCCCGGCCGACAAGGTCCCCCGCCGGCCGCGAATCGTGCCGGCCGGCTCCCGGCTCGGTAGATTCTATGCGGGCCTCGGCCCACAGGCAAAACCCGCCGGAACCAACCCCCCTGAGGTGGGCGGCAACGTCCGGCCGGCCTCGCCCAACCTGCGGAAAAGCAGACGGCCCCTGACGCTTCTTGCAAGGCGTCAGGGGCCGGTTCACGGCGAAGATTCTTTGGCAGATCACGCGGGCGGAACTTCTCCCGCGGGCGGGGAGAAGGGTGGTTGAGCTCGGCTCAGCGGCAGATGCCGATGGCCGTGGTCCCGCCGATCAACCCGACGTTCGAGGCAAAGTCGATGGTCGATTGCGACCCTCCCCACCACTGGGCCTCCACCGCGGTGCGGACGAACATGTACGCGGTCCCGTTCAGCGCTTTGCGCCACTCGCCGCCGAGCTGAATCTCGGAAATGGTGAACAAGGTGTTCTGGGCCCGTTCGACCCCGCCGTCTTCGTATACCGAGTTTCCGAAGAGCAGCGATTCGCGGCCGAGGACGAAGAGCGAGAAGTTGTCGGTCACCTGGCGATAGAGTTCCACGCCCAGCACCGGACCGACGCCGGAGCCGACCAGCCGGCCCCCTTCGACAATCTCATTGTCCTCGCCGTAGCGGACGCCGCCGCTGAGGAGCCCCGACCACTTCGAGCCGAGCTGGAAGGAATCGGTGATTTCCATATCGACCGTGTACAGACGGATGCGCTCGACCTCGGAAGCGCTGCTGGTGTCCTGGTAATCGAACCAGCGGATTCTCGCTCCCAGGCCGCTGGCGCTGGTCCAGCCGGCCCAAATCCGCGGCGCGGCTTCCAAGTCGTTATAGCGGTCGGCGAAGCCAACGGCTTCGTGGAACCTCATCAACGACATTTCGGCCCCGAAGACGACTCCGGGGCAGTGGCATGGATCGCAACACACCGAGTCGCAGCACGCCTGGCCGCACTGCGGACCGGACGCAACCTGCTTTTCCAAGTCGTCCAAGCGTTTCTGCAAGGTTGCCAGGTCGGCCGGGGACGCCGTCGCCTGCCCCTCGTCGGCGGAAACCCGCGTCGCACAGAGGGCGCATCCGGCAACGATTGCGCATAGGCCCGCCCAGCGGGTCATTGTGTAGGTTCTCATCCGATTTTCCTTCCTTGGTCCACGGAAATAAAAATGGTCGCGCCGGACACTGGGATTGCCGGCGGATGTGACGACCGGCCAGCCGTCACCTGTGATTCGTTCCGCGCAACACGTGTGTCCGTCAATTCCCTGCAAGTGGGATCGGTCGAAACTCCCGGCAACAACAGAATTGTCCGATAGCCCGGCAGTCCTGGTATATCCCGCAAAGTCTATCGTCATTGGCCCCGAGCCAGCCTGCCGGAACCCCTCCACAGGTGGGCATCCGCCTCCGGCCGGCCCCACTCAGGCCGCCGAAAAGCAGACAGCCCCTGACGCTTTGCGAGGCGTCAGGGGCTGTTTCACCGCGAAGATTGTCTGGCGATCGCCCGGGCGGTCCTGCTCCCGCGGGCGGGAGAAGGGTGGTGAACCCCGACTCAGCGGCAGATCCCGACCGCCATGGTCCCACCCACCAGGCCGATGTCCCTGGAGCCGAACTCAACGAGGATCGCCGGCCCTCCCCACCACTGGGCCTCCACGGCCGTGCGGGCGAACAGGTACGCGGTCCCGTTCAACGCTTTGCGCCACTCGCCGCCAAGCTGAATCTCGGAGATGGCGAACAAGGTGTTTTGGACCCGTTCAGCCGCCGGTCCCTCGCTGATCGACGTGTTTCCGAAGAGCAGCGATTCGCGGCCCAGCACGAACAGCGAGAAGCGGTCGGTCACCTGGCGATAGAGTTCCACGCCCAGCAGCGGACCGGTCCCCGAGTTGACGTTCCTCAGCAGCGGCTCGTCGATCGCGAAATGCACGAGATCATTCTCCTCGGCGTAGCGGACGCCGCCGCTGAGGAGTCCCGACCACTTCGAGCCGAGCTGGAAGGAATCGGTGATTTCCATGTCAACCGTGTACAGGCGGACGCGCTCGATGTCCGAAGCGCTGCTGGTATCCTGGTAATCGAACCAGCGGATCCTGGCCCCCAGGCCGCCGGCGGTGGTCCAGCCGGCCCAAATCCGCGGCGCGGCTTCCAGGTCGTTATAGCGGTCGGCGAGCCCAATGTTGTCGTGGAATCTCAGCATTGACATTTCCGTCCCGAAAACGACTCCGGGACAGTGACAGGGGTCGCAACACATCGAGTCGCAGCACGCCTGGCCGCACTGCGGACCGGACGCAACCTGCTTTTCCAGGTCGTCCAAGCGTTTCTGCAAGGTTGCCAAGTCGGCCGGGGACGCCGTGGCCTGGCCCTCTTCGGCGGAAACCCGCATGGCAAACAGGGCGCATCCGGCCAGCAGCGCGCCTAGGCCCACCCAGCGGGTCATTGTGTAGGTTCTCATCCGACTTCCCTCCTTGGTCCACGGAAATGAACACGGTAACGCCGGACACCGGGATTACGACGCGGACGCGGCGACCGCCCAGCCGTCACCTGCGATTCCTTTCGCGCAATGCGCGTGTCCGTCAATTCCCTGCCATTGGGATCGGTCGAAACCCCTGGCAACAACAGAATTGTCAAACACCCCGGCTGTCTTGATACATCCGGCAAAACCCGGCGCAACTGGCCCCGGCAAAGTCCGCCGCAATTAACCACTGTGACGCCGCCCGGCTCGCAGTGGCGGCGTGCGGCACAGAGCGCCACGTTCGGCGCGGGTCGCCACGTTCGGCGCGGGTCTCCGACCCCGCCGCCCGCGGACCGTTGACGCGGGGCCTACTTGGGTGGGCCGGACGCGGTCAACTCCTTCAGCCAACCGGCACGCAGCAGGTTGCCCGGGTGCATCGGCGCGCGGATGCCGCTGAGGTATTTTTCCACGGCTTGCTGCCGCTGGCCCAACTGCCAGGCCACCAGCACATCCAGCGGCAACCCAAAGAGGTATTCTTCCACGGCCCGTTGCGGCTGGCCCAGGGCTTCATAGGCCCGCGCAAGATTATAGTGGATGCCGGGCAGCCAGGGGCCGGAAGCCGTGGCCTCCGGCGTCCGCTTGGCGAAGTAGTCGATGGCTGCCGGAAAGTTGCCCTCCTCGGCCGCGATCAAGCCGAGCCAGTAGCTGGCGTCGCGCTTGCCGCGCAGACACGAGGTGGTTTCCCAGTGCGCCACCTCCTTGGCCCGGGCCATGAGACTGGATTCCGTCGGTCGTTCCGCCGGCGGCAGTTGGCGGACGGCGGGCAGGTCGTGTTCATAGTAGCCCGCCGCCCGCTTCGGCTCGGCCTCCAGCAGGTCACGGGTGGCAGGGCGGGCTGCCTGGTAACAGGCGATGGCCCCGGGCTGTCCCTGGAAGCGGCCCTTCAGGTGCAGGATCCTCCCTTTGAAAAGAGGCGTGCCCGGCACGGCGAACAACGGCAGCATGGCATCGAGCCGCTGACCGGCGTCCTGGGCGCGAAGCTGGCTCCGCCGTTGCAGGGTGGCGTAGGGGAGATACCACAGGCGGGCGGAGGCCCCACCGCCCGGGATTGACGCGCGGATCCGCTCCGCCTGGGCCGTGGGGTCCGTCGTCAGGACCAGCCGCTCCCGGCCCGCCAACAGCGATTCGACCACCCGGCTTCTGGCGGCCACGTAGAGCGGCGATGCCTCGACCAGCACCACGATGTGGTCCAAGTCGGCCGCCTTCACCCAGTAGGGGTGTTGCGGGGCGAAGTCCAGGCGGTCCAGCAGCGAGTGGTCGGCGATCACCTCGGCGATGGTGGCGGGGCGCACGTCCAGCTCCGTCGCGCGCGCGGCCCTCGCGCCCGGCTCCCCCGCTGCCCGGTCCGTGAGCAAGCGGACGCCGTTGCGGGCGGGAACCGGCAGGCCCAGGCTCGGCTCGAACAGGTAAAGCCCCCTGGCGCCGTTGTGCTGGGCCAACACGCCCACGCACCAGATCTGCGTCCGCGGGGCGACGCCAACCGCGGCCGCGGATGCCCGGGCCGGAGCGACCGCCAGGATCGCCGCGTCCAGACCCTGCTGCCGCAAGAGCAGCAGGTACACCCAGGCCCGCTCCGTCGCGGTGCCCCGCCCTGCCAGGAGCGTCTCCCAAGGGAATTGCGGCACCCGCTCCGCGGTTTCCGCCTCGAGCTGGATGTTGCGCACCAGCCAATCGAAGAGTTGGCGGGCCTGCTGGAGTTCTTCCGCCTCTTGGCCGCGCGCCCACTGCGACAGGTCCCGCAGCCACACCGCCTCCAGCAGCGACAGGCCGTCGTAGACGGAGAACTGCATCTTGTCCAGCTCGCGGACGACGTCCAGGCGGGCCAGCTCGGGCGGCAACGCGCGGAGCAAAGCGTCCCGCTTCCCGCCGGCCGGCGGCGGCTGCGATTCGGCCCACTGGTTCAAACGATTGACTGTCTGCCGGAGCATGTCCGGTTCCGGGCAGGTGGCCAGCAGCGGGTCCGCCGGTCCCGTGGCGGGAAGCTGGCCGGTGTGTCCCATTTCCACGATCCGCCCCACGATCTGGCCGCGGACGTCGTCGGCATCGAACTGCTCCAGGCAATCCAGGGTGTCGATGCCGCGGTTGATCATTTCGTCGGCGTACTCTTGGGCGGCGTCGGGCCGGCTCGAGCCG